>Ga0302319_10003439_pt1 | contig 33150 bp, 16 predicted proteins | sample Bog_T0_2_FD_203319 | JGI IMG/M metagenome (GOLD analysis project Ga0302319, IMG submission 203319) | Peat permafrost microbial communities from Stordalen Mire near Abisko, Sweden - Bog_T0_2 | ecosystem: Environmental > Terrestrial > Soil > Wetlands > Peat | place: Sweden: Abisko, Stordalen Mire... | reverse complement strand
GCCCGATGAAATCGTCCCGCTCACTGCGCCGAGTCGCCGGGCAGCAGCTTTTCGGGCAGATCGCGAAAGCGCACCGGCCGGCCGTGCTCGAAATTGAGTATCCACAGCCGGTCGTAGACCGAATCGTTCCATTTCTTGGGCGCTTCGTCCCAGCCAAAGGCCGCCACCATCCCCGGGATTTTTTTGTGCTCCCAGCACACCAGGACCGTTTTGCCCTCGTAGGCGGGCGAATCCATGATGGCTTGGACCAGGCCGGTAATATTATCGCGGGTGATATGGGAATCGACCGGAAGGTTCAATGCCTTGCCGGTGGCGATCATGGTTTGGATCGAACGGACGGAGCCGCCCGGCTTGACCAATCCGGCGGCAAAGATCGCGGCGGGACGGCCGTGTTCCTGCACGCGCCCATCCTGAGTGAAAAGCCCGGCCAGAGCCTTTGCCCGTTTCCAGCCCTGGGTGTTCAACTCCGGCCCGGAAGGCGGCTTTTCCGCATGGCGGAGAAAAATGATCTCGGCCGGCGCCGCCGGCGCACCCGAGACCAGAAGGGCCCAAAGGGCCGTCGTGAGCGCGATGCGAAAAGAAGAATTCATAGGAGAGGGGAGAAATAATTGCCGGTCCGGGCGGAGTGGCAAGCATCGGCCGACCGGGACGCGGAATTGATACGAATATTGCCTTTCCTCAGCTGCAGCGCAGGGCATCGTGGCGGCGGATGCCGGCCGCCCTTCGTTTCGGGCGCCCCCCCTTTCCACTCTCTTTTCCTCATGAATATCCTGATCACCGGCGGAGCCGGGTTTCTCGGCCGCCTCCTGACCCGTCGCCTCCTGGCGGACCCGGGGGCCGCGGCCGGACTATCCATCACGTTGGCCGATGTGGTCACGACGGACGCCTGGGCGAATGATTCCCGCGTCCGCTCCGTCGCCTGCGACATCGCTGAGGCCGCGGCGATCGCTCCGCTGGTCACGGCCAAAACGGGAATCATTTATCATCTGGCGGCGGTCGTGAGCGGTCAGGCGGAGCGAGAATTTGATCTGGGTATGAAAGTGAATCTGGATTCGACCCGCGTCCTGCTCGAGTTGGCCCGCCAGACCCGCACCTGCCCCCAGTTCATCTTCACGAGCTCGCTTGCGGTCTTTGGCGGGGCTTTGCCGGAGGTCGTGAACGACCAGACTGCCGTCACCCCCCAGGGCTCCTACGGCGCGGCCAAGGCGATCGGGGAATTGCTCGTCAACGACTACTCCCGCCGCGGCTATGTCGACGGCCGGGTTTTCCGCCTGCCCACGATATCGGTGCGGCCGGGCAAACCCAACCAAGCGGCCTCCTCCTTCGCCAGTGGGATTATCCGCGAGCCGCTCAACGGACAACCGGCCGTCTGTCCGGTCGGCCGCCAGCTGCGCCTCTGGCTTTCCTCGCCCCGGGCAGCGGTGGCAAACCTGGCCCGGGCGGCGAAGATTCCCGGTTCCGCCTTCGGCCTCCACCGCACGGTCAATCTGCCCGGATTGTCCGTGACGGTGGCCGAAATGATGGCGGCGCTGGAGAAAGTCGCGGGCAAGCAGACCGTCGAGCGGGTCAAATTCGAGCGGGTGGAAGCGACGGAGCGCCTGGTCGCCAGCTGGCCCGGCCGCTTCGATCTGACCCGCGCCCTCGCCCTGGGCTTCGAAGGCGACGCCAATTTCGAGACCATCATCCGCCACTACCTCGAGGACGAAAAGATCGTCCCGGTCTGAAGCCTCACCCCAGGCGCTCGAGCAGTTCCCGCAGGCTGCCGGCGTGGCCGACGTTGCCGGGGAAGACGACATAGGCCAGGCCGGGGAAAGGGCCCTCGGAGACGCGCCAGACCGGGATTCCCGGGGCCGCCTGCCCGATGACCAGGCCGCGGCGCATGCCCAGGCCCTTCACCGCCAAGTCGCTGGCGGTGATGCCGCCCTTGGCGATGAGAAAGCGGGGGCGCTGCCGGATCGCCTGGAGAGTCGCGACCAAAGCGGCCGAGACCCGCTGCGCGACCGAAATATCTCCGGCTTGGCCGAGCTCGGATTGAAGCTTGCGGCTGGTGTAGACGATGACCGTCGCGCCGGAGCGCAGCCCGGCATCGGCCGCGGCCGCCGTCCGGGCGACTTCGGCGGCGGCGGCGGCTGCGACCGCTAAAGCGTCGACGTGCAGCTCGAGGCCAATCACGCCGGGGAGGACCAGGGCGGACTGGAGCTGCTGGGTCGTGCGTCCGACATAGGAGCCGACCAGGACAAGGCCGCCGGAGCCCGCGCCGGCCAGGGCCGCCGCCGCCAGAACCGGCTGCGGCTCGATCCCGGCCCGGACGCGGACGAAACCGGCGGCCGTCCGGAAAAGGTACCGTTTCCCCTTTTTTTCGGCCTGGAGGAGGCCATGGGTGAAGATCTCCAAATCGCCATAGGCGGCGGCGTTGACGACGACGGCCGTGCCTCGGGGCAGGGCGGAGAGGCGCTTCTCCACCGCCGCCGCGCCCTCCCGGCGGAGGAACTCGATGCTGAAGGATTCCACCGCTCGGGCCGGGATGCGGCCACCGGTCTTCTCCTCGATCCAGGCGGTCAGGTCGGAGGACCGGTAGCCGAAGGTGGCGTCCCGGGCGAATTCGGTCTCGGCCGCCGGCACGAGCTGGTCGCCCTCCGCCACGTAGTGAATGTTGTTCACGGTGTAGCGGCCGCCCTCGAAGAAGGCCGGCACCAGCACGAGTCCGTCGCATGCGAGCGCCTCGAGCCAGACGTCGGTTTCGGCCGGAAAGTGCCCGCGGAGGGTGGAGTCGCTCCGGCTGGCGACCGCGTAGGCCTGGCCGGTCTGCCGGGCGGCCGCCTGCAAGTTGGTCGCCACCTCGCGGTTGACCCGGATCGCCTCCGCCGCGGGCAGCCCGCGCGAGTTGGTCAGGATATAAAAGGCCGACCGCGGATCGGCGAGCTCTTCGGCCAGGTCGGGTTGCGACCAGCCGGATAGGACGTCGATGCCGTGCACGGTCTGGGTGCCGGTGGGGTCGTCGTCCAGGACGACCAGCTTGGGGGCTCCCTCCCGGAGCAAGGTCCGGATCGCCGCCCGATCGGGGGCGGTGTCGGGCAGGGGAGAAAGACGGTCGAGCAGCGGATAACCCATGAGCTTGTCCTGGGGGAGGCTGACGCTAAGCTCGGGGCCTTCAAGCCAATGAAAAAGATCTTCGGCAGCGAATCCTGGCGCTTGGCCAGCGACAAGGTGGAAGCCTTCATCACAAAATCCGGGCACCTCGGGCCGGTCACTTTCCAACTTCCCCGCCAACGCATCCAGCCTTATGCCATCGCGCCCTGGGCGGAGGAAAAGCTCCCCGTCGGCTCGCCCGCGGTCCTCAACGCCCTCCGCGGCGACTTCTTTTGCATGCCGTTTGGCGCCAACGCCCGCTCCTGGCGGGGCGAGCAGCATCCGCTGCATGGGGAGCCCGCCGGCGGCGCCTGGCGGATCGAATCGGCCCGACGGACGGCCGGCGGCGCCGAGTTCGTGGCCGTGCTGCGCCCACGGGTGCGCCCCGGCCTTATCCGCAAGCGCCTCAGCCTGGTGGACGGCCAGACCGTGGTCTACTGCCGGCATGAGCTGTCGGGCTTCGCCGGGCCGATGTGCCTGGGCCACCATGCCATGCTGCAATTTCCGGAGAAGGAAGGCTCCGGCCGGATTGCCGTGAGCCCGATCCGTTTCGGCCAGGTCAATCCCGAGCCGATCGAATCACCCGCGGCCGGCGGTTATTCGGCGCTCAAAGTCGGCGCGCCCTTTCGTTCCCTCTCCCGGGTGCCGTTGGCCGAAGGCGGCTTCGCCGATCTTACCCGTTACCCGGCCCGCGCCGGCTATGAGGATCTCGTGATGGTGAGCTCGCGGCCGGCGCCGCTGGCCTGGACCACGGTCGCCTTCCCCGAGCAGGGCTATCTGTGGTTTGCCCTGAAGGACCCGCGCACGCTCGCTTCCACCGTTTTCTGGCACTCCAACGGCGGCCGGCATTATGCGCCCTGGAGCGGGCGGCACCGGGGCGTCCTCGGGTTGGAGGAGGTCACCGCTTATTTTGCCCACGGCCTGGCCGAGTCTGCCGCTCCCAACTCAGTTTCCCGCCGCGGCATTCCCACGGCTTTGCGCCTCAGTCCGAAAACAACCCTGGCGGTGAACTATCTCATGGGGGTGGCGCCCATCTCGCGGAATTTTGACCTCGTCCGGGGGGTCACCTTCGGCAAGAGCTCGATCGAATTCAGCGACGGCCGGGGGCATCGCGTCCGCCGGGCGGTCGATCTCGACTTCTTCCGCTCCTGAAGCGAAAGGTCAGTCCTTGCCCGGCCGGGTGACGTAAAACAGCCAGAAGAGCACGGCCGCGGGCAGCAGGAGCCAGCGGAGGATGAAGAATTCCCGCCCGGCGATCTCCGAAATGATCAGAAGCCGCGGGAATACAATTCCGAGGGCGATGACCACGAGGATGATCGCCAGCCAGAGGAAATTGCGGCGGACTTCTTTGCGCATGACGGGAGGTCCGCGGCGGCAGCCCACTACCGGCGCGCCGCGGCCACGTCCGACTCCAGGCGGCGGAGGCGGAGATCCCGGTCTTGCACGAAGCGGGTGATGCCCGCGAGGAGCCACTTGGGCGAAAGATGCGCCTCCTCCAGCACTTCCGGCACATTGCCGCCGGTCCGCCAGCGGTTGTCCCAGTCGGAGGAGATGGCGTATTCCTCCGCCACTTTGTTGAAGAGCCAGTCGTGCATCAGCCAGCGGCCCTGGGTCGTGATCACGGTCGAGTCGGCCTGGTCGCCGGCGGAGATCACGCTGTCGCGGTAGGCGGGCGGCTGGAGCTTGAACAGCTGGGGGCTGACCGCGCAGACGATCTTCACATTCAGTTTCTTGGCGTCGAGCTCGGGCAGGATGTCGACCAGATTGGCGACGGCGCTCGAGCCCTGGATGATGATCGTCCCGCCCTTGGGCTGGTCGGCCTTGTGGTCGCGCAGGACGTAGGCGCCGCGGGCGGCCTCGAAGTGCGAGGGCATGCCGAGTTTTTCCCGGTCGGGAATCTTGACCGGCGGCCGGGTGAGATGGAGCCCGATGATCGGCACGTCGGTGGCGAAGGCGGCAGCGAGCAGGACCGGGACCTCATTGTACTCCCAGGGATGGAGATTGATGATGTGGCCGTCGGGGAAGAGCTGGGTGACGCCGGGGGCGAAGATGCCGAAGTGGGTCCGGCTGTCCTCCGCCGTCTCCGGCCCGGAGTGGCCGGCGATCCACAGCACCTTGCCGACCTTGAGCTCGCAGTCCTGCGCCAGCTGGCTGAAGAGCCGGAACATGCCATACTTGAGGTAGGAGAAGGAGCCGTAGGTCGAGCAGGCGCCCCAGAAGCCGTCGAATTCCTTTTCCGGATCCTTGGAGAAATTGACCGTGGCCATGCCGACCATGATGCCGGCGTTGGCGAATTCCGTGATTTCCTGCGGCAGGAGGGCGCCGTCGCGGGTGCCGTAGCGCTCATACCAGCCCCAGCCCTTGAAGTCGCCGTAGCCTTTGGCAAAGCCGCTGATGGCGGTCGATTCGGCCAGATCGGCCGAGGCGGCCAGGAATAGGGGCCGGTTGTATTCCTTGGCGCCGAAGGTGTTAACCCAGGCCGCCCACTGCGCCAGCCCGGAGCGGTTCGGGACCAAGGCACCCGGCTTCTGGTACATGTCGGCCGGATAATTGCGGTAGTCGTAGAGGCGCTGATCGGAGTAGGGGTTGCCCTTCTGCTGGATCTTGAGGCCGGGCATTTCGTCCGGCACGCTGTCGCCCAGGGCGACCAGCCGGTCGGCCAGATAGTCGACCAGGCCCTGATCCTGCTTCAGGACGTCCATGACGGCCTGGAGGTTGGCCTTGAACTCGGCCTTGAGCGCGCCGGCCTCAGTTGGGACGGCCCCGTCGACATTGACGAACTTGGCGCCGTATTTCTGCGCGAAGGATTTCTTGGTCGCCCAGAATAGCTCGGTGCCGGTCTTATGCGGGGTGCCATGGGAGGCGTTGTCGAATTTGCCGTAACCGCGGCCCTTGCGGGTCTTGAACCAGGCCACGCTGGGAACGTGCTGGAGATTAGCGCCATAGGCCAGAGTCAGCAGCGCCTGGGAGACTGGGCCCCATTCCGAGCCGAATTCGGCGGAAGTGACCCGCCAGCCATGGGAGGAGAACCAGTCGGTGGGCGAGCCGTAGACCGTCACGCTGACGGCATGGTCGTCGATCCCGAAATCGTTCCAGTCGACCAAATAGTAGAGATTGTCGAGCGCCAGGCCATAGGCCGAATTCATGGTCTCGTGCGTGGCTCCGGGGGTGAGGCCGCCTTCGCCGTCGATCGCGAACACCTTGACCCCGTCGGCCCCGGCCCGCTTGAGAGCGAGCGCTTCGCCGGCGGCCGCGGGCGCCCCGTGCCCCGAAGGACCGGTATTGAACTTGAGGAAGAGCGTCTTGCTTTCCATTTCCGCATGCCCGGCTAGGCCGCCGTGGCGCCGGAAACCCAGGAGATCCTCCCAGACGAGCTGGCGCTCCCCGGCGTTGGGGACGGCGTACTTCTTGTCCCCCGTCTGCTTGTACTTGAGCCGCAACGCTTCGTTGAGGACTGCCAGGGTGCAATAGACCAGGGGAACGGTGTGACCGGCGACGAGAATGAACCGGTCGCCGAAGCGCTTCTCGGGGTGGCGGATATCCCAGCGGGAGACGCCGCTCAGCAGGGTGGCGAGAAAGAGATGGACCTTGGAGCGCGAGCCGCCGGGGTGCCCGCTCTGCCGGTAGTTGAGCATGACATCGAGGCACTGATCCACGAGGTCTTTGGTCTTTTCCCAGTGGGGAAATTGGGCGGCCAGGTCCTGGTAGCGACTGGCAATGCGTTCATCGGCGGCGGGGCTGATCAGCTCGGGTCCCATAGATAGAAAGTAGCCCATTGTTGACCCTATCCTCTCCCATCAGACAAGCAGAATAGGCGCTGGCCCGGGGCGCTTGACCCCCGGGCCGGCTTAAGGCATCTTGATACGTTCTGTTCTTTGACCGCTACGCACCCGATATTTCATATCGGTCCGCGGTCTTCCCATTTTTGGGGGTGTACCGGATTCGACCCTTGGTTGGAGTGCGCCGCTGCCTGTCGAGAGCCGAAGGCCTCTCGTTAAACCCCCTTCGAAAAAAATAATAGGCAACTACGAAGCAATGCCCCTGGCCGCCTAATTCGGCAGCCACGTAAAACCGGCGACACCTGCTAGCAGGATTTTACGACGACAGCAGGCATAGTGCGTGGAGTTACTCACGGTTCGCGCACCGTACCTTCAATCCGGGAGTTGGCTGGGAATTAAGCGCGCGTCATCGCGTAGTCCCGGCGAGATAAAACGGACGCTATACAGGTAGACGCGGCGCGCGAAGGTCAGGGACACGCGGGTTCAACTCCCGCCACCTCCACCAATTTATCCGTCGTGGGCTCTAAGCCCGCGGCGGATTCTTTGTTTTGTTACTGGGCCAATTTTCTCGGTAGCCGCTTTTCGAGGAACTCTTTTATTTTGGTTAGGCCTTCAGAGTTTAAATCGGCAAATAGGACTCGAGGTTCAATTGCTAGTCCTGCCAATACCGCCCGCCCACTTCGCGTCGTTACGATATCGAGCAATTGCTCGAGAAATTTCAGGAATTTTCGTTCTTCCATTCGACCTTCTGTCGCCGACTTCTTCAAGTCGCCTAGGTATGAGGGTAACAATCGCATCAGAATGAGCACATGCCGCGCGTCCTGTCTCCCCGCCTGTTTCAAATCAGCAACGTTGGCGATTTTGGCTTGGAGGAGCGCGATTGGCCCGGGGATCTGCACTTGAACGTGTCTCTCCCCAAGGGCCATGGTATAGGCAGGCTCCCGCAAATCTTCTGAAGTGGCGCCATGTACGTAGCGCAATACCTCGATGAGCATAGGAACCCCCTTCGCATCCTTGGCGATTACGACTCCGATCTCGTTGCTGGGTGGTCGAAGTGGAAAGAATTGGGGTTTCGCTCCCGTAAGTTTTCCAATCGCTTCCAGCGTATCTCTGTCTCCGAGCACATCGGCATCGCGTGAGACAAACGGAGCTAAATCGGCCGTTTGCTCCCGATAATAAAGAGCCCACAGATTTACGGCCTGACCGCCCACTAGTAGCACGGGCTTGTCTGTTGCCAACGCCGAGGCAAAGTCTGCCGGTGGACGTGGCTCAGCGTCTGAGGGCAGGGGAGGCATGGGCCCTATCGAAATCGATCAGGTGCACAGATTCGTGCGAGGTTATCAGGGAATTTCTATCCTGGATTACTGCTGGCGTTTCTAGTTGGAGATCTAGCACGACCTGATCAAATTCGCGTTGGCTGCGCTTGAATCGGGAAACTTGAGCGGACGTATTGAATCGCGCGGGCATTTTCGGAGCCATTCGCCATACCACAGTCCGAAGTGCGGCAGCTTGGGCTGGGATTGCAGTGCGTCGCTTTACGACGTTACGGGCTCCCTCGCGCAGTAAGGCCATCACCGTAGTTCTTTCACTACGGGCAATCGCCGCCAATGCAGCAAGAACCGCTTCATGCTCAGCCACGCTCTGCCGACGCTTCGATTTGGCAAGTTGATTAGGCATTAAAGGTTGATTCAACCTAACGTTCGGTTTGGAGACAATGCAACTTTAACTTTGTATCGATTTTGTACCGCCGTTTTGGGCTATTCTTTGCCTCTTCGTGCCGCTTGGTGCCGGTGCTCTTTTGGCCGCCTCTCTGAGGCATTGATAATCAACGAAATCCGGGAACCCCAAACCGATTTCAACTCCCGCCACCTCCACCAATTTACTGCTATTTAATGACTTAAGAAATGGATGAGGCGCTCGGCGACAGTCGCGAGGGCCCTGGTCATTGGCGCCTTGCGTTCGGCAGCCCATGGACGACCATACTTCTATGCGACAACGGATCATCACGATCAATCGGGACATCCTTGGCGGGGCTCCGGTCTTTTCGGGAACCCGCGTCCCTGTGCAGACATTCCTTGATTACCTCGAGGCCGGCGACTCGATCGACGACTTTCTCGAAGGTTTCCCCACCGTTGGCCGCAAGCAGGTGATTGCTTTTCTCGAAACGGCCAAAGATCGGATGGTTGCAGCGGCGCGCTGAAGTGAAGCTTCTGTTGGACGAATGCATCGATCGCCGTTTCGCAAAGGAGTTTCCGGGCCATTGGACACGTACCGTGCCGCAGATGGGTTGGGCGACGATCAAGAACGGAACCCTGCTGCGGCTTGCTGAGAAGGAATTTGATGTCTTTGCGACGGTGGACCGCAACCTGGCTTTTCAGCATCCCATTCCCAAGTTTAGGATCGCAGTCGCTGTTCTTCGGGCATCAAGCAATCGCCTAAACGATTTAAAGCCACTCGTGCCTTTGCTCCTTGCTGCGCTGCCTTCTCTGCAGCCGGGCCACGTCCGGACCATTGAGGCCTAGCTAGCCCATTCGCAGTTCACATGGGTTGGACATGCCATCCAGCCTGGCCCTCAGAGCCGCCTGACATTGGCAGCTCGAAAAACTTCCTCGCGGTCGTCTTTCCGTCTCAAGGACGAAGATGCATTGTTCCGGCAGCTTCCGACCATCCCGTTATCAGCAGGCTACTGCGGACGGAACCGCATGCTCGTCTGATCATTATCACATATTGAACAATTCCTTTCATTAGCTTCAGGTCGCGCGTTCACGGGACCTCGTAGACCTCAACTAGCGCGTTCCCCGCTCCACCGCCCGCGCTTGTAATCTGAGCCGTATAAGCGCCCGGCGCTAACGTCACAAGCACCGCCGAATCACCGCTAGAAGGATCGGGTAATGCAAAGGCGCCAATCGCGGTGGCTGCAGCCGCGATCTGCGTATCCCCGGCCCATCGGGTATTGGACGCAACGAGGGTATTCGAGCCCAAAGGCTGCAGAGTGACCTCGGGATCGGGTAGAGGACTCGGCGTGCCGTATCCGCTTAGGGAAGGACCGATGGCCCGAATCAGGACCGTCTCGGCGCTTGGTCCGTCAATGACGAATCCGGCCGTGAGGGCGCCACCGGAGGGCACGTAGTTAAGACAGGAGAGATTGACCAGACGGATAGAACTCGCCGTCGCGCCGCCGACACTTGCATCATAGATTTCTGCCAGAACGATCCCGGAGTCTCCTGACTTGCCCTTCACTTGCACAGTGTAGCCACCGGCGCTTACCGGCAGCGGCATAACCGAGGCCGCGTCCAGGCTCGTGGGATCAGCAAGGGGAAAGGCTCCGGCGGCAGCGTCCGCCGCCCCGACCGGGGCGATATTGACTAAGGGCGTTCCCCATCCGGAATTCGAGGCCAACACGTAGCCGTTGCTTTGTTGCACGATGGAAAACTCTGGATCCGGCAGAAACCCGGGCACCCCAAAATTGGCCAGAGCCGGGCCGACGCCTCGGACTAACATACTCTCAGGAACGCTTGTGCTCGCTCCTCCGAGTACGAAGCCGAGGGTAAGGCTACTCTGTAGGCGGCCCAGGACCGACATATTGACGATGCGCGGCGTGCCGGCCAAAGTGCTAATGGCCAGCATCGCAGTCGCGCTCGAACTCGAGCCCGTGCTATCGCTCACGACGCAGTTGTACTGGCCTGCATTGGTCGCAGACGCCGTCCTGATCATGAGTTTGGAGTCCGTGGCTCCCGCAATCGTTACGCCGTTTTGGTACCATTGGTAAGAGGTTGTGGGACTCGGCTGCGCGGCGACCGAGAACACGACTGTGGCACCGGACGAAATCGATTGGGAAACGGGCTGGGCGACCAGGACCGGCCCGTTGGCTGGATTGGTGACAAAGAGAACCGCCTGGTTCGACGTCGCGGTTCCGGAACTGTTGCTCACGGCGACCGTATAGGTGCCGGCGTTGCCCAACTGGATACTCTGGAAGGCCAAGGTGGCGCCAGTGCCGCCCGCAATCGGGCTGCCGTTGAAAAACCATTGGTAAGTAAGAGGCCCTAGACCCGAGGCCGCGACGCTGAACGAGATATTGCCGCCCAAGTTAACCGTCTGACCGATTGGCTGCACGGCGATGGCTGGCGGTAAAGGGGCACTTACACTCAGATGGCCTGGGAGCGAAAGGACAGTACCGCCATTGGATCCATAGGAAAGGAGGGCCGAATACGAACCCTCGTCCGAGGTCTGGGCTGCGGCAATCGTATAGCTCGCCGTCGTCGCGCCAGGAAGCACCAGGCCGTCCTTGTACCATTGGATTTCGCTAACGGAGCCGCCTGCGTAAGAAATCGTGAAGGTGGCGGACGCTCCAGCGGCGGCTGTTTGGGACAAGGGTTGGTCGACAACCTGAGGTGCGCTGGCCGGATAGCCGACGAGGATCATGTCGTTGTAGGCGAGGTAAAGTTTGCCCGACGGATCGATCGCAATTGCGGCCTGAGAGCCAATAGGGGCAAACGCAGTTGCCCCCGTTGCTGAAGTGGGATCGAGGTAAACCGTTGGGAGATTTGTGCTTTTAGGGGTGCCTCCTTGAATCGTCCACTCTGCGACTGGATTAGGGACATTCGACCCAGTGATGAAAAAGTCATTGGCGCCAGCCACGCTCGGGGATCCGATGTATTCGAAGATATGCGAATAAGTGGTGATCGTGCCGCCGATCGAATCCTCGATCAGCATGCCGTATCCCTGACTGTTCTCCTCCGTGAAATATAGGTTCCCAGCCGCATCTACCGCGATTCCGGAAGCGCTAACCGTCGGCGTGGGATTGGTCAGAGTGGAGACTAAGCCGTTGGGTGTGACCATGCGCAATGTCGTACCCTGATAGGCGTTATCAGGCTCGTGAAACAGGTTGTCGACGGCGTAGAGATTACCGGCGCTATCCTGGGCGAGCCACTCTGGCTTTTCGAAGGCGGCGACGCTTCCGCTTCCGTCGCTTTCCCCGTATTGGCCCGCGGTGCCGGCAAAGGTGGTAACCGTGCCGTCCTGCGCGATTTTGCGGATCGTGCTGTTATTGGTGTCGGCGACGAAGAGATCGCCGGCAGGGTCGGCTGCAATACCGGTCGGATAATTGAACCGCGCCTGCGCCCCCGCGCCGTTGGCCGAACCCGTCTGTCCGGCGGCTCCCGCGAGCGTGGTGACTCGACCCGCCGGGCTGATTTTACGCACCGTATCATTGGCAGAGTCCGTCACGTAAAGGTTGCTCGCGGCGTCCACCGCAATCCCTTCGATTTGATTAAACCGGGCCTCGACACCAGCGCCGTCGGCGCTCCCGGCTTGCCCGGCCGCCCCCGCCAGCACCGCAAAATAATACCCCGGCATTACCGACAGCGTCACTGTCGTGCTCGTCGCCGCACCGGCCGCATTACTTACCGACACCGAGTAAGAGCCGGCGTCCGAAGGTTGGGCGACGCCTATCGCATAGGTCGACGAAGTTGCTCCCGGAATCGGGGTGCCATTTTTTAGCCATTGGTAGGCAAGGGGGACCTGCCCCGTGGCGCCGACGCTGAATTGGGCTGGAAAACCCTGGGTTACCGCCTGGTTCGCTGGCTGGGTGGAGATGGAAGGTGCGGCTGCCGGACTCACGATTAGGTTGGCGGACAGACTGGTGGCCGAGCCGAGGCTGTTCGTTACGGTGACGGCGTACGTGCCGGAGTTGGCGGCTTCGGTGGAGGACAGAGTATAGGAGGCGGCTGTCGCTCCACTGATTGGGCTGCGATCGAAATACCACTGATAGGTAAGTCCCGATCCGGATGAGGTTACACTGAAGGTGGCCGCCGCTCCGCCCGTCACCGCCTGGCTTTGCGGCTGGACCGTTATGGAAGGAGGCAGCACCAAGACATAGACCGTGCCGTAAGTCACCGGCTCATCATCCGAGCTGCCCTGAGTCGTTCCGTAGACGCCTCCGTCGGCTCCTGTCATTAGGCCGCCTCGGGCCAAGGGCCCGGGAAAATTATAGAGAGCAGCAAAGTTCGAACCGTCGGGGTTGAGGGAGAAAATCAGCGAGCCGGTGGGCGTCCCCCCAAAGGACACACCATACAACCTTCCATCGACACCCTGAGACAGGCCCACGAACGGCGAGTAGCCTCCAGCAGCGCCGGTGAAGTTCCAAAGCGTCTGAAAGCCGGTACCGTCGGTACCGATCGCGAAAATCGTGCCGTAATTGTTCGTTCCACCCTGATAAGTCCCGGCGTAAAGGCGTCCATCGGCCCCTTGGACCAAAGCTTGAGGATAGGAACCGTCCGATTGCCCGGTGAAGCGGTACAGGGTGGTGAAGCCCGTTCCGTCGGTGTTAAGCGAAAAGATGGTGCCATAACCCAAACCGTCGTCGTCGGTTGTGCCATAGAGCCTACCGTTCGAGGCCTGCAGGACGCCCTGAGGTGAGGCTGAGCTTCCAGTAGTAAATGTTGCGATTTCGGTGAAGCCGGTCCCATCCGTGTTGATGGCGAATATGCCGCCGTGGGAAGTCGCGCCGTTTGCGAACGTACCGTAGATCCGTCCATCGCTTCCCTGGAGGATGGAGCTGGGGGAGGCCCCGTCGTTGGCATTTTGGAAAAAATGGAGAGTAGAAAATCCGCTTCCGTCGGTGTTGATAGCGAAGACGGTTCCACCCTGGTTTTGGCCCCCATTGAGGGTCACTCCATAAAGCCGTCCGTCCTTGCCCTGAATGACCCCCCAGAAAGGGGCGGCGCCGTCACTATTGGCGAACGCGTGTAATGTGGTAAATCTCGATCCATCCGGATTGACGGCGAACACCGTTCCGCTGCCGTTGAGCCCGCCGTACATGGTGGTGCCATAAAGGCGCCCGTCCGAGCCTCGAATCAGCGTATCCGTCGCCTGCCTCCCATCGGCTTCATTGAAAGTGTGAAGCGTCGTAAGGCTTTGCCCATCAGCGGCCGCTGCAAAGATCATCGTCCCGAGAAAAAAAAGAAAACGCACCCCCATAGTCTTCAAGATGACAACTGACGGCGGGGATACCGCCATCCCTCATTTCTGGGAGACGCGGACCAAACATATGGCCAAGCCTCCAAGGGGTTTAGGTCATTCTCCTCGCGCGTGTCGGCGGCACGAGCGTTTCGATGGTTCAGACATTGCGTCATGCGAGCGGATGCCGGTGAAATGCCGGAGCAACCGTCCCGGGCTTGGCCGGCTCGGCCTCCGAGCCGGTTGAGAGTGGTGCCTTGCTGCTTTCTCCGCGACTTCGGAAAGGGGTAGGTCGCCTGCCGGACAGAAGCGGAGGCTGCTGCGCACGTGTATACCGCCTCCCAACATCGACTTCACCGTCCGGGCCCGGTCTGCCTCGCCAGAGGCACAGTCCGGCAAACTCACGATTGCGATCGACGCGTTGCAGGACCGCCACCAACCGGTCTTGGCTGACCTGCCGCCATCATCTTTCCTGTAATCGGCCCTTTGACAGATAGACACCGGGCTCTTCCGACGGCGCCTACCCGTTTGTACCGATTTTGTACCGCGGAATTGGCCTATTCTTTGCCCCTCCCTGCCGCTCGGTGCCGGTGCTCTTTTGGCCGTCCCTCTGAAGCGCTGATAATCAGCGAAATCCAAAAGCCCCGAACCGATTTCAACTCCCGCCACCTCCACCAATTCATCCGTCGTTGGCCTTAAGCCTGCGACGGATTTTTTGTGCAACTCCTGGCGCGCCAGTGCGCTCAATAGATTAGGACTTGTAGGCCGGAAACCCGGCTGAAGCGGCGAGCGTTGCGGCTCACCAAAGGCAAGCTGAAGGCCAAGGCGGTCGCTGCAATCCAGATATCATTGTCGCCGATATGCTGGCCCCCCGTCCTTAGTTCTCTCGCTATGCGCGAAGCTATCCAGGCTATATTTTCGTCGATCTCGATTACGGTAAAGAGGTGCAACCCAGCCTGGACATCTGCCGGTGTCGCGCATCCTTCGGCGAATTCTGCCCAGCAGATCCGTGAGGTATAAAGCGGCGCGTCCAGATGGGTACGGAGAAAATGCTCCGTTGCCGTCTTTGGCTTTCGGCCGCGCTGACCGAAAGCATGAATTAAGAAGGCACTGTCGAAAAGCATCAGGTGTGGCGCAGGTCACGCGCTCGGCGGCGCCCGGCCACGGCGCGTTCGATTTCTGTCCAGTTCGCACCCCGGCCGAAGGCTCCTGTCTTCATTTCTTTTAATAAATCGGCGGCGGTGGCCTTGGAGGCAGGTAGAGTAATCCGGCGAACCACAGCGGAGAATGATTCGCCGTCGCGTCGCGTAGCTCTCAACCGATTGTAGGCATCGACTTCCAGCGAAATGGTCTTAGAGGGCATGTCATCATGATGCACAGAGAGTCTGTGTAGTCAACCGTAGGTGAGCCGGAGTTGGCCAGCGGGCTGGAGCCGATGAATGCCCTCACCGTTCGAGAAGGCCCTTTTTGCGCAAAACCTCACCGGCTTTTTCGTCTTCTTCAATCCATCCTCGGATCGAGCCTCCGCGAATGTCGCGAGTGGGAACCGCTGTCGCGATTTCCAAGATGAGTTTGCCATCCTTCTCTTCCGCCAAGACCAGTGGGTTTTCCATTCGGTCAAGGCCGAGCTTGCGACGGTAGGCGCGGGGAAGAGTGATGGTGCCTCGCTTGGAGACGGGTAAAACTTGCGACATGCTGCAAGGATGTATTGCCGCATTGCGGCATTCAAGTTGAGGGCGGCATTTTGTACCGATTTTGTACCGCGATTTCAGCCCATTCTTTGCCCCGCCGTGCCGCTCGGTGCCGGTGCTCTTTGGGCCGTTCCTGTGGGTCCCTGATAATCAACGAGATCCGGCGGCCCCGAACCGATTTCAACTCCCGCCACCTCCACCATTTTATTGTTATTGATTGGCCCGCGCCGTAGGATTTCGCCATGCGCAAAGTTTCCGCTGTCGGAGTACTGGCGTTTATTGCGATGGCGGCCGCCGGCGTGGCCCAGCCAATTCCGTCGGCGGTTATTTCCGACCCTCCGCCGGATAAAGTATTTCCCGCCGAAATGGCGGTTGCGGCGATACCAAGCCATGGCAGCACGATGCACGGCGTGCTCTATCTCGCCTCGGGTGCCGGTCCGCATCCCACGCTGCTATTGATGCACGGATTCCCCGGCAACGAGCAGAACCTAGATCTTGCCCAATCGGTACGCCGCGCGGGTTGGAATGTGCTGACGTTTCACTATCGGGGATCATGGGGAAGCGAAGGGGCGTTTTCGTTTGGCCATGCTCTCGATGACGCTGACTCGGCCATCGCTTTCCTCCGTGATCCTGTCAACGCGAAGCGATATCGCATAGATCCAGTCCGCATTGCCGTCGCAGGTCATAGTATGGGCGGTTTGATGGCCGCGCACGCAGCGGCCAAAGAAAGGACAATCATCGCCGTCGGCCTGATTTCGGCATGGAACGTCGGCGGCGAAGTGGCAGCCCTGAGATCCGCCTCGGACCGTGCGCAAGAGGTGAAAGCCTTTGCCGAGAGCATGGAATCCCTCACTGGGTGCACTCCAGAAACGCTGGTTGCGGATGCGCTCGCGCACCAGGACGAGGGGAATTTCATCGCGTACGCGGATGCCCTTGCCAACCGCCCTTTGCTGCTGATTACTTCAGACGACGGAAATGCGCCCGATTCCCAGGCACTCGCCGCTGCCGCGCGCAAAGCGGGAAATAAAGCGATAACGGAAGTTCATTTTCCTACAGATCATCCCTATTCGGACCATAGGATTGCATTGGAGGCGGCATTTATCCGATGGCTTGAAACGCTGGTTTCGGCGAAGCACTAACTGCGCGTGATCCGAACGGCTCGCGCCACAGGCCGACAATTAATAATTGGCGACGCGCCCCGTCGGCTTCCGCTGCTCTGTTGAATTAGCCCTTGAGAGCCCGAGAACTGCCGGCATCATGGGGCCATGGCGCGGAATCTGTTCAAAGGAGCAATGAGCGACCACGAGATTGCGCACGACCCTTCGGTCCAAATATGATTTTGATCCTTCCACGGCGAAGCGCGCCAGCTTCCCGAATCTGAAGCCTTCGCTAAAGTCGATTTCCATTCGTCTGCCGGAATCGATGCTGGAGAGCTTAAAGCGACTGGCCAACAAACAAGATGTTCCTTACCAGAGCCTGGCCAAGATCTATCTGGCACGAGAAATTAAGCGCGCGCGATGACTTGCCGCGAAGGCCCCGTCCACGGCGAGGTGGTGCGCCCAATCATCGCCTGAGATATCATTTTCCCGCTAGCGGCGTCTTCACTAGCGCATCGAATTCCGGCTGGCCACGCAGCTTGTCCCACCATGGGTCGAGAGGCATGACGCGCCGCGACCAGAATGGCGAGCGGTCGATCGTGGCCTTCAGGTAAGGGCTGGCTCGCTTCGCGTCGCCCATCGCCCCGTAGTAGAGCGCCAGGGTTTCCGGGGTCCAGAAGGTCGGAGCTTCCCGCCAGAGCGGTTCGACCATAGCGATGATTTTCGCGGCTTCGTCCCTCCGTCCGAGCCAGGCCAGAGTGATCGCCAGCTCGGCCTGGTAGCGCATGTCGTCGGGCTGGTCCCTGACCCGGCGGCGCATCACGGCTTCCGCATCCTCCCAGTCCCGGCGGGCCAGGTTGTCCTTGCCGGCGATCCGGTGGGCGAGCGCGAGTGGCCATGCTTTCGGCCTCATCGGCATCACCGCGTCCTCGAAGTAATCGCGGGCCGTGAGCGCGGCGGAAGCTTCGACCCGGTCGGGCCGGTGCTCGATCAATCCCGCCCACATGGCCAGGCAGACCGCCCGGTCCTCCGTTCGATCGGCCAGGGGCAGCAAGGCTCCCTGGTCTAGCGTGGACTGCATGCCCTGCAAATCGCCTCGCCAGGCGCCGACCAGGATGGCCTTCAGGAGAAGCGCGGAATAGAATGGCCGGGCGGCGATGGCGGAATCGAGTTGCATCAACGACTCGGCCAGCGCCTTGGGATCGCTGCCACCGGGCCCGTAACTGGCATAGGTCAGGGCCATTTCGTAGTGCAGGATGGCGTCGTTCGGCGCCTGGTTCAACGCATCCCGCAACAATGCGCGGGCTTCCTCTCCTCGGCCGGCGCCTGCATGCGACGAAAGCATGTAGGCCAATGTCCCCTTGGCTCTGATCAGCTGGGGATGCGTCGCGATCGCCCGGCGAAAAACCGCCTCGGCCTGGCCGTAGGCCCCCTGGCTACGCAGCAGATGGCCGAGCGCGATCAGAGCCTCGGGCTCGTTCGGATCGAGGGCGAGCGCGCGGTTGGCGAAGGCCTGGATGTCCTGCCGGCGCTTCTCGCCAAAGTCCCAGCTGCGCTGAATCCATGCGGCCTGCACGCCCGCGCGCACGCCCCAGGCCGCGGCGGATTCCGGCTCCAGCTCGGTGGCGCGGCGGGCCATGTCCTCGGCCAGGGCGAGGTCCTCGCGCAGGAAGCCCACTTTCGAGTAGCGGTCCAGCGCTTGCGCCGTGAGTTTTGCGCTTTCGCTCGGTTCGTGAGCCCCGGCCGGCTCGGGTTCGGCCAGCAACGCGGTGATTTCCGGGTCGGCGCGGCTGGCGGCCATGCGAGGGTCCACCTGCAGGACGGATCGGAGCATCGCCCGGCCTTCGGCCGTCGCGGCGGCCGTCCGCATGAGCCGCATCGCCTGGTCGCGCTCCCCGAAGAGAAGGAACAGGGCCAGGGGATGATACCACCAATTGGTGTCCGCATAGAACGAGTTCCCATAGGAAACGGGTAGGCTGTCGAGGATGATGCCGGTATTGGCGCGCGCCTCCGCGGTGCGGCCGAGGCGGTAAAGACTCCAAGTCTCGGCCAACCGTGGAGGAAACGCGACCGGATCGAGAGCCTTTCGGCGCCGCGCCTCGGCCAGGGCCGCCTCGTATTGGGCGGCGGCGAGGTCTTTCCTGCCGGCGAGAAGGAGAAGATCGCCCGTGAGCAGCGCGGTGGGCCCTATGTAGTCGAAGTCCTCGATCCAGGCTTGAGGCAGCGAGCGGACCGCCTCCAGGCCGTCGTCGATCTGCCCGCTGATGGCGGCGTAAACGAACCGGCTCAGGACGACCCGCTCGGCCGACCGCTGGCGTTCCGGAACCCTGTCGAGAAGCGCCTTCATCCCGGCGATGTCGCCGTGGACCCAGAGCAGTACCCGCGCCTTCCACATCATTGCGTTGGCGATGGGAGCGAGAGCGATGGTGGCGTCCAGCTCCCGCTCCATCCCGGGCAGATTGCCGGTGTCGCGGTAGTGGCGGGCCAGCTCGTAGTGGGAGAGGGCATCCCGGGGAAACCGCTTCACCTCCGCCTCGGCCTCGGCGACGCCTTCCGCCGGGCGCTGCGCAAAAATGACGTCGGCCAATATCCTTTGGTAGAGCACTTGGCCGGGATCGAGTTGGATCGCTTGCCGCAGCAGCTCCTCCGCCCGGTCCAACTCGATTTTGCTGTTGTAAAGATAGAGCGCCATAGCGAAGAGCGCGGCGGGATCTTCCGGCGCCAATTGGAGCGCCCGCTCGGCGGAACGCTTTGCCCGGGAGCGTTGTCCGGGCGAGCGATCGGAGCCCCGCAGCAGGGGCTCGTTCTCCACCCAGGCTAACACGGTCGCCGCCTCGGGATCCAACGGGTTTTTCTCCAGCGCCTTGTCGGCGATATCGCGGGCCAGCGCATAGTCGTCTGGGACCGATTCGTTGCCTTCGATCAGCGCGAACGCGCGCTTGAGCTCCGGATCGCGCGGCCATTCCTGCGGGGCGGCGGCGGCATTCTCTGCCGGATTAAAACGGGCCAGAAAGGCCGTGAATTCCGGAAGCCGGCGCAGTTTGTCGAAAGCGGGGTCGAGGCGAACGATGTTCGCTGTATACATCGCGGTATGATTGACCGATTTCTCAAGATAGGGAATCGCCGCCGGATCCCCCCGGGCCGCGTAATAACGGGCGCTCCACCACCAAAGCAAGGACACGTCCTTTATCTCCCGCAGCATCGCTTCCGCCCGGGCCATGGTCGCGGCGGCGTCGGCCAGGCGATGCATTTGTGCCTGGGCAAGCGCCAGTTGAATTTGGGTGCGGAGAAGGTAATAGCTGGTATCGACCTGCAGCCGCTGTTGCAGAACCTCCTCGGCTGCCCCCCAGTCGCGCTGGGCCAGGTTCTCCTCGCCGGCCAGCTGATGGGCCTCCGCCAGCATGAAGGCCTTCGGCTCGCCTATCTGGGAGTCGGGTCCGAGATAATCCTCTGCGGTCACGCTGGCGGCGGAAAACGTGCGGTCCGGCCGGCGTTCGAGGAGGCCGCCCCACATGGCGACCCAGACGGCGCGGGGCGCAGCCCGTTCCCCCAGAGGCCGGCGCTCGAGCAAATCCAGGATCGAGCGCATTTGGACGAGGTCGCCTTTCCATCCGGCGACGATCGCGGCCTTTTGGATCAGCGGATTGCCGAAGTTCCCGATGGCATAGGCGGCGTCGAGCTCTTTCACGCCGGCGGCGAGGCGTACGGATGATGCGCCGCCAGATCCAAACATGCTCGCATAAGCAGTTCCCAGGTCGTAGTGAAGCAACGGATCGCGGCTGTTGCGCTGGATCGCGTCATGCAGGAGGGCCCGGCTTTCCTGGCCGCGGCCTAGGACGCCGATCATAAACGCCAATTGGCGGACGTAGTACCCATCGTCGGGATCGGCCTGCACCGCGCGGCGGGCGAGCGCTTCCGCCTGGGCTACGAGATCCTTGAGAATTCCTGAATCGGCTGCATTGGCCTGGCCGAACATGACCAAAGAAAGCGCGAACAGCCCGTCCGGGTTGTTGGGATCCAATGCCAGGCAACGATTGGCGAGGATTTGCGCGCTTTTGATCCGGGTGGCGCCAAGATCCCAGCCCCGCACGAGATACATGGCGTCGACCCGGGCGCGCATGCCCCAGGCCTCGGCCGAATCGGAATCAAGATCGGTCGCCCGTTTGGCTATTTCCTCCGCGTTCGCGAGATCGTCAGGGGTGAATCCAAGTTTGGTGCAGGCGGTCCGGGCCCGGGCCAAAAGTTGGGCGACCTCGTCCGCATGGGTCTGCGGTTCGGTTTCATATGACGGAGGCTGCCCCTGCCTCGAGGCATCGGGACGAACCGATCGCCACTCGCTCCAGGTCGCGCCCAGGACGAGGGCGGCGGCGGCGGCTCCGGCCGCCAGCATTCCGGGCCGGTGCCGGCGGAGGAACTTGCCCAGGACGTAAACCGGGCTGGGCGGCCGGGCGGCCACCGGTTCGTGGCGCAGGTGGCGCTGCAGGTCGAGCGCGAGGTCGTTGGCGGTGGAGTAGCGGCGGGTACGGTCCTTCTCCAGGCAGCGCATCACGATCCAATCGAGGTCGCCGCGCAAGAGGAGGGGTAGGGCGGCCGGCGTGATGCCGCGGGACTTGGCGGTTGCCGCCCGGTCAGCCTCGCTCAGGGTCCGCACCCGGGTCGAAGGGGTCGGCGGCTCGGTCTCCCGGATTTTCTGGCGGATCGAGTCCACCCCGGCCTTCGCGAAGGTCTGGCTGTCGAAAGGTGGCCGGCCGGCCAGGAGCTCATAGAGCAGGACACCGAGGGAGTAGATGTCGCTGCGGGAGTCGATATCGAGGCCGCCGAGGTCGGCCTGTTCCGGACTCATGTAAACGGGCGTGCCGATGAACTGCTCGACTGCGGTGTACATGGTTTGGTCGGTCAGGCGCCCTTGCGTCGCCTTGGCCACACCGAAGTCAATGACCTTGGGAACGGGGGCACCGTCGATCATCGCCACCAGAACGTTGGAAGGCTTGAGGTCGCGGTGGACGATGCCCTTCTGATGCGCATGGTGGATCGCCGAGCAGACGGTGATGAACAGCTCGATCCTTTGCCGGGGCGTGAGATGATTCCGGTCGCAGTAGTCGGTGATCGGCATTCCCCGCACCAGTTCCATCACGAAATAAGGCCGCCCGGCCTCGGTCGCCCCGGCATCGTAGACCCGGGCGATATTGGGGTGATCCATCAGGGCGAGCGCCTGGCGCTCCGCCTGGAAACGGGCGATGACGGCGTTGGTGTCCATCCCCAGCTTGATCACCTTGAGCGCGACCCGGCGTCGCACCGGCTCCTGCTGCTCGGCCTCGTAGACCACACCGCAGCCTCCCTCGCCGATCTTGCCCAGGAGTTTGTAGCGGCCGATCATTTCCGCCGGGATTTCCCGCCGGACCGTCTCATCTCGGGGCACGGCGGGCTCTTTCAGAAAGTCGCCCGCCTGCCCGTGCCCTCTAAGGAGGGCCTCGACTCTGTGGCGGAGCGTTTCATCGCCCGAACAGGTCTGCAGCAGGAACGCCGAGCGCTCGGCCGGAGGCAATTCCAGCGCTGCGGCGAATATTTCGTCGTCGTGGGGCATCACCCTCAATGCGGTTTTCACCATCTAAAGCCGACATCCCCCTGGGGACGAGGGTAATTTGGCGCTTTCCTCCCCTGGAGTCGGGCGGTAGTCAGTGAACGGTGGAACCAGGCGACATCACAGTCATCCTCCAAAGGGTCGAGAAGGGTGATGAACAAGCCGCCGACCGGCTGCTTCCCTTGGTTTACGACGAACTGCGGAAGCTGGCGGCGGCCAGGATGGCCGCGGAGACGCCTGGCCAAACGCTGCAGGCGACTGCGCTGGTCCACGAAGCCTGGCTGCGCCTGGGCGGCGACAGCCAGCCGGCCTGGCAGAACCGGGCGCATTTCTTCGCCGCCGCGGCCGAGGCCATGCGGCGGATCCTGATCGACAACGCGCGCCGGAGGCGGGCCGAACGCCACGGAGGCGCGGTCGAAAAAGTCAGCGCCAATGCGACTGGTTTTGACGTCGCCGCCCCGGTGAACGACGAAGAGATCCTGCTGGTCCACGAGGCTCTGGAGGGCCTGGCCGCGCACAGCCCCCGCAAGGCGGAGCTGGTCAAGATGAGCTACTTCGTCGGCATGACCTTTTCGGAGATCGCCCAGGTTATGGGCATCACGACCCGCACGGCCGAACGGGATTGGGCTTATGCCCGGGCCTGGTTGTTCAACGAGGTGGAGCGGCTGCGCGGACGGACCGGCTAGTTTTCTTTGGCCCGGAAGTGCCCCGAGGATGGGGTCCGCAACTCGCTTCCTTACAGGTGGATATCGATTCGCTGGCATCCAGCGTTCTGTCGCTTGCCGGAACCTCTAAAAAAAATTTTGTCGAGCATGTCGGGTTTAGGGGTGGGTTTCCGCATTGGTGGTCGTAACCCAAACTTCAAAACGGAAACCACCATGAAAACGATCACCCTCAAGTCCCTCCGCACCACCATCCTGGCCGCCCTGCTCTCGACCTCCGCCGTCCTCTCCGCCAACGCCGCCGCCCCCGACATCACGGCGCTCGCCGGCTCGATCGCCGTCAAGGCCGCCGGCCCCTATGTCCAGGTCGGCTCCTACCGCATCTGGGTCTCCTCCCATCTGGGCAAGCCGAGCATCGTCCTCGCGGACGGCACCTGGCTCTACAACAACTTCACGGCCGACTCCAACGGCGCCACCGGAACGCTGCTAGTGCGTTTCAGCAACGGCCGGGTCAGCCAGATGAAGCTGGTCTCCCCGGCGATCGTCGCCGCGCTGCGGTCCGCCCCCAAGGCCTCCGGCGCCCTGGTCGCGATCAGCCACCGCTAACCCGACTTTCGCACCGCTGAACGAGTAATCAACGAGATACGATTTATCCGCCTGGTTATTGTCCACACATGCCGACGTCTTTGGGATAGATTTTAGGGGGTGGCTGTTCAGGCAGACGCCAATCGAGGGCGTCGAGGAGAGCGATCTGAGCGGGTTCCGGTTGGGTGATGCGCTCGAGGCAGAGCTGGCGGCCGTCGCGGAGGTTGAACCAGACCTCAACCAGTTGCAGGCGGCCGAGTTGATCGAAAACGGCGGCGGGCATGAGGCCTGGGGCAGCCCGCCGGAGCTGGTTGCGCAGGCAAGCCCAGAGGGCATAGCCGAGGAAGGCCACGAGGATATGAGCTTCGACCCGGGACTGGGTATAGTGCCAGATGGGACGCACGCCCAGTTCGCTCTTGAAAACGCGGAAAGCCGCTTCTACTTCGGAGAGCTGGACGTAGCGCCGCCATAGATCTGTGGGCTCGGTGGCGGTGAGATTGGTGCGAAGCAAATAGGCGCCATCGCGCAGGGAGGCCTTGCGCAGGCGCTCCCGGTCCCAGCGCCAGGAGAGTTTTTGGCCATCGAAGTCGACCTGGACGTAATGCCAGGCGCGTCCATGGCGCTCCTCGAGGCGGCCCAGGCGCATCCAGACCCGGTCGGCATGGACCCGGCCGCGCTGCCAGGAGCGGCGCAACCGAATCAGATCACGCATGAGGCCGCGGACGATCCGAGTGCGCATGGCTTGTTCCTTGGCCGCACGGGGACGGCTGCGGGCGAGGACGTAGGTCTCGCCGTCTTCCGGCAAAAGCTTCACTTCCACCTCGGGCGAAACGGCCTGCCAGTCTTGCGCCAGCAAATGCGCTTCGCGTGGACCCAAAGCGGAGCGCGGAGTGCCGACCAGATAGTGTCCGCCGCGAGCGCGCAACCCGGACAGGTTGGCCTCGGAGACGATGCCGCGGTCGAAAACCCAGACCCGCCCCATCTTGCCGTGGCGGGCTTCCACGTGGTCAATCATCGGCTGCAGGGTCGTGACATCGACGCGATTGCCGTCGAATACCTCGTAGGCGACGGGGAGCCCCTCGGGCGTGACGATCAGGGCGAGGACCACCTGGACGCAGTCGGGTCGGTGATCGCGGGAGTATCCCCGGCTCGCTTGCTCGACCTGGGCAGCTTCGCCCTCAAAATAGGAACTCGTCAGATCATACAGCAACAGCTCGCAGGTGACGCCGAAAAGATCCTGCCAGCGCCGGGCCAGGTGCTGCTCCAACTCGGCCTTGAGCGGCAGGAGCCGGTCGAGCGCCCGATAGAGCCGATCTTTTTCCGCCACCGCCGCGTCCGTGTCCAGCAGCCAGCCGATGGCGCTTTGCGGGTAAAACCGCTGATGCACCGACAACTCGGAACCCGGGGCGCACAGCCGGCTGACCACCAGCAGCTCGATCACCTTCGCCCAGGACACGGCCCCGGGCTCATCGTCGAGCCGGGCGGCGAAAAAACCATCCAGGTCCAGCAGCGTCCAAAGCTTCGTCACCGCCCAGCAGTCGCCGAATCGCCGCGGCCTCCGCACGCTCAGACTCGAAAGCACCACCTCCACGCAATCCGATTGCGCCGGTGCCGGCCGCCCGGCCCACAGCTGCATCTGGCGCTCCTCGCCACTCTCGGTCAACACCGCGATCGTGCGCTCCCACTGTGCGACCTGCGAACCCTGCAACTCGCCCAAATGCAGCACCTGCCGCTGCACCACCCGACGGCGCGACACCCGCACGCTCTCGCACAGCGAATAGTAAACGTGCTCTTTGCCGTGCCGCTTTACGCGGTGCGTCTTCAAGTGCATCGCATCCCCAGTATCGCACGATCCCGGCCCCGTCGTCTACGGGGTAGGTTGTCCCACACGGCCTTTGCGCTCCGTCCTCCGCAGTAAGTGCTTGTCCTATCGTAATCCGCCCTGCGCCCTTACCCCAAAAAAAGTGAAAATCCTCCCTTTCGTGCGAAAGTCAGGTTAGGAACACCGAATGGCAATTCGCCGTTAAATCGTTCCACCGCCACGCCGCAACCTGGGCAGGAATTAGGACCCGCCGGCAAGCGCCCGCTTCAACATCTCCGCCAGTTGATCCTCGCTGAAGGGCTTTTCAATGATCCCCAACACGTCGAGCCGGGTGCATTCCTCTTGCTCCGACTCCTCCAGTCGGCCGCTGGTAACCAGCACCGGCATACTCGGTTCGATGCGGCGCAAAGCGCGGACAAAGTCCAGGCCGCCCATCACCGGCATGTGCAGATCGGTTATGATGGCGCTGAGCTCAGAGCCGTATTTTGCCACTTGCTGCAGGCCGTCCCGCCCGTCGCTCGCCAGAATGGGGTCGAAATTCAACCGGCGAAGCACGATCTCCGCCACGATGCGGACGGCGGGTTCGTCATCGACGACCAGAATCTTTTCTTGGTTGCCTTCCAGCGGCGTGGCCGGAGCGGGTCTTCGCTCGACCGGGCGTTTGGCATTCCACGCCGGCAGGTAGACGCTGAACGACGAGCCCTGCCCGAGCCGCGTATCGACCTGGAGGAAACCGCCGTGTCCCCGGACGATGCTGACGGCCGTCGACAATCCAAGTCCGGTGCCCTTGTCGGGCCCCTTGGTGGTGAAGAAGGGATCAAAAATGCGCTCGGCCACATCCGGAGACATGCCGATCCCTGTGTCCGTCACCCGCAAGAGCACGTAGCGGCCGGGCGCCGCCCCCGGCGTCGCGGCCGAGGAGGTTGCGGCCACCACCGCGGCGGTTGCTTCCAGGGTCAGGCTGCCACCCTCGGGCATCGCGTCGCGCGCATTGACGCAGAGATTTAACAGCACCTGGTGGAGCTGGGTCGGATCGCCGCGCACGCAGGGGCAATCGGGTTGGCATTTAACCTCAATCTTTATGTCCTTCGGGAAGGTATAGCCGGCGATCTGCTGGATTTCTTCCAGCAGGAGAGCCGGGTGGATCTCCGCCGGGTGGCCTTCGGACCGCTTGGCAAAGCCCAGGAGCTGCCGCACCATGTAGGAACCGTGAGCGGCGCTCGCCTGCATCGTTTCGATCAACCGCGATGCGTCGGGATACCTGGACCGGAGCGCCCCCAGCCCCAGCAGGATCGGGGTGAGGGCGTTATTGATGTCGTGGGCGACCCCGCCGGCCAGCGTGCCGACCGCGTCCAAGCGCTGGGAACGGCGAACCAGAGCCTCCGCTCGATGGCGTTCCGTGATGTCTCGCACCATGCTGATGAAGCGAGGCCGTTCGCCGGCTGGAGCAACGTACTGCAGGTTTATCTCCACGGGAATTTCGCGACCGTCCCGGTGCCGGTGGACGGTCGTGATCTGCTGGGAGCGGCGCTCGCCCCGCAGCATCGGCGCCAGCAGCGTGCGGAAGCCAGATTCGTCGTAATCGACCTCGATTTCGAAGGCCGTCATCTTCAAAAGCTCGGCGCGCGCATAGCCGAGCTGCCGAACGGCGCCTTCGTTGACATAGGTGAAGCGCAGCGAATCGGGATCGAAGATAAAGGCCCCGTCCTCGGTCGCATCGAGCGTGGCCAGCGCCTGCTGCATTTCGGCGGTGCGTTCCAGCACCCGCCGCTCCAGATCGCCATTGAGCGCGCGCAAGGCCGCTTCCGCGACGCGTTGGTCGGTCACGTCGCGGGCGGTCGCGTAAATGATTTCCCCCTCCAGCACGCCTCGCCAGGACAGGACCCGCCACGTGCCGTCGCGATGCCGGCAGCGGTTTTCGAAGCCATGGCTCGGTCGGCCCGCGGCCAATTCCGAGAGCGCCTGGAAGGTGGCGGGCTGATCGTCCGGATGGACAAAATCTGCAAACGGCCGAGCGAGCATCTCCTCAGTGCTCCATCCCAGGGTCTGGCTAAACGCCGGGTTGAGGCGCTTCATCTCGCCGCTCCTGCTCGTGATGCAAAGCATGTCGAGGGAAAGGGTGAAGAAGCGGTCGCGTTCCTCCGCCGCATGCCGCGCCTCTTCCCGCAACTCCTGGGCCAGGCGCTGGCGTTGGCGGTGCCGGAAGGTGAGCAGCGCGGCGAAACCCGCCAGCACCAGGGCGGCCAAACCGGCCGCGATGAGGCGGTACGGGGGCAGAGGCGCAAAGGAAAAATCGGTCTGATCCCGCGGCAGCAGCCGATAGTGGGCGTTGGGGGCGAATCGGTTGCAGATACCGATGATGGAAGCCTGCCCGCCGTACGAGCAGCGTTCGGAAAATTTCTTGTCTAAAAGGAGATCGGCATTGATTTCGACTGGAATCACGCCTGAGGCGTCGCGGAGAATCAGATCATGGTGGGAGCCGGGCCCGGGCTGTAACTTACCCGTGAGGCGGATCAGCTCACCCGTATACTTGTTGCTGTATAAATCCGCGATCTGAAGGTCTTTGGGTAATGGCAGCGGAGCGCGGCCAATCCTGCCGATATCGGTCAGGACCAGTTCTCGGTTGCCATAATACGCGGAGATCTTGCCCCGGGCGATAACCCGATCTCCGCGCTGCACCCGGCCGATCAACATATCCCGCACGGGGGTAAAGAGGGTCGCCGCTCCGGAATCGTCCTGGATATCGGCGAGCGCCAATCCGCTCGATAAGACGATCGGATCGCTGAGGAGCACCCCGCTTACCGTTGCCATCTGGCCCAAATGATCGGGCTTACCGGTTCCAGGGGCTTCCCGGAAAGCCTCGTTGATGGCGCTGGCCACAGGCGCCTCCGAAGCGATCACCGGCCTGACCACGATCAGCACCAAGGCGATCCAAAACAAAGCCGTTCGCCGACCGGCAGGCTGCCGCGACGGGTACTGGGTCCACCGCATCATAACTCTCTGAAACACAGACGATTGCTTAAGAAAATAGACTCGGCCCTGCAACACCATTCGCCGGGGCCTTATCCCTCCGTTGAGGACTGTGCGCTGGCGGCGGCACCACGTTGGGTCGGGCGGTGATTTAAAGGGCCCCAGGCGGACGATCTTTATCGGTCCATGCGGTGGCCCCGAAAGCGAACGGTTTGTCGCCAATCGAGCCGGACGGCGCGGAGAAACTAAAGGGGCAAATCCCCGTGGGGATGCTAAATCAAGGCAGGACGTAAACTTCCAAAAGCACCGTTCCAGCTGCATTGCCGCTGACGATGGCGGAGTAATGACCCGGTGCGAGGCTGACGACCAGCGCGGAGTCTTTGCTGCCAGCAGTGAGCGGAAAGGCGCCGACGCCCGCGGCGGCCGCGGCCAGGTCGGAGGCGCTGGCGGCCGACGATCCGGAGGGCGTACCCCAGTCGTTGTTTTGGGCGACGACCGCTCCGGTCTGGGTCGAGACGACCAGGGCGGGATCCGCCAGCGGACTGGTCACCCCGTAGGAGCCTAGGCTCGGTCCGACGGCCCGGATGAGGACTGTCCGCGACGTATTGCCCACGATGACAAAGCCGCTCTCCAGCGGATTGCCTGCGGATACTTGGCCGAGAGTTGAGCAATTGGTCAGGCTTTGGGTCGTCCCCGACAGATCGATGCTGGCGTCGTAGACTTCCGCCAGGGCGCTGCCGCCGGCGTCGTTGGCGGCGTCAGAAACCACAAAGGTGTAGGGTCCGGGCGGGAGGGTCGCGGTCAAAGCCGTGTCAGAACTGGACGGAGCCAGCGGGAAAGCCCCGACTTGGGCGAAGGCGGCACTGAGGGCGGCCGTGCCGCCCCAGGCCGAATTGGTCCCGAGCACCGCGCCGGCCGCGTTGTAGAGGGTGAGCTGCGGCTTGGCCAACGGGCCAACCGTGCCATAGGCCGCCAGCCCGGGCCCCACCCCGCGCAGGACGACCGCCTTGGCCGCCTGGCCCCCGACGACAAAGCCAACGGTTAACGGCGAACCGGGCGTCACCGAACCCAGGGCCGACTCGTCGACCAAGGCATGAATCGGAACGAGCGCACTGGAGGGGGCCGAGAAGCTCAGCGTTCCGCCGGTCGCAGTCGTGACGGTCCCGGTGGCCGTCTGTGCCGCGCTATTGATCGTGCCCGCCACGGTGCCAGCCGCTCCCAGGGTCACCGTGTAGGAGCCGTCGGCCGCATTGACCGTCCCGACGCCGCCCGCGACCCCGGTGGGCGTGACGGCCAGGACGAAGACCTCGCCCTGGGTGCCGACCACCGTGTAGGTGGTGCCCGAGGCGGAGCTGAGATCCGAACCCTGAAAGAGACCGGCCAAGCCGGAGGTCGTCCCCGTGACGGGGTCGGCCACGATGGCAAAGGTCACCCCCAGAGCCTGGATCGAGCCGGTGACGCCCGTCAGCGACGCCGTGCCGGTGATGGTCAGCGTCACCGGAGCACCCGAACCTCCGAGCGTCGGCGTGGTGGTGCTGTAGTTGCCGCCTGCATCCGCCGCGAATGCAGCGACGAAACCCTGGCTCGTACCGGGGAGATAGCCGATGAGTTTTCCGCTCACCAATCCACTCTGGCTGTCCTGCGATACCACCGCCGCGATGGAGCCGTCGGGGGTGGCGGCGAGCGGATTCCTTTCGGCGGTCGGCGGGCCGGACGAGTTCGAGGAACCGCCGGTGACAAGAGCACCCAGGCCGGAGCGCTGCAATCGGAGTGCAGCCGCGAAAGCTTCTTGCAACGTCGTGCTATTCTGCGCTTCGGCCAAAGTCGTAGAGACCTGCAATTGCGACACCAGCGTGGGATCGACCGCCGCGGTGACGGGAATGGCCAGCGTCGCCTGGGGGGCAGCCAAGTAAAAGGTGTTGCCCGCCTGATTCGCCACGATTTCGAAATAGGCGCTGGTGAGGGTGTTGCTGGGATCGGTCGCCACCACATAGTACTGGCCAGCCAAGACCGAGACGGGAACAACCGACCCGGCGGCAATCCCGGTCGCCGCGCTCGCGGTCGTCAGCGTCACCGGCAGGCCCGAACTGGATGTCGCGGTAAAAAGGACGGAGTTGGCCACTGTGCCACGACCGGAATAAGCCAGGGTGATCGTCTGCGGCTGCTGGTAGGTGAACTCGTCGGCCGCCGATAGGGCGCTCGCGCCAACCGGGGTCACGACCGTGACCGCCGTCGCGCCCGGCGTCGCGTAAGTGTAATGGTCCGCGGTCGCAACGTTACTCGTCCCGCCGGCGGCCGTCACCGTGATAGCGACCGTGCCGGAGCCTGGCGGCACCGCCGTGACCGAAATCGAACCCGAATTGTTGACCGTGTAATTGGTCACCGGCGTGGTGCCAAACAGGACCTGGGTCACGCCGGTAAAGTCCGTGCCGCTGATCATCACGGTCCCGCCCCCGCTGCTCACGCCGTAGGACGGAGTCACGGCCGTAACCGTCGGCTGCGCCACAGCAAGGGAAGCGGCGCCGGTCGCCACCGGGGTGGAATAGGAAAAATTCACTCCACTGCCCCCGCTGGCCGTGCCGCCGTCCGACGTAACCGAAACTCCGACCGTACTTCCCGGCACACCGGACGGCGATACTCCGATAATCAGGGTCGAACTCACCACCGTTACGTTAAGCAGGGGACTGTTATTGAAGCTCGCGGTCGAATCCGGGGTAAAGTTTGTCCCCGTAATCTGCACCTGCGTGCCCTGAGGGGAGCCATTGGTGACGCTCGGGTTGATACCAGTGATGGTGGGCGGCGCGTAATAGGTGAACTGGTCCGCGCTCGAGGGCCCGGAGACGTCCACGATTCCGGCGGCGCCCGCCGGCACCCCAATCGTGACTTGGCCCGGGGCGTTGGCGCCCGAGGCGCTCGTGGTAACCGTGATATCCACGATGCCGGCGGCGCCCGCCGGCGCCGCCACCGTGATCTGGTTGGGACTATTGGAGGCCAGGATACTCGCAGCGGTGCTGCCGAACTTGACCGCCGTCGCGCCCGACAAATTCGTGCCGGTGATGACGACCGAGGCTCCGCCTGCGATGGGCCCGGAAGCCGGACTGACTCCGGTAATGGTCGGCGCAGTCAGGCTCTGTGCCGGCACCGTCGCCGTGATCGTGGTGGGGTTCACGACGGTAACGCCGGTGGCCGCCGTTGAGCCAAAATACACCGCCGATCCGGAGATAAAATTAGTGCCCGTGATCGTCACCGTCGCACCACCGGCCGGCAAACCGCCCGGGGGGGCGACCGCGCTCACGGTTGGGGCCGCCGACGGCGCGGCCGTGAAGGTCGCGCTGCTCCGCACGGTGTCGCCGGCGGAAGTCGTCAGGATGACATCATAGGTGGTGCCGGCCGAGATATCCGTCCCCGTCGTTCCCACGATGACATTCGAACTTTCCGACGAGATAAGCAACGGGTTCCCCGCCACGCCTCTCGCCGGCTGATAGGTGACCGTGGTCGCGTTCGAAAAGTTGCTGCCGATGATGGTCAATACGGTCGAAGTGTTGGCTAATAGTACCGAAGGGGAAATTGATGACACCGTCGGCAGCGGGACATACGTGAACATGTCGGCAGGCGACGTCACACTGGTCCCACCGGGTGTGACCACCCTGACGTCGACCGGGACGCCCGGCGCGCCCGTGGGCGCGGTCGCCGTGATCTGAGTCGCACTATTGAGGACAAAATTGACCGCGGGGACCGTCCCAAAGTTGACCGCGGTCGCGCCGGTGAAGTTCGTGCCCGTGATGGTTACAGCGGTGGCGGTCCCTTGGCTGACCGCGACCGTGGCCACCGTGGGTGGGGGTGCCGCTGTCGGTGTGAAGGTCACCGGGGTACTCCGCACGGTGGTTCCATCCGTATCGGTGAGGATCAGGTCGTACGTGGTGCCGGCCATGAGATCGGTCCCGGAGGTTCCGGTGACCTGCGTAGAGGAGATCGCTTGAAGCGGCATCAATAAACTACCTGCCGTGCTACCCGCCTGCTGATAGGTGATCGTGGCCAGGTTCGAAAAGTTGCTGCCGGAGATGGTCAATACGACCACGGTGTTGGCAAGAACGGTCGAAGGGGATATTGACTGCACCACCGGCGTCGCGAAATAGTTGAACTGATTGCCGGCCGAATTCACGTTCCTCCCCGCGAGGGTGATCACAATGACGGCGACCGAGCTGCCCGGCGCGCCCGTGGGCGCGGTCGCCGTGATCTGGGTCGGGCTATTGACCGTAAAGGTGGTCGCCGGGCTGCCCCCGAAGGTGACCGCCGTCGCGCCGGTGAAGTTCGTGCCCGTGATCGTGACCATGGTTCCCCCGTTTATCCGCTGGACGGAGGCAATCGTGGGCGGTGCCAATACCGAGAAGGTCACGGAACTCCGCACGGTGGAGCCATCGAGTGACGTCAGGATGACGTCGTATACGCCGCCGGCCACGAGATCCGACGCCGTGCTCCCCGTGAGCTGACTCGAACTGATCAGATAGAGGGACGACAGGGAGCTCTGCGGCGCGCTTTCGGATGGCTCATAGCTGACCGCGGTCACGTTCAAAAAGTTGCTGCCGCTGATGGTCAGTACGGTCGGACTGTTGGGCTCAACGGCCACCGGGGTAATTGCCGACACCGTCGGAGTCGCGACGTACGTGAACTTATCGGCAGGAGAGCTGACCGAGGGGCCGGTGGCGTTGGTCACCGTGACGTCCTGGATCCCGGCGCCGGCAGGGCTGGTCGCAACGATGATGGTCGGACTGTTCGAGGTGAAGCTCGCCGGGGTCCCACCGAAGGTCACGTTCGTGGCGCCGGTGAAGTTGTGACCGAAGATGGTGACAAGGGTGCCCCCAGCCGCCGCGCCGGCT
>Ga0302319_10003438_pt1 | contig 33150 bp, 26 predicted proteins | sample Bog_T0_2_FD_203319 | JGI IMG/M metagenome (GOLD analysis project Ga0302319, IMG submission 203319) | Peat permafrost microbial communities from Stordalen Mire near Abisko, Sweden - Bog_T0_2 | ecosystem: Environmental > Terrestrial > Soil > Wetlands > Peat | place: Sweden: Abisko, Stordalen Mire... | reverse complement strand
TCTGACTAATTATTCCAGTCCCTGCGCCGCGGGGAGCGGCTGCGTTGGCAGAATTTGCGGCGCGGCGGCCTTGGCTGGGGCCGGCGGCTCGGCGGGCTTGGTCTGCGCCGCGGCCGATTGCTGCGGCTGCGCAGCCGCCAATGGCTTTACCTCGCTCTGCTGCGGCGGCTTTGGCAGCGGCAACGCCGGCATCCGGCTGGCGACATGCGGCACCGCAGCCGGTGGTCGCGGCGGCAGGCTAGACGACCGCCTGGGCATCGGCTGCCCCGTCGGTCCATAGGTGACGGTCAGATCATCGTTCAGATCATCGCTGAGCCGCCGTGCCGGAACAAAGCTGATGATTCGTCCGCTCCGGGCATCGATCACCAGCCTGCCATCATCGCCGTCCGGGTCGACCACCGAAACCGTGTAGACGGCGCCGCGCAGTTGCGGCAGGCCGAGCCGCGAGAAACCGTTCTCGCGAACAATGCTGTCGACCTCCGGCGCCGGCAGCACATTGAGGCCGTAGCGGGGCGGCTCCGGCGACATCGCCGCCATCGGGCCCTGAAAGTCGGACACCAGCCTGATCGCGCCGGCTTCGAGGACCTCAGCCTTGGCCGCCGCCGCGACCGAAAAAATCAGCCCGGCCGACAGCATCCATCCCGCGCACCGTTTCATCGCCATTTCTCCTGTAGCGCAACCGCTTTTCACGCTTGATTCCGGCCACAACCTCGGCTTCGAATCAGGCGGTCCTTGGACCGGATCGCGGCGCGGGTGCTGCAAATCCGTGGCAGGCGACTTCAGGTTGAAGGCTTTGGCGAGCGAAGTGACAGGCGACTTTCGGGCGCTTGTGTGATACCAAGAAATTTGGCATGGTCGGTGTTAGGACAGCACAGCTGTCTCAATCGCCTGCAAACCCGGCACAGGGATTGCAGAGAAAAAATGGGCGTCCAAGACGCCAAAGAGATGGCAGGCACGGCCGTTCGTCGGGGAAGTAGAACGCCGAGGTCTGAATTTTAGAAATATCGGCTCGCGCTGGACGAGCGGTAACCTGCTTGGGGTCACCCGCGAACGCCCAAGGTGCGCGAACTATAATGGTTAAGGCCCTTGCCGGATCGAGAGGAGCGAAGATGAGCGGGTCGGAGTTCGAGCGCGAAACTGACGGGTCGGATGCGTTGGCAGCGGCAGTGGCCGCCAAACCGGCCGATGTCGCGCGCGAACACAGCTGGCGTCCGGCCGCCGAAGGCCTCTACGACCCGGCGCTGGAGAAGGACTCCTGCGGTGTCGGCTTCATTGCCAACATCAAAGGCAAGAAATCGCACCAGATCGTGTCCGATGCGATCAATATCCTGTGCAATCTCGAGCACCGCGGCGCGGTCGGCGCCGATCCCAGGGCTGGCGATGGCGCCGGCATTCTGGTGCAGATGCCGCACGCGTTCTTCGCGCGCAAGGCCACGGAGCTCGGCTTCGAACTGCCGGCACCCGGCAGTTACGCGGTCGGCGCGCTGTTCATGCCCAGGGAAAAGGCGTGGCGCAAGGTCATCCAGAGCATCATCACCGACCAGATCAAGGCCGAGCAATTGAAGCTGCTCGGCTGGCGCGATGTGCCGACCGACAATTCCTCGCTCGGCGAAACCGTGAAGCCGACCGAACCCGCCAACATGCAGGTGTTCATCGGCCGCGGCGATCACATCAAGGACGAGGATGATTTCGAGCGGAGGCTTTATATCCTGCGCAAGTCGATCTCGCAGGCGATCTATCTGCGCCGCGACCGCGGCCTGGCCGGCTATTACCCGGCCTCGCTGTCGTGCCGCACCATCGTCTACAAGGGCATGTTCCTGGCCGATCAGCTCGGAAGCTACTATCCGGATCTGCACGAGCCGGACTTTGAGAGCGCGCTCGCGCTGGTGCATCAGCGGTTCTCGACCAACACTTTCCCGGCTTGGTCGCTGGCGCACCCCTATCGCATGGTCGCGCATAATGGCGAGATCAATACGCTACGCGGCAACACCAACTGGATGGCGGCGCGACAGGCCTCGGTGCATTCCGAACTGTATGGCAAGGACATCTCCAGGCTGTGGCCGATCTCCTATGAAGGCCAGTCCGACACCGCCTGTTTCGACAACGGCCTCGAATTCCTGGTGCAGGGCGGCTATTCGCTGCCGCACGCCGTCATGATGATGATTCCGGAGGCCTGGGCCGGCAATCCCCTGATGGACGAGCAGCGCCGCGCCTTTTACGAATATCACGCCGCCATCATGGAGCCCTGGGATGGCCCGGCCGCGATCGCCTTTACCGATGGCCGGCAGATCGGCGCCACGCTCGACCGCAACGGCCTGCGCCCGGCGCGCTATCTCGTCACCAGCGACGACCGGATCGTGATGGCCTCCGAAATGGGGGTATTGAAGATCCCGGAAGAGCAGATCGTCACCAAATGGCGGCTGCAACCGGGCAAGATGCTGCTGGTCGATCTCGAACAGGGGCGGCTGATTCCCGATGCCGAGATCAAGGCGAAACTCGCCAGCATGCATCCCTATCGCGAATGGCTGGATCGCACCCAGATCGTGCTTGAGGAGCTGCCGGACGCGCCGACCAAGGGCATCCGCTCCAACCTGCCGCTGTTGGACCGGCAGCAGGCGTTCGGCTATTCGCAGGAAGACATCAATATCCTGATGACGCCGATGGCCTCGACCGGCGAGGAGGCCAATGGCTCGATGGGCAACGACGCGCCGATCTCGGCCTTGTCGGACAAGCCGAAGCCGCTATTCACCTATTTCAAGCAGAATTTCGCCCAGGTGACCAACCCGCCGATCGATCCGATCCGCGAGGAAATCGTCATGAGCCTGGTCTCGATCATCGGTCCGAGGCCCAATCTGTTCGACCTTCAGAGCGTGATCGGCAACAACCGGCTGGAAGTGCGGCAGCCGATCCTGACCGATGCCGACCTGGAAAAGATCCGCTCGATCTCGGATATCGCCGACACCCATTTCAAGTCGCGCACGCTTGACACCACGTTCCATGCCGGGCTCGGTGCGGCCGGCCTCGAACAGGTGCTCGACGAGCTCTGCGCGCGCGCCGAAGCCGCGGTGCGCGAGGGCGTCAACATCATCATCCTGTCCGACCGCATGGCCGGATCGGATCGGATCCCGATCCCTTCGCTGCTGGCCTGCGCCGCCGTGCATCATCATCTGATCCGCACCGGCCTGCGCACCTCGGTCGGCCTCGTCGTCGAGTCCGGCGAGCCGCGCGAGGTGCATCACTTTGCCTGTCTCGCCGGTTACGGCGCCGAGGCGATCAATCCCTATCTCGCGTTCGAGACCATCATCGCGATGAAGGACCGGCTGCCGCAGGCGCTCGACGATTATGAGCTCGTCAAGCGCTACATCAAGTCGATCGGCAAGGGCCTTCTGAAGGTGATGTCGAAGATGGGCATCTCGACCTATCAGTCCTATTGCGGCGCGCAGATCTTCGACGCCGTCGGCCTGAAGGCCGATTTCGTCGCGAAATATTTTGTCGGCACCCATACCCGCATCGAAGGCGTCGGCCTTGCCGAAATCGCCGAGGAAACCGCGCGGCGGCATGCCGACGCGTTCGGCGATTCGCCGGTCTACAAATCGGCGCTCGATGTCGGCGGCGAATATGCCTTCCGCAGCCGCGGCGAGGACCATGCCTGGACCGCCGAATCGGTGTCGACGCTGCAGCATGCGGTGCGCGGCAATTCGCTGGAACGCTACCGGGCGTTCGCCAAGATCCTCAATGAGCAGTCAGAACGGCTGTTGACCCTGCGCGGCCTGTTCCGGATCAAGACCGCCGAGGACGAAAAGCGCAAGCCGGTGCCGCTCGACCAGGTCGAACCGGCCAAGGACATCGTCAAGCGATTTGCCACCGGCGCGATGTCGTTCGGCTCGATCTCGCGCGAGGCCCATACCACGCTGGCGATCGCCATGAACCGGATCGGCGGCAGGTCCAATACCGGCGAAGGCGGCGAGGAGAGCGATCGCTTCAAGCCGTTGCCGAACGGCGATTCGATGCGCTCGGCGATCAAGCAGGTCGCCTCGGGCCGCTTCGGCGTGACCACCGAATATCTGGTCAATGCCGACATGATGCAGATCAAGATGGCGCAGGGCGCCAAGCCCGGCGAAGGCGGCCAGCTGCCGGGCCACAAGGTCGACGCGGTCATCGCGCGGGTGCGGCATTCCACCCCCGGGGTCGGCCTGATCTCGCCGCCGCCGCATCACGACATCTATTCGATCGAGGATCTGGCGCAGCTGATCTACGACCTCAAGAATGTCAATCCGGACGGGCTGGTCTCGGTCAAGCTGGTTTCCGAAATCGGCGTCGGCACGGTCGCCGCCGGCGTCGCCAAGGCGCGCGCCGACCATGTCACCATCGCCGGTTTCGAGGGCGGCACCGGCGCCTCGCCACTGACCTCGATCAAGCATGCCGGCAGCCCTTGGGAGATCGGGCTTGCCGAAACCCACCAGACCCTGGTGCGCGAGCGGCTGCGCAGTCGCATCGTGGTCCAGGTCGATGGCGGCTTCCGCACCGGACGCGACGTGGTGATCGGCGCCTTGTTGGGGGCCGACGAATTCGGCTTCGCCACCGCGCCTTTGATCGCCGCCGGCTGCATCATGATGCGCAAGTGCCATCTCAACACCTGCCCGGTCGGCGTCGCCACCCAGGACCCGGTGCTGCGCAAGCGCTTCACCGGCCAGCCCGAGCATGTCATCAACTACTTCTTCTTCGTCGCCGAGGAAGTCCGCGAGATCATGGCCCAGCTCGGCTACCGCAGCTTCAACGAGATGGTGGGCCAGACCCAGATGCTCGACCAGACCACCCTGGTGGCGCATTGGAAGGCCAAGGGGCTCGACTTCTCGAAGCTGTTTGTGCGCCAGCCGGAACTGCCGAACCAGAAGATCTACCATTCGGAACGCCAGAACCATCATCTGGACGCCGTGCTCGACCGCAGTTTGATCGAACAGGCGCGTGCCGCCATTGACCGCGGCGCGCCGGTGAAGATCGAGAGCGAGATCAACAACACCAACCGCAGCGCCGGCGCCATGCTGTCCGGCACCGTGGCCCGGATCTATGGCCATGCCGGGCTGCCGCACGACACCATCCAGGTGTCGTTCAAGGGCACCGCGGGCCAGGCCTTCGGCGCCTGGCTGGCACGCGGCATCAGCTTCGAACTCGAGGGTGAAGGCAACGACTATGTCGGCAAGGGCCTGTCGGGCGGCCGCATCATCGTCAAGCCGCCGCGCCATTCCGGAATCGTGCCCGAGGAGTCGATCATTGTCGGCAACACCGTGATGTATGGCGCGATCGAGGGCGAATGCTACTTCCGCGGCATCGCCGGCGAGCGCTTCGCGGTGCGCAATTCCGGCGCGGTCGCGGTCGTGGAGGGCGCCGGTGACCATTGCTGCGAATACATGACCGGCGGCATCGTGGTGGTGCTCGGCAAGACCGGGCGAAATTTCGCCGCGGGCATGTCCGGCGGCGTCGCCTATGTGCTGGATGAGGCCGGCGATTTCGCCAAGCTCTGCAACATGGCGATGGTGCAGCTCGAGCCCGTGCTGTCGGAGGAGATGATCAACGAGACGACCTACCATGCGATCGGCGATCTCGAGGCGCATGGCCGGGTCGACGTGTTCGCCAACCTGCTGGAGGCCGATGTCGAGCGGCTGCACATCCTGATCACGCGCCACGCCAAACTGACCGGTTCCCGGCGCGCCGCCGACATCCTGGCGAATTGGCGGACCTACCTGCCCAAGTTCCGCAAGGTGATGCCGGTGGAATACCGCCGCGCGCTCCGCGAATTGAAGGCCAACGCCGACGCCGAGCCGAAGATTGCCATCGGGGCGTAGCAACAAGGACCGTCATGGCGGGCGGCGTCCTTGCGAGCGCAGCGCAGCAATCCAAGCAAAGGACACCGTTGCCCATGGATTGCTTCTGAACTTCGCTCCTCGCAATGACGACGCGAGAGATGGTCAGACTTAACAAATCGGGCGACGCACAACGCGCTCGTCTGAAACGATGAAAATAAACCAAGCGGAAATGCAGGGGCATTAGCTGAATGGGCAAGGTCACAGGTTTTCTGGAAATCGAGCGGCACGATCGCAAATATGCGCCGGTTCCCGAGCGCGTCACCAATTTCCACGAATTCGTCATTCCGCTGAGCGAGAAGGAAACCCGCGACCAGGCCGCGCGCTGCATGAATTGCGGCATTCCCTATTGCCACGGCACCGGCTCGGCTCTCCCGGGCACGCCGGGCTGCCCGGTCAACAACCAGATTCCGGATTTCAACGATCTGGTCTATCAGGGAAATTGGGAAGAAGCCGCGCGCAACCTGCACTCGACCAACAATTTCCCGGAATTCACCGGCCGCATCTGCCCGGCGCCGTGCGAGGCTTCCTGCACCCTGAACATCGACGACAACCCGGTCACCATCAAGACGATCGAATGCGCGATCGTCGACCGCGCCTGGGAAAATGGCTGGATCAAGCCGGACATCGCCACCCGAAAGACCGGCAAGAAGATCGCCGTGATCGGTTCAGGCCCCGCCGGCCTCGCCTGCGCGCAACAATTGGCGCGGGCCGGCCACGAAATTCATGTCTACGAGAAATTCGCCAAGGCGGGCGGTCTGTTGCGTTACGGAATTCCCGATTTCAAGATGGAAAAACACGTCATCGACCGCCGCGTCGCGCAGATGGAGGCCGAGGGCGTCACCTTCCATTATGGCATCCATGTCGGCGCCACGGCTCCCAGCAACGGCCAGGTTTCGATCGATCCGCGCGAATTGATCCAACTTTATGATGCGGTGGCGCTGACCGGCGGCGCCGAAGCGCCGCGTGACCTCCTGATCCCCGGCCGCGAGCTGGCCGGCATCCATTTCGCGATGGAATTTCTGCCGCAGCAGAACCGCCGCGTTGGCCAGGAGCCGCTTGGCGTCACCAGCGAAATTCTCGCCGGCGGCAAGCATGTGGTGGTGATCGGCGGCGGCGATACCGGATCGGACTGCATCGGCACCTCGTTCCGGCAGGGCGCGCTATCGGTGACCCAGCTCGAGATCATGCCGGCGCCGCCCGAGCATGAGGACAAGGGCCTGACCTGGCCAAACTGGCCTTTGAAGATGCGTACCTCCTCCAGCCAGGCCGAAGGCGCCAAGCGCGAATATGCCGTGCTGACGCAAAAGTTCTCCGGCCAGGACGGCAAGGTGGAAAAACTGCATTGCGTGCAGGTCGACGACAAGTTCAGGCCGATCGCCGGCACTGAGTTCGAGATCGAGGCCCAACTGGTGCTGCTCGCCATGGGTTTTGTGCATCCGGTACATGAGGGCCTGTTGAAGACGCTGGCCGTCGAGCTCGATCCGCGCGGCAACGTCAAGGCCAATCTGTCGGACTACAAGACCTCGAAGCCCAACATCTTCTCCGCCGGCGACATGCGCCGCGGCCAGTCGCTGGTGGTCTGGGCGATCCGCGAGGGCCGGCTGTGCGCCCGGGCGATCGACCATTTCCTGATGGGGACGACCAATCTGCCGGGGTGAGTTGCTTTCAATTCTGCACCCTGACCCCGAGCATCACCACCGTGGACGCGGTGCTGTAGCCGACGAGGCTGGAGTCGAGCCAGTCGCGGCGCAGTTCGCCCTTGATCCAGATATTGCGCGTCGCCTTGTAGATCAGGTCGCCGGCGACGGTATAGGTCTTGTCGTGGCGGTCATCGCCCTGATAATCGAGCGTGCCGTAGCTGAAGCGGCCGACCGCGGTCAGCCAGCGGCGGAAGTCGTGATCGACCTCGACCGTGTAGAGATGGGTCAGCACGCCGGAGACGCCCGGCAGCGTGGTCTCGTCGAGCGAGGTGGTGGACAAGAATTTCGCCGTGGTCAAAGGCGTCGCCGACCAGACCAGCGAGGCCGAGGTCAATAGGCCCTGCAGCCGGTTGAGCCTGGGATCGACATAATCGCGCAGCGCGTAGCCGGCGGCGAGTTCACCGGTCAAGAGCCGCGAGAACTCGAACGACGAGCCGGCCGTGGCGGAGCCGCCGGAAGAATCACGGTCATAGCCGTTGCGGTCGAATTGCAGATCATGGACGCGGCTGTCGCCCTCGATTTCAACGAACGGCTTGACCCCCGGCAGCAGTTCATAGCTGATCCGGCCGAGGCCCCCGGTCTGGGTGAAGTTGCGGTCGTCGTTGCTGGTGGAGGTGCCGTCGGTGAGCTGGGAATCCTGGTAGACGGTGCGGTCGATTGTGGCGCCGGCGGCGATATTCAGCCGGTTGAAATTCTGATCAAAACCCACGGTGCCGCCGAGCGTCGTGAAGATCGGATATTTGGCGAGCCCGGCCTGGATGTTCGGGCTGCCGGGATTGTCGGTGGCGGCCCGCAGCCGCAGTTCAGCGGTCAGGCTGAAGTCGCGGCTGACGTCGAGGCGGCCGTCGATATGGCCGGTGAAATCCGGCCGATCGACATTGGTCGGCGCCGGCGAGATGGTGCCGTCGATAGGCGGAAAGGTGTTGCCATAGCCGGTGAACGATCCGCGCAGGTCGGCGACCAGCGCGTGGCGATCCCAGTCGGAGGCGGCCAAAAATTCCGGCGCCACCACGTAGAAGGGCGACCCCTTGGGCACGGAGGTCCGGCCCGGATTGCTGTCATATCCGCCGCTGACTTCGAGGGCCGATTTGATCAGAAAGCCGCCGGCATGATCGCCGACCGCGCCGAACGGGTCGTCGTCGGGCGGCAGGCGCCGGCGTGGCGGCTGGCCGTCGGCCCGGGCGGCCAGTGCCGGAGGCATCGGCGGTTTGCTGGGCGAGGCCGGCGGCACCGGCGCAAGCGCAGCCTGGCCCGCCATGGCGGGCGGCGGCGTGCCGGGGCCCGGCGACGGCTTCGGCTTCGGCTGCCCCGGAAACAGCTTCGGCTTTTTACGCGCCCGGTTCAGCGAGTCGAAGCCGGTGTCCGCCGCGCCGCTGGCGGCGTCGACCTCATAGACCGGGGGATGGCCGATGCGTGAGGGGGCAGCGCTGTCCTTGGCCAGGCCCGCGTCGAGATCCGCGCGACCCGTGCTATCCGCCGTGCCGTCGCTGGTACCGCGCAACGGCGGCGACGGCGCGAAACCGTCGCGGTCCGGGCGCAACAGATCGGGCGTCAGCGTCTGCGCCTGCACCTGCACCGCGCCATCCAACCCGGCCAGCGCCAACCATGGCAGACCGACGCATAGGCCGATGGCGCAGCCGCTTCGGCGCCTCGCTGGACCCGACATCACGATGAAAATACTCCAACAAATTCAAATCATTGACGAAATGAACAAGGCGCGCGCAACGGCCTTGGCGAAATTCGTCAAGCTGGTTAAGGGAGTTACAACAAGTATGGTTAATGGGCCGTTGAGAACCCGTCCGGCTCGTCGCATCGCCGGATCGGCCGTGCTAAGGAGAGCGGGGATCGACCATGGTGGTCCGCCTGCAATGGAAGCCGCATGCCAACCTCGAAATCGCTGATGGCGAATTCATCCGGGACTGACGCGACCAAGCCTGCCGTGCTGTCGGCTTTGCGCACGCTCGAAGCCGAACGCAGCGGCATCAGCGCGATCGCCGGGGCGCTCAAGGGCCCGCTCGGCACAGCTTTTGCCGCCGCCGTCGACCTGATCCGACCGGCCAAGGGCCGCGTCATCGTCACCGGGCTTGGAAAATCGGGCCATGTGGCGCGCAAGATCGCCGCCACGCTGGCCTCCACCGGCACGCCCGCCTTCTTCGTGCATGCGGCGGAAGCCGGCCACGGCGATCTCGGCATGATCACCGGCGACGACGTGATTGTAGCGCTATCCTGGTCGGGCGAGCAGCCCGAAATGAAAAACCTGGTCAACTATTCCAGCCGCTTTGCGATTCCGATGATCGCGGTGACGTCGAACGCGGCCTCTTCGCTGGGCGCCGCCGCCAGGATCGTGCTGGAACTGCCGAAAGCGCGCGAAGCCTGCCCGCACAATCTGGCGCCGACCACCTCATCGCTGATGCAGGCCGCGATCGGTGACGCGCTGGCGATCGCGCTGCTCGAAGGCCGCGGGTTCACGGCGCTGGAATTCGCCAATTTCCATCCCGGCGGTAAACTCGGCGCGATGCTGAAATTCGTCCGCGACATCATGCACACCGGCGACGCCATCCCGGTCAAGCCGCTCGGCGCCAGGATGTCTGAGGCGATGATGGAGATGTCATCGAAGGGGTTTGGCTGCGTCTGTATCGTGAACGCGTCAGGCGAGATCGCCGGCATCATCACCGACGGCGATCTGCGCCGCCACATGCGGCCGGATCTGATGACGGCCGAGGTCGACGAGGTGATGACGAAGAACCCCCGGACGATTCCGCCGGGTATGCTCGCCACCGAAATGCTGGAGACGTTGAATTCGTCAAAACCCGCGGTGACGGTCCTGATCGTCGCCGAAGCCAACAAGCCGGTCGGCATCGTCCACGTCCATGACGTGCTGCGCGCCGGCGTGGCTTAGCCCAGCGCGTGATACAAGGAAATTATTAAACATAAACATTAAATTGGTTCGACCGGATCAGGATTTAATGTCTACCCAGACAAATTTTTCAGATCCGCCGAGCCAATCTTCGCCGTCGCGACCATCGGGAGTTGCGGAGCGGAGCGAGCGCCATGGAATCGGAGCAGATCACCTGGAATCCACAAGCGGGCTGGACTCCGGCCAAAGCGCGACTGAAAAATGTCTCGCTGGTCTTTTATTTCGGAACGCGCCAGATGCTGGCTTGTGGCGCGCGATTTAATGAATTACGCGCCATGTTCCCCGCCGCCCATATCATGGGTTGCAGCACTGGAGGACAGATCAACAGTAGCGACGTCAATGACGATGAAGTCGTCGCGGCGGCGATCAGCTTTGATACAACAAAACTGCAGCTGATCTGCCAGGATATCAGCGATACGCGGCAATCCCGCGAGTGCGGCGAGGTCGTCGGGCGAGCTTTAAGTCGGGCCGATCTGGCCGGTGTATTCGTGCTATCTGACGGTTTGAACGTCAACGGTAGCGAGCTCGTCAAAGGGCTGGTCGCCGCCATCGGACCGGGTATTCCGCTCACCGGCGGACTGGCTGGCGACGGCGCTGACTTTTCGGAGACGCTGGTTGGAGGGAACTGCATTCCGCGGGCGCGAATGGTCGTCGGAATTGGATTCTACGGTAACAGCATTCGTATCGGTCACGGAAGCGCCGGCGGCTGGGATTCGTTCGGCCCACGAAGGCGGGTCACGAAGTCGATTGGAAACGTGTTGTTCGAACTCGACGGCGAACCGGCGCTTGATCTGTACAAGCGTTACCTGGGGCCTGAAGACACAAAGGGTCTTCCTGGCTCGGCGCTGTTGTTTCCGATCCAGGTTCACGATCCCGAGCATCCGGACTCTTCAGTGGTTCGCACGGTCCTGGCCGTCGACCACGAAGCCCGGTCGATGACGTTTGCTGGAGACGTTCCGCAGGGCTGGACGGCGCAGTTGATGCACGGGAAATTCGATCGTCTGGCGGAAGGAGCCGCTGATGCCGCGCGTCAGGCGCAGCTCGGCCTCGAGGCAGGAGAGGCAGGCCACCAATTCTCGATACTCATCAGCTGCATCGGCCGACGGCTGTTGATGGGACAGCGGATCATCGACGAGGTCGAGGCTGCCGGCGCAGAGCTCGGAGACCGCGCTCTCAGGCTCGGTTTTTATTCCTACGGTGAGATTTCGCCGCACGCGAAATCCGGAGTTTGCGAGCTTCACAATCAGACCATGACAGTCACCTCATTCGCTGAGGTAGGGCAATAGTCGTGCATCACCTGATCTTAAAACAGATCGCAAAGGCCACCGACGCTGCGGGCGCGGTCAATTTGAATAAGCTCGCGGCGCTGGTCAGCGGCGCCTATGAAGAGTTCGATCGCGATCGTCGACGCACCGATCGATCCATGTTGTTGATGATCGAAGAGATCGACGCTAACAATCGCAACCTTGAGCAACTTGTGGCCGAACGAACCTCCGAGCTCAAGGCGAGAGAAGCGGACTTGCGGGTACAAAATCTGCGCTTTGACGTCGCTCTCAACAACATGACGCAAGGACTTATCCTGTATGATTCGTCAGCGCGATTGATCGTATGCAACCACCGCTATATTGAGATGTACGGGATGTCGCCGGATGTGGTGAAACCCGGTTGCAGCCTACGCGACCTCATCATGCACCGAAAGGACATCGGATCTTTCAAGGGCGACGTCGACGAGTTTTGTTCATCGGTGTTGCGCAATGTGGCGTTGGGACAAATAACGCATAGTATTTTGGAAGCTACCGACGGACGCTTGATCGAGGTCGTGAATCGGCCGCTGCAGGATGGTGGATGGGTTACCACCCACGAAGACATCACCGAACGCAAACGTAACGAGGAACGGATCACCCACCTTGCTCATTACGATGCGCTGACCGACCTGCCAAATCGCGCTTTGTTTCACGAAAAGTTGAAGCAGAGGCTGGCCTGTATCGCACCAGGCGAGCAACATGCGGTGATCTATATCGATATCGATGAATTCAAGAGCATCAATGATTCCCTCGGGCACCTGATCGGCGATGAATTGCTGAAGTCCGTGGCGGTGAGCCTGGGCCGTTGCGTCAAGGAGACCGGCTTCGTCGCCCGGTTGGGCGGCGACGAATTTGCCGTCGTTCAAACCGCCATTGAGGACCAGCAGGAAGTCAGCGATCTCGTGGCACGAATCTACCGGTCGATTCGCGAGCCCTATGATTGTCTTGGCCACCAGGTCACGACCGATGCCAGCATCGGTATCGCGCTGGCGCCGCAACATGGCAGCGATCTCGACCAGTTGCTGAAGAACGCGGATCTGGCGATGTATGCCGCCAAGGCCGCCGGGCGCCGAACCGCGCGTTTCTTCGAGCCGGAAATGGAGGCGCGTGTGAAGGCGCGCCGTATCCTGGAGATGGACCTGCGTCAGGCCATCGTCGATGGCGGGTTGGAGGTGTACTACCAGCCCTGCGTCAGTCTCGCCGACAACAGGATCATCGGCTGTGAGGCCTTGCTGCGCTGGCGGCATCCCGTGCGCGGCATGATCGCGCCATCCGAGTTCATTCCCGTTGCCGAAGAGACCGGCTTGATCAGTGAATTGGGCAAATGGGTGCTGACGACCGCCTGTTTGGAGGCCACAACCTGGCCCGACCACATCAAGCTTGCGGTCAACGTTTCGCCGATCCAGTTCAAGGATGATACGTTTGCGCTCAAGGTCGTGGCAGCGCTGGCGGCATCGGGTCTTTCGGCCCGCAGGCTGGAGTTGGAGATCACCGAGGCGGTGCTGATCCGTGACGATGAGGCCGCGCTCGCGATCCTGCATCAGCTTCGCGCCATCGGGGTAAGAATAGCACTCGACGATTTCGGCACCGGCTACTCCTCGCTGAGCTACTTGCAGCGTTTTCCGTTCGACAAGATCAAGATCGACCGCTGCTTCGTGTCCGATATCGCCAGCCCCAACGGGTCATCCAGCATCGTTCGAGCGGTGGTCAGCATCGCCGCGGCGCGCAACATGACGACGACAGCCGAAGGCGTGGAGACCGAGGAGCAACGGAGGCTGCTCCGGACCTTCGGCTGCACCGAACTGCAAGGCTATCTGTTCAGCCCGGCAAGGTCGGCCGCCGAAATCAAAATGCTGTTCTCCTCACTCAGAGCCAAACGCAAGGTTATGGTCTGACACCTCCAGCCTTGTTAGATCCAGCCCTGCAGCTCGCGCAAGACCAGCTGGCGGATCACATCCATGCCCGGATCGCTGTCGTTGAGGCAGGGAATGGCGGCAAATTGCTCGCCGCCATTGTGCTTGAAGATCTCGGCATTCTCCTGCGCGATTTCTTCCAGCGTCTCCAGGCAATCGGCGGAAAACCCGGGCGTTACCACTGCGATGCGGCGCACGCCGTCCTTGGCCAATTGCTCGATGGTCTTGTCGGTGTAGGGCTGCAGCCACTGGTCAAAGCCGAAGCGTGACTGGAAGGTCAGCATCAGCTTCCAGGGTTCGATCCCCATGCGCTTGCGCAGCGCCTCGGTGGTGGCGATGCATTGCGCCTGATAGGGATCGCCCTTGGCGATATATTTCTGCGGCATGCCGTGGAACGAGGCCACGATCAGTTCGGGCTGGAACGGCAACGTCAGAAGATGCGAATGAATCGAGACCGCGAGCGCGTCGATATAATCCGGATCGTCGAAATAAGGCGGCGTCACCCGCAAGGTCGGCTGCGCGCGCATCTCGGCAAGCACGCGAAACACTTCGTCGCACACGGTCGCCGAGGTCGCGGCCGAATATTGCGGATAAAGCGGCACCACCAGGATCCGGTCGCACCCCTGCGCCTTCATCGCCTCGATCCGCGACTGGATCGAGGGATTGCCGTAACGCATCGCCCAGTCGACCACGACATGATCGTGGTCGGCGATCGCCAAGGCCAGCTTCTCGGCCTGGGCGCGGGTGATGGTCTTGAGCGGCGATTCGTCTTTCGCGGTATTCCAGATCTTCTGATAGTCGCGCGCCTTCTTGGCCGGACGGGTGCGCAGGATGATACCGTTCAGAATCAGCTTCCATAGCAATCCCTGATTTTCGATCACCCTGGGATCGGACAGGAATTCCTTCAGATAGACCCGCACGCCCCTGGCATCGGCGCTGTCAGGGGTGCCGAGATTGACCAGCAGCACGCCGACGCGCTCCAGCCGCGCCGCAGCAGCAGCCTGCGCTCTTTCGATCTGAACAACCGTGGATATCGTCATGTTGCCCGAGGCTTCGCGCGTTGCACAATCCTTGTCAAGATAATGGCTGTGTCGCTAGTGTCACGGGGGGCCGCAGCTCGGGGGAGCCAAGGGGAGCCATGACAGTCGCCGAATGGTGTGTTTTCGGAACGGTGATGGTGTATCTGTTGACCATTGTACCGATCAAATGGATCGGGTTCCGCAATTATGACAACACCAAGCCGCGCGACCCCGCTTTTTACGCCGATCCGATCCGGGCCCGCGCCCTGGCCGCCCACCAGAACGGCATCGAGGCGTTCCCGTTCTTCGCCGCCGCCGTGCTGTTGGCTGAATTCCGCGCCGCGCCGCAGAATTTCATCAATGAATTGGCCGAGTTGTTCCTGATCGTGCGGATTGCCTATGTCTTCACCTATCTGGGCAACCGGCCGCGGCTGCGCTCTATCCTGTGGAATATCGGCTTTGTCATCAATACCGCTATTTTCTTTTTGCCCCTGCTCCGCCGCCTGACAGGCTGATCGGCTCACAGGCATGTCGCGCGCTCGGTGATGATATAGCCGAACAAGAGACCTGCTCCGAACAGCAGCACGAGGCCCGCCGCGCCGAACTCCACCCCGCGCAGCACCAGTGTGCCACTCGCTTCGCGACCGACGGTCAGCCGCCGCGCCAGGCCTTTCGCGGAGATCGCCACGAGAGCGATGGCCGCCACCGTGATTGCGGTGCCGAGCCCCATCACCAGGGTGGCCGCGACGCCCGCCCAGAACAAGCCTTGGGCGAGCGCAAAGACCAGCACCAGGATCGCACCTGAGCAGGGCCTGATCCCCACGGCGAAGATCGCGCCCAGGCCCCGCCGCCAGCCGCCGGGCCCGGCGAGCTCGTCCGGGGCCGGGCCATGGGAATGGCCGCAAGCCGCATCATGGAGGTGGTCGTGGTCACGGCCGGGATCATAACGATGAACATGATCGTGACCGTGATCGGCCGCGGGATGGCCGTGGCCGCAATCATGGCGCGGTGCCGCGGCCATGGCGGAGATCTGCCGCCGCGTCTGCAGCGCCGCCATGAAGCCTGAGCCCTTGATCCAGACCAGCCGGGCGCCGAACGCGGCGATCAGCGCGTAGCTTGTGATCTCGATGGTCTTTTCCGCGCCACACAGGGTCCGGGCGTTGAGCAAGATCGCGCCCAGCCCGACCAGGATGACGGCCACCAGCGACTGCAGCAGCGCTGAGGCGAAGGACAGCGCGATGCCGCGCCGCGCGGTCTCCTGATTGGCGATCAGATAGGACGAGATCACCGCCTTGCCGTGCCCGGGACCGGCGGCGTGAAAAATGCCATAGGCAAAAGAGATCAGCAGCAGGGTATAGACCGCGCTGCCGTCGGATTTCGCGGCGCGAATGGTCGACGAGATCTCGCGGTAGAACTCCGATTGCCGCGTCAGAATCCAGCCGGCCAGGCCGCCGACCGGAGACCCGATGGCTGGCCGTGGTCCGCCGAACGGCATCTCGGCCAATAGCCGCCCGATGGCGCCGTCAAGCGTCAGCAGGACGACCAGCACGGTGACGCCGATGCCCAGGCCGCGCGGCCAGCTTGAAAAGGGTTTGGCGCTCACGGGCAGTCCACCATGATCTTGTTCGCGTACATCGCGCCAAAATTCGAATTGTCACCATTTTGAAAATTCTGCTCGCCGAGCTGTTGCGCATTGACGGTGCCGTCATTCGGCCGCTGGAACTTGATCTGGCAGGCGGCGGGAGCCCCCACCAGCCGAACCGGATCGGTGTCGGCGAACGTGAAATTGATGAAGAATTCGGGGTCGAATATTTCCAACAAGAGCTGCTTCGATGGCACCTTTGCCCGCAGCGGCAGGGTGAAGGTGAGCGTCAGCAGCGAATCCTTGAATTCCAGATAATAGTCGACCGGATCCTCGAATGTCTGCTTCTTGCCGTCGGCCGTGGCATAGGTAAAGAAGTGGAATTCCTTCAGCGCTTCGGCATTGGTCTGTGCCAGCGGTGCCAGTTCCTCGCGGCTGAACACGCCCTTGGTCTTGCTCTCCAGACCCTGCACCGCAAAGCTCGAATACATGTCATCGAAGGTCCAGGCGTGGCGCACGGAGCTGAGCGCGCCGTCCGGGGCATAGATCAGCTCGCTGGTGGCGGTGATCCAGACATGCGGATGTGCCTCTGCTGGGCTGGCGGCTGAGGCCAGCGCGCCGCCCAACAGCCCAACCACCACCAGCCAGCGGCGCAACGCGCCGCCCACCTCACGCCGCCTCCGGCGTTTCCAGAAGCCCGCGGCGCCGCAGCAGCGCGTCGGGCTCGGGCTGGCGGCCGCGGAAGGCGATATAGGCCGCTTCGGGATCGCGCGAGCCGCCGGAGGCATAGATATCGTCGTGCAGGCGTTGCGCCACCGCGGGATCGAAAATGTTGCCGGCCTCCTCGAAAGCGCCAAAGGCGTCGGCGTCCATGACCTCGGACCACATATAGCTGTAATAGCCCGCCGCATAATGATCGCCGGAGAAGATATGGCCAAATTGCGGGGGCCGGTGCCGCATCGCGATCTCGGCCGGCATGCCGATCTTCTCCAGTTCGGCGCGTTCAAAGGCGCGCACGTCCCGGCTCGCCGCGGCAGGCTGGCTGTGGAATTCGAGATCGACCAGCGCCGAGGCGACAAACTCCACCGTCGCAAAACCCTGGTTGAATCGGCGCGCCGCCAGGAACCGGCGCAGCAGATCGTCCGGCAGCGGCTCGCCGGTCTGGGCGTGCCGGGCAAACTGCCGCAGCACCTCTGGCTGCTCCTGCCAGTGTTCGTACAGCTGCGACGGCAGCTCGACGAAATCGGTGAACACGCTGGTGCCGGATAGCGACGGATAGGTGACCTCCGACAGCATGCCATGCAGGCCGTGACCGAATTCGTGGAACAGGGTCCTGGCATCGTCCGGCGACAACAGCGACGGCTCGCCGTCGGCGCCCTTGGCGAAATTGCAGACATTGATGATCAAGGGCGCGATCTCGCCATCGAGCTTCTGCTGGTCGCGCAGCGAGGTCATCCAGGCGCCGGAGCGCTTCGAGGGCCGGGCGAAGTAGTCACCATAGAACAGCGCCTTGTGGCGGCCGGCGCGATCCAGCACTTCCCAGACCCGGACATCGGGATGCCAGACCGGCACATCCTTGCGTTCAACGAAGCGGACCCCGAATAGCCGGGTGGCGCAGTCGAAGGCGGCCTCAATCATGTTGTCGAGCGAGAGATACGGCTTGATCGCGGCGTCGTCGAAATTGGCCCGGCGCTGCCGCAGCTTCTCGGCGTAGTAGCGCCAATCCCACGGCGCCAGCGCGAAATTGCCGCCCTCTTCCGTCACCAGCGCCTGCAGCGCATCGCGATCGGCCAGCGCCCGGGCCCGCGCCGGCTTCCAGACCCGCTCCAAGAGGCCGCGCACGGCGGCAGGCGTCTTTGCCATCGAATCCGCCAGCCGGTAGGCGGCGAAGCTCGGATAGCCGAGCAGCCCGGCGCTTTCCTCCCGCAATTGGAGGATCTCGACGATGGTGTCGTTGTTGTCATTGGCATTGCCATTATCGCCGCGCGCCGTGAAGGCCTTGAACACCTTTTCACGCAGCTCGCGCCGGCCGGAGCTCTTCAGGAACGGCTCGACCGAGGAGCGCGACAGCGTCACGATCGCCTTGCCGGCCATGCCGCGCTCGCTGGCGGCGGCTTTCGCCGAGGCAATGAAGCTGTCGGACAGGCCTTCATAATCGGCCTCGCCGAGCTCCATGAACCAGTCCTGCTCATCGCCGAGCAGATGGTGGCTGAAGGCAGTGCCGAGATGAGCCAGCCGCTCGTTGATCTCGGCCATCCGCTTCTTGGACCCCTCGTCGAGGCCCGCGCCCGCCCGATGGAACCGGATATAGGTGCGCTCCAGCAGCCGCTCCTGCTCGGTGGTCAGGCCGAGCGCGGCGCGCTGCTCATAGAGCCTGGCGATCCGGCCAAACAGCACCGCGTTCATCATGATCGGGTTCCAGTGCCGGGCCATGCGCAGCGACACTTCCTTGTCGATTTCGAGCAGCGCCGGATTGGAATGGGCGCCAACCAGATCGTAGAACACGGCCGAAACCCTCGAGAGCAGCTTGCCGGAGCGCTCCAGCGCGTCGATGGTGTTGGCGAAATCCGGCGTCGCCGGCTCGCGCTCGATGGCTACGATCTCGACGCTGTGCTCGGAAAACGCGCGCTCGAAGGCGGGCAGGAAATGTTCCGGAGCAATCTCGGCGAAGGGCGGCGTCTCGAACGGTGTCAGCCAAGGCTTCAATAGCGGGTTTTGCAGATCTTGCGAAGCGGCGGCGGCGTTCAGCGTCTCTGACATGGTGATTCCCGTTTTCGTTGTGCCCAGCCAACCATATCATGTGATCGGGCTTTTTTGGGCCTTTTAGGCTTGATGGCGGCCGGCTTTTCGGAGAGATTGCCGCTCCTGAACAGGACTTTGAGCGCCATGAATTCGCAACCTTCCGCACCGGCCTCCCGGCAGATCATCTGGCCAAGCGTCGTCACCGTCGTCAGCGCCGCCATTCTGATCGGCGCTGAGGTGTTCGGCGCCGCGTTCGCCGGCGGCTGGGCGCTGGCGATCCTGCTCGGTCTCGACGACACTGGCGCTCATATCCTGCAAGCCGCACTGTTTGTGCTTGGCGTCTTCGTGATGGTGGCGTTCATTCGCGCCGCGCAGCGCGTCGAACCGTTTACCCGGCGCGCGTAGCAACAAAGCGCTGTCCCCCAGGCATAATCCGCGCTGTCGCAGCTTCGATCGCTTAAGGATTCATTCATCAATCTTAACGTCCGTTAATTTTCCGCGTTGTCCAAGCGGCGATGCGTTGCATCGCAAGCACGCGTTAAGCAAATTTTGTCGAAGTTGAAAAAAATTCTTGCGAAGCTGAATCAAAACCCCTATTTGCACTCTTGCCCAATTTCGCACGTGCCTGTGGTCGTGTGTCAGTCGGTAGGTATCCGGACAAGAGGCCGGACAGCCGCCAAGGGACGAAGAACCGAGGGTCGTGCAGGTCATTTATGACTTGTGGGGCCAGCATCTCTCTCAAGAGATGCCGCTGAAGGTGGCTTTGATCCTTGCAACCGTGACTGGCAGCCGGAGGCGAACCGGCGCACCTCGTTCTCAACGGGGGACGCGACTTAAAGCAACGACGGATCGGGCTTTTTTGGTCTCTGCCGGCTTTCCACCAGCCGGCGCGAATACCGAAGAGGCTTGTCCTTCATTGCCAGGTGTGCGGGCGGGATCCTTCCCAACCAATCCAAGGCAGCACAATTCGGTCTGAGCTTTCCGGCCCCGTCGCGCCTCCATCGCGCGGTGTGGCTGTAACGCTTTGATCCGATATCATCTTTTTTTGAACGTGCCCCGTCGCTGGGCGCGTTCGGGAGTGCGCCGTCATGACTGAACGAATCCAGGAATTTCTCCGCAACCGCCGTAGCGAGGGCCAGGACATCGAGCCCTGCCTGGTCGTCGACCTTGAGGTCGTGCGCGACAACTATCAGAGCTTCGCCAAGGCGCTGCCGGACAGCCGTGTGTTCTACGCGGTCAAGGCCAACCCGGCGCCGGAAGTGCTTTCCCTGCTGGCTTCGCTGGGCTCGTGCTTCGACTGCGCGTCGGTGGTCGAGATCCAGATGGCGCTCGCGGCCGGCGCGTCGCCGGACCGGGTGTCCTATGGCAACACGATCAAGAAGGAGCGTGACATCGCCCGCGCCTTCGCGCTCGGCATCCGCCTGTTCTCGGTCGACTGCTCGGCCGAGGTCGAAAAAATCGCTCGCGTGGCGCCCGGCGCCAAGGTGTTCTGCCGCATTCTCTATGATTGCGCGGGCGCCGAATGGCCCCTGTCGCGAAAGTTCGGCTGCGATCCGGAAATGGCGGTCGAAGTGCTCGACCTCGCCAAGCGGCTTGGCCTGGAGCCCTATGGGATCTCGTTCCATGTCGGCTCGCAGCAGCGCAAGGTGAAGGCGTGGGATCGGGCGCTGGCGATGGCTTCGACCGTGTTCCGCGACTGCGCGGAGCGGGGGATCAACCTGTCGATGGTCAACATGGGCGGTGGATTTCCGACCAAGTACCTGAAGGACGTTCCCCCGGTCTTGCAGTATGGCCGGTCGATCTTCCGGGCACTGCGCAAGCATTTCGGCAACCAGATCCCGGAAACCATCATCGAACCGGGACGCGGCATGGTCGGCAATGCAGGCGTGATCGAAGCCGAAGTCGTTCTGATCTCCCGAAAGAGCGACGAGGACGAGGTGCGCTGGGTCTACCTGGACATCGGCAAGTTCGGCGGTCTTGCCGAGACGATGGACGAGTCGATCCGCTACGCCATCCGCACGCCGCATGACGGTGCGGACATGACGCCGTGTGTGCTCGCAGGCCCGACCTGCGATTCCGCCGACGTGCTGTACGAGAAGATACCGTACCCGCTGCCGGTGACGCTCGAGATCGGCGACAAGCTGCTGATCGAAGGCACCGGGGCCTATACGTCGACCTACGCGTCGGTGGCCTTCAACGGCTTCCCGCCGTTGCGGACCTATCACATCTGATGGCGTAGCCAGCGCCGCATCTCCCCTCCCCTCCCGCGCGATCCGGGAGGGGAAAGCGCCTCGGAAGCCGGCCCGCCGGCTTCTCACCCTTTCACCTGTTGACTGCTGACAACGCTCCGCTGGCCTGATCGCCATCGGACGCGGGGACTGACGTGCCATGACTGCCTTGCGCGAGACCACCTTTGCCCTCCCTCCCGATGCCGCTCCGTTCGCGATCCGTGCGGAACGTAGCTCGGACGTCGCTGCGCGCGAAACGCTGCTCGATGCCTGCTTTGGCGACAACCGCCACGCACGCATTTGCCAGCGCCTGCGCGACGGACGCGCGCCCGCCGAAGGCCTCGCCTTCTCGGCGGCAGCAAAGGGCCTTCTGGTCGGAACGCTGCGGTTGTGGCACGTCAGCGCCGGGGAAACTCCGGCGCTGATGCTCGGCCCATTGGCGGTCGATCCCTGCTGCCGCGCGCTCGGCATCGGCGCCGCGCTGATGCAGCACGCGCTGGCGGCGGCCCAGGCCCGCGGCCATGGTGCCGTGATCCTGCTGGGCGATGCGCCCTATTATGCCCGCTTCGGCTTTTCGGCGGTCAGGACCTGCGAGTTGTCGCTGCCCGGCCCGTTCGAGCGCGACCGCCTGCTTGGCATCGAACTGCGCGACGGCGCGCTCGACGGCGCCGCGGGACTGATTGTGCCGACCGGTGCGGAGCTGCGCGCAAGGAGAGCGCTGCGCTCCCTGCCGCGCGCGGCCTGATCGCACCCTCATCGTGGCAGACCAGGAAGACCCGCCGCGCGACGCCCGCAACCCGCGCGCCCGGACCATCACCAGCATCCTGATGATCATGCTGGCAGGCATGATCATCAGGGACGTCATCATCCGGCTCCTGGCGCGTCGGCGCAGGCTGCGCGCCCGCTGCCGACGTGACATCCCGGTCGTCGTACGATAGCGAAAGCCAGACCACCCGCGCCAACCGATCGTTGCCGCCCCGAACCGAGGTTCCGATGTCCCGCCGTCTGATTTCCACCGGCTCACCCTTCGAGAAAATCGCCGGCTATAGCCGCGCGGTCATCGACGGCGATTTTGCCTTTGTATCCGGAACCACCGGCTACGATTACGCCACCATGACCATGCCGGCCGATGTCACCAGCCAGTCACGCAACTGCTTCAAGACCATCGCGGCCGCCTTGAAGGAAGGCGCTTTCGCCATGGCCGATATCGTCAGAGCGACCTATTACCTCACCGACGCCAGCGACGCCGATGCGCACTTCGCGGTCTGCGGCGAAATACTCGGCGAGATCAGGCCGGCCGCCACCCTGCTCGTCGTCGCCGGGCTCTACAAGCCCGAGATGAAGATCGAGATCGAAGTTACCGCCAAGCGGCATACCGCCTGACCCGCCATGCGCTTGCGCAAGCCCTGTCCCGGAGAAGCATGATGAACCCGTCCGCGCCCATCCACGCCAAGATTTCCGGCCCCATTGTCATGATCGGCTTCGGCTCGATCGGCAAAGGCACCCTGCCTTTGATCGAGCGGCATTTTGCCTATGACAAACAGCGCTTCGTCATAATCGATCCGCATGAGGATGGCGAACTGGCAAAAAGGCACGGGGTGCGCTTCATCAAGCAGGCGGTCACGAGCGAGAATTACCGAGAGGTGCTGGTGCCGCTCTTGACCGAGGGCGGCGGCCAGGGTTTCTGCGTCAATCTGTCGGTCGACACCTCCTCGGTCGACATCATGACGCTGTGCCGCGAAATCGGCGCGCTCTACATCGACACCGTTGTGGAGCCGTGGGCCGGCTTCTATTTCGACAAGTCGATCGGCCCGGAAAAACGCTCCAATTACGCGCTGCGCGAGACCCTTTTGGCCGCCAAGCATGCGAGCCCCGGCGGCACCACCGCGGTTTCCACCTGTGGCGCCAATCCCGGCATGGTGTCGTGGTTCGTCAAGCAGGCGCTGCTCGACATCGCCCGCGACAGCGGCACCGCGATCAACGAACCGAAGAGCCGGGAAGGCTGGGGCGAGCTCGCCCACAAGCTCGGCGTCAAGGGCATCCACATCGCCGAACGCGACACCCAGCGCTCCAAGAAGCCGAAGCCGATCAACGTGTTCGTCAACACCTGGTCGGTCGAGGGCTTTGTCTCCGAGGGCATGCAGCCGGCCGAACTGGGCTGGGGCACGCATGAAAAATGGCTGCCGGACAATGGCCGCGTCCACAGCGAGGGCTGTGGCGCGGCGATCTATCTGCTGCAGCCCGGCGCCAATACCCGCGTCCGCTCCTGGTGCCCGACACCCGGCGCGCAATATGGCTTTCTCGTCACCCACAATGAGTCGATCTCGATTGCGGATTATTTCACGGTGCGCGACGGCCAGCAGGTGATCTACCGGCCGACCTGCCATTACGCCTATCACCCCGCCAATGACGCGGTGCTGTCACTGCATGAGATGTTCGGCGCCACCGGCAGAATGCAGCCGAGCTGGCACATTCTCGACGAGAACGAGATCGAGGACGGCATCGACGAGCTTGGCGTGCTGGTCTACGGCCACGCCAAGAATGCCTATTGGTACGGCTCGCAACTTTCGATCGAGGAAACGCGCAGCCTCGCGCCGTACCAGAACGCTACCGGCCTGCAGGTCTCCTCCGCGGTGCTCGCCGGGATGGTCTGGGCGCTGGAAAATCCGACCGAAGGGATCGTCGAGGCCGACGAGATGGATTTTCATCGCTGCCTCGAAATCCAGCGCCCCTATCTTGGCCCGGTTAAGGGGTTTTATACCGACTGGACGCCGCTGACAGATCGGCCCGGGCTGTTCCCGGAAGACATCGACACAACGGATCCCTGGCAGTTCCGAAACGTGCTGGTGCGGTGAGGGTCGGTCTGGTTGGCGCGTCAGCCGAATTCAATGACGTGCACCGCCCCCAACTGAGAGCACCGCTACTTTTCCTTGATCGGCGCCGCCATCTTCTCGGCCGGCGCGGCCGGCAGCGCAGCCTTCTCGCCTTCCTGCTGGGCCCTTGCATCGGGGCGCGCGGGCTCGGGCGCCGGCGTGGTCGGCCTGGCGCCGCCAGGCTCGGACTCGGCCGGGACAGCGCTGGGAGCCGCCGAGGGAGAGCCCTGGAGCGGGGGGTTCGCCTGCGCGAAATGCCGTTGCTCCAACTGGATCCGCACCACCGAAAAACCTGCTATCGAGACCCCTGCGGCGACCAGCGCGGTCGCGAGCAGCATTTCTCGTTTATAGGCGCGCTTGCCGTTGTCCAGAGACATGGTCGCTCACCGCAGTTGATGGACGAAACCAACGGGCGCGGTTGCGCGTTGTTCCCCAGGGCTGGCCGACAGAACCCTTCCCGTCTTGCTGCCTCGACGGCGGGCCACCCGTCGCCGCTGTCTTCAGCAATGAAAGCAAGCGGCGTGCCGCGCACTTGTCGGCATCATCTGCGGCGTCGTTTCAGCGCAGCGAGCTGTGGCGGGCATGAGCTGCCGCAAGCCTACGGATGGCGGAGGGTAACCTCTCGCTATCCCCATTCAGCAGGCTGGCCTCAGATGAACTCCGGTTCGCTAAACATCAAGCAAACCAGCTTCGCCGTCTTCCGCCGCAAAAGCCAGCCGCGTGCCGCGCGCGTTCCAGGCCAGGCCCGCGACCGCCGCCTGGCCATTTCGGCGCACCAGGATCTCGGCGCCGTCCTCGAGCCGCACCATCAGGATGGTGCCGTCACCATAGCCTGAGACGACAATGTCCAGCTTCGGATGGCAGGCAACCGCGGTGACCCGCGCCTGCAGCGGCGCCAGCATCGCGGGCTGCTTGCCCATCGGACCGTCCTTGCCGGCGAACGGCCACAGGATGACACTGTCGGCGCCCGACGTCGCCAGCGCCTTGCCGCCGGCGCTCCAGGATATCGAGCGGACGCGGCCGGGATAGCCGGTCATGCGCATGTGCCGGCTGTCGGCGAGCCGCCAGCCATGCAGCGCCGGCTCATGCATCGTGGTCACCAGGAAGCGGTTGTCGGGGCTGAAGGCGACGCCGAGATGCGAGCCCGCCCATTCCAGGAATTCCGGATTGGCGGTCATGTTGGGAAACCAAAGCGTCACGCCATTGTAATGCGCAACCGCCAGCCGCAGGCCCTTGGGCGCAAAGGCCAGGCCGCCGACGGTCGAGGGCACGGGAAATGATTTTTCCTCCCCCTTGGCGCTGCGGATGAAGGCGGTCTTGCCGGCCGACCACGCCACCGTGCCGTCGGGATGAAGTGCGACATTATCGATCCAGCGCCGCTTCGGATCGATAGCGATCAGCGCGACCTCGCTTTTCGCATTGAGCGCGACCACCTTGCCGTCGTCGCCGCCCATCACGATGCGACCGCCATCGCCGGCCGCGCACAGGATGCCGCCGCTGTGGACCGCGACCCGCGCGATCTCGCCGCCGGCGCTGACCAGGGCGACCTCGGCCTCGGCGCCGACAAAGGCGGCGGAATCCCCGAGGAAATTCACCGAGGTGATGGGCATGCCGAGCGCCAGCCTCCGCACCTGATCGGTGACCGAAATGATGGAGGCGGCCGCAAGACCGGGATCGAACTCTTTCATCACGCGGTGATACAGCGCTCAAAGCCCTCGCGGATCAGCTGCTCGGGCAGTTCACGACCGATGAAGACAAGACGGCTGTGGCGCGGCTCGTCGGCCTTCCAAGGCCGCTGATGATCGCCTTCCAGCATCATGTGCACGCCCTGAAAGACGTAGCGCTCGTCATCATCGCCAAAGGCGATAATGCCTTTCGAACGCAGGATCTTCTGCCCCTCGCTGGCCATCAGGTTCTGCAGCCATGGCATGAATTTCTCGACATCGATCGGCTTCTCGGCGCGCAGCGACAGCGATTGCATCTCCTCGTCGTGATAATGCTTGAGGCCGCCATGGCTGTGGCCATGATCGTGATGATGATCATGGCCGTGGTGGTGATCGTGGTCATGATCATGGCCGTCGCCGGTGTCGAGAAATTCCGGTTCGAGCTCAAGAATGCGCTCAAGGTCGAACGCGCCGCGATCGAGCACGTCGGAGAGCGCTACCTGGCAGCGCTCGGTACGGTGCAATTTGGCGTAGGGGTTGATGCCGCGGATCCGCGCTTCCACCTCGGCGAGTTCGGCCTTGGAAACCAGATCGGTCTTGTTGAGCACGATGACGTCGGCGAAGGCGATCTGGTTCTTGGCTTCCGGCGCATCCTTCAACCGGTCGCTCAGCCATTTGGCGTCCGCGACCGTCACCACGGCGTCGAGCCTGGCGTGCTTCTGCACGTCCTCATCGACGAAGAAGGTCTGCGCCACCGGCGCCGGGTCGGCAAGCCCGGTGGTCTCGACGATGATGGCGTCGAATTTGCCCTTGCGCTTCATCAGGCCGTCAAGGATGCGCACGAGGTCGCCGCGCACCGTGCAACAGACGCAGCCATTGTTCATTTCGAAGACTTCCTCGTCGGCGCCGATGATGAGGTCGTTGTCGATGCCGATCTCGCCGAATTCGTTGACGATCACGGCATATTTCTTGCCGTGGTGCTCCGACAGGATGCGGTTGAGCAGGGTGGTCTTGCCGGCGCCGAGATAGCCGGTCAGCACCGTCACCGGAATTTTTGAGGAGGTCAATTCGGGCATCATCACTCCGCAAGCAGTCATCGCGCGTCGACGGCGGGGGGCCCCTGCCCTATTCGGCCAGCGCGCTGGTCAGGGTTCTTATATTGTGCCTGACCATGTCAATGTAAGTGGGGGAATCGCCGTTTTCGCCGGTCAGGCTGTCGGAATAGAGCGTGCCGCCGACCTTCACCCCGGTCTCCGCCGCGATCCGCTCGATCAGCCGCGGATCGCTGATATTCTCGAGAAACACCGCCGGAATTCTCAAACGCCTGATCTGGCTGATGATGGCGGCGATATCGCGCGCGCTGGCCTCGGATTCGGTCGAGACGCCGGACGGCGCGATGAAGTCGATGCCATAGGCTTTGGCGAAATAGCCGAAGGCATTATGGGTCGAGATCACCTGGCGGCGGCTGGGCGCAATCTGCGCCACCGCCGCCCGCACCTCAAGGTCAAGCCCAGCGAGCCTCGCCAGATAGGCGTTGGCCCGGGCGGCGAAGGCCGCCGCGGCGGCGGGATCGGCTTTGACGAGAGCGTCGCGGATGTTGGCGACATAGATCTTGGCGTTCAGGACCGATTGCCAGGCATGTGGATCAGGCGCCGATCCGATGATGATCGGCGTGACGCCGCGGGTCGCGGTCACGATGGTGGCCTGGCCGCCGGCGGATTGCGCCAGCCGCGGCAGCCAGCCTTCGAGACCGAGGCCGTTGATGACCAGAAGTTTGGCCGCGGCGACCTTGCTGGCGTCCGCTGGCGCCGGCGTATAGACGTGGACGTCGCCATCGGGACCAACCAGCGTGGTGACATCGACCCGGTCGCCGCCGACATTGCGCACGAAATCGGCGAGAATGGAAAAGCTCGCGACAACGTTCAGGCGATCCTGCGCACGGACTGGCACCGCCGCCGCCAGCATCAGGCCAAGCAGCGATAGGAGAAGCCGCCTCATTGTGCGCCCCCTCAGGCTTCAAGGTGACGGCCGGGAAACAGCTGTCGGACCAGGCCGCCGACGCGGCCGAACAACACCGATCCGACATAGAGCCCGGCCGCGACCAGGATGATCGCGGGACCCGTGGGCACCCGGGTTTGAAACGACAGCACCAGGCCGGCATAGCCGGACAGCAGCGCGCTCGCCACCGCGATGCCGATCATGCCGGTGATGTCGCGCGACCAGAACCGCGCGATGCCGGCGGGCAGGATCATCAGCCCGACCGCCAGCAGCGTGCCGAGCGCCTGGAAGCCATTGACCAGATTGATGACGACCAGCGCCAGGAAGGCGAGATGGGCCGGCGCGCCGGCGCGGCTGACGGTGCGCAGGAACAGCGGATCGACACTCTCGATCACCAGCGGCCGGAAGATCAGCGCCAAGACGATCAGCGTGATGGTGGCATTCGCCGCAATCACCAGCAGCGTCGCGTCGTCCATCGCCAGGATGTTGCCGAACAGGACGTGCAGCAGGTCGATATTGGTGCCCTTGACCGAGACGATGCTGACACCGACCGCGAGCGACACCAGATAGAAGGTGGCGAGCGAGGCGTCTTCCTTCATCTCGGTGCTGCGCGCGACCACGCCTGCGAGGATGGCGACCGTGAAACCGGCGATCAGGCCGCCCGCGGTCATCGCGAACAGATTGAGGCCGCACAGCAGAAAGCCGATCGCCGCTCCCGGCAAAATGGCATGCGCCATGGCGTCGCCGACCAGGCTCATGCGTCGCAGCATCAGAAATACGCCGATCGGCGCGCCGGCCAGCGCCAGCGCGATCACCGCCGCCAGCGCCCGGCGCATGAATTCGAATTCGCTGAACGGCGCGATCAGCACCTCCCGGAACATCGTGGTCAGGCCGCCCGTGACGGCAGAGAATCCACGACGCATGCGGTGGCGCTGTCGTCGAACGCCTCGCACATCCGCTGCGCCGCGAGCAGATTTTCCGCCGTGAGGACCTCGGCGGTCAGGCCCCAGGCGACCTTGCCGCGAGCCAAAAGCAGGGTTTCCGGAAAATGCGCACGCACCAGATCCATATCGTGCAGCGCCGCCAGCACCGTGCGCTGCTCGGCGTGCCAGCGCTTGACCAGCAGCAACAGGTCGGCCGAGGTCTTGGCGTCGATGGCGTTGAACGGCTCGTCCAGCACGATCAGCCGCGCATCCTGCAGCAGCACCCGCGCGAACAGCAGGCGCTGCAACTGGCCGCCGGATAACGTGCCGATCGGCCGGTTTTCGAAGCCATTGAGTCCGACCGCGGCCAGCGCCGCGACGATCCTGGCGCCGGCCGGCTTGCCCATGCCGCCGAAAAAGCCGGTCTCGCGCCATAGACCGGTACCGACGAAATCGTAGACCGAGATCGGAAAACTGCGGTCAATATCGGCGCTCTGCGGCAGATAGGCGATGTCCAGGACATCGAGGCCCGCGCGCTGGATGGTGCCGGCCAACGGCTTCAGCAGGCCGACGATGCCACGGAACAGGGTGGATTTGCCGGCGCCATTGGGACCGACGATCGCGAGCAGGGCGCCCGCGGCAATTTCGCCGGACAGATGGTGCACGGCCGGGTGCCGGTCGTAGCCCAGCGTGACGTCCGACAATTGCAGTTGCGCGGTCATGCCGGCCGCATCGCGAGAGCGACCACGAGCCATAGCCCGGCACTGACCGCGAGCGCGGCGCCGACCCGGGCCACCCCATTCATCCGCAGGATCGACCACGGCGCCGGGTGCGCCGGGTGCGGAACGGCTGGCCCATGGCTGTGATGGTCATGGCTGTGATGGTCATGGCTGTGATGGTCATGGTTGTGACGGTCATGACTTTGATGGGCATGGCCATGGTGGGAACCGGTCATGGCAGCGTGTTATATTATAACATTACGCCTGTCCACCATGGCTGAACTGGCAAGCAGGTTGCATGGAAACTGCGGACGGAAGACCGCCCAGCGGGTGGTGGGTCATACGCAATTCCCCGTATTGTTGCATTGCACACATGATTAAACTGGGGAATGGACAACGCCTATGGCATCGCGGAAGGAGTCGGGAATTGATGTCTTTCGCGAGCCTGTTGGGGCTGCGGCTGCAGCAGGCCTTGTCCGTGCTGAAGGGGCTTTTGATCGTCATTGCCATGGCGACCGTTGTCGGGTCGCTCTGTGCCCTGTTCCTGTGGAGCCTGGATGTCGTCACGCGGGCTCGGCTCGACTACCCATGGCTGCTGTTCGGGCTGCCGGCCGCGGGCTTTGCCATGGCCTTCGTTTACCGCTGGATCGGACAGTCCGCGGAAGCCGGCAACAATCTGATCGTTGATCAGATCCACGAGCCAGGCGGCGGCGTGCCGCTGCGGATGGCGCCACTGATCCTGGTATCGACGGTCGTGACCCACCTGTTTGGCGGCTCGGCCGGCCGTGAAGGCACCGCCGTGCAGCTCGGCGGCAGTATTGCCGGATCCTTCGGTCTCTGGTGTCGACTCGAGCCGTCGGAGCTGCGCCTGGTGCTGATGGCGGGCATCGCGGCGGGATTTGGCGCGGTGTTCGGCACGCCGATTGCCGGCGCCATCTTTGCCCTCGAGGTGCTGACGATCGGGCGGGTGCAGTATGAGGCCCTGATTCCGTGCCTGGTGGCTGCGATCGCCGGGGATTGGACCTGTCACGCCTGGGGCATCGAGCACAGCCCTTATCACATCAGCTACATGTCGAATCCGGCCGACGCGAGTGGCTTTCATCTGCAGGCCCTGCTGCTGCTGAAGGTCGCGATCGCCGGTATCGCGTTTGGCATTGGCGGACGCCTGTTCGCCAATACTTCGCATACGGTCACGGCAGTGCTGAAGAAGTTGCTGCCCTACTCGCCGTTGCGCGCAGCCGTGGGCGGCCTTGCCGTCATCGCCTTGGTCTACGCCTTGGGCACCCGTGAATATCTCGGGCTCGGGGTTTGGTCCTCCAACCCGAACGACGTCACCCTTGCCACGTTCTTCAATGCCGGCACGGTTGACCACTGGAGCTGGCTCTGGAAGAGCCTGTTCACCATTCTTACCCTGAGTTCCGGCTTCAAGGGCGGCGAGGTCACGCCGTTGTTCTTCATCGGGGCGGCGCTCGGTCACGCCCTGTCGGGCGTTCTCGGCGGGCCCGCGGACTTGTTCGCAGCACTTGGGCTGGTGGCCTTGTTCGCCGGCGCCTCGAATACGCCGCTCGCCTGCATGATCATGGGTATCGAATTGTTCGGGTCGACCCACACGGTCTACATCGCGGTCGCCTGCTTTTTGTCCTATCTCTGCAGCGGGCACTCCAGCATCTATCTCTCGCAGCGCATCGGCGTGCCGAAGGGCCGATCCGATCGGATCACGCCAGGCGCCTCGCTGCGTCAGGTCCGAGAATTGCGAGCCTCACCGATCATCGACCTGATTGATCGCCTCCACGACCGACGCCAAGCCGCCGCTCGACAAAGCAAGGACCAGCCAGCCATGCCTCATGCCCACCAGGTTTCGCCCAAGGAAATCGGCATGATCCGCATCTATCTCCAGCCCAGGGAAAAGGCGCCGGGAGGCAAGAAATCCATGTTCGGGATGCGGCCGCTCTATCGGGACCTGGTGCTGGCCGCCAAGAGCGCGGGTCTGATGAACGCCGTCGCGCACCACACCCATTTCGGCTACAGCAATCACGGCCGGCTGCATGACCAGGGGTTGGAAGTGCAAAATCCCGACCTGACGATGTGCGTCGAACTGATCGGGGATCGGTCGCAGCTTGAGGATTTCTGTCGCCGTCACGGCGCCTGGCTGGCCAGCAAGGTGATCGTCTATAAACAGCTCGAACACTGGGATATCGTCAAGCCAACGGTCGAGAATGAAGCGGTGACACCACGTGCCGTGGCAGTGGCCGGTTAGACCGGCTCATGCGGCCAGATGGCGAACCAAAGCAAGGCCAGCAAAAAGGCCGGCGATCGAGAACGCCACCGATCCGAGCACATAGACCAGGGCAAGCCCGACTTCGCCTCGCTCAACCAGCGTGGCGGCATCCAGCGAGAACGCCGAAAAAGTAGTGTAACCGCCGAGAATGCCGGTCATCAGAAACAGTCGCCACGGCTGCGAGGCCTCGCCCTTGAAGGCAAGATAGCCGGCGATCAGCCCCATCACGATCGAGCCGGTAATGTTGATGATGAAGGTGTGATAGGGGAAGGCCGTTCCCAAGGCACGGGCGCAGACGACGTTGACGGTGTGGCGCAGCGAGGAGCCCAATCCGCCGCCGATGAAGACCAGAACATAGTTCATTTCAGAGCTGTCTCCGCCGCCGCGATCCGCCAGCCAAATTACAAGCTTTGTGCCGCAGACGCTCCATGCAGGCAAGCCAGCGCGGGCGGAGCCTCGCAAAGAGGCGGCAGCTCAGGCGCTGCCGCCTCCAAATAGCTGCGCCGAAACGCGATCAGGCTTTCGAGAACAGCGCCTCGACATACTCCCAGTTCACCAGATGCTCGACAAAGGCCTTCAGATAGTCCGGACGGCGGTTGCGATAATCGATGTAATAGGAGTGCTCCCAAACGTCGACGCCGAGGATCGGGGTGGCGCCGTGCACCAGCGGGTTTTCACCATTGGGGCTCTTTGAGATTTCGAGCTTGCCGTTCTTGAGCGAGAGCCAGGCCCAGCCGGAGCCGAACTGACCGACGCCGGCGGCGGCAAAATCGGTCTTGAACTTCTCGAACCCGCCGAGGTCCTCATTGATCTTCTGTTCCAGCTTGCCGGGCAGCTTGCTGCCGCCGCCATTGGGCTTCATCCAATTCCAGAAGTGCAGATGGTTGTAGTGCTGGCCGGCGTTGTTGAATAGCGGCGCATTCTTGCCGAACGAGCCCTTGACGATCTCCTCGAGGGACTTGTCCTCGAATTCGGTACCCTTCAGCAGATTGTTGCCATTGGTGACATAGGCCTGATGATGCTTGTCGTGATGGAACTCCAGCGTTTCCTTGGACATGTGGGGCGCAAGGGCGTCATAGGCATAGGGAAGGTCGGGAAGCGTAAAGGTCATGGGGGTTGTCCGCAATGATGGGAGACATGGCTTAACCGGACCCCTTATAGAAGGTTCCAGCGCGCTTAAAAACCGCAAATTGACAAAACACGGGATCCGCGGCGATACCCCGCTCAAGCGATAGGCCGAGGGGAAAATGGGCATCGAGATCGACGTCTTGAACGGGAACGCGTCGTGGCCCATCGCCGAACCGCTGTTCGCCACGGTCTGGCCGCGTGCCGTCATCGAAAAGCTGCCGTGGGGCCACATCTCATGGGCCAATGCCGATCTGCGCGTCCTGATCGAGGCCAATTCCGGCGGTCTTGCCTGTCACGT
>Ga0302319_10003437_pt1 | contig 33156 bp, 30 predicted proteins | sample Bog_T0_2_FD_203319 | JGI IMG/M metagenome (GOLD analysis project Ga0302319, IMG submission 203319) | Peat permafrost microbial communities from Stordalen Mire near Abisko, Sweden - Bog_T0_2 | ecosystem: Environmental > Terrestrial > Soil > Wetlands > Peat | place: Sweden: Abisko, Stordalen Mire... | reverse complement strand
CGACAAGATTCACCGGGAGGATATCCTTTACCATGCCTACCGACTTGCCCGCGCCAATGCGGGAGCGCCGGGCGTGGACCGAATGACTTTCGCGCGGATCGAGGCGGAGGGCTTGGACGCATGGCTGACGATCAACGAGACGAAACCCTCGGTGAAGGATGCCCGGAAGGAACGCTTCGACTTCCTGGGATACACGTTCGGTCCTCATTGTTACAAGGGGACCGGAGGCCAGTCTCTGGGGGCAAGTCCTTCCGAGAAAAGTGTCAAACGGATCAAGACAAAGATCAGCGAGATCCTGGTGCCTGGCAACATGAAGCCATGGCCGGAGGTGCGTGACCAACTGAACAGTCTGCTGCGCGGCTGGTCTGCATATTTCTGTCATGGAACGCGACGCAAGGCCCAAAAAGCCGTTGATCATCATGTCCGTGGTCGGGTCAGACACTTCCTCTGTCGGCGGCATAAGGTACCGGGTCGGGGAACACGACAATTTTCCTTCAAGGTGATCTATGGGAAACTTGGCGTGCGGGCTCTCGGAGACCGCCGTGTGCCTGCGCAATGAAACCAGTCGGAAAGCCGGATGCTGGAAATCGGCACGTCCGGTTTGATGAGCGGGGAGGGGAAACGGAGCGATGCCGAATGGCCCAAGCCACCGCGCCCTTCCTCGACTCTACGGCGCTGCCCACACCCGCAAAGGGCCGGTCGGCCCTTTGAACCCAGGACGTGAATGAGGTCACGGAGGCGAGCCTCCTTCGCGGGTGCAGGGCCATGCTCTCTCGTCCCGTTGGTGACGCCGGCTGGTGGCAGCCGCGATCGGATGGCCTTGGTTACCGGCCGTGTTTGGCCTGCCAGACCCGCTTCTTCTGTTCGGTGATTTTCGCGCGAATCCTGACCCGTTCACCGGCGCTCAGGTCCTTGTGGGTCCAGGCTTCGGCTTCGGCGATGTCGCACTCGGCGGCGCGAATCAGCATCGCCTGTTCTGCCGCGGGCAGATCCCTCAGATGAGACGGGAGCGGCATGGGACACCCTCCTGATGAAAGCTCCATCGACATCATATCGGGTGCCTGACGGCGCTTGTCAGGGGTCGGCGGCGAGAGAAAGTGACACGGGGGGAGAGGGGGGGACGGGTCAGGTCCAGTCGCCGTGCTCATCGTCGGTCTGCCAGCCCCAGGTATCGGAGGGACGGGGGCGGCGCTGGCTGTCGATGGCGACGAAGGTAAACACGCCCTCGGTGACCCGGTAAGGCTCGTCGGTCAGGTAGCGGCGCACCCAGGTATCGATGGCCACCGCAATGGAACTGCGGCCGACCCGGATCACCCGGGCGTAGCAGTTGAGTTCGTCCCCGACCAGTACCGGCTTATGGAAGGTCATGGCCTCGATGCCAACCGTGACCACCCGGCCCTGGGAGCGTCGGGCCGCGGTCATGGCCCCCGCCGCATCCATCTGTGCCAGCACCCAGCCGCCGAAGACGTCTCCCGCCGGGTTGGTATCGGCGGGCATGGCGCGAACCCGCAGCACCGGGGCCTGATCGAATTCGGGCATCGATTCGTTGGGCGTGCCACGCCGCGTCTTCTGGCTCATTGCCGACTTTTCCTTTCCGGCCGAAGGCCGATCCTACTCGACCACGGTCGCCATCATGCCAGAAAAAACCGTGAATTTTCATTATCGTCCGGTCGGTGGAGGCTCGACCCGGGCAACCACCGGCCGGGGTCGCGACATCATGTCGCGACCCCGGCGGCAGCCTCAGCCGAAGAAGCCCACCCGGTGGCCGATTGCGGTGGAAATGCGCCGGACCAGCGTGAACAGGCCGCGCATGGGATGGAAGATGCGGTCGTTTTCGAACTGATAGCTCTGGCTGTCGTCGGAACGATAGTCGGCCGGCTCGCCAAAGTCCTCGGCGCAGGAGGGCGGCTCGGTCCGCGGGAAAATCTCCTCAAGGGCCGAAAGCGCCGGCAGCACGTCCAGATGCAGCAGTTTCGAAACCAGCAGTTTCAGCGTGACATTATGCCGGCTGGAGAAGTCCGGGACCTTCATGGTCAGCAGGAACAACTCCTGGATCAGGGCCAGCCGGATGGCGTGGAGCAGGCTGAGGGCAATCCGGTTAGACTCCGTGACCAGGGCGTCACAGCCCGCCGGGACCCCGCCCTCGGCGCGCAAGGTGGCGAGGCCGTCGCGCAGGACCGTCAGGTCCCGTTGCAGTTTGCGCAGCACCCGGGTCTGGCGCTCGTGCAGGCTGCTGGGCTCCAGGGTGTCGGCGAGGCGTAACACCGGCTCCAGGCGGCGGGCGGTGGCTTCGGGGTCGCCGCGGGCGCCGGCCCGGGCGATCCAGAAGCCGGGATCGTGGAGCGTGATGTAACCCTGCATGACCCGGGCGTCGCTGACCGCCGCGCCGTACTCGGCGATCCCGAGCAGCAGCCGGAAGCGCTCCGAACGGCGGTAGAGGGCGCGGAACCGCTCGGGGTCCTTGGCGATGGCGGCGCCGACGCCGCCGACGCTGTTGGCCAGCAGGCCCAGTTGCATCAGCGCGGCGTTGTGCGGGATGGCCCGGATCTGGCTGGCCTGGGCGGTGTCGACCTCGCTGGCGTCTTCGTGCTGACGCCGTGAATCGCGGCTGCCCGACGGGAACAGCAGGCTGGAGCCGAAGGTGCTGAGCAGAACCCCGTAATTGGCGTCGCGCATCAGGTCGACTTGGAATTCCTTGACCGTGGTGAAGAATTCCCGGATGTAGGTGTTCTCGTCGTAAAACGGGTCGCTTTCGGTCGGAATCGGCTGAAAGGCATGTTCAAGTACCCGCGTCACCACCGCGAAGGCGCCGGTGGGATTGATGAAGTACAGATAGCCGTCGCCGCCCTGAAAGCTCACCTCCTGCTTGAAGGCGATGCCGGCCTCGGCCATCACCCTGCGGGTGGCGGGTGGGTCGATATAGGCCAGACGTTCCTTGAGGCCGGCCGGATGGGCGCCACGGCCGATGGATTCGCCATGGGTGTCGAAGATCACCAGTTCGACGTTTTTCAACTGGTGTTTGGTCATGACCCGGACCAGGCGCAGCCGCAGCCTTTCGATGGAGGCGGCGGCGGCGGTCTGGCCCAGGTAGCGGCCGGCGTCGGAATAGCCGGTCTGCACCGAAAGCCGGCCGCGGGCCTCGATATAGCTCCGGTAGTGCCGGTTCTCCAGCAACTGGTCGATCACCCGGCTGCCGCCCTTCAGGGCCTTTTCGGTTTCGAACAGCGGCGAGATGTCGACGTGACGTTCGACCCCGAACAGCTTGGCGAAATACAGCGCGGTCAGCACCGTGAAGGCGCTTTCGCATTCGGCGATCAGAAAGCGGATCGGCACCGTGTGGTCGCTGTACTTCAGCATCTGGGCGACCACCATGAACAGTTGCTTGACCGAGGTCCGTTCCCCGAGCAGCGAACCGAAATTGATCCCCACCGGCCGGCAGTCATCGAGCAACTCGCTGATCCGGTTGAGGTAGGACTGCCGGTGGCGCGGGTCGTTGGGGTCGGCGGCGACGCCCACCGCCTTGCGGATGGCGTTGTGGACCTGGGTGGCGTTGATGCGGACATGGGTGTGGGCCAGACCCAGCCCGTGATTGGCCAGTTCGGTGCGCAGCACCGCAAGGCCCCTGGCCATCGCCGCTGCCGCGGCCGGCTCGACCCCCGCCGCTTCGGCCAGCCGGTCGAGGGCGCGGTCGACCATGGCGATCAGGGTGTCGGCCTGGGACAGCCGCAACGCCTGATTCTGGAACATGCGGTGAGAGATGCGGCGGATACGCTCCCGGGAGTCGCTGTCGGTGCCCACCGTGGCGAACACCGCGATTTCATCGACGATCTGGGCCGCGGCCAGCGCGATCCGGCTTTCCATCAATTCCAGCGTGTCGCGCAACGCCCTGGCCAGCGGCCCCTCAACCCCGACCTCGCGGCACAGCGCCCGCACCGAAACCAGATAGCGGTCAAGCTGTACCGCCTGGATTTTGAACCGCTTGTGCAGCATGTCGGTCCAGCGGATGTCGGAGCGGCCGTCCAGATCGTAGCCGACCCAGGTGGCCACCGTCAGCAGCCGGGGCCGGAGTTCCTGCCAGCGTTCGGGGTAGAGCCGCTGGGCGACACCGAACAGGATATCGTAGGCGTTGCGCAGCGCGGTTTCGATGTTGCCGATGGCCTCCACCGACAGGGCGTGCTCGCGGTTCAGCGACAGGTCGGCGTCGGGGCGATGCTCGGTGCGGGCGGCGCGTTCGATCAGCAGCGCGCGGGCCTCGGCGGTCAGCGGCCGTCCGTCCGGCCCGTACCCGGCGGCCAGTGCCCCCAGGTCGCGCATCAGGCCGGTGGTCAGGGCAAAGGTGGGGTGGGCGGTAATGACGATGCCGAACAACTCCCGTTCGACCCTCGGGCGAAACGCCTCGAACGGCAGCAGCGCGCCGTCGGCCGACCGCGCCTGGGTCTCGAACAGCGCCGCGAGCCGGGCGGTATTGGCGGCGGGGTCGGTTTCCCCCAGCATGCGGCCGAGGCGGGCCGACCGGTCGAGGAAGCCATCGGCGGTCAGGTGCTGGACCATCTGTTCCAGTGCCGACGGGCCGATGCTGCCCTTGGCCAGTCGGCGCGCCAGCCCGAGCCCCAACAGCAGCACCGGGCTGCTCACGGGGTCGTCGCGGGTGGTGGCCGAGAGCCGCTGCAACTCGGCGGTCAGCTCGGCGATCAGCGCCGCCACGTCCACCGCAGGGTCGGGCGGGAAACAGGCGGCGCCGTCGGGCAGGCAGGGCGAGGCAAATCCCGGCCGCGGTGAGGCAGGCGGGCTGGCCGGGGAAAGGTCGTCGGCGGCGGTCATGGCGCGTCTCTCCTGGAACGGCGGCGAAGGGCTCGAGAATGCTCCTTTCTGCCACAATTCGCGTCGAAATATCAGAGGAGACGACGCCCCGACACACCGCCATCGGCCAGGGTGCGGTTCCGGTTCAGGCCGGCACGGCGCCCTTGGGGATCGGCACCATCTTTCGTTGCCCCTCATCCCACAAGCAGTAGCGGTAGGCCCTCAGGGCAGCCCACAGGCTGAGCATGGGCGCCTGTTGAAAGGCCGGGGTTCGGTTGTGTTGTTCCTGCAAGTGGTAGTTCGGGATGCGCGGATCGAAATGATGGACATGATGGAAGCCGATATTACCGGTGAACCATTGCAGCACGCGGGGCAGCCGGAGATAAGAGCTGCCGCGCAGCGCGGCGTCGGTGGCGTTCCACTCGGGGCCATGCAGCCACAACGTGTTTTCGAACTTGTGCTGGACCGAGAACAGCCAGACGCCGACGATCGCCGCCAGCGACGAAACCGGCACCTGAATCAGCAGCACCTGCCAAAAACCGATCAGCAGCCCGAGCGAGCCATAGGCCGCAACCAGGGCGAGGTTGGTCAGATGGACGCCCCGGCGCTCCTTCTTCCACCTGGGCGGGGTGTCGAAGGGAACGCGATAGAGGAAGAAGAAGATCAGTGGCGGCAGGATCAGCAGGGCGACGACCGGATGCTGGCTGAGCCGGTAGACCAGGCGGCGGGCCGGTCGCAGCCGCTGGTACTCGGCGATGGTCAGGCAGGTGGAATAGATGTCGAGCCCGCTTTGCCGGCGGTCCAGATTGTTCCAGTTGGCGTGATGCTGCGCATGCTGGTGCCGCCAGATGGCGTAGGGTGTCAGCGTGAACAGGCTGCACACCCGGCCGAGCAGATCGTTGGCCCAGCGGTCGCGAAAGAACGAGCCATGGCCGCAATCGTGCTGGAAGATGAAAATGCGCACCACCAGTCCGGCCGCCGGAATTGCCAGCGCGAGCGTGAGCGCGTAGCTGACGGTCAGGCTGAAATACATGCAGGTCCAAAGGCCGAGATAGAGCGGCACCGTGACCGCGATCTGGCCGAGGCTCCTTCGGATTTCGGCCTTGGCCGGCGGGGGATGGACAGATCCAGGCTCCGCCGGTGTCATCCCGGCGGTCGGCTTCATGTTTGCGGCAGACATCGCCACTCCTTATCCTTCACTTCCGGGCCTCCAGCCTGCCGACAGGCCGACTTCGGGACAACCCGACGGCGTTCCCATCCCTGTTGCGGAGACGCTGACGAGGGTTCCGGCATTCCGGTCAGCCACGTTCCGGTCAGCCAGCAACACTGCTGCCGGCCGCCTTCGTCGTGCTGCGATCACAAAGGGTCGTCTGGTTCCGACCTCCTGAAAAAAAAGCCTCTGCGGCGACCTCCCGGCTCTCCAGTTCTGGCCGGTCAATTGCCACCAAAAGGCTTGTCACACAACAAAATAACCGTTTAACATAAAACAAACCAGGGCAATTGTCCAGGAAATTCGTCGGATCTACAAAAAAAGACCGCGCTTTATTTATGGTGAAACCGGGCGAAACCGTTGGCGGCGGCGATCACAAGGCTTCCGGTGACGCCTTCGGCCCGGCGAACAACCCGCCCACGCCATCGTCCGTCCTTCGCGCGGCCATGACGAAGTCCCCGCCGGTCGGCGCGGCTGCTCCTGCGTTGCGGAGCGTGCAGATCTCAGGATTGTGCTGGCTTTGCCCGGCACCCCATCGTCATACTGCACGCGGTTTTGAAATCGGGATCCGCCTCCGCCAGGGGGGCCGGGCGGACCGTTTCAGAGCCCGCGTCAGCGAAGTGAAGATCAAGACAGGTCAGGGAGAGCAGCATGCAGCAGTTGAAGACATTTTGCCGCGTGATCACTCTGGGGACGGCCTTTGGAGTCTGGACGGCGGTTTCGGGGCCGGCGGTGGCGCAGCAGGCGCCGGCGCCTGCCGTCACCCAGGCGCCAGCGGTGGCGGTTGCGCCGATCAGGCCGGCCGCGGAGCGGCCGGCGCTGCGTCCGCGGGACCTGATAACGCCGGCCGAGCGCCAAGCCTATCGCCAAGCCATACGCGCCGCCGCCACGGATCAGGCGCGGGCCCAGATTCGTGCGGATCTGTTGACAACGTTACGCCAGCGGGCCGCGGAGCGCGGCGGGGTGCTGGTCGAACCACGGCCCCAGCCCAACCGCGAGGCGCAGAACGAGCGGGAAGGCACGCCGGGCCGGGTGGCCGCAGCGCCACCACCGCGGGCGCCGTAAAAACCGGAACCGTCGGTCAGGGCAGGAGGACCGTGTCGTCCTCCTGCCCGTCATCGGCGGGGTCGGCGGAAACCGCGGCCGCGTGACTGCCCGGGGCCGGACCGGCGGGCAGGGGCGGCAGCGGGCCGTTCAGGCTGTCCAGTACGGTTAACCAGCCAAGCATGACCACGGGCGCCAGGGCCTGACCGACATAGCAGGCGCTGGATGCGACAAAGGCACTGGCCGCCGCCGCCTCGAGCACCGCGCGGGGCGTGAGGACGCTGTGCAGCGCCGCTCCTACGGCCGCCGGGCCGCCCATGGCCGCCACGATGCCGGCCCCGGCGGCGGCGGTCGCCACGGCGCAGCCGATGCCCCCGGTTTCGCCTTCGGTAAACGGCGAGGCAAACTGGTCGAACACCGGTGGGCTGCGCGGCGCCTGCGCCGCCGCCGGACAGGCCGCAAGCAGGACCATCAGTGCGGCCGGCAGGAGCGAAGAGACGGGGCGAAGGAGCGGCATGGCAAAACCCGGGCTGCGAGAATTGCCACCACCCTAACCGATGGTCACTCTGTGCGCAACGAGGCTGCTGGCCGGAAATAAATGTTCGGGTTTCCGCAGTGCCGCCGGCCCTTGGCCGGAGGGTCTGGGGGAGCGGCGCTCCCCCAGAAAAAACGTGTCTTGGTTGTGGAGAGGTTTACTTTTTGGCCGGTCGGCGCAGATCGACTTCAACGCCGGGCTCTCCGGTGAATTCCACCAGAATGTTTTCGTCGCGCACGATGTACTGGCAGGCCAGCCGGTAGGGCGGCGGCACGTCGTTGACCTCGGCTTGTTCCAGACGCTCCCGGGTGAGCTTGCCGTTGACGCTGAGGGTCAGCTTTTCCTTTTCGGTGAGGGCGATGGCGAGCGGCCGCTTGTCGTCGAGATAGGTGATCTTGACCAGACACGAGCCGCAATTGCCGTCCTGACATTGGAACGGAATCGGGATGTTATGCTTCTTGGCGAGCGCCAGCAGCGTGCCGGTATCGCCGGCGGTGCCGTACACCGTGATGTCTTTCCCCATGTTCAGGCCGGTAAACGTAATGTTGGCCATGGAGGCCCCTCCAGAATCGGTTGCGAAGACGCCAAACCACCCCACCGGCAACCGGTGCGGTGCTGTTCCCCGGCCGGTGCCAAGCAAACGCGATGCCAGACCGGGACCACGGGCTTGGGCAGACCCCGGCGCGTCCGGTGCCGTGACGGCGGGTGGATTGTCGGGTGTCGGACGCAATCCTGTCCGATACCCGACAGGGCAGGGACGATGGCCGGCTTACCGGCTGGGCACCGGCGGTGTCTGGGAATAGTCGTAGAAGCCGCGGCCGGCTTTCCGGCCGAGCCAGCCGGCCTCGACATACTTGACCAGCAGCGGGCAGGGCCGGTACTTGCTGTCGGCCAGACCCTCGTACAGCACCTGCATGACCGACAATACGGTATCGAGGCCGATGAAGTCGGCCAGTTGCAACGGCCCCATCGGGTGATGGGCGCCCAGCCGCAGGGCGAGATCAATGGCGCTGACCGTACCGACCCCTTCGTAAAGGGTGTAAACCGCCTCGTTGATCATCGGCAGCAGGATGCGGTTGACGATGAAGGCCGGGAAGTCTTCGGCCACGGCCGCGATCTTGCCAAGCTTGGCCACCACGTCCCGGGCCTGGCGGAACGTGTCCTCGTCGGTGGCAATGCCGCGGATGATTTCCACCAGTTCCATCACCGGCACCGGGTTCATGAAGTGCATGCCCACGCACTTCTGGGGCCGGTCGGTCACCGCGGCCAACCGGGTGACGGAAATCGACGAGGTGTTGGTGGCGATCAGGGCCGAAGGCTTGAGGTGGGCGCTGAGGCGCTTGAGGACCTCGCGCTTGATCGCCTCGTTCTCGGCCACCGCCTCGATGGCCAGATCGCAATCGCCGAAAAGCGGGTAGTCGGTGCCGGTGACGATCCGGGCCAGCGCCTGGTCGCGATCCTCGGGCGTGATCCTGCCCTTGGCGATCTGGCGATCCAGGCTGGCCCGAATGCGGTCGAGGCCGGCCGCCAGCACGGCCTCGTTCAGGTCAAGCAGCTTGACCTGATAGCCGGCCAGGGCCGCCACCTGGGAGATGCCGGTGCCCATCTGGCCGGCACCGACAATGCCGATGGTTGCTATCATGGCCTTCCCTCTCCCGGGCGGATGTTGCCTGTTGTCGATCAGCCGGCCTTCTCCAGTTCCTGGATCAGGTCGGGGACCGCCTTGAACAGATCGGCGACCAGACCGTAGTCGGCCACCTGAAAGATCGGGGCCTCCTCGTCCTTGTTGATGGCGACGATCACCTTGGCGCCGGTCATGCCGGCCAGATGCTGGATCGCCCCGGAAATGCCCACGGCAATGTACAACTCGGGGGCCACGATCTTGCCGGTCTGGCCGATCTGGGCATCATTGGCGATGAAGCCGGCGTCCACCGCGGCGCGCGAGGCCCCGATGGCTGCGCCCAACCGGTCCGCCAGCAATTCCAGCATCCTGAAATTCGCGGAGGATTGCAGGCCGCGACCGCCGGCGATGACCACCCGGGCGGTGGTCAGTTCGGGGCGTGCCGAGGTGGTCAGTTCGGCGCTGACGAAGGCCGAAAGGCCGGGATCGCCGGTGCCCTTGACCGCCTCGATGGGGGCCGCGGCGGTTGCGGGTCCGGCGGCCTCGAAAGCGGTGCCGCGGACCGTGATGACCTTGATCGGGTCGGCCGACTGCACGGTGGCAATGGCGTTGCCGGCATAGATCGGGCGGGTGAAGGTGTCGGGGCCGACGACGCCGATGATTTCCGAGATCATCGCCACATCCAGCAACGCCGCCACCCGCGGCAGCAGGTTCTTGCCAAAGGAGGTGGCCGGCGCCAGCACATGGCTGGCGCCCTGGGCCAGCCCGACCACCAGCGGTGCCAGGGGCTCGGCGGTGCCGTGGGCGTATTCCGCGGCGTCGGCCAGCAGCACCTTCGTTACGCCCGAAAGCCTGGCGGCGGCCTCGGCCACGGCGGCGCAGCCGGCGCCCGCCACCAGCAGATGAACCTCGCCGCCGAGCCTGGCGGCGGCGCCCAGGGTGGTCAGCGTCGCCGATTTGAGGGCGACGTTGTCGTGTTCGGCGATTACCAGGATGGCCATGTCAGATCACCCGCGCTTCGTTCCTGAGCTTGTCGACCAAGGCCTCGACCGAGGCCACCTTGACGCCGCCCTTGCGTTTGGGCGGCTCCTCAACCTTGAGGGTCCTGAGGCGCGGCGCGAGGTCCACGCCGAGATCGGCGGCGGTGAGCGTGGCGATCGGCTTCTTCTTGGCCTTCATGATGTTGGGCAGAGAGGCGTAACGCGGCTCGTTCATCCGCAGGTCCACCGTCACCACCGCCGGCAGTTTGAGCCGCACCGTCTCCAGGCCGCCATCGACTTCCCGGGTCACGGTGACCCCGCCGTCGGACACCGCCAGTTTCGAGGCGAAGGTGCCCTGGGGCCAGCCCAGCAGCGCCGCCAGCATCTGGCCGGTCTGATTGCAATCGTCGTCGATGGCCTGCTTGCCCATCAGCACCAGCTCAGGCTTTTCCCGCGCGACGATCGCCGCCAGTGCCTTGGCCACGGCCAGGGGCTGGAGTTCCTGATCGCTGACGACGAGAATGCCGCGGTCGGCACCCATGGCCAGCGCGGTGCGGATGGTTTCCTGGCTGGTCTGGAGCCCGAGGCTCGCCACGATCACCTCCGACGCCGTCCCCGCTTCCTTCAGTCTCACCGATTCTTCTACGGCGATCTCGTCGAAGGGGTTCATCGACATCTTGACGTTGGCGGTTTCGACGCCCGAGCCGTCCGGCTTGACGCGAATCTTGACATTGTAATCGATAACCCGTTTTACGGGGACAAGAATTTTCATCGCTTTACCTTTGCGCCAGGTCGGGGGCCGACAAAGCCCGGAAAGTCGATCAACAGCGGGCCGGGTGTCCAACCACCCGGCCACCCAATCACCCAACTAACCGGCCGCACCTTAAAATCTGGCAGCAACACTGTCAATCATCAGCGATTCCCGGCGCCTTTCCGGGGATCGGGGCCTGGGGGATGACGGCAACGCGCTTTGCCGGTTCCGGCGGCGGCATCGGAACGGATGGCCGGCACGGCTGCCGCGAGGCCGGTGGGCTTCAGTTCGCCGGCCGGTCGGTGAGCACCGCGTCGAGGCTCGGGGCGTCCATCAGGCGGTCCAACCAGATTTCGACGGTGGGTGCATCGGTCGACAGGATCCGGTTGCGGGCGTCCGCGGGCAGCGGCCCGAAGCGGCGCTCGGCAAGGCGGATCAGCGCCTTGGCTTCGCCCTTGGCTTCGCCCCTGGCTTCGCCCCTGGCTTCGCCCTCGAGTCTTCCTTCCGCCCGGCCTTCCCGCTGTCCCCGGCGGATGAGGTCGAGAAACAGCGGATCCGTGATCGGCTCGAACTGCAACGGCATGGTTTTCGCCTCCTCAAGGACCAGCGCGGCGGCGTTGCGCAGCCCCGCCAGGATCAGCAACTGGGTCACGGCATCGCGGCGCGACCGGTCATCGAGGGCCGCGAGCCGGGTCAGGATAGCACGGACCCGCGTCGGAAGCGCAAGCGGCGCGCCGAACAGGATGGCGAGGACATTGTCCTCCACCGCCGGGCTGGCCAGCAGCGGGGTCGGGTCCTGCTCCCGGCTGTCCAGCACCCGGTAGCGGAACGACAGGCCCTCGGCCTCAAGGCGATCGGCCACCAGTCGGGTGCCACCGACCTGGATCACCACCTGATGGACCGGCACGCCGGGATAGGTGGTCGAGATCGGCAGCCGGTAACCGAGCATCCGCCACGGCATGCCCGGATGGTACCCGCTCTGCCATTCCATATGAAGGATGCGGCCGTTGTCGAGGCGGACCAGGGTGTCCACCCGGCGATCCTTCGCCTCCGGGAACTCGGTGGGCAGCCGCTCCACGACCCGGGCGCCGGTAATCATACCGATCAGGGCCGGGGATCCCATCGCGGCCAGGTTGCGCAAGGTGATATCGAATTTCATGGGCTGACGTTATCACGGCGACAGGCAGGTGCACAGTCCCCCAAGGCTCACTTCCCCCAAGACCAACCGGCTTCGTGGGCGAGGTGGGAAAGACCGCGTTTCCCCGGGCACGGCCGGCCCCGGGCAGGGACCGGTTCGATGGGGGGCGGATAGGGCTTGAAAAGCCGGTCCCGGTGGTTCATCACCAAAGCACACGGGCGGCGCACGCCCGGGCATCCGTGAGGAGGCCGTGACGCCATGGAAATCCTGATCGTTCCCGCGCTCCAGGACAATTACGTGTTCGCCATCCACGAGCCCGGCGGCGACGCGGTGGCGGTGATCGATCCGGCCGAGGCCGGGCCGGTGATCCGGGCCGTCGAGCGCCGCGGCTGGCGGGTGACGGCGATCTTCAACACCCATCACCACGACGATCACATCGCCGGCAATCTTCAGATCAAGAGCCGCTATCGTTGCCCGGTGGTCGGGCCGCTTCAGGATCGCGCCCGGATCAGCGAGTTGGATATCGGAGTCGAAGACGGCGGTCGCTATCCGCTGGGGGCCGAGACCGTCGAGGTGCTGGGGACCCCGGGCCACACCCGGGGCCATCTCTCGTTTTATTTCCCCGGGGCGGGGGCGGTGTTCTGCGGCGATACCCTGTTTTCTCTGGGCTGCGGCCGGTTGTTCGAGGGGACGCCCGAACAGATGTGGGACTCGCTCTGCCGGCTGCGGGCGCTGCCCGCGGAGACCCTGGTTTATTGTGCCCACGAATACACCCTGGCCAACGCCCGGTTTGCCCTCGCCATCGAACCCGGGAACCCGGCGCTGAAGGCGCGGGTCGAAGCGGTCCGGGGCCAGCGTGATCAGGGCCTGCCGACCATTCCCACCACCATCGGTCTTGAACGCGCGACCAATCCATTCCTGCGCGCCGACGAGCCGGCGGTGGCCGAGGCGCTGCACATGGCCGGGGCGGCGCCGGCCCTGGTGTTCGGAGAGCTGCGCCGCCGCAAGGACCGTTTCTGACCGGGACCGGAGCCGACGCCGAGAATCGCCTTTAAGGACAGTTCGTTATCAGGACAGTTAAGGATAGGAATCCCGATGAAGCTCTATTACAGCCTGGCCTCGCCCTATGTGCGCAAGGTTCGCATGACCGCCCTGGAGCTGGGGCTGGACGATCGCCTTGAACTGGTGCTGACCGATGCCTGGACCGTGACCGAGGGACTGCCCCAGGACAATCCGCTGTGCAAGGTGCCGACGCTGGTTCTGGACGACGGCACGCCGCTGTTCGACAGCCCGGTGATTTGCGAGTACCTGAACAGTCTCGCCGGCGGTACGTTGTTTCCTCCCGATGGCCCGGACCGTTGGACCGCGTTGCGCCTTCAGGCGTTGGCGGACGGCCTGTGCGACGCCGCGATCGCGCGCCGGCTGGAAACCCTGCGTCCCGAAAGCCTGCGCTCCGCCACCTGGATTGCGCGTCAGCAGGCCGCGATGGTCCGGGCTCTCGATGCCCTCGAAGGCCGGATCGAAGAGCTGTCCGGGGCCGTGACCATCGGCACGCTGGCGGTGGCGACCGTGCTTGGCTATCTCGACCTGCGCTTTGCCGAGGATCAGTGGCGGGTCGGCCGGCCGCGGCTGGCGGCGTGGTTCGTCGAGGCCGGCCGCCGTCCCAGCTTCGAGGTCACCCGGCCGCCGGCGCCGTGACCGCGGCCGACATCATCGCCCGGCTCGGGATGCGTCCGCATCCCGAAGGCGGCTATTATGTCGAGACCTGCCGTTACCCGGACCCGGGTCCCGAAGGCGGCCGGGGAGTCTGTACCGCGATCTATTTTCTGTTGCCGGCGGGCCAGCGGTCCCACTGGCACCGGGTCGACGCGGTGGAAATCTGGCATTGGTACGCTGGCGGACCCTTGAGGCTGTCGGTGGCCGCGCCGGGTCAGGCGGTTTGCCACCTGACGCTGGGCAACGATCTGGTGGCCGGGCAGCGCCCGCAGGGGGTGGTGCCGCCGGGTGCCTGGCAGGCCGCGGAGTCGTTGGGCGGTTGGACCCTGGTGGGCTGCACGGTGGCGCCGGCCTTCGAGTTCGCGGGCTTTGAACTGGCGCCGCCGGGCTGGCAGCCGGGGGAATGATCCGGGTCCCACGCCGGCCTTGATTCCTGCGGCGGCGGCTTTCCGGTGACCGCAGGACATCAAAAAAACGATGGCTCGTCCGCGGGCGTCAAGAAAATATCGATATAAATTCCCTTGTCGACGGCCATCCCCGGCGATACAGGTCAACTTGACACGGCGTCGTGTCCTGCTATTCTGGTCATCGCAGTGCGGAACGGCACAAAAATGGGAAAATCTTACGTATCAAGCTGTGTTCTTATTGATTGCGAGGCTATTTGTTTGGAAACTATTTTTAAATCAAAGGGTTGTGCTTGGGCTGAGGCGGGCGCCCGGTTCGGCGTGACTCAAACTCCACAGTCAAGGCAACGTGCCGCTCATCGGTATTGCGCCGCAACATCGGCAAGGGCGGACCATCCGCTTAAAAATTCCAGTGAAATCAGGTCTCTACGAGATTTGCGAGATTTGCATGGCTCGGCCGTATGAACCGATGATCTGCGCATGGCTGCGTACTGGAACTCGAAAAGGACAACAGCGGCCGATCGGGTTAGCGTCAAAACCGTTAAACGGCGTTGGCAATCGAAAGACTTTTGCAAGTAGACTCGCACATAGGTTTTTGCAACCGTACCCACATCTGTCTCGGGCGGCAATGAATCGCGAAATGACGCGACTCTTCGAGACTTCAGCACCGGGCGGCACCATCTGTTGTCTCGCCGGGGCGTCCGGCGGGGGCGACGCGGTTGGTAACCTCCAGTCAAGGGAGCGCGCGAGATGATCGAAAGCAGCCACGGACTTAAACCGGCCGACGACCGGTTGCCCGCGCGTCCCCGGTTACTTTCCGGCGGTCCCGCCGCCATCGTTTCGGTAGTCGTGCTTCTGGCCGGTTTGCTGTTGGGGGGCGTGTCGGCGCCGGCCCGGGCCGACACCGTCGAGATGTTGCCCGGACCCGGAGTGATGTACCAGACCGTCGTCGACGTTGCGCACAAGCAGGTCCCGTTGCCTCCGGGCCAGTGGCAGGTGGCGGGCCGCGGGGACGAAAGCCTGGCGGGCAACGCCCCGGGCGCCTATGGTGTGATCGAAAGCCTGGTGCTGGTCAGACCGGAGGGCGGCAGCGTCGGGTCGTTCGTGGTGATTCACGCCAATGCCTTGCCGGTGGACCGCGGCTGGGGCACGAACAGCGACTGCGCCGCCGCGGCCCTGCCGCTGGTCCGGGTCTATGATGACGCCGGCACCAACCTGTTCTGTGCCTTCGGTGGCGGCGTGACCGTGCGTCGGGATGGCGCCGCGCCCGAATTCTGGCGCGAGGCGCTGGAACTGGCGCGAACCCGACACTGGACTGTCCCCGAACACTGGCTGATGGGTGGCTTTCGGATCAGCGACCGCCACGATGTCCTGGAGGTCCGGTATTATTACCAGCCGGCTCCGCCACCGCTGGTGGTGACGCCGCAGACGCCGCCGCCGGGTGTCATCGCCGCTTCGTGGTCCGGCCAGGCCGATGCCGCCGTCCCAGCGCCTGTCCCCGGACCCGGCCAGGACACCCGCGCGTCCTGGCTGCCGGCGCTGCGCGACTGGTCGGAGGCAATGAAACACCCGATCGAACAAGGCTTTAAGGGGCGTCCGAGCGAGTCCCCGGAGATTCCCGCCCTGCCCTCGGAACGGGCCTTGCGGGGCGAGGGGGGGCACGCGGCCGCCACGGACCAGCCGGTGGATGGCCTGACCGCACTGTTCCAGAGAAGCGTCATCAAGATGTTGTCGTGGAAGGTGCTGGGCGTCTCCGCCGGCTTCGCCATCAAGTATCTGTTTATCGGCGACCTCACGACCGCGGCGGGCCTGCAGGTCGCGACCTCGGTGGTCACGGGGGTTCTTTACGTCGGCTATGACATGCTGTGGGCGACGGTGTTCCCCGATCGATACAAGCCTGTAATCGATTTCTCCACCGTGGCGGAGCCGTCATGAGCCTCGTCCGGGTCCTGCCGGTCCTGCCGCTGTTCGGCCTGCTGTTCGGCCTGCTGTTCGGTGCCGGTGCCCATGCCGCGGAAGCCGGGCACCCGCTCCGCCATTACCTGCCGCTTTTCGGCAAGCAAATTCCCTTGCCCGCCGGTGACTGGCAGGTTGCGGGGTCGATCCGCACCGTCGCCGACGGCGCCGGCCAGACCCTGCCGGCGCCGGTGGCGACCGTGGTGCTGGTCCAGGTCGAAGCCGGAACCGTCACGGCGTTCATCATGATCCATACCAATGTGTCGCCGGCCCGGCGGGGCTGGGGTGCTGCCGCCGCCTGCTATCGGACCGGCCTTTATGCCGCCGTTCCCAACGCCGGCACCCAGGGTGACGTGTCCTGTTCCTTTGCCGCGAGGGTTTCGCTCGCGGTCCCGGTTGGCGCGATGGAACCCCCGTCGTCACCAGCCTGGCAGGGTGCCCGGGCGCTGGCGGTGGCGCGTGGCTGGAACGTGCCGGAGGGCTGGCTGATGGCGGGTGCGCGGGTTGGTGATCGCGAGGATTTCGTCGATGTTCGTTACCACTTCGATCCGGGGCGCCGGGTCCTCCCGGCGACGGCCCCTGCCGCCGCTGCCGCGGCTCCGGTCGACGCCCTGATCCGGTGGCGTCCGGTGATGGCTGCGGCGGTGGAATCCGGCTTCAAGAACCGCCTGGACGACGACTTTATGCTGCCTTGGCCGGATGCCGCCCCGGGCGCCGCCGATTCGGTCGGCGAGCGCCGCAGGCAGGCCCTGGACGGCCTGCTGGCCCAGGGCCGGCTGTCCCCGGCGCAGTACCAGGAGCAACTGCGTGAGGCCACGAGGCCCGAAGACGATGCCGCCGACAATGCGGCCCAGATGTGGATGGTCGCGGCCAAGACCGTGGGCTGGCGCGTGGTCGTGGCCTCGTCGGTGGCGCTGCTCAGCTACGCCTTCACGAACAGCGCGGTGGTCGCCGGGGGGATTACCGGTGTCACGGCCCTGGTCAATGGCGTTCTTTATTTCGGTCACGAGCTGTTCTGGAAGGAACTGGACGCCACGGCGGCGGAGCCGCCGCCAGTCATCGATTTCGCCGGTGCCGGCATCACGGGATAATTCCCGCATTCCGACAACGAGGAGTGACACAAACCATGCTTCAGGACCCGTATATCCCTCAGGACCTGTATATCCCTCAGCACCCGTACATCATCGAGCTTCCGACTCTCGACGCGCTGGCCGGCCGGTCTCGGGCAATCGGGGCGACCATGGGCGGTCGCGGCTTCTGCATCATTCGGGGGCTGCCCAACGACGGCGACACCATCCTGGCCCTGGCCCGGCATTTTGGCGACATTCAACGTCACATCCGGGCCGACAGCCGGGGCGTGGTCGGTGACACGCCCCAGGATGTGTCGTGGCGGAACTATCTTCCCGAATACCACGGCGTCAGCGCCGAAGAGTTTGCGCCCCATACCGACGGCTCGTTCGTCGACGGCATGCTGGTCGAAGGCGACAAGGTCCGGCGGATCACCTCGCCGCGGCTGCTTCTGCTCCAGATCGCCCAACGTGCCGAACAGGGTGGCGACAACACTGTCGCCGATGGCGGCGCCATTCTGGACTATCTGACCAGCGAAGAACCGGAGGCGGCCCGCCTGCTGGCGACGTCGGGTTGCATCACCATCTCCCGGGACGACCAGATGGCGCTGGCCGGGGCGGTGTTCGAACGGGTGCGGCGCGGCGTGCTCAAGATCCGTTTCCGCTATGACGACAAGGTCTATACCCCGTCCTGGGCGCGCGATGCCGTCACCCGGTTCCATCACCTGACCCTGGACCCGCGCTTCAGCAACGAGATCAGTGCCGATCAGGGCGACATCATCGTTCTGGACAACTGGCGGGTGCTGCACGGGCGCAAGATGTTCAAGGATAATTCAACCGAAAGCCGCCGGAAATTCCGGCGCATCTGGATCAGCGAAGACGATACCGAGGATCTGGTAAATCTGGTCGACCGGCCGCACCTCAACCGGAGCCAGGAGGTCTATCGGCATTACGCCACCATTCCCTCGCCGGTGCCGGTCGGGCAAAGAATCCGCTTTCCCTGTGGAATTGCCCTGTCGCCGCAACGGGCGGCCAGCCTGTCCTGAAGGATACCATGACCCGTAACCCTGTCAGAACCGGGGAGCGAACCCATGCCTAAACTGGTGCCTGCTCTGGTCATCGCGCTGATTGCCCTGATCGCCCTGGGGCCGATGGCCGGTTTCGCCGCGACGACGCCGGCGGTCACACCCCCGGCGGTGTCGGCCGACGACGCCGGCTGGGGACTGAGCGTCGGTCTTGGCGCGGTCTCGGGCATGACCGCAGCCGGACTGTTGGCGGTCACCGTGATCGGCCGGGCCACCATGGCCGGTTTTGGCGTGGGTGCCCTGGCCTTGATCGGCAGTCTGTTCGGTGGGATGGCCAGCAACTGGATTTGCAGTTACTTATACCCGTGACATCGATGCTCCGGGGCGTGCCGAAGTCCTGACCGGAGTTGAGGACTTCACCCGGAGGCCATGACCGCCTCCCGCGGGGCTTGTCTGTTGACCGATCCAGGACCAGGGAGACTCTGCCGTGCCGTTCCAGGACAGAATCGCCGTCCTTTACCAGTGTATCGCGCCGCCCTTGCTCGACGGGGTGCGCAAACCCATGAAGCCGGGTGGCTACCGCGACAGCGGCGCCGATATCGCCTGCATTCTGCGGGAGGCCGGGGTTCCGATCGTAACGCCGGTGGCGCGGCCGGACCCGACACGGGACCTTGACTGGGTCTTTCCCGACACCGAGGACGGAATCGCGCGCGCGCTGGCCGCCGGGGCCACGGCCCTTTGGGCCAACACCATTCTGTTCCACGGCCACCCGCTGGAAGCCCTGCGTGACCGCGATCTGCGGATCATCGGACAGCAGCCGGCCGCGGTCCACGAGTTCGACGACAAGTGGCACACCAACCGCAGGCTGGCGGCCCAGGGCCTGCCGGTGACGCCGGCCCTGCTGCTGTCCCTGGCCGGGCTGGAGACCTTGTCCCCCGGGACGCTGGCGGCCCACGGTCTGGCGCTGCCCTGCGTGATCAAGCCGGTTCGCGGTCGCGGCAGCGAGGGGGTGGCCAAGGTTGACACGCTGGACGACCTGCGCGCCGGGGCCGCCGCCCTGCTCGGCGCCACCGTCGTCGTGGACGGGGTCTCCGGGCCGCGTTACGGGACCAGCTGCATGGTCGAGCCGTTCCTGCCCGGCCAGGAAATCACCGTCACCGTGATGCCGCCGGGGACCTACCGGATCGACGGCGGCGGGCAGACCCTGGAAAGTTGCTGGTGTCTGCCGCCGGTGGCCCGGTTCAATCACCAGGACGGCATCGCGCCCTACAACGGCATTGTGGCGGTGATGCACAACAGCCGGCTGCTGTCACCGGCCGAACAGACCGAACCCCGTTACCGCGAGGTGCTGGCGTGCTGCGCCCGGGCCGGGACGCTGGTGGGGGCGCGGGCGCCGATCCGGGTCGATTGCCGGGCCGATCGGGACGGCCGCTTCGTCCTCTTCGATCTCAACATGAAGCCGAACATGACCGGTGCCGGCAGAGTCGGGCGGGAGGACCAGGACAGCCTGACCGCCATCGCCGCCCGTGCCATCGGCTGGAGTTATCTGGACCTGTTGCTGGCCATGGCGGCGCAGGCCTGGCCGTCGTCATCGGTGGTGCCGGCCGCGTCGCCGGCGGACCCGGCACCGTGAGTCCGATCGTCACCATCGTTGCCCCGGTTTTTCTGGTGATGGGGCTGGGGGCGCTGTGTGCGCGTCTTGCGCTGTTTCCCGTCGAAGCCCAGAAGGTCTTCGGCGTCTATGTCTTTTTCTGCGCCATGCCCTGTTACCTGTTCCTCGCCATGGCCCACATGCCCCGCGATCAGGTGTTTCACGGCGACTTCCTCGCAGCCTTCGCGGTGGGGATGGCGGGAACGGCGGTGATCGGCGCCGCGGTCACCCGCTGGCTCGGCCACCGCGGCTTTGGCGAGTGCGTGCTCGGCATGATGAGCGCGTGCCAGACCAACTCGGTCTATATCGGGGTGCCGATCATTGCCATGGCCTACGGCGCGCCCGGACCGGTGATCATCATTTCCCTGTTCCAGGTGATCGTCATGACCATCCTGGTGTTGGGGTGTCTTGAACTTCATCAGACCGGCCGCGGTTGGTCCTGGCGTACCTGCCTTTCTCTGCCCCGGATCGCCCTGGGGAATCCCATCGTCGGGGCCTCGCTGCTCGGGATGGTGTTTTCCTGGCAGGATTGGACGGTGCCGGTGCTGGCCGAGCGGACCGGCCAGTTACTGGGCAACGCCGGCATCCCGACCGCGCTGTTCGCCCTGGGGCTGTCCCTGGGCCAGCGGCGGCCCCGGCTCGAAGCCGGCTGCCGCACCCTGATCGGCGTCCTGGTCGGCGTCAAAGGCCTGGTTCACCCGGCGCTGACCTGGCTGGTCGGCCGCCATCTGTTCGGCATGGGTGAGGCTTCGCTGGGAACCCTGACCCTGATCGCGGCGATGCCGACTGCGCTCAACACCTATATTTTCGCCGAACGGTACGGCATCTTTGTAAGTGAATCGAGCCAGATCATCCTGCTCTCGTCGCTGGTATCGGTCGTGATGATCTCGACGCTTCTTGAGATGTTCGGTGTTGCCGGCTAGGCGTCAGGAGCAATCTCTTGCTGCGATTTTGCAGGGCGCTGCCCTGCACCCGCAAGGAGGCTCGCCTCCTTGACCTCATGACTTCATGACTTCATGACTTCATGACTTCATGACCTCATGACCTCATGAGGTCATGGGTTCAGGGTTCAGGGTTCAGGAAACCGGAGTGAACCGGTGATTTTGTCCGGTTCAAAAAATGCCGGGATCACGGCGCCTCCGGGGCCGGGGCGTGGATCGGCAGGATGCAATGGATGCAGGTGCCCTCACCGACCGTGCCCTCGATGCCGATCTGGCCGCCGTGGAGTTCGATGAAACTCTTGACCAGCGTCAGGCCCAGGCCCGAGCCGTCTTCCCGGGTGCCCGAGGCGAAGAGGCGAGGGGGCTCGAAGCGTTCCAGCGGCAGCCCCTCGTCTCCGGTCGCAAGGTGCCCGGACGCCGGGTGGCTGCCGGTCCTGGCGGTGGCCGCGGCGTCGCAAACGGTCAGGACCACGGTGTCCTGCCGGCGCCGGGCCGAAAGCATGATGGTGCCGCCCGCGGCACTGCACCGGATGGCATTGCTGATCAGGTTGAACAGCGCCTGCTTCAGCCGCTTTTCGTCGGCGTCGATTTCGCCGATATCGCCCGGGCAGTGCAGTTCGAGACGCATGCTCTGCTTGGCGGTCCATTCCTGGGCCAGGCTGGCGACGCCGGCCAGCAACGCCGGCACCTCCACCGGCCGACGCTCCAGGGTCATGTAGCCGGCTTCGATGGTCGCCAGGTCCAGAATGTCGTTGATCATGGCCAGCAGCGAGGCGCCGGCGGTCAGGACGTTCCGGCTGTATTCCATCTGGCGTTCGTTGAGCCGGCCGAAATACTGATTGGCCAGCATCTCGGCAAAACCCATAATCGAGTTGAGCGGCGTCCGCAGGTGGTAGGAGACATTGGCGAGGAACTCGGTCTTGAGCCGGTCGGCCTCGGCCAGGGCGGCGTTGCGGGCGCGGAGCGCCTGTTCGACCCGGACGCTGTCGGTCACATCAAGAAAGGTGGTGAGCACCGCCCCGTCGGGCAGCGGCACATAGGCAAAGTCAAGCATCGAGCCGTCGGTCCGTTCGAGCCGGCCGTTGCGGGCGGTGCGTTCGAGGGTAGCGGCGACCATCCGCTCCTTGAGCGTCGGCCAGTCCTGGCCCCGGTCCACCAAGGCCCGGACCCGTTCCAGCAGGGTGGTGATGTGGGGCTCGCCGGCCAGGGCGTCGACGCCGAGCCGCCACATGGCGGCATAGGCCGGGTTGGACAGTTTGAGCCGGCCGTCGCCACCGAACACCGCGATGCCTTCGGCCAGATTGTCGAGGGTTTCCTGCTGCACCGCCATCAGGATATTGTAGGACGATTCGAGCGCCAGGGTGTTGGTCACGTCTTCCAGCACGAATATCAGGCCGCCGAAGGAGTGTGGAACAATCAGAAGCCGCAAGGTGGTGCCGTCGGGAAGATGCATCAGGGTTTCGCGGGGCTCGATCAGGTCGGTGAAGAGGGCGAGATTTTCCTTCTTGAACTGCGGAAAGTCGGCGTATTCGGGCAGGCGGCGGCGGGTGCGCAGTTCTTCCAGCACTTCGGCGAAACTGGGCAGGGTGGCGAGCCAGCCTTCATCCAGCCCCCACAGCCGGACATAGGCCTGGTTGTAGAAGCTGAGCCGGCGGTCGGCGCCGTAAATGGCGATTGCCGAGCCGAGTTGTTCCAGCACCGCGGCGTGGGCCGAGACATGGCGGGCGAGGTCGGCCCGCAACGCCTCCTCGCGGCTGCGATTGATGGCGAAGCCGACCATGAGCGCCGTCGTCGCCGTTCCGGTTCCGGGAGGGTCCTGGGCGGGCAGGCTCAACGGCGCCTCGGTGACCTCGATCACATGCCGGTCGCTGCCGATCACCACCCGCCGGGTTTCGCTTTGGGCGATTCCGGCGGCGCGGGCGCGTTGGGCCAGGGCCTTGCCGCCGCCCAGTTCGCCGCCGGTCCTGATCACCGCCGCGACGGTGCTGTCGAGGGCGGCGGCATAGGCCCGATTGCACCAGGAAATGGCCAGGTCTTCCCGACGCAGCCAGAGCGGCACCGGCAGCAGGTCGAGCACCGCGCGAAAGATGTTGCGGTGATGGTCGGCGGCCCGCAGCGCCGCCAGGGCGGCGCCGCTGCGCATCCGTTCCGCGGCCAGGACGGCCCCGTCCTCCAACCAGACCAGATTGAAGCCGCCGTGGCGATGGCCGGACAGCACGAACCGGCGGATCACGTCGCCGGCCATCGCCTGAAGCCGGAAGCTGCGGCCTTCCCGGCACAGATCGGAGAATGCCAAGAGAAAGGTGGTGCCGTCGGCCGGGGCCAGCGCCCGGGCGATGTCCTCGGGCCGCTTGATGTGCTCGAGCCCCAGCGTCGCCGCGAAATCGGCGGCGGCGATCTCCGGCGGCCCGGGCTCGAGGCCGACCGGCCAACCGCAGACCGGCGCCGGAGAGGTCGCCACCACCGCGGCCAGCCGTCCGGCCAGTTCCCGCACGCGCCGTCGCTCCCGGTTCACCAGACGGATCAGGGACCATACCGGTCCGGCGGCAAGGCCGCCGGCCAGCCCGATCACCAGCAGGACCATCTCTGCCACCGGGTCATTCTCCTCTTTCAGAGAGAGTTCGTCCGCCATGGACCTGGCCGCTGCCGATTTGGGGGCAGGCCGCCCGCCGCTGCCGATCATTGCCCAACGCGGCCGGACCGGCAACGACTTCGGTGTCGGAACCCGGTGTTCGGACTCTGCCGCCGCGTCCCTTGGGGCCGACGGCCGCCCGAACCTGAAGCAGTTTTACGATTATGCTAAAATGACGTTGACTTGCCGGCCAATCGTGGTTTTGCTGCCGACTGCGCGCGGCATGGTGCCGCGCCCAGCAGACCTGTCAATATCGGGACGTCCGTCAGTCCCTCACCCCAGCCAGCGTTCGGACCATGACCGTTGCCTTCGTTGAACCGGGATCGCCGCTTCCTCCGTCGTCGACCTCCCCTGCCGTTGAATCCCCGAACGCCGGGTCCGTGACCGATCAGGCCCTCTATGATCGGGTCAGGCGGGTGATTCCGCCCCTGGAGTGGCCGGTCCACGCCCCGTTGATCCACGAGATCAACCGGCTGAAGCGCGAGCGGGATGCGGTGGTGCTGGCGCACAACTACATGACGCCGGAAATCTATCACTGTGTCGCCGACATCGTCGGGGATTCGCTGGCGCTGGCCCGCAAGGCCGCGGCCACCGAAGCCCGGGTGATCGTGCTGGCCGGCGTTCACTTCATGGGCGAAACCGCAAAGTTGCTCAACCCCGACAAGATCGTGCTGATGCCCGACCTGGAGGCCGGTTGCTCGCTGGCGGCCTCGATCACCGGCGCCGATGTCCGGGCGTTGCGGGCGCGCCATCCCGGGGTGCCGGTGGTCGCCTATGTCAACACCTCGGCCGAGGTCAAGGCCGAGACCGATATCTGTTGCACCTCGGGCAATGCCGTCGAGGTGGTGGAGTCTTTGGGCTGCGGGCGGGTGATCTTTCTGCCCGACCGCTATCTGGCCGCTTATGTCGCCGGACAGACCAAGGTCGAAATCATTCCCTGGGCCGGCCAGTGCGAGGTGCATGAGCGATTCACCGGTGCCGAGATCACCGACTACGCCGCGCGCCATGCCGGCCTGACCGTGCTCGCCCATCCCGAGTGTCCGCCCGACGTGCTGGGTGTTGCCGATTTCGTCGGCTCCACGGCGCGGATGATCGAATTCGTCCGGGATCGCCGGCCGGCCAAGGTCCTGATGGTCACCGAGTGCTCCATGAGCGACAACGTCGCCGTCGAGTTCCCGGAGCTGGAGTTCATCCGGCCGTGCAACCTGTGCCCCCACATGAAGCGCATCACCCTGGCCAAAATCCGGGACTCCCTGCTGTCTCTGACGCCTCGGATCGAGATCGATCCCGCCATCGCCGAACGGGCGCGGCGGGCCGTGGAGCGCATGGTTGCGGTCGGCAAATAGGCCGATGACCGCTTCCGTGGCCCCGTCGTCTCCCGCTGTTCGGACCGAGGACGCGGAGGTCCTGGTGGTCGGGTCGGGTCTGGCCGGCCTGCTCACCGCCTTGCGTCTGGCGCCGCGGCCGGTGACGCTGCTGACCAAGACGCCGTTCCTGGCCGGTGGCTCCAGCGATCTGGCCCAGGGCGGCATCGCCGCGGCGGTGGCGCTCGATGATTCTCCGTCGGACCACGCCGACGATACCCTGGCGGTCGGCGCCGGTCTGTGTGACGAGGCCATGGTCCGGCTGCTGGCCGAGGATGGCGCCATCGAGGCCCGGACCCTGATTGCCCAGGGCCTGCCGTTTGACCTGGACGGCGACGGCGTGCCCCGCCTTGGCCAGGAGGCCGCGCACCGTCGCCCGCGCATTCTGCATGCCGGCGGCGACGCCACCGGTCACACCCTGGTTCAGGCGCTGGTGGCCCGGGTGCGCGGGACGCCATCGATTCGGGTGGTGGAGCGGAGCTGTGCCGTCGATCTGGTGCTGGCCGGGGGCGAGGTCTCCGGCCTGCTGGCCCTTGATGCCGCCGGCCGTCAGGTGTTTTACCGCTGCCCCCGGGTGGTGCTGGCCACCGGCGGCATCGGCAGCCTGTATCTGCGCACCACCAACCCGCCCGAGGCCACCGCCGACGGTCTGGCCATGGCCGCCCGGGCCGGGGCCCGGCTTGGCGATCTGGAGTTCGTGCAGTTCCATCCCACCGCTCTCGCGGTTTCCCCGGCCGATGACGGCGCGCCCATGCCGCTGCTGACCGAGGCCCTGCGCGGCGAAGGTGCGCTGTTGCTGGACGGCTGCGGCCGGCGGTTCATGGCCGACGAGCATCCGCTGGCCGAGTTGGCCCCCCGCGACGTGGTTGCGCGGGCGGTGTGGCGGCGGGTCGCCGCGGGGGAGCGCGTCACCCTGGACCTGCGCCCGGCCCTGAGCCGGGCCGGCGCCGACCGCTTTCCCACCGTCCTGGCCTTGTGTCGGGAAGCCGGCCTGGAGCCCGCCAAGACCCCGGTGCCGGTGGCGCCGGCCGCGCATTACCACATGGGCGGCGTGGTGACCGATGCCGATGGCCGGACCTCGGTGCCCGGCCTGTGGGCCTGCGGGGAACTGGCCTGTACCGGCGTCCATGGCGCCAACCGGCTGGCCAGCAATTCCCTGCTCGAAGCCATCGTGTTCGCCAGCCGGATCGCCCGGGATGTCGCGGCCGGGGTACGGGCGGCTCCGGCGGCGGGCGTCCCGTCGCCTCAGGTGCCGGTGCTGCCGGTGGTGCCCGGGGGTGAGGTCGCCTTCGACGAGATGGCGGCCATGGCCCTGGTCCTGCGCCGGACCCTGTACGAGCGGGTCGGCCTTGCGCGCGATCACGATGGCCTGAGCGCCGCCGGCGAGAGTCTGGCCGGTCTGTCCCGGCGGTTGGACGGACTGGTTGCGACCGCCGCCGCCGCCGGGAGCGAAGCCGGGGCGTCGCCGACCGCGGCCGGACTGGTCCGCTGGTGCGAGCTGCGCAACCGGGTGCTGGCCGCCCGACTGATCACCGCGGCCGCGCTGGCCCGTCGCGAGAGCCGGGGCGCCCATTACCGCACCGATTTCCCGGTGCCGGCGGTTCCGGTCCAGCCGCGGCGGTTCCTGACCCTGGCGGACCTCGAGGCCGGGTAAGCGGGGGCCGGCAATCCATACCGTCCTTGCCGTAACATCAAGACCAACCAGCAGCGAAACGCCATGCCGACGCACCTGCCAGTTACACCTCTCTATCCGCTGTTCTATGAAAAGTTGATGCGCCGGGCCCTGGAGGAAGACCTGGGCCGGGCCGGCGACCTGACCACCGATGCGGTGGTGCCGCCCGAGACCCGGGCCGAAGCCCGGTTGGTCGCCCGCTCCGCCGGCCGCATTGCCGGCCTTGCCGCGGCCCTGTCGGCCTTCAGTTTGCTCGACTCCGGCCTTTCCATCCACATCCTGGCCGGTGACGGTGCGGATGTGGCGGCGGGAACCACGCTGGCGCTGATCGAAGGCGCTGCCCGCCCGATCCTGTCGGCCGAGCGGACCGCGCTCAATATCCTGGGGCGGCTGTCGGGCATCGCCACCGCGACCTGGCAGGTGGTGGAGCAGATTCGCGACCTGGATACCGAGATCACCTGTACCCGCAAGACCACGCCGTGCCTGCGCGCCCTGGAAAAATACGCGGTCCGGGTCGGCGGCGGCAGCAACCACCGCTTTGGTCTGGATGACGCGGTGCTGATCAAGGACAATCATCTGGTGGTGGCCGGCGGCCTGCGCCCGGCCATCCTGCGGGCGCGGGCGCAGATCGGCCATCTGGTCAAGATCGAGGTCGAGGTGGACACGCTCTCCCAGTTGGAGGAATTGCTGACCCTGGATGTGGACGCGGTCCTGCTCGACAACATGGACCCGGCGACCTTGCGTCAGGCGGTGGCCATGGTCGGTCGCCGAATCATTACCGAAGCCTCGGGCGGCATTACCCCGGCGACGGTCCGGGCCATCGCGGAAACCGGCGTCGATATGATCTCTCTCGGCTGGCTGACCCACACCGTCAGGAATTTCGACGTGGCCCTGGATTTCCAGGCGCTGTAGTCCGGGGTTCCAAGGGCGCTCGCCCATGGGGGCCGGGGTCAGGCACCGGTCGGGGGCATGGGGGCAAAGTCCACCATGGTTGCGCGCGGGGAAGCATTGCGCCGGGAGCCGTGGCAACGCGGCGCCGGACGGGCTAAAATTAAAGCGGGCCATCGTGATCAGGCGACGACATGGCCATCGAGTCCAGCCCATCGAGTCCAGCCCATCGAGTCAAGCCCATCGAGCCTGTTCAACCCGATCTGCCGTTTGAGGCGCCGAATGACATTTGAAGACTGGAAAATCAAGTCGGAACAGAAGGCCAAGCGTGAGCAGGAGCGTCGGGAACTCGAAACGCAGTTCAACGCCGAGATTATTCGCCGGTACCGGGCCGGTCAGCTGAAGGAAGAGATCGTTGCCAGTTTAGGCATATCCAACACGTTGTTTAACCGGGTGATCCGCTCCGCTCAACGGGTCGGCTGACCCAGGCCCCTCCCCGGAACGCCGGTCAGCGCATTTCCGGGGGCATCGGCGTGGAGGTGGCGGGCAGCAACGGCGTCAGCACCGGCTGGGGCGGGGCCTTGACGATGTTCACCGATTGCTCCTTGAGGTCCCGGCGGTCCTTGACCACGCTGAGCACCGCGCCGAAGCGTTCGACCCGGATGATCTGCTGACCGTCAACGCTCTTGTCGCAGCCCGACAGCGTGAGACCGATGAAGAAGTCGCCTTCGGCGATGACCCGGGTCAGTTCGAACTGCTTGGGCAGAAAGTACATGGCCGATTCCGGGTTGGCGCACACCAGCACCTTGTAGGTCCGGTCGATGGGATTGCCGCCGTTTTCGTCCCGGACGTAGGTGGCCAGCTCTTCGGCGGCCTGGGCGATCGAGGTGCCCCAATAGTCCAGTTCGAACCGGCCGTCGGCGCCCTTCACGCCGCCCACCAGCGCGTTGTAATAGATGGACTCGTTGGGGTGCAGTTCCATCATGATCCAGGCCTGTATCACCACGGCGACGGCGAAGCAGGCCAGCACCGCCTGGCCGAGCAGACGGGGACCACCGTCGATGGAGTGCCACAGCCGGTCGAAGGCCACCGCGGCGAGCACCGCCAGCGGCGGCACGATGAACAGGAAGTGCCGGATACCATTGTAAACTTCGGGCCGGAAGATCAGGAAGTAGGCAATCGGAAACAGCGCCGCCAGCGTCACCATCAGGAACTGGAGGCGGCGCAGCCCGTCCGCGTCCACGGCAAAGCCGTGCCGGCGGTCGCCGAGCCAGCTCACCAGCCAGCCACCGGCAAACCAGATGGCGAGGCCCAGCCCGACCAGCACCATTTCGGGCAACTTCACCGCGAGCATCAGCGGCAGGTACCAGATCGGTGGATCTGACGCCTTGAAGACCACGCCGGCCGCCAGGACCTGATTGGGCCAGGTGAAGTGGGAAAACACGCTGAGCGCGACCAGGGGGTTGAGCGGTGACTGCCACGCCCAGGGCCAGCACACGCCCATGACCACATAGGCCAGGATCAGCGCCGGCAGGTAGGCGAGCACAAGGCGCCGGGCGCTGCCCAGGGTCTCGCGGAGCGTGGCCCCGGCGCGCCGCAGCAGTTCAAGGTAAAGGACCAGGATCAGCACCAGATAGAACCCGGCGAGCACGGCGCCGATGCGGGTGCCGAGCGTCAGTCCCAGCGCCAGCCCCAAACCGAGCACGGTCCCGAGCCGTGGCCGCGGCAACTGGCTGACGGTGCGGCAGGCCAGATGGAGGGTCCAGGTCATGCCGCAGGCGAAGGGCACATCCTTCGGGTTGACCAGCATGTGCCCGTAATAGTCCGGGATCAGCGTCAGCAGCATGACCGCAAAGAATCCGGCCCGCTCTCCGGCCAGCGTCCGGGCGAGGCGCCATGCTCCGATCAGCCCGAGCACGCCGACCATGCCGCCCAGCAGATGCCGGGTCTCGTACTCGCCGAGCGGGGAGATCTTGTTGAGGAGCGCCGCGGTCAGGTCGAAGGCGCCGCCGTAAAGATACAGGTTCTGGAATTCGAACGCCGAACGGTCCTGGAAACCGGACAGGTAGAAAGACAGCAGCTTGCGGCCGTATTCGTCCTGAACTTCGGAGTCCCAGATGATGCCGTATTCGCGAAAGGTCAGCACCACCAGTACGGCGACCGCCAGCAGCCACACCCAGGCCAGATCGTCGAACAGATGATCCAGATGAATCAGCCCGGCGCCGGGGGGTCCGGTACGGACGCCCCCGCCGGAGCGGTGGGGCTCACCGGTCTCCGGCTTGCTGACCTCGGCGGTCATGGTGCTTGCTCCCTCCGACTGGCCTCCTGGCCGGAACACTGGCGGGCGCCGGCTTTGCAGGCAACGACCGGGCGGGGACGTTGTAACGGAATCGACCCCGAATTGGCAACTCTCACCACCGGGGTCGATGCCGGGCGCCGGGCCACCCGTCCGGTCCGGTCGGCCTGTGGACCGCCATCACCCGGGGCGGCGCGTTGGCCGCTCCACCGGTGACGGCAGCGGACCATGATGAATATCGTTCTCGTCCTCGTCCCAGCCATAGGCCGCCCGGACGATGAACAGCGGCCGGCCCTTGACCTCGGAGAAGACCCGGCCGAGGTAGTCGCCGATGATCCCCAGGGTCAGCAACTGGATGCCGCCGAGAAACATGATGGCCACGATCAGGGACTCGAAGCCGGGCACGTCGATGCCGTAGACCAGGGTCCGCACCACCCGGAAGATTCCGTAAAAGAACGCCAGCAACGACACCGCCGCTCCGACCAGGCCCCAGACCCGCAGGGGAAAGTTCGAAAATGCCGTGAGTCCGTCCAGCGACAGGTGCAGCAGCTTGAGGAAGCCCCAACGGCTGGTCCCGATGGCCCGTTCGCCCTGCTCGTAGGGCACGCAGATCTGGCGGAAACCGATCCAGGCGAAGATGCCCTTCATGAACCGGGTGCGTTCTGGCATCCGGTTGATCACCTCGACCACCCGCCGGTCGAGCAGCCGGAAGTCGCCGGCCTCGCGCGGCAGCTTGACCTCGGACATGTGATCGAACAGCCAGTAAAACAACCGGGCCGACAACCGGTGGCCCAGACTCTGGCCGGTGCGGTGGTCGCGCACCGCAATGACCACGTCATACCCCTCCCGCCACTTGGCCATCAGGGTGCCGAGCAACTCGGGCGGGTGCTGAAGGTCGGCATCCATGGGCGCCACGGTATCGCCCCGGGCGAAGGCCAGTCCGGCCGACAGCGCCAGTTCCTTGCCGAAATTACGCGAAAGTTCGACAATCCGCACCGCCTTGTGGGCGTGACGGACCGCCAACAGGCGCGCCAGGGTGTCGTCACGGCTGCCATCGTTGACGCACACCACCTCCCAGGTGACGCCCAGCCCGTCCAGAATCGGCAGCAGCCGGGCGAACAGGGCGTCGACGTTCGGACCTTCGTTGAAAAATGGGATCACCACCGACAGCATCGGGGCCGGTTCATCCCCGCCTGGACGCCGCGAAGAACACCGACACGCCGTCGGACCCATTCCATACGTTTCAGGGAACGTCATGCCAACATATCCGGAAAATAATTTGAACCCCGTCGACCACGACACGGCCGGCAGCCGGGTCGTGCCCGGCCGGCGCCGTCGCGGTGGCGCCGCGTCGCCATCGGTTGATGTACAACACCGTCTCGCACTTCGGCAACAGTCCTTGGCATCGCGTTCAAGGCAATCGGGAGAATCCGCGTGCTGCGATTCCGGGGGGGAGCGTCGCTCCGCCCCGGACCCCCCCCCGACCAAAGGCCGGTGGCCCTCGGAACCCGGGACTTTTTTTTCCAGCCCCCGGAGCCACAGCGGGGCGGGCTGTTTTGCCCTCAAGCGGGTAGCCTTGCCGGTAATTTGCGCCTAAACTATGGCATTCGCGACCGGACCCGGAAGGGTCGGGTAATGGGCAGACGAAAGTGCCGGTTTGCAGACGAAAGTGCCGGTTTATGGATCTCAGCAAGATTCCGGCGGGCCGGGCGCCTCCCTGGGATATTACGGTGGTGGTGGAAATTCCCATGCAGGGCGATGCCGGCGCCCCCGGTCATCCCGGAAATTACGGATTCGTGCCGAAGACCCTGATGCCCGACGGCGAACCGTGTCAGGCGCTGGTGGTCGGGTCGGTGTCGGTGCTGCCGGGTGCGCTGTTGCGTTCGCGTCCCATCGGTGTGTTGGGACTGATCGGCAAAGACGGAGTCGAAGCCACCCGGCTGTTGGCCGGGCCGAGGGAACGGCTGCATCCGTTCTTTGCCCACACCACCAGTTACCGCAGTCTGCCTTCGCCCCTGCTGGATCAGGTGGTGGACTTTTTCGTCAACGTTGAGGATGCCGGTTGCGTCGGGGAAGCCGGTTGTCGCCGGTCGATTCGGGTGACACGTTGGGGCGATGCCGAAGAAGCGGCGCAACTGGTCCTGGAGGCGATGGAGCGCCATCGGTATGAACAAAGAGGCAGGACCGACCGTGCCGGATGAACCGGGCAGGGATGGGCCGGCCCGGGATAACCCGGACCCGGATGAGCCGGCCGGTGTGCCGCACGCCGTCGGCTGGCGGCTGACAGTGGTCGAGGGCGACATCACCCGCGAGGAGGTGGACGCGGTGGTCAATGCCGCCAACGGCATGCTCAAACGCGGCGGCGGTGTTGACGGTGCCATCCATCGCGCCGCCGGACCCGGGCTTCAGGACGCCCTTGATGTCTTCGGCGGCTGTCCGACCGGGGAATGCCGGATCACCCCCGGTTTCGGCCTCAGGACCCGCCATATCATCCACTGTGTCGGTCCGGTCTGGCGCGGCGGCGAGGACGGGGAGGCGGCGCTGCTCGCCGCCTGTTACCGCAATGCGCTGGCGCTGGCGGCCGGTCACGGCTGCCGCAGCGTGGCGTTCCCGGCCATCAGCACCGGCGTCTATGGATTCCCGCGGGATCGCGCCGCCGGCATTGCCGTCGCCACCGTGCGCGACGAACTGGCGCGGGCCGACCCGGCGGGGTCCGGGTCGGAAGGGGTCCGCGAGGTTCGCTTCGTATGCTTCGACCGGGAGACCGCGGATCTGTACCGGAGTTGGCTTGACCATGCCTGATGACCACATCGACGCCACCCAACTGGATACGTTCGTCGACATTGCCGCGCCGGCCAGACGGGTGTGGGCGATCCTCACCGATTTTCCCGCCTATCCCCAGTGGAATCCGTTCATCGTGGCAATCGAGGGCAAGGTCAGGGCGGGGGCGACGCTCACGGTCCGGCTGGCGTTGCCCGGCAAGCCGGTAATGACCTTCAGGCCGCGGCTGAAGGTGGTGGCGGCGCCGCGGGAATTGCGTTGGGTCGGTCAGGTGGTGGTTCCCGGCCTGCTCGACGGCGAGCATGGCTTCGAGATCGAGGCGCCGGCGCCCGACCGTTGCCGGTTGCGCCATGTCGAGGATTTTTCCGGGGTGCTGGTGCCGTTGTTCATTCCCGCCCTGCAACAGGCGACCCGGGCCGGCTTCGAGGCCATGAATCAGGCGCTCAAGGGGCGCGCCGAAGGGCGCTGAGTCCCAGGGCCAAGGGATACCGCGTCGCCAGGTTTTGGTGCGCTGCGGCAATTATCCCGGGCACGGTCATGGATCGTTAACTAAGAGTGGCTAGGGTCGGGGTGAATTTGGCGCGCCGCCGCCGGTCCGGTGGGTTTGTTGGTTTCCGGCGTGGGGCGCAAACCATGGGGTCCTGGCCATGACCGTTCGCAACCTCGAATTTCTGCTGAAGCCCA
>Ga0302319_10003436_pt1 | contig 33163 bp, 22 predicted proteins | sample Bog_T0_2_FD_203319 | JGI IMG/M metagenome (GOLD analysis project Ga0302319, IMG submission 203319) | Peat permafrost microbial communities from Stordalen Mire near Abisko, Sweden - Bog_T0_2 | ecosystem: Environmental > Terrestrial > Soil > Wetlands > Peat | place: Sweden: Abisko, Stordalen Mire... | reverse complement strand
CGCGGGTTGCCGCCGGCGAGCAGCCACGCCAGGGCGGGCGGCACGATCCGGCGCGCGCGGTACGCGAGGTTGTCGATCGTGGGTCGCATCTCCGGCGCGTTGATCAGTGGGTGATAGGCGATCTGCGCGTAGGACACGCCGTCATAGCTGCCGCGATACGGATAGACGTAGACCGGCCGGTTCTGGAAGGCCGTGATCCGGCCGTTGTCCGGCGAGGCGCCGAGCTGCAGGAATCCCGTGAAGCCATAGACCGGGTGCCAGAAGCGGAGCACCATCCAAATGAAGACCGCGACGGTGGCGAGGCCGGCGAGGCGGGTCCGGTTGGTCTTCATTTTCCAGGGCCGGGCTCTTCCCCGTCCCACCGCCAGATCGTCACGTCCCGGATGGTGGCGACGCTGGTCCAGGCGCCGGGCATATGCCGGCGCAGCGCGGCGTCGCGCTCGTAGTCGAAGAGCGCCGCGTAAATCGGCAGGTGGGCGGCGCGGGCCGCGGCGGTGACGCGGTGGAACCCCTGCGCGTTGATGATTTCCCAGCGCACCAGCGCCAGCGGGGTGTAATAAAAAAGCGCCCCGCTCGTCTGCCAGGCGGCAACGACCGTGTCGGCCGGGACGTGGCCCCGCAGCCAATCCATCGTCAGGGGGTAGGTCCGGTCGTGGTCGGCGGTGTTCAACACCCCGAAATTCCGCGTCCACCACGCCCCGTTGGCCACGATGAGGGCGAGCGCGGCCGCAAACGCGGGCCGGCCCCACGGGAAGGACCGCCACTGGCGCGCGACCAGGAGGCCGCCCACGACCAGGGCGGGCGCCGCCGGCAGCAGATACCGCAGGTACCACCAGGTTTCGTGGGTGGTGCGGTAGCAGGAGTAGAACGCCAGGTACACCAGGATCCAGGCCCCGAGGACCCCGACGGCGCGAGGCGCCGCCCGCCACAGCCAGGGCAGGCCGAGGGCGAGCAGGGCCGCCGGGGTGAACAGAATCGGCACCCAATGGGCGTAATGGACGAGGGTGCGGGCAATGAAAGAGGCGGAAAACAGGTAACCGGTGTCGCCGTAGCCGGTCGCGAACACGCTGCCATAGGCCGCCTCGCTATGGACGAAGAAGAAGAGCGCGCCCGGCAGGCTGCCGGCGACGAGCAAAACCCAGCGCCGCCACGCCAGTCCCACCGCGATCCCAACCGGGACCACCGCGATGATACTGTTGGGCCGGATCAGGACCGCGAGCGCCAACGCCGCCCCCGCCGCCATCGCCCAGAGGCAACCTTTTCGCTTTTCGCTTTTCGCCTTCCGCTTTTCACCCGCCTGCCACGCCGCCAGCACGGCAGCCACGATCCAGACCATCGACGGCACATCGCTCATGATCTGCACCGAATACAGCAGGTAGAGCGGGCTGACCGCGATCGCGGTCGCGCCGAGGGCGGCCCAAGCGGCGCTCAAACCCAGCCGGCGGCCCAGGGCGTAGGTCAGCAGCACGCCGCAGAACGCGTGCCCACCCGTGACCAGGCTGCTGGCCAGGCCCCAGCCGACCACGTGCGCCGCGATCAGGATCAGCAGCGGCAGGCCCGAGGGGTAGGTGGGCACGAGGCCATGGCCGTTGGGCGCGGGCTTGAGGCCGAGCGGGGTGTAGATGTCATACGGGGCCCGGTCGGGCGGAAGCCCGGGCAGCGCGCGCATCGCGACGTGCAAATGGCCGGCGGCCAGTAATTTCGCGTGGTTGAGGTAACCCGAGGTGTCCGATCCGGCGGCGTACGGATCCATGAAGTGCGCGAGCAGCGCCGCATAAAGGGCCAGCGCGCCGACCGCCAGCAGGAGCGCGGGCCGCCGCCAGATCGGATGGGCTGTCGGCGGGGGGCTGCTGGGGAATTCCATACTTGCTTCGCGAGCGGGAGGAAGGATGGTTTTTTCAATCTTTGTGGCCAAGCTCAACCCCTTTTTCGTCCGGTGCCGGCGTTTCGCGCTGGCGCTCGCGTATGCGGGCACGGTCGCGGCATTTCTGTGGGTCTGCTCGCATTTCTACCTGCCCGGCAAGGCATTCACCTACCTGGTCGAGTTCGGCGCGAAGCAGGAATCCCGGTATATTCCCGAGCTGCGGGCGATCGATCACTACGACCTGCCGGACACCTACGGCTACGATGGCCAGTATTACGCGCAAATTGCGATGCGGCCGCACCTCGGCGACCCGGTGCTCCACCGGGCGATCGACAACCTGCCCTACCGGGCGCGGCGCATCCTTTTTTGCTGGACGGCCACCGCGCTGGCGGGCGGCGATCCGGCGCGCGCGCTGGATATCTTTGCGGTTCAGAACATCGTAATGTGGCTGGTGCTCGCCGGCCTGCTCCTCCGCTGGTTTCCCCCCGTCAGCTGGGGCAACTGGGCGCGCTGGGCCGGCGTGCTGGCCTCCTTTGGCCTCTGCGTGAGCGTGCGCGCGTCGTTGATGGACGGCCCGAGCCTCGCGCTCCTCGCCGGCGGCATGGCACTCCTCGAAGGCGGGAGGCCGTGGCTTGCGGCGGCGGTGCTGGGCGTTTCCGGCCTGGGCAAGGAGACCAATGTGCTGGCGGCCGTCGCATTCGTCCCGGAGGATCGGACGCGGCGCCGCTGGCTCCGGGTGCTGGCCCGCTGGTCGCTGGTCCTGCTGCCGCTCGCCGCCTGGCTCGCGGTGCTCACCTGGCGTTTTGGCCGGGCGGGCGAGACCGGGGTCCGGAACTTTGCCCCGCCCTTCACCGGTTACCTGAGGCAATGCGGGGCGGTGGCGCGCCTGGTGGCGCAGGGGCCTGCGCCGCTGGCGCGGGGCAGCTTGGTGATCCAGGTCGCCCTGACCGCCCAGTGGCTGTTCTTCGCCCTGCGGCCGCGCTGGTCGGAGGCGTGGTGGCGCGTGGGCGCGGCCACCGCCGCCCTCATGGTCGTGCTGGGCGACGCAGTGTGGGAGGGCTATCCCAGCGCGATCGCCCGGGTGGCGCTTCCCATGACCCTGGCGTTCAACATCCTCGTGCCCCGCGGACGGGGCTGGTGGGTCGTGCTGCTGCTGGGCAACCTGTCGGTCCTGGCGTCGCCGAAGCTGCTTCTGCCCCCGGGCCGGGAGAGCTTCCGGTGCGAGGCCCCCGCGGAGCTGCGCCCGATTTCCGGCCGGGGCCCGGCCGTGGACGCGGCATTCAATGCCGCCTGGTATCCGCCCGAGCGATCGTGGCTGGAATACTGGCGCTGGACGGCGGGAAACGCGACCGTGGCGTTCCGCAACCCCCAGCCCTATGCCCTCAGCGCCGACTTAGCGTTTGGGCTCCACGCCGGCGACCGCCGGTCAGTCGCGGTGCGGGACGCCGCCGGCGTGCTCTGGCAGGGCCAGCTCGAACCCGGCGTCGTGCGTCGGGTCGAGCTGGCCAACGTCCGGCTCGAGCCCGGGGACACCACCTGGCGCTTCACGACGGATGTCCCCCCGGTCACGACGAGCGGGGAGCTGGCGCGGAAGCTGGCATTCAGCCTGCGCAATTTGGATATTAAAGTTACGGGGCGGGCAGGTCCGCGGCCTTGAAGGTAGACGCGACGTTCCGTCGCTAGCGTGGCATGGGCTTTCCGCCCATGTTAAGTCGAGAACACGGGCTGGAAGCCCGTGCCACGCCCTGGCTCGCCGCGCTCAATTCCCAAATTTGATGGTCCGCAGCTCCCAGCCCAGGATCCGCGGATCGCCATTGATGTGGAGCTGGGCAGGGGAGCGGGCGGCGGGGAAGCGCATCACCAGCATGGCCGGACTCCTGCGATTCCAGGCTGCGGCGGGCACCTGGAAGTCCGAGTCGCGCACCCCGAGGCGGTCGAGCACGGCCCGGCCGGCGAAGACGCCGTTGACCCAGAGCTCCATCGGCTGGGCGGGGATGCGCCGGGACACGAGGTAGGGGGAGGCGCGGATGTCGATCGCCACGTCGCGCGCGGCTGGGGCGCCGGCGATCTCCAGCACCGCCTCGGGCTGGTTGGTGTAGGAGGTGTCCCGGTCCGGGGTGGTGAAGCCCGAGAGCTGGAACTGCTCCCAGTTGCCGTTTTTCGAAAAGGTGATGACGCCATGGGCCGGGTCGAGCCGGCCCGGCGCAAAGGCGACCCGCAGGTTGCCGGGGAAGGGCGCACCCTCCCCGGACGGCGCATGGCGCAGGAACCGCCAGACGGAGGCGCCGTCGATCGTGGGGGCGGGGAGCTGGGAGGGGAGATTGCGGGAGGCGCCGAACATGAAGCCCCACGAGGGATCGACCTGGAAGGGGATCCGGGCGCGGGTCAGCACCAGGGCGGCCGTGATCACGGCCGGCCAGTCGTCATGGCTGAAGACGAGAATCTTCGGCGCCGCCGGGTGGGGATCCGTGCCGAGCACGGCCCGCGTGGCGGCGAGCAGGGGAAGGCCGGAAGCCTGTTCGGAGATCGCCGGGAACGCGATGCCGCGGACCGCGAGGGCGGCGGCGGCGGCGCAGAGCACGGCGGCCACCGCCGGCCGCCGCCGCGGCCCCAGCCAGTCCGCCAGCGCCCCGGCCGCGAGCAGGAGCGGCACGAAGAGGAGGGCGAAGTAGAAGTACCCATTGAATTGATACATGGGGCCGTCCTGGATGACGCCCCAGGCCAGGCAAAGCAGCGCGGCCACCAGCCAGAGCAGGGCGACGGCGCGGAGGAAGCGGCCGGCGTAAGGGGTCAGGTCGATCATATTGCAGTCGCGCGACCCCCCGGCTCCGCTTTGGGCAGGCGCGACCGCAATATCATCGGCCTGACCTTTTGCCGTGGCCATCTGTCGCCAGCGCCAGGCGATCAGGCCGCCGACCGCGATCCAGGCGGCGTACCAGGCGGCGTGGTGGGCGAGGAAGCGCGTGCTGAGCCGGCCCCCGTCGGGGAAGAGCTGGTCCTGGTTGTCGAGGTAACTGAAGAACGAGAGAAAGTAGAGGAGCGAGGCGCGGAGCGACTTGTGCTCGTTCGCGTGGTCCTCCAGGTGCTGGATGATGAGGGCCAGGTTGTCATTCGGCCAGCGCAGCCAGTCGACGACCAGGGGAAGCAGGAACACCGCGCAGACCGCGCCGGCGAGCAGGTGCGCGCGGGGCTCGGCCCGCCATGGGGTCAGGCCGGGCGCGGAGCGGCGGGTCTCCCGCCAGAGCAGGGCGTAGGCGATCCCGCTGAGGACGATTACGAACAGTGGCTGGGCGACGTGGCCGTGGACCAGGAAGCCCCCGGCGAGCACCACGAGGGGCAGGCGGCCGCCGCGCCCGCTCGCCACCGAGGCGCACGCCGCGAAGAAGCAGAGGAACGGCATCAGCAGCACGTGGGGCGGCCACACGCTGGTGAACGCCTGTCCCGCCCGCCCGAAGTGCGCGGCCCCCAGCAGCAGGGCGAGGGGCAGGAAGAGGGGCGTGCGCAGCGCGTCGTAAAACAGCGCCAGCGCGGTCGCGAAGAAGAAACTCTGCAGGAACAGGCCGGCCAGCGAATGCGCATTGTGGGGCGAGGAGGCGACTCCCAGCCAGTCGCGCAGGACCCGCTCCCCCGCCACATAGACATACCAGAAGGCGGGTCCCGGGTGGTTGAAGTGAAAGCGCGAGTAATTGCCCAGGATCTCGGTCCCATGCTTGGCCCGGTAGATCTGCAGGCCGTAGGCGGCGATGTCGCCCTGCTCGAAGAATGGCGTGGCAAAGTAGAACCGCCCGTTGATCGCGGTGAGCACGACGAAGATGCCGAGCGTGAGCAGCAGGGCGACCCGGGCGAGGGAGCGGGGAGGAGAGGGCGGCGCCATGGGTCGCGTCAGAAGGTGGCGATCGACTCCAGGCGGCGGCGGTACCGCTCGCCGATCACCGCGGGGGCGAAGCGCGTCTCGATGGTGACGCGCGCGGCGGCGCCCAGCCGCCGGGCCAGCGCGGGATCGCCCGCCAGGCGGCGCATCCATTCCGCAGCGTGGCTGACATCGGGCTCGGCCCAGGTCGAGCCCTTGGCGTAGGGGCCGTGGTTGCGGTCGAGCGTCACCAGCGGCGCGCGCACCGGGCAGCCGTTTTCCGGCGTGATGAATTCCGCGGTGGCCGACCAGTCGGTGGCGATGACCGGCCGGCCGAGGAACATGCACTCGGCGAGAGCCAGCCCGAAGCCTTCCGCGCGGTGCAGCGAGACGAAGCAGTCGCAGGCCGCCTCCAGGGCGTAGGTTTCCTCCCGGGAGAGGGTCTCCGAGATCAGGACGGCGCCGGGCAGGTCGCGCAGCTCCGCCGCGAGGGCGGAAAAGTCGGCGGGGTTCGCCGCCGCATTCTGGACCTTGACGACCAGGGTTGCGTCGGGCGGCCCCAGCCCCGCCTGCCGGAACGCGGCGACCGCCGCCGCCGGATTCTTGCGCGCCGCGTAGGAGTTGAGGTCGAAGAGCGTGAGGAAGAGGAAGGGCCCGGCGGGCAGGCGGAAACGGGCGCGCAGGGCGGCCTGATCCCCCGCGGGCCGCGGGAAGCCGATGGCGTGGGGCATGGTCAGCACCGGCAGGGGCGATTTCATCGCGATGGCCGCGCGGGTGAAATCGCTCGGGCACCACACCTCGTCAAAGTAGTCGAAGCTCGGCAGCCAGGCGTCGGGAAACTCCGGCTGTTCCCACGCGAAATACGCGATGTTGTACTTGCCCGCGCGAAAGCCGGCGCCGTGGTGGTGGTCGAGGTCCCGGGCCGCCGGGGGATCGAGGTGGATCACGTTCACGCCGTGGGGATTCGCCTCCTGCAGGCGCGCGGCGTAGGTGGTGTCGCCGAGCCGGTTGCGGCAGTGGAGCTTGAGCGGGACGAGCGCCGCGGGGATTCCGGCGGCGTCGGCGGCGCGGACCATGCAGCGCGCGGACTCGCCGACCCCGAGGTCCGCCGAGAGGAAGCCGGCGATGTTCAGCCCGATCCGGGCCTGCCGGCGCACGAATTCCGGCGAGAGGGGGGCATGCCGCCGCGAGAAATCGAAGATCGTCGCGCCGGACTCGGTGGCGATCGTGGTGAGCCGGAGCTGGCGGTTCTTGTTCTGCAGGCGAAACCGCTGCAGCGGTCCGAGGCCGGTCACCCGGCCGAGCCAGGCCAGCGCGTTGGTCAGGGCGACGCCGGACAGGCGCAGGCGGAGCACGGTGCCGATCGCGCGGCCGGCGTCCGGCAGCGCCACCCGCAGTTCCCACGGCCCCGGCCCGCGGGCCGCCAGGGTCGCCGCCGGGCGGTCGTCGACCAGCAGGGTCAGCCGCGGCGGTGCGGTTTCCAGGCCGCGCGCCTCCGGATGCGGGAGGATCTCCCCCCGGAGCACGAGCGTGTGCGCACCGTCGAGCGGCGGCAGGTGGATCCAGCCCTCGTCGCGCAGCCACGCTGACTCCCCGGCGAACTCGTCGAAGAAGATCCCGCGGTACTGGGTGAAGCGCCGGGTGAGGGCGCCCCCCGCCGGGGCGGTGTTGTGGCGCGGCATGGGTGGGTCAGGCGTTTTCCCCGAGCATGGCGCGCCAGCGGTCGATTTCCACCTGGATCGCGGCGCCCATCCCGGGGTAGGCGCCGGGAGGCGGGTTCCGGCGAAGGTGGAGGAGGTAAAGCGCCACCTGGCGGGCCAGCGCCGGATCGGGGAAGTCCCGGGGGTCGGGGAGGTAGGTCTCGAGGTGGTGGCGGCACCAGGACCGGATGCCGAGGGTCACCAGGGTGTTGCGCCAGCGCTGCGTCAGCCGGTAGGTATTGGCCTCGTCCCGGCCCTTCCGCCCGGGCGAGGTGCTGACGTGGTGCCGCACGACGCTGTGCAGCGCCACGACGTTGCGGTAGCCGGCGGCGGCGGCGCGCAGGCAGAAATCGACATCCTCGCAGCCGTTGACATAGCCCTCGTCGAAGCCGCGGAGCTGCCGCCAGAGCTCGTGCTGGATCAGCACGCAGGCCCCGGTGACCGCCGGTACCCGCCGCAGGGGTTTTAGGCGATTCCGCAGCCGCAGCCGCCACCGGGGCGTGCGGTCGTGCTCCGGCTTGCCCTTGTGATTGATGAAGATGCCCGCGTGGTCCAGGGCGCCGGTGCGCGCGTCAAGCTGGAGGTTGCCCACCACCCCGGCCCGGCTGCGCAGCCAGGCGTGGGCCTGGAGCATGGGCTCGATCCACCCGGGCGCCAGCACCAGGTCATTGTTGAGCAGGGCGAGGAACTCGCCCTGGGCGACGGCGGCGCCGCGGTTGTTGGCGGCTCCGTAGCCGAGGTTGCGCTCGTTGAGGATCACCCGGAACGGCGCGCCCAGGCCCGCGAGCCACTCGCGGGTGCCATCCGTGCTGCCGTCGTCGACCAGGATGATTTCATGGTCGAGATCGTCGGGCAGCGACGCGCGCAGGCTCGCCACCATCGCCCGCGTGAGCGGCAGGCAATTGTAGAGCGGCACGATGACGCTGAGCCGGAAGTAGGGCACGGGCCTCAGCTTGCCGGCAGCAGGCCCCGCAAGTAACCGGCGTAGGCCGACTTGCCGTGTTTGGCGATGTTCGCCTCGAGCTGGCGCCGGTCGATCCAGCGCTGGCTCCAGGCGATTTCCTCCAGGCAGGCGATCTTCAGGCCCTGGCGCTGCTCGATCACCTGGACGAATTGCGCGGCCTGGAGCAGCGCGTCGTGCGTGCCGGTGTCCAGCCACGCGGTGCCCCGCCCCAGCAGCTCGACGTGGAGCCGCCCGGCCTCGAGGTACAGGCGGTTGAGGTCGGTGATCTCAAGCTCGCCCCGCCGGGAGGGCTTGAGCTGGCGGGCGAAGGCGACGACGTCGCGGTCGTAAAAATACAGGCCGGGGATGGCGTAGCTGGATTTCGGCGCCGCCGGCTTTTCCTCGAGCGAGAGCACGCGCCCGTCGGGCGCGAACTCGACCACGCCGTAGGCCTGGGGGTCGGCGACGCGGTAGCCGAAGATCGTCGCGCCGGCGGTGCGGGCGCCGGCCTCGGCCAGCGACTTTTTCATGTCCTGGCCGTAGAAGAGGTTGTCGCCGAGAATGAGGGCCGAGGGCGCGCCGCCGAGGAAGTCGGCGCCGATCAGGAAGGCCTGGGCCAGCCCGTCGGGGCTGGGCTGCTCGGCGTAGCTCAGGCTGACGCCGAACTCCGCGCCGTCGCCGAGGAGGCGGCGAAAGAGGGGCAGGTCCTGCGGGGTCGAGATGATCAGGATCTCGCGAATGCCGGCGAACATCAGCACCGAGAGCGGATAGTAGATCATCGGCTTGTCATACACCGGCATGAGCTGCTTGCTCACGGCGATGGTCAGCGGGTACAGCCGCGTGCCCGAGCCACCGGCGAGGATGATGCCTTTGCGATTCATGGGTGAAAGGGTTTAAACGGGAAGATGGGCAGCGAGTCGATGCGGAAGCCGATTTTGAACAGGAAGGACGGGAAGATCGGGAAGAGTTCAAGACATCCGGTTCTCTTCCCGATCTTCCCGCCCTTCCTGTTCAAAATCAGGCCTTATGGCCAAGCCGCTGTCGTCCGTAGTTTCGTTTGGTGATGTCGTCGCACCAGGCGCGGTGGGACAGGTACCAGCCGACGGTCTTCTCCAGCCCGGTCTCGAACGATTCGAGGGGCGACCAGCCGAGTTCGCGCCGGAGCTTCGCGCAGTCGACCGCATAACGGCGGTCGTGGCCCGGACGGTCGGGCACCGTCGTCACCTGGGAGAGGTAGGGGCGCCCGTCGGGCCGCGGCGACCTCCGGTCGAGCAATGCGCAGATCCGCTGGACGACCTCGAGGTTGGGGCGCTCGTTGAGGCCGCCGATATTGTAGGTCTCGCCCACGCGGCCCCGCAGGAGGACGAGCCAGATCGCGGCGCAATGGTCCTCGACGTACAGCCAGTCGCGCACCTGCTGGCCGTCGCCGTACACAGGCAGCGGCTTGCCCTCGAGGGCGTTGAGGATCATCAGCGGGATGAGCTTCTCCGGGAAGTGGAAGGGCCCGTAATTGTTCGAACAGTTGGTCGTGAGCGTGGGCAGGCCGTAGGTGTGCTGGTAGGCGCGCACGAGATGGTCGCTGGCGGCCTTGGAGGCGGAGTAGGGGCTGTTGGGCGCAAACGGCGTCTCCTCCGTGAAGGCGGGATCCCGCGGGCCGAGCGCGCCGTAGACCTCGTCAGTCGAAATGTGCAGGAACCGGAAGGACTCCTTTTTCGGGCCCGCCAACCCGGCCCAGTGGCGCCGGACGGCATGGAGGAGCCGCAGCGTGCCGACCACATTGGTCTGGACAAAGGGCTCCGGCGAATCGATCGAGCGGTCCACATGGGACTCGGCCGCGAAGTTGACCACGGCGTCGATGGCATGGTCGGCGAGGAGCCTGGCGACAAGCGCCGGGTCGCCGATGTCCCCGTGCACGAAGACGTAGCGCGGGTCGGCGTCCACGCCCGCGAGGTTCGCGGGATTGCCGGCATAGGTGAGCAGGTCGAGGTTGACCAGCCGGGCGACGGGCGAGCCGGCTTCCTGCAGGCGCTGGCGGACGAAGTTGCTGCCGATGAATCCGCAGCCGCCGGTGACGAGTAGGTTCACGGGTTAATTTCGATTTTCATCCCTTCCATTCCCGCAGCGCCCGGGCCACGGCCTCGCGGACCTCGGTCAGCTGGATGCCGGCGCGGGCGAGCTTGCTGGAATCGAGCACACAGTTGGACCGCGGGGTCTTGGCCGCGATCCGCATGAACTCCTCCTCGCTCGCGAAGAAGCGGAACTCCTTCGGGCACACCCCGCTGCGCCGGATGAGGTCGACCACCTCGCGGGTGGTGACCTGCCCGGGGTTGGTGATGTTGTAGATGCCGAAGGGGACGCGCTTTTCCCAGCAGGCGAACGTCGCGGCCGCGAACTCGTGGAGCTGCGAGATCGAGTTGGTCGCCTCCAGCAGGCGCTCGTAGCGCATGAGCTTGGTGAGGTAGTTGCGCGGGTTGTCCCGCGCGTCGAACGGGATCCGCAGGCGCCAGATATAGACCCCGGGCTGGTCCGCCAGCACCTCCTCGCCCAGGGCCTTGGTGCCGCTGTAGAAGGAGCAGGGACCGGCGCGGAAGGTGAAATTGGGGGTGTCGGCCTCGGTGAAGCCGCCGCCGTCCGGGCGCGCCCCGTTGTAGATGCAGCCCGACGAGACGTGGCCCCAGGGCACGCCGGCCTCGGCGCAGGCGCGGGCCACCGTGCCGGGCAGCACCGCGTTGCCGTCCAGGCACTCGCTCTTGTGCACCTCGCAGGCGTCCACATTGGGCTTGCCGGTGTAGCCCGCCGCATTGATCAGGAATTCCGGCCGGTCGCGCCGGAGCGCGTCGCGCAGGGTGACGGCGTCGGTGTAGTCCAGGTCGGCGCGCCGCACATTGCGAAAGGGAATGCCCTTCCCAGCCAGCAACGCCTGGTACGCCTGCCCGACATAACCTGAGCCGCCCAAGAGATAGATCATAGTTTTATCCGGTTTCCGCCTTTCGCCTTTCGCCTTCCGCCTTTCGGCGGTAGTCCCCGCGACTGAAGTATTTTTCCAGCCAGACATACATGCAAATAAAGAAATAGCGGCTGCCCATCTCCTTGATCTTCAGCTTGGCGACGCCGTGCTTGCGATTGTGCCACGAGATCGGGATCGTCGTCCAGGTATAGCCGCGGACGATGGCCTTGAGCGGGATCTCGACGGTGAGGTTGAAGTGGGAGGCGAGCAGCGGCCGGCAGCCCTCGATCACGGTCCGCCGGTAGGCCTTGAAGGCGTTGGTCGTGTCGTTGAGCGGGATGTGGAAGAGCAGGCGGACAAAGAGGTTGGCCAGCCGGTTGACGAAGAGCTTCACCCGCGGGTAGTCGACCACGCGGCCGCCCCGCACAAAGCGGCTGCCGAAGACGCACTCGTGCCCCGCATTGAGCAGGCGCCAATAGCGGACGGCGTCGGCGGGGGAATCCGAGGCGTCCGCCATCATGATCACCACGGCATCTCCGCGCATCTGCCCGAAGCCATAGGTGATGGCGTTGCCGAAGCCGTGGGGACCCGGGTTCCGCGCCGGCGCAAGGGTGGGGTATTTCGCGGCCAATTCCTGCAGCACCGCCCAGGTGCGGTCCCGGCTGCCGTCGTCCACCACCACGATCTCGTGCGGAATGCCCTCGGCGCTAAACGTGGCGACGAGATCGGCGATGGTGGGCGGGAGCGACTCCTCCTCGTCGCGCGCCGGCATGACCACTGAGAAAAGATTAAGCGGGGGGGTCAAAAGGAGGATCTTTGAACAGGAAGGTCGGGAAGATCGGGAAGAAATCAAGCCGTCAGGGATCCCTGCCCGATCTTCCTGTTCAACATCATAGGGCCGCTGAGACGTTGAGCCACTCGGGGTGAGCCTCGGCGTGGGCCGCGATCTCGTCGAGGAGGGCGGGGAGCGGGGTCGACGGACGCCAGTCCCAGAGGCGGGCGGCCTTGGCGGAATCGAGCACCAGCCAGGGGATGTCGAAAGGCCGCGGCGCCGGCTCGGGCGTCACGACGCGCGGGCCGAAGCGGGCGGCGCACCAATCGCTGAGCTGGCGCAGCGACATCGCCGCGGCGTTCCCGCCGCCCAGGTTCACGATGCGATCGCCCGCCGCCAGCCGGGGCGCGGCGAATTGCCGGCGGAGCAGCGGCACGAGGTCGCGCGGGTGCAGGCAGTCCCGCACCTGGTGGCCGAGGCCGCCGAAACCGATGTAACGCAGCGGCCGGTCGCGCCGCCAGGAATTGATCCAATAGGCGAATATCCCCTGGTCGGCCCGTCCGAACTGGCCCGCGCCCGCCAGCACGCCGCAGCGATTGACGAAGACCGGCAGTCCAAACGTCTCTCCGTACTCGAGGGCGAGAGCCTCGCTCGCCAGCTTGGTGGCCCCGTAGAGCGAGATCGGCGCCAGCGTCGGAAAGTCCTCGGTGACGCCGGCCGCAGTCACTCCGCTGATGTCCCGCGCCGCGTCTTCGTCGATCCGGAAGGCTTGATTCTCTACGGTCACGGGCAGGCTGGCGAGTTGCGCCACGCCATACACCCGGCTCGTGCTGAGCAGGATCAGACCGGCCCGGTGGCGTTTGCAGTATTCGAGGGTGTTCAGGGTGCCCCCGAGATTGTGTTCGACGAGCTGGCGGGAGCTGGTCTGCCCATCGACCCCGGCGAGGACGCTCGGGTTGGCGGCCGCGTCGATCACCCATTCGGTGGCGGGCAGCGCCTCCAGGTCGCTGGCGGCGCGCAGATCGCAATGGAAGACCTTGACGCCGAGGTGCTTCAGCTCGGCGCGATTGGTTTCGCTGCCCGGGCGGATGAAGTTGTCGAACCCCGTCAGTTCGTGACCGCCGCCTGATTGCGCCAGGGCGCGGGCCAGCGTGGTTCCGACAAAACCGCAGACGCCGGAGATCAGGATTCGCATCCCGCCACAGTTGCGCAAAACTTCGGGACGGTAAATACGATTATTGGCCGTTGGCCGCCGCCTGAGCGGCCGCCCGGGCCTTGGCTTCCGCGTACGCCTTCCGCTGCTGCATGCCGATCTCCATGAGGTCGCTGATCAGCATGCGCGCTTCCCGGGCGTCCCGCTCATCCTTGAGGGTCTTGGCGTCCGTCGGACCGGGTGGCGGCTGCCCGGCCGTCCCATTGGCCATCCCGGGGGGCGGCGCCGCGTCCACGACGGGGCTGACGGCCGGGGTGAAAGTCGGCACGGGTCCCTCGGTCACCGCCGCCTTGCGCAGCGTGAGCACTTTCCTCTCGCCGTTCGCGCTCACCACGGCCAGGTCCCGGTCGGGGTCGAAGCTGAGCACCTTGACCCCGTCCCGCGTTGCGCCCACGGCGATCCAGGCGCTGCGTTTGGTCTGGGCGTTGTAAATGCAGACCTGGGTCCCGTCACCGGTCGCGCTCGCGCCCGCCAGTTCATAGGTCGGCGCGGCCGCCGCCCCAGCCCCGGCCGCGGCATCACCCACGGGCAGGAACGGCGAGTCGTTGGTGGAGACAGTCTCCGCGCGGGTGCCGAGCGCCGCCCCCGCCAGGATCACGGCGACACCCATACCGGCGAACTGCCTGGGGAACATCATTCTCGCTCAGACGTTAGTCGAGGACTGATGTTTCGTCAATCCGTAGCACTGGCGGGCAACGGTACATTATGATCGTTCTGGGGCATCCCAATCATTTTCACGCAAAGGCGCAAAGACGCCAAGAAAACCGGGGCAACATCAGTCTTCAGTACAAGTCCCAAAACACCGAAAACCCGATCCAATTTGGATCGGGTTTTCGGGGTTTTGGGGGTTTGGCGGATAGGAGGATCGACCTTGGCGCTTTGTGCCTTTGCGCGAGAACGGATCGACAGAATTCGGAGATCACTGACGGCCTCAAGCGGAGTCGCCTGCGCTACGATTGCCGCCGGCGCCAGGCGGCGACGATCTGGCGGATCGTTTCCTCCAGGGATTGGGTGAGGTCCCAGGCGGGGTAGTGGGCGCGCATCTTGCGCAGGTCCGAGTAGTAGCAGATGTGGTCGCCGGCGCGGTTCTGCTCGACGTAGGTCGAGACCTGTTGCCGGCCGGTCAGGCTCTCGGTGATCGCGAAGGCCTCGAGGATGGAGGTGCTGTTGGCCTTGCCGCCGCCCAGGTTGTAAACCTCGCCCCGGCGCGGCGCGGCGACAAAGGCCGCCATGAAGCGGGCGACATCGAGGGAATGGATGTTGTCGCGGACCTGCTTGCCCTTGTACCCGAAGATCCGGTACTCCCGGCCCTCCAGGTTGCATTTGACCAGGTAGCTGAGGAAGCCGTGCAGCTCGACCCCGCTGTGGTTGGGCCCGGTCAGGCAACCACCGCGCAGGCAACAGGTGGGGAGGCCGAAATAGCGGCCGTATTCCTGCACCATGACGTCGGCCGCCACCTTGGAGGCCCCGAAGAGCGAATGCTTCGACTGGTCGATGGTGAAGGTTTCCGGAATGCCGTCGGCGTAGGCCGGGTCGGCGTAATCCCACCGTGTGGCCAGCTCCCGCAGGGCGATGCCATTGGGAGCGTCGCCATAGACCTTGTTGGTGCTCATGTGCACGAACGGCGACTCCGGGCAGGCCTGGCGGGCGGCCTCGAGGATATTGAGGGTGCCGCCGGCGTTGGTGTCGAAATCGTCGAAGGGGATCGCCGCCGCGCGGTCGTGGCTGGGCTGGGCGGCGGTGTGGACGATCGCGGCGGGCTTCAGCTCCCGGACCAGGGCGAGGACGCCCGCGCGGTCGCGGATATCGAGCTCATGATGCTGGAAGCCCGGCAGCTCGCGCTGCAGGCGCTGCTGGTTCCAGCGGGTGTCGCCCGGCGGACCAAAGAAGACCGCGCGCTGGTTGTTGTCCACGCCATGGACCGTGTAGCCGAGCTCTCGCGCGAAATAGACGGCCACCTCGGAGCCGATCAGGCCGGAGGAGCCGGTGACGAGGAGAGCTTTGCTCATCTTGCTGAAGGGCTGAAGGAGGAGGGCTGAAAACTGAAAGGCGGATGGCGAAAGGCGAAGGGCGGAAGGCGGAAGTTGTAAGCAGGAGGCGGAAAGAGGAAAGAGGAAACGGGCCCTGGCTCATCACCTCCACCTTCCTATTTCCGCCTTCCGCCTTCCGCCTTTCTACACTCTACTCCCCTGGCATGGCCAAGATCATCACCGAGAAGCCGTTCGTGACTCTGCCGCCGGCGGCGCAGAATGCGGTCGATATGTTCGCGGGGGAGTGGTCCTCGCGGTTCCCGGCGGGGGCGCCGGCGGTGACGGGCGGGTCGGCGGGGCTGTTCGAGGATGGCCGGGTGGAGTGGGCGGAGGCGGGGCTGCGCGGGCTGGGCGCACCGGGCTTCGCGGGACAGGCGGTGCTGGAACTCGGACCGCTGGAGGGCGGCCACAGCTACATGCTCGGACGGATGGGCGCGAGCGAGGTGCAGGCCGTTGAGGCCAATGGGCGGGCCTATCTGAAATGCCTGATTGCGAAGGAAATCCTCGGCATGGGCGGCGTGCATTTCCTGCTGGGGGACGCCCTGGCCTATCTGCGCGCCAACGACCGGGCCTTCGGCGCGGGTGTGGCCTGCGCGTTTCTCAATCACCTGGTGGATCCGGTCGAGGTGATCGCCCTGCTGGCGCGTGCCTGCCGCCAGGTCTTCATCTGGAACGTCGTCTACACGCCCGCGCTGTTCACGCTGCATCCCGCCATGGCCGCCCGTTTCGGACCCGGGCGGGAGGCGGTGCATGCCGGGTTCCGGCACACGCTTTACCCGCACTACTACGGCGAGGGCGTCGACTACGGAAAATTCGTCGGAGGGGTGGAGCCTTCGTGCTGCTGGATGACGGCGCCGGACATCGTGGCGGCCCTGCGCCATTTCGGCTTTGAGCGCGTGGTCAGCCGCGAGGAGGATCATCTCTACGGCAACGCGGTTGCGGTGGTGGCGGCAAAATGAAATTAGGAAGGAGGAAGGAGTAACTGGGAAGGTGGGTCGGGCGGCGTCGCTCAGCGAAGACGGATCCCGGCGACGCCTGGTGGGGCGAAGTCCCGCAATGCCCGGGCCAGCAGCACCAGCGCGCCGGTGAGGCAGATCGCGGCGACCAGCAGCGAGATCCAGTCGTTCCAGCCAAAGTGGTCTCCGATATCGGGAATGTGGTGGTGCAGGGTCGAGCCAAAAGCCATCCAGGCAATTTCCAGCCCGCGCAGCGCCACGCAGAGCGGATGAGCCAGGGCGGCAGCGCACCACCGTTGCCAGGCCGGGCCGGGCTGGGCCAGTGTCCAAACGGCAAATGGAATGCTCGACAAGAATAGCACGTGCCCGCAGTAGCGCATCAGGCCGGCGTGGCCCGCGCCCCAATAGACGATGAGCAGGCCCGCCGGGCCGACCACCACCGCGAAGGCCGCGGCTGGTGTGCGCCGGATGGCGGCAACCAACGCCGGCGCCGTCAGCAGAAATGTGGGCAATCCCAGGGCGAAAGGGAAGGTGCTCCAGTAGAGGAATCCGAACCGGATCCACCCGTCGGTCCGGCCGAAAATGGAACTGACGGCGGCATCGTCGGGATTGACCGACAGCATGGCGAACGGAACGAACGTATTGACCAGGCTCTCCCATCGGTCCTCGCACCAGCTTTTCCACGTCGCGGGTTCCCAATTGGCCATGAGAAAGTAATCGAGGAATCCGCTTTGGGAGCCGACATGGGCGGGGTCCATGCGACCGACCGCCTGCCACAAGAGGACGAGGGAAAGAACGCCCCCGCCGAACCACGCGAATGGCCGGCAGCGTCCGATCCATCCGCCGGACTTTCGGCCGGCGACGAGCCAGAGGGCGAGGAACGGCGCGCTCAGGATGGCCAGGGGATGAAAGAGATAACCGATGGCCAGCACGACGCCCGCGGCCAGCGGGCGCCGGGTCGCGATCGATTGAAAGGCGACGAGCGTGCACGTCGCGGCCATCATCTTCGGCCACGTGAAATAGAGCTCATGGATGAAGAACGGAGTCAGCAAGACCGTCGCACACGCCAGCAGAGCCCAGCCCCCGTCGAGGGCGGTGGCCACGACTCCGAAGACGGCCCAGCCGGCGAGCGAAGCGAGCACGATCAACGCCACGCGATAGACGGCGAATCCTTGCGGATCGAATGGCTGCCAGGCTTGGTCCGGTTTATCGGCCGGCACGGCGCCGCCGGTCGCCAGCACCAGCGGTGCGGCCAGCAGTCCGGCCAGCGGTCCGCGGCTGGCGAATGAATAGGGCAGGAAGTAGCCTTCGGCCTGGGGAGAGAACGGCGGGAGGTGGAGGGCGACGACCTGGACCACGTGGTACGAAATGCGACTGTCGGAATGCAACCCCACTTCCAGCGTGCGCGAGATCGTGCCGCCGTAGAGTTCGCCGGCGGGACCATAGGACAGGTTGGCCTTGGCCACCGCGAAACCGACGAGCAGCGCGCCCGCGGTGACGACCACGGCGGCCTCCCGCGATAGGACGCCCGCGTCGCCCCGCCCCAGCCGCCAGCCGCGAGACACGAGCAGGGCGAGCATGACGGCGATCCCACCGCGGGCCACGGCGGCCGGAGCGATCCAGCCGCCCAGCCACCAGCAGGCGAGGCCGAGGAGGGCAAGCGAGAGGGGACCGACCAGCACCGCAAACGCGATTTCGCCTGGTGCGCGCGGCCGCGCCAGGAACCACAGCAGACCGGGGCCGCAAATCAACGTGAGGGCGAGGCAGGTGGCAGTCGCCAGTTGAAAAAGCGACCAGGGCGGCAAGCGGTCGCGCACGGCGCGAAACGGCTCGGAGAAGGCCAGCCAGCCCCGCAGGGTGCTCGATCCATCCACGGCGCGCACCCGGACCGCATCGGCTCCAGGGGGAAGCTCGACCGTCCACGACTGCCAGGTCTCGCCCGGGTTTTCGCCCCGAAACGGGATCGATACCACCGTCCCCCCGCGCAGGCGCGCCTCCATCGTCAATTGGTTTGGGGCCAGCGCCGGGTATCCGGCCACCATGAGCGAGACGCGGGGGCAGGCTCGAAACCATGGGGTCAGCTGGCTCCCCTGGAAGGCATCGGAACCGACCCAGGAGCCGCGCGTCGTCAGTCCCGCGGGCACGCCCCGCCGGTCGGTGCTGGGATAAGCGGCATCGGCCACAAACCCTCCCTTGCCCATGCGATCTTCACCCGCCGTTACCAACGCCAGCGGGCGCACGCGCGGCGCCGGCAGGCGCATCGGATCCACGATGAGAGCCGTCGCGCCCAGTGCAAGGATCGTCCAAGCCAATCGGCGCATCCTAGGCGCGCTCCCAGACGCCAAAATATTCCCACGAGTTCTGGTCGCCGCCCGACTCGTAGAGCGGGCGCGCGGCGACGCCGCTGAGCTCGACGCTGCGAACCAGGAAATCGCGAAAGGTCTCCGAATTCCACACGTGGCAGTGCTCGCGCCGGGCCCGGACGCGGGCGACGTGGATGGGGATGTTTTCCGGCGGGCCGGCGAGGATCTCGGGCGCCACGCCGCCCAGAAAATCGAGGTAATGGTCGTCGGAGTTCGCGGTGACCCCATCCCGATAGTCCCGCAACAGGTGGGCGAACGGGGTGAGCTTGCGGGTCTTGTCAAAGGTGAACCGCATGTCCGGCACCGCGATGACGGCGCGGCCGCCGGGGCGCAGCACCCGGAAAACGTCGCCCACCACCCGGATCGGATTGGCCAGGTGCTCCAGCACGTGGCTGATGATGACGAAGTCAAAGGACTGGTCCGGGAAGCAGCCCAGCCCGCCCACGTCGAGATCGAGGAGGCGATCGGCCCGGGTGATCTTGCTCGCGTCGATCTCCGGGAACAGGCTGACGGCCTGCTCGACGGTGAGGGTGTCGGCGTAGGTCACGGTCACCCCCGCTGGAACGGGGAACGGCTCGTGCAGGGCCCCGATTTCCAGGCCGGAGCCGCGGATGAGTGGCAGGGAGGGTTGGCGGTGGGGGACCATCGGGCGGAGGATTTCAGAGCTTGGCGAAGCGGGATTTGACCAGGGCGCGCATCCAGGTCAGCGGGTCGCGGAACATGCGGATTTTTTTGCCCTCCTTGAAGGAGCGCGACTGGTACGAGATCGGGATCTCGATCGGGCGGTAGCCCTTGCGGACGAGCTTGATCAGCAGCTCCCAGTCGAAATCGAAGCGGTCGCACTGGAAGGTGAGGCCCTCGAGGCAGTCGCGGCGGAAGACCTTGTACATCGTGAAGGGATCGCGGAGCCAGATGCCGAGCGAGGCGTTGAGCATGATCGTGAACGTCCAGTGGGCGGCGTTCAGGGCGAAGGCGTGCAGCGGCTGGTCGGAGAACTTGCGGATCGCGAACCCGCCCAGGCCGTGGCGCGAGCCCAGGACGAAGGCCTGCCGGCCGCCGACGATCGGGGCGAGCAGCACCTCGTAGTCCGCCAGGTCGTACTCGAGGTCGGCGTCCTGGATCAGGACCACCGTGCCCGTCGCCTGGGCCAGTCCGGCCCGCACGGCGTGGCCCTTGCCGTAGGGCCGATCCTCCAGGATCACCCGCACCCGGGGGTGCTCCCGGTAGCCCAGCACGATGTCGCGCGACCCGTCGGTCGAGTTGCTCTCGATCATGATGATCTCGATGTCCCAGCCGGGAATCTGCTTGGCGACGATGGCGTCCAGGGAAGTGCGCGCGGTCGCGATCTCGTTGAAGACCGGCACGATGACCGAGAGTTTCCAGGGGGTCGGGATGGAGGTTGGCATCAGTTGAGGGCGGCGGGCGCCGGGCGCCGGGCCAGCGCCCAGCTGGTGCCCAGCAGCAGCGCGCCGCCGGCCGCGGCGAGCCCGAGCAGCAGGGTGAAGCGCCGCGGCCGGTACTCCACCTCGATATGGTGCTCGCCCGGGGAATCGATGACAATGCCCGTGAAGGCATGGTTGAGCCGGATCGCCGCGGCGCGGCGGCCGTCGACGGCCGCGTGGACGTAACCCGGCCAGAAAGTCTCGCCCAGGGCGACGATGCCGCGCCGGGGGGCGCGGATAGTGAAGGAGGTGGTGTCGGCGGTCAGGCGGTAATCCGTCGCCGGCACCGCCGGTGTGCCGGCACCCGCACCGGCCAGCGGGGCGAGCTCGGGCCGCGCGGCGAGTTCGGCCGCCGCCACGGCGGCGAAAGGCCGCCCGTCTCCCTCGAGAATCCGGTGCAGCAATTCGCCCGGGGCGCGATAGACGACCAGCCGGTCGGAGAAAAACGCGCGCGGCCACGCGGTGGGGCTTTCATAAACGTCGAGGTCGGCGCGGCGTTCCAGCCGCAGTCCCGCGGCGGGCGCGGCCCGATCGCCCGGCGGGGTGAAATAGTAGCGGACGTTCAGGAAATCCAGGAAGGGCCGCGCGGCCGCGAGATTGTCGGCCCGCAGATACGGCCACCACTCCGTCATGTGCTCGAGAGGCGAGAGCCCGACGAGCTCCAGGTAGCGGGGATTCATCAGCGCATCCGGCCCGCTGATGCCCTCGAGCGCGTAGACCCCCGTCCAGCCCGGGCAGAAATTGCTGTACAGCCCGATGCCGCGGGACGGCTCGCTCCGCTGGGCGGCCTGCACAAACTGGACTGCCGCCGACGGCGCGGCGAAATCCGTGCGCACCGTCGGGTGGACCGCATAGTCCTCAAATCCCACCCCGGCCGCCTGCTGGCCGTGGCGCCACAGCAGCACGGCGGCGCCCAGGGCCAAGCCCAGGAGTTGCGCGCGGGAGACCGCCCGGCACTGCAACGCGCGCCGGGCGATGAGGCCCAGGGCGGCCAGGGCGGCGAGCAGCGTTGCCAGATAGATCAAGACGAACGGCCGGATCGGCAGCGCCTGACCGTTTCCGAGCATCGAGAACCGGCTTTCGGCGAAGGCGGGGCGGTGCACGGCGTGGCCGAAGCCGAGGTAGGCGAACACCAGCCCGCCCAGCAACAGCCCGGCGATCGCCAGGTCGGCGCGGCCCTCGGGCGTGCCCAGCTGCCTGGCCGCGGTGGCAAAGCCGACCCCGGCGAGCGCGGACCACAGGACCACCAGCGCGCAGGAGAAGCAGTTGTCGATGTGAATGACGTTGCCGAGGAAGGGGATTTGGACGATCCAGGCCGGCGGCACGGCGCCGAAGGCGAAGCCGAGCGGCACCAGCATGCTCGCCGCCAGGGCCATCGCGGCGCGATCGGAAAACTGGCGGCGCAGGGTTGCGGCAAAGTAGAGCAGTCCGCCCAGGATCAGGAAATTGACCGAGGGGTTGAAGACCTGCTCGTCCGCGGCCAGGGGCCGGTAAAACGCCTCGTCGAAGGCGGCGAGCATCAGGCCGGGCTGAACCTGATAGGCGCTGGGCGTGTCGTAGTCGGTGGACGCCTGCCGGAGCGTCTCCAGGAAACTGAACCAAAGCGGGGCGGTCAGCAGCACGAAGAGTCCGCCCACCCAGGCGAGCCAGGCCAGCCGCCGGAGGCGGAGCCGCCACGGCACGGGCGTGGCCAGCAGCACGCAGGCCCCAGAGAAATTCATCGTGACCAGGAGCACGCCGGCCTCCTTCACGGTGCCGCTGGCCAGCAGCGCCAGATTGGCGGCGACCAGCCCGAGCGAGGCGCCCGCCGTGGCGCGCCAGGATCCCGCCTGGGCGATCCGCACCCAGCAGTAAAGCGGCCAGGGCGCATAGCACAGGCTGAAAAACGCCGGGTGGTTGACGCGGTAGATGAAGAAGCCGATGAACGGCGCCGCCAGGCTCACGATCAGGGCGGCCGGCAGGTGCCGGGTGAGGGCGAGCACGAGCAGTCCCAGCCCGGCCGCGAACAGCCACTTGGCGGCGAGGTATTTCAGGTCCCACGCCCAGGCGGCGCCGTCGGCGGCGATGACCAGGAGGTGGAGCGGGTCCCCGAACATCGACTGGCCCTGGCCAAGCAGGGGCGTGCCGCACGAATTGTCGCGGTTCCACACCGGCCACTCGTGATCGCGCAGCAGCGCCCGGTGCTCCACCGCGGAATACGGCACGCACTGCCAGAAGGCCGCGCCGATGTCCGAGTTCTTGAGGTCCACGGTCCCGGGTTCGCCGTAACCGGGCAGGGTGGGGAAGCCGTCGTAAAGCAGGCTGGCGCCCAGATTGGGGGATACATAGCTCTTGCCCAGGAAAACCACCGGGTAGGCGCTGGCGACGACCGCGGCGGCGGCCACGAGGGCGATCGCCCGGCCCGGCCGCCGGGTCAGCCAGCCGGCGACCGCCGCCGGACTCAGCCGCCGGCGCCACACGCGCGCCAGTCCCCCGAGCACCAGCAGTCCCGCCAGGACGCCAGCGGACCGTTCCAGCCAGTCCCGCGCCGCGTCCTCCCAATGGGTGGCGAGGATCAGGGGGCGATCGAACGCGAGCAGGAGCTGGGGATCGTCGCCGCGGGGCGTGACCACGACCTCGAGCTGCCCGCCGGCCTCGCGCAGCGACTGGATTTGGTGGATGGGCTGGAAGGCGGACAGGGGAAAATCCCGCACCGGGCGGCCCGCGGGATCGATCAGCCGTGGCCCCGCGATGGTCACGGTGCCGTCGCGGTCGATGGGATCGAAGCGCAATGCCCGGAACGCGCCCGTCGGCAGCGGCAGGCGGTAGGGCAGCGCCGTGGCGCTTTGGGCCAGCGGCACGGCGATCGAATCCTCCTCCCGGAAACCCCGGCCGGAGTCGTAATAGACCTGCACATGACCCGCGGCGGAGGACGCCATCCGCACGGTCAGGCAGAACGGGGCCGCCCGGCGGTGGCTGGCGGGCAGAAAGGGGACAACGACCACGGCGCTGAAAAGCACCGCGGCCAGCAGAGCAGGGATCCAGCGTTGGCTCTGCTGTTGCATCGACCGCGAGCTTCGGCATGAATCCGGATTACTCAAGATTTTCATCCGCCTTGAATACCACTCCCATACGCAAGATTTTCATCAGCGGCGGCGCGGGCTTTATCGGCAGTCATTTGACCCGCCGGCTGCTGGCGGCGAAGGAGACGGAGCAGGTGGTCGTCTATGATAATTTCTCGTCAGGCACCCGCCGCCACCTGCCGGCGGAAAGTGGCGGGCGGCTGGTGGTCGTCGAGGGCGACCTCAAGGACCTGCCGAAGCTGACGGCCGCCATGGCGGGCTGCGACACGGTCTTTCACCTGGCGGCCAATCCCGACATCGCCAAGGCCGTCACCCAGCCCGACATCGACTTCTGGGAGGGAACCTACCTGGCGCAGAACGTCCTGGAGGCGATCCGGATCAACGGGCTCCGCCGCCTTTTCTACATGTCGGGCAGCGGCGTTTACGGCGAAAATGCCGCGGTCGCCTTCGCCGAGGACTACGGACCCTGCCTGCCGATCTCCACCTACGGCGCCAGCAAGCTGGCCTGCGAGGCGCTCATTTGCTCCTACTGCCACATGTTTGGCCTGACGGCCCGGGCCTTTCGCTTCGCGAACGTGGTGGGGCCCCGGCAGACCCACGGGGTGGGCTACGATTTCATCCGCCGCCTCCGCGCCGATCCCGCCCGGTTGCGCATCCTGGGCGATGGGTCGCAAAGCAAGAGCTACATCCACGTCGAGGACATCCTCGAGGCGGTTTTCATCGCCCACGATCGCTGCACCGCCCGGTACGACATGTTCAACGTGGCGACGGGCGACTATATCACGGTGGCGGAAATCGCCGACTTGGCCGTGGGGGTGAGCGGGTTGAAAGCGGGCAGCGTGGCCTACGAGTTCACCGGCGGCGACCGGGGCTGGAAGGGGGACGTGCCCATCGTGCGCTTCGACTGCGCCAAAATGAAATCGCTGGGCTGGCAGTGCCGGCGCACCTCGGCCGAGGCGGTGCGCGATGCCATGATCGCCATGCGCGAGGAACTCGCCCATGCCTGAGCCGGTGTCTGGCCCGGCGGCGATCGCCCATCTCTTGCCGCCGGGCCCGGCCCCTGGCCCGGTGGAGTTGAGCGTGGTCGTGCCGGCGCTCAACGAGGCCATCACCGTCGGTGAGTTCGTGGATTGGTGCCGCGAGGGCCTTGCCCGCGCCGGCGTGAGCGGGCAGATCCTCATCGTCGACAGCTCCGCCGACGAGACGGCGCAGCTCGCCCTGGAGCATGGGGCCGAAGTCCTGCGCGTGCCCAAGCGGGGGCTGGGGCGCGCCTATATCGACGCCATCCCCTTCATCCGCGGGCGCTGGATCGTGATGGGCGACGCCGATCTCACCTATGACTTTCGCGAGCTGGCCCCTTTCGTGGGGCAGTTTCGCCAGGGCGCGGAATTCATCATGGGCACCCGCTTCGGCGGGAACATCGCCGCGGGGGCGATGCCCCCGCTGCACCGGTATTTCGGCACGCCCTTCACCACCTGGATCCTCAACCGGATCTACGGCAGCCGCTACACCGACATCCACTGCGGCATGCGGGGGATCACCCGGGAGGCGCTGCTCCGGATCGACCTCCGGTCGCAGTCCTGGGAATACGCCTCGGAAATGGTGCTCAAGGCGGCGCGCCTCGGCCTGCGCACCGCCGAGGTCCCGGTGAATTTCTACAAGGATCGGGAGGGCCGCATGAGCCACCACCGCCGCGCCGGCTGGCTCTCGCCCTGGATTGCGGGCTGGATCAATCTCAAGGTCATGCTGGTCTATTCGCCGGATTCCTTCCTGCTCGGGCCCGGTTGCGTCCTGCTCGCAGCCGGCCTGCTGCTCTCGGTCCCGCTCGGGTTCGGGCCGATCTTCATCGGGGGCGTCGGCCTCGAGCTGCACTGGATGCTGTTTGGGGTCCTCTGCGCGACGCTGGGCTACAGCTGCGTCCAGATCGGGATCCTCGCCCGCATCATGCACGGCCTGCGTTTCGGGGTCGCGCGGACCGTCGAGCGGATCCTGACCTACAACCGCGGGATGTTCCTTTCGGGCCTCGGCGTCGCGGCCGGCCTCGTGCTCATGGGCACGCTGGTGGTCCGCTACGTCCGGGCGGGTCTCCGGTTGGGCGGCGAGGTCTCCTATCCGGCCATCCTCGGGCTGCTCCTGGTCATACTCGGCTTTCAGACCTTCGGGTTCACCCTGCTGCTCGAGATGTCGCAGCGCGTCGCCGGCCGGCGCGACCGATGAGCGACTCCGGCATCCGGCCCGGCCCGCCGCTTCCCGGCCGCGACGATTGGGACGAACACTGGGACCGCTTCGCCGAGGCGGCCAGCCGGAACCCGGCGCAACGGATGCGTCACTCCATCGTCGCCCGGCTCCTGCTGCAGGGCGCCCGGGGAAGCGCGGTCCGGGTGCTGGATCTGGGCAGCGGGCAGGGCGACCTGGCGCTCAAGTTGCGGGGCCTGCTGCCGGGCGCCAGCCTGCTCGGGCTCGAGCTGAGCGAGAGCGGCGTGGAGATCTCCCGGAAGAAAGTGCCCGGGGCGGAGTTTCTTGTGGCGGACCTGTTCCATCCGCCCGGCGGGCTGTCCGCCTACGCGGGCTGGGCGACGGACGCCGTCTGTTCGGAGGTCCTGGAGCATGTCGATTCCCCGGTAGAATTCCTGCGGATGGCGCGACCCTACCTGGCGGATTGGGCCCGGCTGATCGTGACGGTCCCCGGCGGGCCGATGTCGGCCTTCGACCGGCACATCGGACATCGCCGGCATTTCACCCGCGAGTCGATCCGCCGCGTGCTGGAGGAGGCGGGCTTTGGGGTCGAGCGGATTTACCTCAGCGGGTTCCCCTTTTTCAACCTCTACCGCGGCCTGGTCATCGCCCGGGGAGAAAAGCTGGCGACCGACATCCAGACGGGCCAGCGGGGATTTTCCGCGCGCCTGGCCGACGCGGCCATGGCGGTTTTTCGCGGGCTGTTCCGCTTCAACCTGATGGACTCGCCGCTGGGCTGGCAGGTGGTCGCCGTCGGCCGCAAGCCAGCATCCAGAGTGACGCCCCCGCCAGCAACAGCAGGCCCGCCAGCCCCAGGATCAGGGCGAGGGTGAAGTATTCCGGCCAGTACGAAAAGCTCACGCGGTGGGGGCCCGGGGCATCCACCCAGATGCCCTTGAAGGCCTGGTTCACCCGGAAGTAGGGGACGGGCCGGCCGTCGAGCCGGGCCTCGAAATCGCGGTGATAGTAGGTCTCGCCCAGCACGACCAGCCCCGGACCGGGCGCGTCCACGGTGAAGGCCGTCGTGTTGCCGTCGAGGGCGTAGTCCCGGGCCGGGATCACGGTCCGCGCGGCCGCGCCGGGTCGCAGCCGTCCCGCCGGATCGATCCGCGCCAGGGTGGGACCCGGCACGGCCGCGAAGGGCCGGCCGTCGCCGGACTGCACCGCCCGGGCGAATGCCGCGGCGGAGTCGCAGGCGACGGCGCGGTCGGTGAAGAAGGCGCGCGGCCAGACGCCGGGACTTTCATAGACGTCGAGGTCGAACCGGCCGAGCAGCCACAGGCCGGGGAGGGGGCGCGGCGGCCCGTTGTGGGTGGCGAGGTAGTAGCGGTTGTTCAGCATGTCCCGGGCCCGGAGGCGGGCGCCCACCGCCGACTCCGCGTCCGATCCCGTCCAATCCCACACATGGTCGAGGCCGAAGGCCCGGGCCAGCCCGTCGTAGTAAGGGCTCTCCAGGGGATCCACCCCGTAGATCGTCTCGATCCCGCTGAGCTCGCCGTAGCCGGGAAAAAAATTCTGGCCGAGGCCGAGCGTCCGGGCCGGCTCAAGCGCGTGCCGCCGGACAAACGCCAGGGCGGGCGAAGGCGGGCGCAGGTCCACGCGCTGGCCCGGATTGAGCGTGTAGAAGTCGAAGGGGCTGTGCCGGTACTCCCCGTGTTGCCAGAGGGTCAGCACCGCGCAGGCGGCGAGGGCGGCGATCCCGGCGGCGGTTTGCCCGGCGCCGAAGGCGCGCGCGGCGAGCCAGGGAAAGACGGCGACGGCCACCACCAGGGTGGCCGCATAGCCCGCGAAGAATCCGCTCTTGGGCGACCCCGCCAGCATGAGGAAGTAAAGCGCAAGCAGCGCGGCGAGCCCGGCGAGAAAGAGCGGGCCGCCCTGCGCCCAGCTGGCCCGGCGGAGATCGCGCAGCAGCTGGCCCCAGCCGAAGGCGGCCAGACCCAGGACGGGGATGAGCAGGACGCAGGAGAACGTGTTGTCGACGCTGACGATGTGGCCGATGAAGGGGAGCTGCACGATCAGGGCCGCAGGCACGACGGTGAAGGCGAGGCTGAAGGGGACGAGGGCGCCCACGGCGAGGGCCCGCCAGGCCGGGAGGCGCACCGACGCGCGCCAGCGCGCCAGGCCCCAGCCCACGCCGAGCAACGCGAGGAAGTTGAGCGACGGGTCGAGGTGGTTCTCCGCGGGGCGCAGCTGGCGGTAGAACAGGCCGTCGAAAAACCCGATGGCCAGCCGGATCGGCAGCTGGGTGGCCGCCGGGACGTCGTAGGTGGTGATGGACCGGCCCAGCGCCACGAAAAACGCGATCCAGAGCGGCGCGCTCACGAGGGCAAAAACGCCGAGGGCCGCCGCCGCGGCCGCGAACTTCCGCCCGCGCAGCGCCGCCGGTTGTGCGGACCAGAGCAGGACGAGCGCCCCGGTGAAATGAACGCCGGCGAGGAGCATGTACGCCTCCTTGATCGTCCCGCTGCTCAGCGTCATCACGCTCGCGAGGAGCATGAGCGCGAGCCAGCCCCAGAGCGCCCGGGGGCGGAAGGCGGCGCGGCTCAGGCCGCTCCAGGCCACGAGGATCCAGGGGGCATAGCAGACGCTGAAGATGGCGGCGTGATTGTACCGGAACGCGAAGAAGCCGATGAAGGCGGAGGTGAGGGCGGTGAGCAGCGCGGCGGCCAGCCCCGCCTCGAGCTGCCAGGCGGCCAGGCCGAGGCCGCAGGCGAAGAGCCAGCGCGCAATGACGAACTTGGCGTCCCAGGCCCAGCTGGCGCCGTTGGTCGCGATGGCCAGCCACTGGAGCGGGTCGCCCAGCATGGACTGGCCCTGGCCCAGCAGGGGCAACCCGCAGCGGTTGTCGCGGTTCCACAGCGGCCAGAGGTGGTCGCCGAAGACCGACCGGTGCTCGATCATGGCGAAGGGCACGTGGTGCCACATCATCGCCCCGACGTCGGAGCCGTGGACGTCGACGGGCTGGGGCTGATAGTCCGGCAGGGTGGGCGCTCCCTCGTAGAGCAGCAGTGCGCCGGTGTCGGGCGAGACCAGGCTGCGCCCGTCGAAGATCACCGGGTGCATCTGCCAGGCGACTCCCGCCGCGGCGGCGAGCGCGATGGCCCGGCGCGGGTGCGCCCGCGCCCAGCCGAGCGCGGCCGCGGCCGGCCGGGCGGCCGCCAGCCGGCTGGCGACCCAGACGAGGGCCACGGCGCCGAGGATCCAGAGCAGGGGCAGGCGCTCGCGGTCGAGCAGCGATCGCCGGAGGGTGAAGGGACTGACGCCGTCGATCAGCGTGATGGCATCGGTGGCGCCCGGCACCATCTCGATCCGCAGCCGGTCGCCGTCCCGCCGGGCGGAGGCGATCTGCTGGACCGGGCGGAACTGGTCGGGAGAGAAACGGAGGATGACCCGGTCCCGGCCGTCCACGATGCGGGCGGAGGACAGGACGATGACGCCGTCGGCGGTGGTGGGGTCGAAGCGCAGGGCCTCGTAGTCGCCCTCCGGCAGGGGCAGGCGGTAAACCTGCTCGACGCCGACCGCCATGGCCAGGGCGGAGGAGTCGGCTTCGTTGAAGCTCCGGCCGAGATCGTAGTAGAGCTGGACATTGCCGGGCTTGGTCGCCCGCAGGTTGACCTCGAAGGCAAAGGTGCGGGTGTCTCCGGACTTGGCCGTGAAAAACGGAATCGCGAGGGTGACGGCGAAGAGGGCCAGCACCACCGGGAGCCATCCGCCTGTCCGGGAGACCGCCTTCATTTTCGCCGGAAGGTGAACCAGGCGCTGCCGGCCAGCCCGATCAGCCCCGCGCCCGCCAGCGCGAGGGAGAGCGTCATGTCCTCCGGCCAGTAGGCGAACCCGACCCGGTAGGTGCCCGCCCGGTCCACCGCAATCCCCTTGAAGGCGTGGTTCACCCGGAAATAAACCGCGGGTGCGCCGTTCACCGTCGCGCGGAAGTTCTTTCGCACCCACGCCTCCTGCAGCACGATCACGCCGGGGCCGGGGGCGGTCACGACAAAGGACGTCCGATTGGTCGTCAGATGATAGTCGCGGGCGGGCACAACGATGCGCGCGGCGGGATCGCCCGCGGCGAAGGCGAGGTGGGCGGGCGCCCCGGGGCGCCCCGGCTGCACGGCGGCGAACGGCCGGCCGGGATTGGCCTGGATCAGGGCGACGAGGTCAGGCAGGTCCCGGTAGGGCCAGACCTGATCGGTGAAGAAAGCCCGCGGCCACGGGGTCTCGCTGCGGTAAACGTCGAGGTCGGCCCGGGCGACGGTCGGGAGGACGCCGCCGGCCCGGCCGCGCCCGGCGGGGCTGTCCAGGTAGTATTTGACGTTCAGGAAATCATAAACCGGCTTGAGCGCGGCGAGCGTCCGGTAATCGGCGACGATGCGCCAGCCCCAGAACACATCCAGGCCGCAGGCCAGCGCGAGCTCGCGGTATTGGCCGTTGATCAGGGAGTCGGGTCCGCCGATCCCCTCGAGATCGTAGACGCCCGTCCAGCCCGGCGCGAAGACCCAGTCGATGCCGACCGTCCGAAAGGGTTCGGAACGGTCGTCCCGGACCGCTGCTACGGCCGGGGAGCGGGCGTGGAAGTCCACGCGCACGGACGGATTGAAGACGTAGTTGGTGAAACCGGTGCCGGCGTGCAGGCCCTGCCGCCAGAGGAGGATCAGCGCCAGGGTCAGGGCGAGGAGGACCGTGGTGGGCGTGGCCGCCTGGCGGACGAGCATCCGCCGGGTGACCAGCATCAGGCCGATCGCCGCGGCCGGCAGCACGGCCACGCAGGTCCAGACGAATGCGCTCCGGTGGATGACCTGGCCCCAGGCCAGGTAGGAATAGGGCCCGCGCTGGAAGACCTGGGTGATGGCGAGGTAGGGGAAAATCAGGGCCAGCAGCAGCAGCAGGCCGAGGATGAGATCGAACCGCCCTTCCGGGCGACCGAGACGCCGGCCCGCCTCGGCAAAGCCGAAGCCGGCGAGGACGATGAGGTTGAGGATGAGGCCGCCGGAGAACGAGTCGTCGATGTGCACGACGTTGCGCAGCAGCGGGACCTGGGCGATCCACAGCGGGGGCACCAGCCCGAAGGCGACGGCGAGCTGGACCAGGGCCCCGATGGCGACCGCCACCGCCAGACGGTGGGATGACGTGTGGCGCAGGTAGACGAGAAAGGCCAGCACGCCGAGCAGCAGGACGAAATTCGCGGAGGGGTTGAGCACCCAGTCGGCGGCGTTGAACGGCCGGTAAAAGATCTCGTCGAACAGCCCGATCAGCGCGCTCGGCTCGATCTGGTAAACCAGCGGATTGTCGTAGTTGGTGAACGAACGCTTCAGGGCGTCGGCGAAGGTCAGCCAGATCGGGGCGCTGAGGAGGGCGAAGAGCGCGCCGCCCCACGCGAGCACCGCGAAGCGCCGCAGGCGCTGGCGCCACGGCGCGGCGTCAAGGGCGAGCACCAGCAACCCGGTCAGGTTCATGGTAAGGAGGAGCATGTAGGCCTCCTTGACCGTGCCGCTCGTCATCTCCGCCCAGTTGGCGAGGATCAGTCCCCCCGTCCAGCCGGCGGTGGCCCGCAGTTCCGGGGCGCGGGCGGCGCGCGCCCAGCCATAGAGGATCCAGGGCCCGTAGCAGAAGCTGAAGAACGCGGGATGGTTGAAGCGGTAGACGAAGTACCCGACGAAGGCCGAGGCGAAGGCGACCAGCAGGGCCGACGGCAGATGGCGCGTCCCCTCCCAGGCGAGCAGGCCCAGCCCGATCGCCAGCAGCCACTTGGCCGCGAGGTACTTCAGGTCCCAGGCCCAGGCCGCGCCGTCAAAGAGGACCGGCAGGATCATGTGCAGGGGGTCCCCGAACATCGACTGCCCCTGGCCGAGCAGCGGCACGCCGGCGGAATTATAGCGATCCCAGAGCGGGAGCTCGTGGTCGCGAAACAGCGCACGATGCTCCAGGACCGACAGGGGCAGGTGGTGCCACATCATGGCGCCGACGTCCGAGCCGCTGCTCTCCATCGTGCGGTTCTCCGTGTAGCCGGGCAGGGTGGGCATCACATCGTAGAGCAGCCCGGTTCCCACGTTCGGGGAGACAAAACTCCGTCCGAGAAAGATGATGGGATAGCTGCTGGCGATGACGGCGACCGCGGCGCACAGGCCGATGGCGCGACCGGGCCGGTCGCGGCACCAGCCCCACCCGGCGCGGACGGCGGCGCCGAGGGGCCGCGCCCGGCGCCCGACGTACAGCAGCACGCCCAGGCAGGCGGCAAAAACCAGCGGCGCCCGCGCGAGCAGGTCGCCCAGGACAAAACGGCGGGCGGGAACCAGCGTCAGCGGCGCGCCGAAATGGTCCTGCGCGACCTTCGTGTCGGCGAAGGACAGAAATGGCACCACAACCACCACGCTGAGGAGCGCGGCGGCCAGCAGGGTCGGGCGCGGGATCGCCAGCCGGAGCGTGAGGCCGAGGAAGGCGGCGGCGCCGAGGATCCAGACCGCGGCCGGGAGCAGGCGCCCGGCCCCGGCGCGGTCCGCGAGGGGCGGCACGGCCAGCGCCAGGGCGAGCAGGCCCAGGATGATCGCAACGTTTTGACCGGCCGTGGGGCGCTGCTTCATTTTTTCCGCAGGGTGAACCAGGCGCCGCCCACCAGGCCGGCCAGCCCGGCGCCGGCCAGGGCCAGCGCCAGCCCCGTGTTGGCCGGGGCGTAGGTAAATTCGATCCGGTGGATGCCGGCGGCGGCGATCGCGACCCCCTTGAACGCGTGATTCAAGCGGATCACCGCCGCCTTGCGCCCGTCGACGGTGGCGTGGGAATAACCGGGCCACCAGGTCTCGCTCAGCACAACCACGCCGGGCCCGGATGCGGCGATCGAAAACGACGTGGTGTTCTCGGTCAGCCGGTAGTCCTGCGCCGGCACGACGGTGCGGCCGGAGAGCTCGCTCGAAAAGCGGGCAAGAGCGGGCTGGGCGGGAAGTTCGGAGGCCTGGATCGCCGCGAAGGGGCGGCCGTCGCCGTGCAGGATCCGCTGCATCAGCTCCCCGGCCTGCCCGTACACCGCCAGGCGGTCGGTGAAGAAGGCCCGGGGCCAGACGGTGCGGCTTTCGTAGACGTCGAGGTCGCCGGTTTGGACCAGGTGGAGCACGGCGCCGAGCGCGCCCTGGTCGCTCCGCAGATCGAAGTAGTGCCGGACATTCAGGAAGTCGAGGAACGGCCGGGCGGCGGCGAGGTTGTCGCGGGAGAGATAGAGCCGCCAGTCCCACAGGCGCTGCAGCGGCGAGAGACCCGTGAGCTCGCGATAGGCGGGGCTGATCAGCGGGTCGGGGCCGTTGATGCCCTCGATTCCGTAGACTGCAGTCCAGCCGGGGAAAAAGTTATTCTGCAGGCCGATGGCCCGGCTCGGCTCGGTCCGCTGGGCCGCCCGGACCAGCGCGATGGCGGGGGAGCGCGCGTGAAAATCCACCCGCTCCGGCGGGCGCAGCACGTAGTCCTCGAATCCGGCGGCGCGGGCCTGCAGCCCCTGGCGCCAGAGTAGCGCGAATGCGCACAGGGCGAGCCCGGCGCCCGAGAGCGCCGACAGCCGTTGCTGCACGAGGGCGCGGCGGGCGATCGCTCCGATCCCGGCGACCGCGGCCAGCAGCACGGCGAGATAGCCCCAGACGAAGGGACTCACGGGGAGCGTCTCGCCGGGCTTCAGCACTGAGAAAGTTGTCCCCGGCCCGAACACGGCCCGGTGCTCCGCGTGCCCGAAGGCCACGTAGCCGAACACCAGGGCGAAGAGGAGCAGGCCGGCGATCGCCAGGTCGCCCCGCCCCTCGGGGGTCCCCAG
>Ga0302319_10003435_pt1 | contig 33171 bp, 26 predicted proteins | sample Bog_T0_2_FD_203319 | JGI IMG/M metagenome (GOLD analysis project Ga0302319, IMG submission 203319) | Peat permafrost microbial communities from Stordalen Mire near Abisko, Sweden - Bog_T0_2 | ecosystem: Environmental > Terrestrial > Soil > Wetlands > Peat | place: Sweden: Abisko, Stordalen Mire... | reverse complement strand
TAAATCAAATCGCGCACTGCCTAGGGGGCCGGAACTGACATTAGGGTCATCAACCGCAGATGCCATAGCTTACACTCAAACTACATGCTCAACCGGGGCTATGCCTACATCACGATCACCAGCCGCAAATACCATGGACAAAACCTGCTGTCCCACTTGGCAAGCCGTTACCCCCACTCAACCCCACAAGCCTGGCAACAAAAACTGAACAACGGCGAAGTCACCCTCAACGGTGTCACCGCCACCGGAAGCGAATCGGTCACTTCAGGCCAAACCCTTGTCTGGAACCGTCCGCCCTGGATCGAACCAGACGCCCCTCAGCACTTCGAAGTCCTGTTTAATGACCCCCATCTGTTGGCCGTCAACAAACCCAGCGGGCTGCCCACCCTCCCCGGCGGCGGCTTCATGGAAAACACCCTCCTTCGCTTAGTTCAAAAGCAAGCCCCCAACGCAAACCCTGTCCACCGGTTGGGCCGAGCCACCACCGGCATCGTCCTCTTTGCCAAAACACCGCAGGCGGCCTCTAATCTATCCGCAAACTGGAACACACCCAAAATTCAAAAAATCTACCGGGCGCTGGCTCAAAACATTGCACAGCACGACACCTACGAAATCCTCACGCCCATCGGCCTCGTACCGCACCCGCGCATCGGTTCCGTGTGGGCCGCCAACCCAAGTGGCAAACCGTCAAAGTCATTGGCAAAGGTGATCTCACGCACCACAAGCACCACAACATTTGAGGTAAGCCTATATTCGGGCCGCCCTCACCAAATCAGAATCCATCTGGCATCCATCGGCCATCCCTTAGTAGGCGATCCTCTGTACGGAATAACCGGCCAGACTCTTGAAAATCTCCCCGGCGATGGAGGATATTTTCTGCACGCCCAATTTCTGAAATTCCACCACCCCATCACCGGAGAACAAATCAATCTTGAGGCAGCTTTGCCGTCCGGACTCTGATTGAGCGGAGCCTGCCGCTGTTCCGCTCCGACCGCGCGATCTTTGAATCGCGCTGCACAGCCTGGCTGATCCGCACCCATTTGCTCTTGGAATGGAATCGTCCAGCGTAGGCATTAGCTTGGACGTGCCTCGAATCTCAGTTGTCGGCTTCCCCTGATGCCAAAGCCTTACGTGACCGTCTGCTTCGACAGCTCAACCTTGACTTTGAGCAGACCGACGAGTCACCCGTGAACTTTGTGGCTTTGTGGAGAAGCCAAGCCCCCTAAGCAGAGGCTCATAAAGCAGGCTGACGAGTTCGGATCTCTTCTTGCCAGCAAAGCGCTCGGTGGCTTTTTCATACACGGCACGAAGGCGCAGGTAGGCTGGTTTGGGATCTTCGCGCCACTCCGAAAACTCGCCGTCAGCGGCTGGAAGACGCTCGCGCAGATAGTAGTCGGAAAACAGTCCCCGATTGTTGAAGTACACCTCGGACCAGTAAGCGAGGTCATAAGCGAAGCGTAGCTTATCAAATTGCGAGAACGCGTCAGCCTCCGTCCAAGTGAACCTCCGGAGGACCCGGAGATGGACAGGAGTAGGCCGTCGACGGTCCGGTCATATACCGCTCAAGGGTTGCAGAGGAGAAGGCTGCAAGCGCGTCTGACCAGAAGAAAGATCCCGAGTTCGCCGCGCTTGACCAGTTCCTCTCGTCTGGCGCGCTCGTCCCCCAACCGACTGACGCGTCGGTCCCAGCCAAGGAACACGTTCTGATGCGGCGCACTGCCAGCCTCATGCGGACCGCTATCGTGTTACGTCGAGACGAAGAGGAAAAGAACCGTCGTGAGTTGGAGCAACAACAACATGAGCGAGAGCGGGCGGAACTGCGGAAGCAGATTGAGGCTGAAGAGGCAAAAGTGGCGCAATTAGATCAATGGGCTAAAGGCTGGGAAGAGGCGGAACGACTCCGGCGGTTCATCTCCGCTTATGCCGAGAAGGCACAAACTTGGCCGACCGATAGCCAGCCGAAGACAAGTCGTGGATCGAGTGGGCGGTCAGGGAGGCAGATCGGCACGATCCATTCGTCAAAGATAAGCCGATTTCGGTCCTGGATAGGAAACACGAGCTACGTGGGTGGTGAACATGATGGTCACCAATTGGTCATAGAGACCTTCTCTTAGTTCGCTCATGCAGAAGAGAGCTCCTGAACGTGAATCACCCACTCTAACAAAACGATACAACTGAGCGCCCAGCCCGAGGCTGCATGCTGACCGGCTCAATCTTCGACACCTTTGTTGGCTTGTATAGTACGAAAATACACTATGAATGATGTATATAGGTATATGTTTTCCGTGAACATAGCCGAGCGATTGGCAAACTACGGGCAACGACAATTGTTTTCCGAGTGGCTTTAGGGAATCAGCGATGGATTGGGTCAGGTTGATCACAGATCGGGCACGGATCTCCGGTATTCTCCGGGTTGACGACTTGGCTGCGAGTTAAACACCTCTGAAGTCGCCATTGGGAACGCGCTCCGCCGACAGGAGGAACGTGGTCTTGTCGAGCATCTCGGAAAGAAGATTTTCATCAACCGACTAATCCTCGACTTTTCAGGGCGAGAGCTAATAATTACGCTGAGGCCTGAATCATACCTGTCGCTCGAAACTGTTTTGAGGGACTCAGGCATTTCGACGCAAAGTCCAACGGTTCTAACCTGCGTTACAACCGGACGGCCTGGCAAGTTCCGAGCGAAGTCTGTCTCGATAAGCTTCCGCCGGATATCGAAGAACCTCTTCTGGGGTTTCCAGGAAAAGCGAACGCGATACGGCAAGTACAACATAGCCGAACCAGAGAAAGCCCTGTTGGATTGGGTCTATCTGCGGCGACAGGAAGGTAGCACAATCAACACCGGTGAGTTGGACCTGCAGAGGCTTGATCGGGGCAAGCTGCTGCAGTATGCCGCGAAGTTCCCGATCCCAGTAAAGCAACAAATTATGGAAGCAGTGGCCAACTTCAACATTGTTACGCCTGGCGCCCGGTAGCCAGGGTGAAAACACCGCATCGAATGACCTGGTTCCTACGCTGCCCAGACAGGAAGACAGGACTGATCTTTCACGGTGACCGCGTCAGCCAATATGCCAGCTACGAGTTCGCCAAGGTGCTGAAAGAGTGCGGGATTACACCCTCGATGAGTCGTAAAGGCAACTGCTGGGATAACGCCTGCAGCGAGATGTTGTTCGGATCGCTCAAGGCGGAACGGTTGCACGGCCAGCACTTTGAAACCCGGCGCCAAGGCAAAGATGAAGCCCTCGACTGGCTGCTTTGGTATAACCGAAACGTCACACCGAGCGCAAGCGAATCTTTCAAGAAGACGAAGATCAACCGAGCGGTTTAAGTCAGATGCAAAAGCTAAACACGACCGGTGCTCCTGCCAGAACGATGGCTTTTATTTATCCGTCGTTCCGGAGTTACTTGCAACTGAGGACGCATCCAGCGCCTGTTGCAGATCCTCCAGAAGATCGTTCACGTTTTCAATTCCAACGGAGATCCGTATCATGCCGTCTGTGATTCCGGCTTGGCGGCGGCGGGCCGGTGACATCTCCCTGTGAGTGGAGGTTGCTGGATGCAGGACTCCAGTGAAGATGTCTCCCAAACTCGTAGCGCGCACGCAGATTTGTAGCGCATCCATGAATCGGAAAGCGGCCTCGCGGGAGTTTTCTGCCAGTTCAATCGAGATCATGGCTCCGGCATGGGGTGGCTGGAGGATTCGGTGTAAGGTCTCCGGCGCCTCGGCGCGAGGCAGGGCAGGGTAATAGACGCGAGCCACACGAGGGTTGCTGGAAAGCTGATGGGCAATGCAATTGGCATTAGCGCATTGGCGTTCCATCCGCAGTCCCAAGGTCTTAATGCCTCGAAGTATTTCGTGTGCATCCCACGGCCCCAGAATGCCACCAGCGAGTTTCATGACGCTGATCAGCGCCTGATGATCGAAGCTCTCTTTTGCAATCACCACGCCTCCCATTGCGTCGGCGTGGCCGCTCAGATACTTAGTGGCGCTGTGGACTACAAAATCGGCGCCGTGTTCGAGCGGGCGGCACAGGTATGGGCTGGCAAAGGTGTTGTCAACGATCAGCCTTGCATGATGGGTTCTGGCAATTTCGGCGCAAGCGTCAATGTCGCAGATCTTCAGCAGCGGGTTGGAGATGGTCTCGGCAACCAGTACGCACGGACGCACTTCTTCCGCCTTGGCGGCAAGGGCTGGCAGGTCGGAAAAATCGGCGGGAACGGTCTTGACACCGAACTTGCCAAAGATCAGGACGAGTAGGTCGAGCGTCGCGCCGTAAAGATCACGCGAGGCGAGTATGGTCGAGCCCGGAGAGAGTTCGCACGCAAGCAGAGCAGCGTGAAGTGCAGCCATGCCTGAGGCGTAGGCGCAGGCAGCTACTCCACCCTCCAACGAGAGGATCGCCTGCTCCATCGCTGCGACCGTGGGATTGCCATAGCGCGTGTAGATGTAACCCGGTTTCTCGCCCCCAAGTACCGCATCGGCCTCAGCCGTGGAGCCGTAGGTGAACGTGGTGGAAGCATAGATGGGCGTGGCGACCGGCTGGCCTACTGGCTGGCCTTGCCGTTCGCCGGCATGAACTAATCGGGTCGCTATATCGAGCTGATGATCAGCCATTTACACCCCAAAGCGTCGCAAGATGGAAACAGTCGAAAAAAGGATCAATGCATGGATTCCACGCACTATGGCCGCGAACGCCGGCCACACCCAGGTAACCTTGATGTTTCACTGCAAAAGGCCAGCCGCTCGCAACAGACTGGTCTTCTTATTGGCAGTTCTTAGTACTTCGGCAACGATGGGTCAACCTTATCGGCCCACGCAAGAATCCCACCCGTGAGGTTGGAGGTACGTTTGAAACCGGACTGCCGCAGGAAATCCACGGCCTTGGCGCTGCGCACACCGCTCCTGCAGTGCACGACAATGTCACGGCTTAAGTCGAGTTCATGGACACGCTTGGGCAGATCGCCGAGCGGTATCAAGTACCCATTGATGTGGCATATCTGGTATTCGTGGGGCTCGCGAACATCGAGGACGAAGATGTCTTCACCGGCATCGAGGCGGCGCTTGAGTTCTTCGGGCTGAATCTCCGGAATCTTTGGGCTCGCCGCGGCCTCCGCTTCTTCTCCGCGAATTCCGCAGAACTGGTTGTAGTCGATCAACTCTCTCTGCGTCGGGTTGGTGCCGCATACAGGGCATTCCGGATTCTTGCGAACGCGCAACTCGCGGAAACGCATGGCCAAAGCGTCCACTAGCACAAGACGGCCAACCAACGAATCGCCAGCGCCGAGAATCAACTTGATGACCTCCGTCGCCTGAATGATGCCGAGTAATCCGGGAAGTACTCCGAGTACTCCACCCTCGGCGCAGGAAGGCACCAGCCCGGGCGGTGGCGGTTCCGGATAAAGACAGCGGTAACATGGGCCGTTCTCGGTCGCAAAGATGCTCGCCTGCCCTTCGAAGCGAAAGATGGATGCGTAAACATTGGGCTTGCCCGTGAGCACGCAAGCATCGTTAACCAGATAGCGCGTGGCAAAGTTGTCGGTGCCGTCAGCAATGATATCGAAGCCCTTGAATATCTCCAGCGCGTTTTGGCTGTTGAGCAGCGTGTCAAAGCGCTCAATCTTGACGAAGGGATTAATCGCATTCAGCTTGTCAATCGCCGAGTCGAGTTTGGGACGGCCCACGTCGCCGGTGAAGTGGAGCACTTGGCGCTGCAGATTCGTGTAATCCACGACATCGAAATCCACGAGGCCCAGCGTACCCACTCCAGCGGCGGCCAGGTAAAGCGCCAGAGGGGAGCCAAGTCCACCCACGCCGATGCACAGCACGCGCGCGGCCTTCAACTTCTGCTGACCTGCCATCGCGACCTCGGGCATGATCAGGTGCCGCGAGTAACGCAGTATTTCTTCATTGCTCAGTGTTGTCGGAGTGCGTTCGTTCAATGTAGCCAATTTCCTTCTCCCGTAATTCAGGTCGCTCAAATTCTCGATCGAGAAAATCCGATGCGGGTTATACACCGCCGGCAACTGAGGGCACAATGGTGATTGTGTCCGTCTCTTTGGCCGGCGTAGCGTCTTTTGCCAAGTAGCGGATATCTTCGTCGTTCAGATAAACATTGACGAAGGAGCGCAGCTTGCCGTCTTCTGCAAACAGGTGCTTTCGCAGATCAGGATGCTGAGTGACAAGGGTATTCAAAGCTTCGCCTACGGTTTGTGCAGTTACTTCAACCGAGGACTGCTTCCCCGCATAGGGACGGAGCGGCGTTGGTATCAGAATTTTGATCGGCATGTCATTCCTTTTCTAACGGCTCTGTTGTTCTTGGAGTGTTTAGCTCACTTCGATTGTTTCATCCTGAAAGTGCTTGGACTGTTCCTCACCCAGCAACAAGAAGGAGTTTGTCAGAACGGCTTTTCCATTTTCGACGCTGGTGATCACATAGGAACATCCGGTCCAGTGTGCCTCGTCCAAATCAGTACTCGACCACTTAGCGGGCCAATCGGGATGCGAGTGATAAAAACCCACAATATCGTGGCCCGCCAGCGCTGCCTCGCGCTGAATGCGAATCAGTTCAGACGGACTAATATGATAACGGTTCTGTGGCGAGTCCGTGCGCGTGTTGCCACATGCCACCGCACTTTGCACCGTCTTGTTTGCTAACTCGTCGAACTCGCCTACAAGCACGCCGCAGCACTCATGCGGATAGGTTTGTTCACCGTGCTCGCGCAGTTGATCGAGAATGGTTTTCTGAATTCTCAGTGCCATGGCTTACGCAATCCTCTCACTTGACATCGGAGTTTTCCCAGAACCGTTCACTCAAGTACTTGTCCCCGGAGTCAGGGAAGATGGTCACAACCACTGAACCCGGTGCGGCAGACTTCGCGACCTGCAGCGCGCCTACCATGGCACCGGCCGCCGAGACTCCCACGAGCAATCCTTCCTCCGTCGCCAACCTCCGGCACATCGATTATGCCTCTTCCGTACCAATGCCGAGATCCTCATCGGAAATCGTTGGATCATATATCTTTGGAATAATCGAGGTCTCCATGTGCTTCGTTCCCTCAATGCCATGGAAAGGTGCGTCCGGTTGCAGCGAGATGCAGCGAATCTTCGGGTTCAGTTCCTTTAATCTGCGTGATGTGCCCACGAAGGTTCCGCTGGTTCCAAGCATAGCGACAAAATGAGTCACTCGGCCATCGGTCTGCCGCCAGATCTCGTCGGCGGTTCCATTCACGTAATGCGCGAGCCAGTTCGCGGCGTTGGAGTACTGGTCAGCGTAATAATACTTTTCAGGCTCGGAAGTAGCCATCTCGCGCGCTTTCCGAATTGCTCCATCGGAGCCTTCGCCCGGATCGGTGTAAACGATCTGCGCACCGTACGCCCGCAAAATGCGCTTCCGCTCCGCAGAAACATTGGATGGCATGCAGAGCGTGACCGGAATGCCATAAGCCGCTCCCAGCATGGCATAAGCAATACCCGTGTTGCCGCTTGTAGAGTCGAGCAGGGTTTTTCCTGCAACCAGTTTCCCCTCCCTCAATGCCTCGGCCACCATGTTAGAGGCCGCGCGATCTTTGATCGACCCACCAGGATTGTTCCACTCCGCCTTTGCGAGGACTAGGACTCTATCCAGCCCCTCAGTCACGCGGTCAAAGCACAATAATGGCGTGTTGCCAATACGCTCCTTCAGGTTCGTGCCAATCGTTTTATTCATAAGAGTGAGCGCGTCGTACTAGTAGTGCTAACAGCACACTTCCGAGGGCCGTTTACCTCAAAGATGCGGAAGTGCCACTTAGCGATCTATACACATTGCCGAAAGTTCATCGGATAATTCTGAGTTGCTCCCGGCTGCGGATCCACGGCAAAGCGAAGAGAGTCGTTCATGCTGGCATAAGAAGCTTTGACTGCGCCGGCCAAAGAGAGCGCCTCGCAAGACTTCTCGCCGTGTAAGGATGTCTTTCTCAGGGTGAGGTAAACGGGGTGTATGCGGAAAGTGTCTTCACGTCTGCACCACTCCATGAATACACGGCCAAGAGAGGATCCTGTCGCGTTTGCATCGCGTGAACCACCTCCGGAGGATGAAGAATGAATGCACCTGGAGAGTTAAGACTGGAAACTCCATTTGCAATCCAGGTTGCCGTTCCGGCGGCAACATAATAAAGTTCAATCGCCGGATGCACATGAGACGGGTACAACGTATTCGGTCCGATCAGAGTGATCCCGAGGCAAACCTTCTCGCTCTTAAATGGAGCCTCTGGGCCAATGATCTCGGCAAACGCCATATTGTGTTCGAGGCCAGGTGCGTCGTCCCTCGTGGCGTAGCTGTAACGCCATGGTAAATCAAGCGCAACCGGGCGAATCGCATCGAGGAGACCGGCGGTTGCATGGCTTCCCGCGATGAGTGCAGCGTCAAGATGCCGAATCGACGGATGTTGGCTTCTTGAAAATCTTCCTTCAAGTAGCGGAAGCGGTTCCAGAAGTGCGAGAACTCTGGCGGCCTCCCTGCCCGCGGGATCATCCGCGACCGTCCGCTTTAGGAAGTACGCTTGAATCGTCTCGATCAAATTGAGAATAGAGGGCAGGTTGGCGGACATCGTCACCTCAACTCCGACTTCAGAACCGCCACGGTATGCCCGATGCGCTCCCCGTTCTTGAATGCCTCGTATGCGCTGGCCGGGTCCAGACGCTGCGTCAGTAAGGCTCGCTCGATCCCCAAGGCGCTTTCGCCCGACTCTGCGAGGCCCACTCGCCTGAACGTCTCTTGAAGAACTTCGGCCCGGTAAAAGAAAAACGGTCCGAATCCGTTCTTTTGGTTCTGCTCATAGTCCTGTATCAGTTCTGGGTCGCCTTGAACTTTCCAGCTATAAGTTAAGAACGATGGAACATACCCGGCCAACTCGGCGAGTGACAGAAATACGTGGAGAGGCACTCGGGCTCCCAGGCAGGAAAGCACCGCACCGCCAGGAAGCAGAAACTCTCTCGCCTGCACCAAAGCCAGGTAGTGGAGGTCGAGCATCTGTTGCTTCACCAGTTCGGGCAAGTTCTCCGCGCGGGGAGGCAGATACGCGGAACTGTTTTGCTCGACGGCCACTTCTTCTGCGCTTTGCAGCAAAATATTCGGAAGATTTTCGTAGATCACGTCATAACGGGCAGCATAGGGACGCAAAGGCGCCAGGAGATCGCCATAGCCGGCCTCGATGGTAAACGGATGGCGTGGGCCCTGGGTGGCTATCACGTTGCGGGCAATATTGTCAGCAGCCGCAGCGACGACGTCCTCATGCACATCCGTCAGGCCGACCCGGGTTGACCCGAGAATCTCGATTGCGGATAACACGTCGAGCCCCGAGCCAGTTCCGATGGAGCAGAACGACTTGATGGGCACGCCTCCGCGTTGTTGGCGATATAGCTTGAATGCGGGCACGGCAACTTGCGCCACCCAGTCACTTTCGAAATCGTCAATCCGGGGCTGGAAGCAATGGCCGGTTACATTGATGGAAAGCTGCTCTTGAATGCGTTTCGGGCTTTCAATCGCCAAGTAGACCGACGCATTCACGCGCACCGCTTCTTGCGAATTGTGTGGTGACATCTCAGTTCCCCTTCCGGCCGACGGTTTGCAACGCCTGATCGAAATCCGCAATCAGGTCTTCGACGTCCTCAATGCCGACGGAAACGCGAATCATATCGGGGGTGATGCCGGCGCTTAACTGCTGCTTCTTATTCATCTGCGAGTGAGTGCTGGTTCCCGGATGAAGTACCCCCGTGCGGGCGTCGCCGATATGGACGACGAGTGCGGCAACCTTGAGATTCTTTACGAATGTTCTTGCCGCCTGGGCATTACCCTTGATGCCGAAGGTGAGAATGCCGCTGGCCGAGTCGCGCAGGAAATACTTCTTGATGCGGGCGCGGTTGGCGTTTCCTTTTAGACCCGGATAAACCACCCAGTTGACCTTTGGATGCGTGCTCAGGAACTTGGCCAGCGCCAGCGCATTCTCGCTATGCCGCAGGATGCGCAGATGCAACGTCTCCAGCCCAAGACTAAAGAGAAATGCGTTGAAAGGGCTCAGGCATGCGCCAAAATCACGCAGGTACTGCGCACGGGCCTTGGCGATGTAAGCCATGTTCTGAAACTTCTCGACGTAGCGAGTTCCCGCATAGGTGTCGTCGGGTTCGGTTAGGTCGGGGTATTTCCCATTGGCCCAGTTGTAGTTGCCGCCGTCAATAACCACCCCGCCAAGGCTGGTTGCATGGCCGTCGATGTACTTGGTCGCCGAATGCGTAATGATGTTTGCGCCCAAGGTGAAAGGATTGCACAAGCAAGGCGTTGCCAAGGTGTTGTCAACGATGAAGGGCACATCATTCTTGCGCGCCAACGAGGCGAACTTGGCGAAGTCGAGAATCCCCAGGCCTGGGTTTCCAATCGTCTCTGCGAGGATCAATTTCGTGTTCGGACGGAAGGCCTTTTGTAACTCTCTCTCCGGAGATTCGGGATCGATAAAGGTCGTTTCAATCCCGTAGCGTTTAAGCGTGCGGTAGAGAAGCGTATAGGTACCTCCGTAAATCGTGGACGCTGCAATCACGTGGTCCCCTGCGCTGGCAATGTTTGTGATTGCCAACAGGTTTGCAGCCTGCCCGGAGGCCAGAGCCACCGCACCGGTGCCGCCTTCCAACTCCGTGATCTTCTGTTCAAACGCAGCAACCGTTGGATTGCCGGTGCGCGTGTACTTGTAGCCTGCTTCCTTAAGGGCAAAGAGACGTTCTACCTGGTCCAGATCTTCGTACTTGTAGGTCGTCGATTGAAAGATGGGGAGAACCCTTGCCTCGCCCACCTTCGGCACGTAGCCGCCCTGGATACAGACGGTGCCCTTGCCGCGTTTCACGGGCCCGATGGCGCTTACTTGTTGGATCGCTTTTGTACTCATGAATTAGTTCCTATGAAGGCGAATACTCATGGGCGGTTTCGACCATGGCTTTAACGTTTTCAATTGGTACATTGGGTGGAATGTCGCAGCCCGGCATCAGGATGTAACCGCTAGTGTTTCCGGCCTTGGCAATGGCCGCACGGCAGGCAGCCGCCACACCCTCGGGGGTTTCCTTCTGCATCACGGCGACAGGGTTCATGTTTCCCGCAAATGCAATTTTGCCGCCAAGGATACGGCGCGCTTCGGTGAGATCGACTTTGTAGTCCACCGACATAAGGTCCGCGCCCGCGAGCGGTATCTGGTCGAGACGGTTGGTGGTGTTGCCGCAGATGTGAACCGTCAGCCAGACACCACGTGCTTTGACTCTTTCTCCCACTTTCTTCAGGGAAGGGAGCGAGAATTCGATGAACTGTTCGCGCGATATCAAATCACCCGAGGAGGTCGGATCGGCCAGCGAAATGATCGATACGCCGGCGTCGATAAACGGCTCCAGGTAGGCGAAGCATAGCTCCGATGCGAAGTCGAGCACCTCATGTACCGCAGCCTTATCCTTATAAAGTCCGCGCATGAGTTTTTCGACCCCGTAGGCAAGACCGCCCAAGGTGAACGGAGCCCACTGGCTGGTGCCGACTACCGTGTGCTCTCCAATCGACTTCGATAGGATTTGTGCCGCTTCCACCAGAAGGCGAATGCCTGCATCCTCTTTCACTCGATCAACCAATGACCAGTCGAGATGGGCGGCATCTTGAATCAGTGGCTCCATGACATCGGGCGTTCCCTTGGCGCGGAACTTGATTTTTCCGCCCGCTCCCCGAATGGCCAGGTTGTGATATCCGGAGCCCGGCCAAACGATGTCACAACCCACGACCTCATTGGTGCCAGCAATAGTCTCCGCCAAGCGTTCCGAACTTGCAGCCAGCGCCTGCTCCATCGTCAAACCGCTCCGGTTCAGCGCCCAGGCGCCTCCCGAAAGCAGTGAGACCGGCAGGTACGGAGTTTTCTCGAGCCGGATTACACTTTCGATGGTTTCTTTATGTGTCACAATTTCGCCTCTTTCGGCGCTAGTCTCTCTGTCGCGGTAATGCGCCGCACAACGGATTGCTTATTAGAGCTTCTTATCGGGCGACAACAGCCGTTTGTAATAGAAGCCCGCAGTGTACAAAGCTGCCGCCGGATTATGCGCCAGCACGCGATCCTTGGTAATGAGCGTCGTGACGAGCGCGTCGGAGTGTTTCATGAACAGCGAATCGTGTCCCACGCACAGTCCGACGATTACGTTCAGGTCCGTCTTCTGCGCGTTGAGCAACTTCGCCTGGAAGATCGGGTTGCAGATCGATTCGTGGCACCCCTTGGCAATCTTTAACTCGTCAGGAATGCCAATCTCGGTCTTATCCACAGAGCCTACCTTGCAGAGGACGGCATACGGTTCCAACCCATGCGCCTCAAGAACCTTGACGAAGATTCGTGTTTCCTCAATCAGGCCAATGCAGGTCGCTATGCCGATGCGCCTGGCCCCGATGCGGTTTGCAAATGCGATGATCTCCTCCACCCGCGTCAGTTTGCCGTAGTAGGTTCCCTCAACCTCGGCGGCAGCACGCGAAATGCGGGCGTCTTCACCATCGCCCTGGTACAACTCCAGCACCTTGCTCAACTCTTCGGGGTCGCTGGCCTCAGTGAGGCAAAATGATGGAAAGTCTTTATCCCTGCGATAGCAGCTAAGCAGGCCACAATCAGAGCACGTTGGATCGGACTTCTTTGACATAATCTCCCACTCAAAACAGTAATGACTGCACGAACGCTTTCTCAAAAGCGGGATCGTTCGCCAGCTCAAGTACCTCAACTTGTTCCACAATTCGCTTCATCTTGTCCCGCGTATGGCGATTCAACAGAAACGCTTGCGCGCCAGACTTCGACGTATTGCCGACAAATTCAACGCGGTCACTGAACTCGGCTGGTAACAGCCCCAGATGAATCAAACTCGCTGTCCGTAGATGGAAGCCGAATGAGCCGGCGATCAGCACGCGATTCACCTGCGCAGCCCCCACCTTGTTCACCTTCAGCAACATCTCAATTCCCGTGCGAATAGCACCCTTGGCAAGTTGCACCTGGCGTACATCCTTCTGCGTCAAATACACCGGACCGACGATCCGGAACGCAGCTTTGCCGTCGATCGTCTCCCACTGATCTCGCCACGGCTGCGCATGGCTTGCGCCGTTGTTTTGAAAGCGACCGTTCTTATCTAGCCCTCCCTGCGAAGCCAGTTCCCCAACGATATCCAGCAGACCGCTGCCGCAGATACCGACTGCCGGGGCAGCGGCGATGGTTTCAACGCGGATTCCATGATTGCCAAGCGAGACGAGTTCCACCGCGCCACGGCTGGCGCGCATTCCACATGCAATGTTCATGCCTTCAAAGGCCGGCCCGGCGGCGGTTGAAGTTGCCGTCAGCTTGCCCTCGACGGAAAGCACAATCTCACCATTCGTGCCAATGTCCACCAGCAGGACAATCCCTGGCTGTTCGGCTAGCCGCGTTGAGAGAATTCCCGACGTAATGTCAGGCCCAACGTATGCCGACATAATCGGCGGGAGGTAGACAAGCCCATGCCGCGAGATGCCTAACTCGATTTCCCGAGCCCGGACGTGTTGACCTCCTTCGAGCGCAAGCGCGTACGGGTACTTGCCGAGCGAAGCCGGATCGGTTCGGGTTGCAAGATGCAACATAGTGGTGTTGCCGCTGAACACGGCCTCATAAATGTGGTGCAGCGCAACTCCCGCCTGCGCGGCGAGGTATGCGATCTGCCGGTTTACTTCCTCGATCAGTTCCCCATGCAGTTTTTGCAAACCTTCGGGCTTCGAACCAATCTTGATGCGCGACAGCACGTCTTGTGCGAGCAGTGCTTGCGGATTCAGGCTCGAAGACACGCCAAGTTCCGCGCCGGTGCGGAGATCGAGCAGCGTAACCACAAGCGTGGTGGTTCCAATGTCGATCGCCACGCCGTAGCTATGGATCGTCGTATCGCCCGGCTCCTCGGTAAGCACTGCATCACCTGCATAGACACGCGTTGAACCCGTCGCCTCGTCGAACGATTTGCGGATACACGGATCAATCTCTACGGTGAGCGTCTGGCCTTCGCTCAGTATCTGCAGCCCATCCCCAGCCTTGGCTTCAACCTCGACCCGTACATCGCCATGTACTGTCGTCTGGCAGGCGAGCACCCATCCGCCTTCGAGCGCAGCCCGACTGGACGAATCTTGAGCATTCTCGCTCAGGTTTTGCCTGTACTCATCACTCACTTTCGTCTTGCATTTGCCACAGGTACCCGCACCGTCGCACGGAGTCTCCATGTTGATGCCCGCCGCTCGCGCGGCGTCGACGAGCAGCGTGCCAGGCACAACCGGAACGGATATGTCGTGCGGCATGAAATGAACTGTCGCCACCGGCTACTCGTCTCCCTTCGTTACAGCATCGGTCATTGCGCGAATGCTCTCCAGTTTGGTTGAGGTGCTGAGGCCGCAGGCTGGCGAGATGATGTCGATGCCGCTCGCAACCAGACTCCGCGTCACGGAGCCGATCTTCTCCGGCGCGAGCCATTGCAGGGAATACGTGCTCAGATTTCCCATGGTCGTGACCTGCGGAAATTCCGCTTTGAGCGCAACCAGGTTCACCATTGCGTCCGTGCTCAACGCGTCGCACCGCAGCTTTGGCAGTAAATGACGGACGCGCTTCAGGTCGCCGCAGATGTGGATGATGACCGGAAAACCGAGAGCATGTACGCTATCCACAAATTGATTGAGATAACGCACGGCAAACTGCTCGAACATCGCGGGGCCAAGAATCTCGCCGGTTGCCGAAGGATCTCCGACGGCGATGACCGACGCGCCTTGCTCCACCAGCAATCGTTTAGCAAATGCCGTGAGCAAGCGGGTCACATAGTCAAGGACACGATGCGCGCCCTCGGGATCCTTGCGCAGCGACTTATAAAAGGTCATGGGATCGACAATCGATGCCGCCGTGCTGATCGGGCCAGTCAAGCTGGCAACCACTGGAACGTCAGGATTGGCCGCCGCGATGCGATGCGCCGCATCCACAACGACATTCATGCGCCCGGATTGCGCGAGCTTCTCAACGTCCGCATAGATCACATCGCCGATTGAGGGAAATACCTCGCGCGCAATCTTCGGCTCACAGGCGAGCGTGCCGTGATTGATTTCGCTGCCCAGCAGTTCGGCTTCAATCGTCATGCAGAACGGCACGCCGATGTTTTCAAAACCCGTGAACGACTGGATGTCTTGTGCAAGCGCGGCCATGCGCTGCGCGTCGAAGTGAGCCGCAGGCAACGTGTTTCCGGTTTTCTGCATGATCTCGACAATTGCAGAGTTCATCATCCCACCTGTACAGATCACGGGAGCACGGTCCACGGGTTCTTTCCGCAGCACGCGTAACAGGCGTTCCTTGGGACTCAGGCTGTCCATGCTTCCTCCAACTGTTCGCTATACACTGGCCACCCAATCTCGCGGACGGCATCAAGCATGGCATCGATGTTTTCAAATGGCGTCTCCACGGGAAGGCTGCAACCGGAAGCCACAATGAGCCCTTTTGGATTGTCGTGCGCCTTCCACACACACTGGCGCACCGCCGCGCGCACCTGCGCAGGAGTTCCCTGCAGCATGATCTCCGACGGAGATACATTTCCCATTAGCCGGACTCGATCCCCCACCTTGGCTTTTGCCTCGGCGAGGTCGGCGGCATTATCAATCGAGAGACAAGCGGCTCCGGTATCGCACATCTGCTCCCAGATGGCACGCGTCTTCCCGCAGATATGCAGCGTCACGGCCCGGTCGCGACTTTGAATGAACTCCACGAGACGCGTCAGGTAAGGCTGACCAAATTCCTTGAACTGTTTCGGGCTGATCACCGTCGTCGAGCACATCGCATCCGTTAGGCTCGGAGTGCATCCCGCGTCCAGAATGGCTTTCGCATAAGCCAGCGCACCCTGCAAAGCAATCTCGCAGAGCTCGTGGACCGCAACCGGATTCTTCAGCATGAGCCGCACCAGCGTCTCGGTGCCGATCAGAAACGAGGCTGTCGTGAATGGACCTGTCAGCGCGCCAGTGACTACAACTTCCTTGCCAACGGCATCCACCGCTCTGGACATTGCTTCGAGATGCTGAGGAAGGTTGCCATCGGTATGTGGATTCGCAGGTTTAAGCGAAACGATCTCCTCCACGGAGTGAATCGCAGGCTCGGCGAGATACGCCGTCTCGTCATCCGGGTAGTGAACGTGCGCTCCCATCGCTTCAGCCTGGGTATAGAGATCGGTGAAGATGCGGATCACGTCATAGCCAAAGCGCCGGTAGGCGGCAACCTGCGCGTCTGCCAGCAACCGTCCGTTGCCGCGGAACTCCGAGACCCGCGCACCAATCACGCGCGCCGCCGTGTTACCCACGATTGGCACACAGGGTAGTCTGTCTACGGCCTCACCGCGTCCGTAGGCGGCAAAGCGTTCAACCGGGGTCATGAGGTCGCAACCGGTCACGCCGGAACCCCGGCGAGTTGCTTCACCAGCTTCACAGCATTGGGTGCTGAGTTTGCGTAACCATCTGCATGGATGCGGTCGGCAAACGCCTTTGAGATCGGACCGCCTCCCACAATCACCTTGAAGCGCTCTCGAAGGTTTGTCGTTTGCAGCCTCTCCACTACCTCCGCCATGGCATCCATCGTAGTTGTCATTAGAGTCGACAGCGCGATGATGTCCGCGTTTTCCGCGACTGCCGTGTCAACGAACCGTTGTGGCGGAATATCGCGTCCAAGGTCGACGATGTCGAAGCCCGATGCCTCCAGCATGATTTTGACCAGGTTCTTTCCAATGTCGTGGGTATCACCCTCGACCACCCCGATCACTACCTTGAATCGCCGTTGGCTTGCGTCTTCCACTTTCAGGTGCGGACGAAGAATGTCCAACCCTCTATACATGGCATCGGAGCACAGCAGCAGTTCAGGGATGAAGTACTCCTCACTTTCGAAGAGTTCGCCGGCGCGCCCCATTCCGTCCACCAATCCACGCTCGATTGCGGTATAGGCGTCAATTCCGCGCTCCACGGCTTCGGTCGCCAGTTGCCCTGCTGTGTCCTCATCCATTCCGACGACTGCATCCGATAATGCTTTGAAGAGTTCGTTCTCGTTTTTCGGCATCATTACCTCCACTACTTCAACCAAAACAGAGCGCGCTTCTTGATGCGCTCCAGTACTTCCATAGAAATCCAGACAACTACTCCGGTGTAGAGAATTCCGGCGACCATGCGGGGGTAGTCCGCGTAGTCGGCGTAAAGTTGCACAAAGCGGCCTAACCCATTGCTGGCGCCAAATAACTCAGCGACGGTTAGCATGATGAAAGCGAATACCAGTCCAACGCCGATACCTGAGAAGATGTGCGGCAACGTGGCAGGAAACACTACACACCGCAGGTACTCGACCTTTGCGAGCCCGAGGATTCGCGCATTGTCCCGGTAATGTTGCGGCAGAGCCGCCGCTCCATTGGCCGTGTTCAGAAACACGGGCCAGAAGACGCCGATGAATACAACGAATCCCGCAGCCGTGCGAAACGTCGGCAACAATGCAATCGCGTACGGAATGTAGATTGTGGGAGGAACCGGCGATGCAAACCGCGCAAACGGAGAGAACATCCGGTTCAAGGACGGCGTGGTTCCCACCACCAACCCCCACACCACACCCAGCGAAATTGCGAGAGCCAAACTCGGCAAGAGGATCAGGAAAGAGTAGCCGGTGCCCAGTAGCAGTTCGGGAAGCGACATCCACAAAATCTTCGCGGTCAGGACTGGGCTTGGAAAGAGGTACTTACCGGAAAAATGGATCGACGTACTTATGAACTGCCACAGCAGGATGATTCCGGCAATGAAGAGGATGCCTTCCTTACCCTGAATGGTCAACGCTTTGGACCACGAGAAGTTCGCCGCTTGCGAACGCGCGCTCCTCGCCGTTGGTAGTTGCCCGGCAACGCTTAGCGTGGATGGGACAACAGGAGTAGATGGAGTTCCGAACGCTACCATCTAGTTCACCTCCCTACAAGCACTGGGACCGGAATCGGCCTCGATTCTTTGCAAAATGTCTTCCCGGAAAAATTCGTTGATGCGTTCACTGAGCAGGCCGAACTCACGCGACTTGAATAGCCGTCGCGAGCGCGGGCGGCCAAACGGCACGACTATTTCCTGTATGACCCGGCCGGGCGAGGAGCCCAGCATCACCACGCGATCCGCAAGGTACAAGGCCTCTTCCACGTCATGAGTCACAAATACAATCGTCTTCTGGGGCTTGGCCCATACCTCCAGCACTACATCCTGAATCTTTGCCCGGTTTATCGGGTCCAGCGCGCCAAAAGGTTCATCCATCAGCAAAACCGGCGAACCTAGAGCCAGAGCCCTGGCAATCGCGCCACGTTGCTGCATTCCTCCTGACAACAGCGACGGATACTGGCCTGACGACTCCGCCAGTCCCACGCGAGCTAAGTAATCCTCGGCGTGTTTGTGCCGCCAACTCTTGTCATGTTGCGGGTGCGACTTTGATAGGGCCAGTTCGATGTTTTGCGCCAGCGTCAGCCAGGGAAAGAGCGAGTAGTTCTGGAAGACAACGCCGCGTTCGAGCGATGGTCCCTGGATCGCAGAACCCTTCCATGAAATCGTTCCTTCAGCGGGATGGTCAAGCCCCGCGAGCAAGCGCAGCAGTGTCGTCTTGCCGCATCCACTTGGTCCCAGCAGGCAAACAAACTCGCCTTCAGCAACGTTCAAGTTGATATCCACCAGAATCGGCGCGCCGTCATAAGCGAATTGCAACGCCTGAACTTCAATGCCCGACTGTTCATAATGCATGGCGGGCTCCGGAACGAATGCTGCACTCATCGCGTGACTCCAGTTTGATAGTTGGGAGATAAGCGGGAGCCACGAGCTGAAAGACATCTCCGCGGCTCCCGCGCTCTGCCATGGTCCTGAAGCGCGCCTCGTCTCCCCCAAGCCAAAGCGTGTTCCAGTCCCCTTGACGCTCAAGGACTGCAAGTTACTTATCCCGCTGGTTGAAGACCTGTTCCCGCTTCTGCCAGAAAGGATCGTTTGGATTCTGCTGGGCTAGTTCGTCCAGTGCCTGCTTGTAAATACCGGTTTGCACATAGGGAGCAATGTCCAGCTTGGATTCCACAAAATTGCTCTTGATCATCGTGTTCCAAAAACGCTGAACATCCGCAAGATTCGGGTCCGTTGCCTGGTCAAGGTGTCCGCTGTAGAAGCCCCACTCGATCAAGCCGCGATCCAGCTTCAGATACTTCGCGATATCATCCACGGTCTTCTGGTGGTTATCATTGGCGAACTTTTCGGCGCGCAGAATGGCGCGAACGAAATGCTGCCACACCACGCGACGCGCCTGTGCATCTTGTGCATGCACGGTGAGCCTGCAGCATGGGTGCCCAGGCTGCAGAGAGCCGCTACGAATCACAACCTTGAGACCTTGTTCCTCGGCTCGCAGATCGTGCGGTCCCCATACGACCCCGGCATCTACTTGACCGGACTTCACCGCCTCCAAAACAGCCACGGGACTCTTCAGTTCGAAGATCTGCAGATCTGTCTTCCAATTGATTCCTGCGTCGTTCAACGCCCCGCGCACAACCGCATCGCCGGTTGCCAGCCGTACCGTCGCGACCTTCTTGCCTTTTAAGTCAGAAATGCTTTTGATAACGTTCTCATTCGCTGGCGTGACCACGATTGCCGCGTCTTCGCCCATCACACCGCCAATGATGGCGATGTCAGCACCTTTTGCGATATGGACGAGAGGCGCGGTTGTACCAAAAGCTCCGAGGTCAAGTTTGTCGGCGCGCAATGCGGCCAGACCGTCGGCCGAGTTGGTAAACTCAGTCAGTTGCACGTTTAGTCCTTCATCTTTGAAGAACCCTTCTTCTTGTGCAATAAAGAACTTTGCGTGCCCGGTGACGGGGAGATAACCAACCCGCAGTGTGGCAATGGTTTTGGGCTGGAGCAATTTGCCCCTGACGGCGAATCCTCCTGCAGCCACGGCGATCACAACTGCCGCTCCGATAAGACCGAGTATCAGTGTCCGCTTACTCTTGGGTGTGTCATTTGTGCTCATAAATACAGTTCCTCTTCATTCGAAAGACTTGTCTTACTGGATTAGGCTTCGCGGGCTGGCCTGAAAGATTTCGAAAAACAAAAAGCCCACGATTGGAATCGTGGGCTAAGGAAAATACGCGAATTCAATTACCCTAAATAGGAATTGCCTCGCTTTCCGCAGAACCCACAAATCGGCATGGACACATACAACAACAAGCGTTGTTGGACGGCGTCTCGATCATGTGAGTTAGCAGAAACATGAATGAACTATAGCATGGTTCCCATGCACGCGAAAACAAAAATCAGAACAAACGACTTTCTGCCGGCACTCGCCGCGGTGCTGGTGAACTCGCTACTTCTCGCTCCATTGCGCTCGCTGGATCGGCCTAATTGGAGCATCTGATCCAGCCCCAAAGAACGCTCAGTCCTCTCCGTTCGCTCTGCATAAGCAATGCAGATGTCGACAATCGGATTCATCGCTCAGCATGTCATAGCCCTCGGAGCAAGTCATGAAGTTCGCCTGTTTGCGCGAATCCAGCCAGTCATTTCCGTTGCAGTAGCGGGCGAAGCTCGCGAATGTCCTTCAGGTTCTCGACCCCGAGCAGCTTGTCGATGAGGCGCGAACTCGGGGCTTGCCCAATGACGGGCGCGATAAGATCGTAAGCCTTGGCGACAACCTCCTCGCGGGTCATCGGGTTCTCGACGGTACCGCGCACCGACGTGACCCGTTCGCTGAGCTGCGTTCCGTCGTTGAGGACGATTTCGACCAGTGCCTCCCGGCGCGAAGGATTGCGTTCCATGTCCTCGTCCGGGAGCAGTTGAATCTTAGCGCGCTCGCGAAGAACGGCGGGGTCGTGTACGCGCGCCAGATCGTGCGCCGCCCGGAAGGAAACTGTCTTATCGATCAGCATGACGGCGACCAGGTGTTGTACGTTGATATCCGGAATCTCCCGGTTGTTCACTGTCTTCGCCGCGCTGGTAGCGATGCGCACGGCCACCGTACGTACTTCGCCCGTCTTGAACGGACGCCGCTTTTGCAGGATCTCTACCGCATCGAGCACGGCCTGGATTGGCGATCCGACGGTCCACTTCTTGATGTTGGTGCGGGTAACTTCATAACGTTCGCCGAGCCGGTCAATCAGCCCCTCCGCGCTGCCCAGGGAGCCTTGCGCCAGCAGGAAATTGTCTGCCCCGGAAAAAATGTCGTCAACGCCAGTGCCGCCCAACTGGATCATCAAGGCTGCGCTGACGCCATTGCGCGCAGGAAATCCGGCGAAGACCAGGGACTTCTCGATATGGCCGCTATCGCGTTGCCAGGCCAGGGTTCCCGACGCTTGCTGTGCGGCATAGTCGAGCAGCCAGCGCATTTGCCGCGCGTTCAACCGCGCCGCACATCCGGCGGCAGCCGACGCGCCAAAGGTGCTGGCAATGCTGTGGGTACTACGGTGAGTCTGCTTTTCCCATGGAACGCCGCCAAGGGTCATTGTGACGCGCGTTCCTACATCCCAGCCGAGAGTCACGGCTCGAAGAAAGTGCATGCCGTTGATCCCGAATTGTTCGCCTGCTGCCAAGGCGGCCGGCACAATGCCGCACCCCGGATGGCAATGGGCAAGCGCGTGTGAGTCGTCAGTCTCGTCGGAGTGGGCGAGCATTCCGTTGACCATCGCTGCCTCAAGCGGTCCGCAGACGACGCCTGAGGCAACGACGGTGGCAACCGCACCGCTGGCTTGCGCACGGGCGAACTTGAGCGCCACTTGTCCGGGCGGTAACTCCGCTCCGGAGATCATTGCGGCAAACGTGTCAAGAATGTGTTCCTTTGCCTTTTCGGCAGCGTCGTCGGGCAACGTTTGCCCATGGGCTTCGCTCATATAGCTACTGAGTTTGTCCATTGCAGCGCTTCCTGCGGCAAGCTTGCCGGCCGCAGGGACAGCCTGTTCGGTGGCGCTTCCCAGGACAGGTGAAATCGCTGTCGCGGCAATGATGCAACCGGCCTGCTGTAACAGGCGGCGGCGGGTCACGATTGATGCATCAAGCTTCTCTTCCATATTCTCGGCTTCCGAATGCACTCTACCCTCCAGGCACAGGACTGCTTCAAAGGTTATCGAACCACTCTACAAGACGCTACGTCCCCGGACATAATCGGACACTACAAGCAAGAAAAAGCCGCCTTTCAATGGAAATCGCATTCATCGCACGATAATTTTGGGCGCCGCCAGTGGTCAATTCAGCCAGCGGCAGGCAGGGCTAACCGCTCCAACTGGTACTTCATTTCCCCGAAATACTTAAGAATCGACCATGACTTTGCGGCAATAATCGGCGCGGTATAATTGCCACGCAACTACGTCTCTTCATCTTCGTCACCATTGGCGTTACCAGAACGAAGCCCGGGTGCTTCTCGGTATTTAGGTATTAAGGAGTTCATACCTCGATGGAAACCAAAGATAATCACGCTCTTGGCTGGATCGGGACTGGCCGCATGGGATCAGCCATGTCCGAACGCCTTGCGAAGGCACGGTGCAATCTATCCCTATATAACCGGACCAGATCCAAAGCCGAACCGCTAGCCGCCCTGGGTGCAAAGGTTGTCGATACGCTTGGCGAATTGGCGCACTGCGACATCGTTTTCATCATGGTGTCCACGTCCGACGATTTGAAAGAGGTATTGTTCGGCGCAAAAGGACTCGCGAGTTCCGGTAGCCTACCGAAGGTCGTCGTAGACTGCTCCACGGTCTCCATGGAAGCTTCGGCTGAGGTTCGCGAGAAGCTGACGGCCAAAGGCGTGGAGTTTCTGGCTGCGCCGGTCAGCGGCAGTCCCAAGGTGGTTAAGGCAGGCAAGCTGAGCGTTGTTGCCTCCGGCCCCAATCATGCGTTTGAGCAGGCAAGGCCGTACATCGATATCTTCGCGCCTGCCGGAGTCAGCTACGTCGGCGAAGGCGAGTTGTCACGCGTCGCAAAAATTTGCGCCAACATCATGCTGGGCGTGGTAGCGCAAAACCTGGCTGAAATTACCGTGCTGGCCGAGAGAGCAGGTCTGCCCCGCTCCGCATTTCTCGCGTTCATCAACAGCAGCGTGGTCGGTTCCATCTTCACGCGCTACAAGAGTCCCGCTTACGTCAACCTCGATTACACGCCGACCTTCACCCCTTTCCTGTTGCGCAAAGACATGGATTTGGGGCTGGAAATGGCCCGAAAACTCGAGGTTGCCATGCCGGTAGCCACGGCAAGCAGAGAGGTGCTTCAGGCGCACCTTGGACAATCTTCATTGAAGGGCGGAAACTATCGGCAGACGGATATCGCAACCCTGCTTGATTTCGAGGCGCGCTGCTCCGGCGTGGAACTCAAGCCTGAAAATATAGAGGTATGGGACGGACTGTCGCCCAAGAGTTAGTTACACGCGTTCCAGAGTTCTGAAAATTTTCGATCCAAGCTGGAGGGAACATGAAGCTATTCAAAACCGGGGAGTACGTTAATCTGCAGAACCCAACTCCCGGTCAGGCTTACAGGCCAGAGATTCTTACTACCGAGCACGGGGCAAAGAGCCTTGGAGGCATGTTTGGCTTGCTGATTCCGGGCAGCCAGGTGCCGTACCATTCCCACAAGAACCGCGAATCCATCATCTTCGCAATCAGCGGAAACGCCATTGAAGTGATCGACGGCCAAGAGACCCCTATCACGGCAGGAGACGTGCTCTTTATTCCGCCCGGGGAGAAGCACACCACGATCAATCGGTCGGAGAAGGACTTCCGTTATGTTGAGTTCTTCACCTGTCCGCCCGTAACCGCCGACTTCGTGGTGGAAGAAAAATAAGGGTCGCTGCCAGAAAGGAAGTTATCGGATTCGCGCAGCCTCTACCTGGTTCGGGATAACCCAATGCCACGTCGAGGCTGCGCTTTATAGAACCTTCAGGATCTTTTCTCCGAAATCACGCGAGATCGAAGCGATCAAGGTTCATCACCTTGCTCCAAGCCGCCACAAAGTCGTGCATGAACGCCTGCTGCGAGTCGCCGCAGGCATAGAATTCCGCGAGAGCTCGGAGCTGAGAATTCGAGCCGAAGACAAGATCGACTACGGTACCCGTCCACTTGAGCTCGCCGCTCGCCCGATCACGCCCCTCCAATACGCCTTCAGATGTAGCGGACTTCTGCCACTTCGTGTTCATGTCAAGAAGATTCACGAAGAAATCATTGGTCAACGTTTCGGGCCGCTTGGTGAAAACACCATATTCGGACCGCTCGAAGTTTGCATTCAGGGCGCGCAAGCCACCGATCAGAACCGTCATCTCGGGAGCGGTCAGCGTCAGCAGGTTCGCCCGATCCACCAGCAGTTCAGCCGCCGATCCCTCTTGTTCCTTCCGGAGGTAATTACGGAACCCATCTGCGATCGGCTCCAGCATGGCAAACGAATGCACATCGGTCTGCTCCTGCGTCGCATCCATGCGCCCCGGCGAGAAGGGAACCTTCACGTCGTGACCGGCTTTTTTCGCAGCTGCCTCCACGGCTGCGCAGCCGCCCAGAACGATCAGGTCAGCAAGCGAAACTTTTTTTCCGCCGGACTGCGAGTCATTGAAGTCCTTCTGAATCGCCTCCAGCGTTCGAAGAACCTTCGATAGCTCGACCGGCTGGTTGACTTCCCAATCCTTTTGCGGAGCGAGACGAATGCGCGCTCCGTTAGCTCCTCCACGCTTGTCACTGCCGCGGAACGTTGCAGCGGACGCCCAAGCCGTCGTGACCAGTTGGGAGATGGAAAGTCCAGATGCGAGGATTCTGGCTTTCAGGGCAGCAATATCCTGCTCCCCGATCAATTCATGATCCACGGCGGGAACGGGATCCTGCCACAGCAACCGCTCCGCAGGAACGAGCGGGCCGAGGTACCGCGAAATAGGCCCCATGTCGCGGTGCGTCAGTTTGAACCAAGCCTTGGCGAAGGCATCTGCGAACTCCTGCGGGTTCTCGTGGAAGCGCCTTGAAATCTTTTCGTAAACAGGGTCGAAGCGCAAGGAGAGATCCGTGGTCATCATGGATGGCGCGCGATGCTTGGATGGATCGTGGGGATCCGGCACCGTACCGGCCCCTGCGCCATTCTTCGGTTTCCACTGATATGCACCGGCCGGACTCTTGGTTAGCTCCCATTCGTAGCCGAATAAGTTCTCGAGGAAGTTGTTGCTCCACTTCGTTGGCGTCGTGCTCCAGATGACTTCCAGGCCGCTGCCAATCGTGTCATCCCCTTTGCCCGTGCCAAAACTGTTTTTCCAACCCAGACCTTGCTCCTCGATGCCAGCACCCTCGGGTTCTGGACCGACATACTTGAGCGGATCGGCAGCGCCGTGGGTTTTGCCGAACGTGTGTCCGCCGGCGATGAGGGCAACTGTCTCCTCGTCATTCATCGCCATGCGAGCGAACGTCTCCCGAATGTCCACTGCCGCAGCCAATGGATCCGGCTTGCCATTCGGTCCTTCCGGATTCACATAGATCAGGCCCATTTGAACGGCGGCGAGAGGATTTTCAAGCTGACGGTCGCCGCTGTAGCGTTCGTCGCCCAGCCACTTGCCCTCAGATCCCCAGTAAATGCTTTCGTCTGGCTCCCAGATGTCCTCGCGCCCGCCGGCGAAACCGAAGGTCTTCAATCCCATAGACTCCAGTGCTACGGTACCGGAGAGAACAATCAGGTCGGCCCAGGAGAGTTTCCGGCCATACTTCTGCTTGATCGGCCAGATCAACCGGCGCGCCTTGTCGAGGAGCACGTTGTCCGGCCAGCTGTTGAGGGGTGCAAATCGCTGCGCTCCGGAGCCCGCACCGCCGCGACCATCGGAGATACGATAGGTACCTGCGCTATGCCACGCCATACGAATGAAGAACGGCCCATAGTTGCCGAAGTCCGCAGGCCACCACTCCTGCGATGCCGTCATCAAGGCATGGATATCCTTGATCACGGCATCCAAGTCGAGGCTCTTGAACTCCTCCGCGTAATTGAACGCCTTGCCCATGGGATTGGACAGTGGCGAGTGTTGGTACAAGATCTTCAGGTTCAGTTGGTTGGGCCACCAATCTGAGTTCGTTGAGGCTCCAGCCACTGCGCGTTTGCGAGTGCCGCCCGAGAACGGGCAATTTGTTTCGTTGGACATGGTCCTCTCCTCTGATTGTTTCCATTTACAACCCGATTCAGTCTAGAGTTTGGAGCCCGATCTAGCAACTCGGGCGTGTTCACGCTAGCGTAGTACCTCGACGATGAGGGGAAGTAGAGGAAAGCGAAATCCAGTCTCTCGCAAGAACTGAACGAAGAAAGACGGACCTTCTTGTTCTTCTGGTTCTTGATGTATCGCCTATCCGTTGGCCGCCTGCTCGGCAGTTACCATGTGGGGCAATAATTGCCTTGAATTGTGAGTGTGACGAATCGCTGTGGGTCGGAGCACCGCCCTCTGGACGTCCAAGAACCTCAATCTCCAGTCCAACAAGCCGGACGGGGTCCGCAAAACTCTGAAGTGTCCACAAAACGTGATTCTCTCCAGATTGCTTGCAATCCGGAAACCGGCTCATTGTCAGTATTTCAAATCTCGGTTCCTGCTGACATGCTAAGTTGCATTGCCCCTATCGGTTTCGATAGGGGCTTTTCTACATTTCGATCAATCGGTCATTTGCCGCCGAAGTGGAAGACGATTCCGGTGCTGAAGCGAAAGTTGTTCTGGAGGTTGTTGGTGCGGTTGGGAAGCAGGGTCAGCAAGTAATCGGCTTGAACGAGACGGAACGCAAGATGCCGCGTCAGGCTGAGGTCGACACCTCCGCCCGCGGCCATGGCAAAGGAAGTTGAGGAACCCACGCCGAACTGGCCGGGAGCAAGGGCTCCGGAGGCATGAGCCGCTCCGATGAGGAGCTGCCCATAAGGAGTGAAGCGAGCGGGCCGGCGCAGTGAGTAGCGTGTACCGGCAAGGTATTCGGAGAGGGTTACGTCCAGACCGGTGGAGTTGACATTGCCGGCCGTAGTAGCGCCAGCCTCGGCAACCACGCTGAAGGAGTGGCTCACGGCGTATGCAAACGAAACGCCGCCGCCATTCATCGAGAAACAGCCGCAACTATTTGGAGGCGCATTGGCGTGCAAGTACGTGTAGGTCAGCGCAAGCTCTGCGCTGGGTTTCGATGCCATAGAGGAGGGACTTTGCGCGGCGGCTGGAACAAGTGAGACCGCAGCGACAATCAACAACATGATAAGCGTGGCTCTTATATTGATTCGCATAAGGTCTCCTTTACTTCACCGTCAGTAGAACGCTAGTTGTGTGAGTAGTAGTAGTTCCAGTGGTGCTGGTGCCGGTGCCGGTGATGATGAGGGTGTAGGTCTGCGACTGCTGAGGTACGGCAAAGCCGCCGCCGCATCCCACCATCGCAGTTACGATTCCAAGGACCGTAAAGATCAGCATGAGTCTGAGTAAGTACTGCCTGCGTAAACGCCGTGAGGGCATCAGCATCAGGAGTCCGATTGCGGGAGCGACTAGCGGCCAGCTTCGATTCCGCGAATCGCCGGTCAAGACTTTCGGCGCCGTTTGTACGGTAAGGGTGGAAGTTCCGCCGGTAATCGCGTCCGCAGGGCGTTTGGCCGCAAGGCTAACGGAGCCAAGCGTGACCGGGTTGGGCGAGAAACTTGCCGTGGCGTTAGGAGGCAAGCCCGTTACCGAAAGCAAGACGCTGCCGGTATAACCGCCGATGGACTGTACCGAGATCCCGTAGGTCGCGATGCCACCTGCGACGACGCTCTGCGTTGGGGTTGACGCACTTACGCCGTAGTCGGGCGGCACTACTCCTGTGCCGCTGAGAGTGATGCCCTGCGGCGAGCCCGTCGCGTTGTCAGAGATTGCGACAATCGCCGTGTCATTGCCTGGCGTGGTCGGAGCAAACGTCACCGTAATAGTACAAGTGGCGTTTACTGCCAGCGGGCTTGCGCTGACACAGTTGTCGCTCTCAACAAAGGTAGAGGAGCTGGCACCAGTTACAGCGATGCTGGTGATCGTAAGTGGCGCGGCTCCAGAGTTCCTGAGCACGGAGCTTTGCGACGTAGTGGTTCCGTCGTTCTGGTTGCCAAAACTCAGCGCTGCGGATGCCAGGGTCACAGCAGGAAATTGCAGGATGTAGGTTCCCGTTGAGACCGCGCTGTTCACGTATCCGTCATCGATAGTGATGGCGTTGATGACGGTTCCGCTTTGAGTTACCGGGATCGCCGTGCCGCTGTAATGCATTGACGTCGAACCTGGAGCGTCGGTGGGTGTGCTTCCGTCGAGGGTGTAGTAGATTTGCGAACCCGTCGTCGTGGTAGACAACGTTACCGACTGTACGCCGTTGTAAGTGCCTCCGGGCGGCGTGAGTGTTGGCGCGACGGCTTGCAGGGTGTATGTAGCCGAAGCAACGGCGCTGTTTGTGTCACCGCTGAGCGTACCAATCGCCTGAACCGTGTAGCCGGTTTGTACTGCAACGACGTTGGAAGCTGCGCTATAAATTGTTCCATGCGTGCAGCTTCCGTTGGACGCGGTTGGCACGGTGTTATCCGTGGTATAGCAGATGGTCGCGCCGGTGGTTGCATCAGTAATGGTGACCGTCTGGTTCGTGGAATAGGTGCCGGTGGCGGGCAAGATCTTCGGAGTTGCTACCACGCCTTCCTGCACACCCGTGCCGGATAACTGGACTACGTTCGGCGAGTTTGGCGCACCTCCTGCGAAGCTGATGCTTCCTATGGCCGCGCCCGTGGAAGTGGGCGTGAACGTTACGTTGACGGTGCAGGATTGGCCTGGGCTCAACGGCGCAAATGTGCAGCTTCCACCCGGGGCGATGGCGAACGCTCCAGTGACGATGCCCGAGCCATTAAAGGTGAGGCTCGCATTTCCAGTATTGATAAGCGAGACCGTCAGGGGACTGCTGGTTGTCATGTCGTTCTCGTTACCGAATTGCAAGATTCCCTGCGGTCCTGCACCGAGCACCTGCGTTCCGGTTGGAATCAGCAGCGTTCCATTTGCGTCGACCCGCGTAAGGTAAGCGCCCGCGAGCGTGGCTCCGGCAGCCGGTCCGCCGATGGCACCGGCGCCACCACCCGCATAAGTGGAGATGTTACCGTTCACGTCGACCTTGCGAACACGATGAAAGGTATCGGTTCCGGAGATGAAAAGTTCACCGGCCAGATTCGTACTGATGCCGTAAGCGTTGATCTCGGCGCTGGTAGCCGAAGACCCGTCGCCGGTGTAACCCTGGGTTCCGTTGCCGGCAAAAGTGGTGATCATCCCGGTGGAGACATCTACCCTACGAACACGGTAGTTGTTGGTGTCGGCAATGTAGATGTTGCCGACCTGGTCAGAGGCTACGCTTTGCGGCGAGTTGAGCCACGCATTGATGGCGAGAATGCTGTCCCCGTTATAGCCCGCCTGGCCGGGGCCTGAATTGGTGACGACTCCGGCAAACAGGCTCGCGTTCCCGGAGGCGTCAACCTTCACGACGATCTGCTGGTTGGTGTCGGCGATGAACATGTTGCCGGCTGGATCAAAGGTGATGCCGCCGGGTTGGATCGAAATTCCCACGGCAGGACCAGCATTGAACCAGACGTTGTTGCCGCCTCCCGCGAAGGTTGTAATGATGCCTGTCTTCGCGTCGACTTTCCGGACTCGCCCGTTGCCGTAATCGGAAATATAGACATTTCCAAGTACATCGGCCACCACGTCAATGGGATTGTTCAGGTTCGCCTTATTCGCAAGTCCGCCGTCCCCGAGAGAACTACCGCTGCCTGCGAAGATTGCGATGTTTCCACTGGTGTCAATCTTCCGGACGACGTTGGCATTCTGGTCGACGACATAGATATTGCCAGCAGGGTCTTGAGCCACGGCACTCGCGGTGCAGAAGGTCGCCTGCAGAGCAGGTCCGTTATCTCCCGCGCCAACACACCCGCTCGCGGCAGCTCCTGTTCCGGCAATCGCCGTGAGCTGTCCCGGTACGAACTGAAGCTGCGCGACTTGCGCAACAACAACTCCCGTGCCTACAAGGTTCACAGTCTGCGACGAAGAAGTTGCATTGTCGGCGACCGAAAGCGTGGCGCTGCGGCTGCCCTTTCCTGCCGGGGCGAAATTAACTATGAAGGTGCAGCTTTGGCCCGCCGCGAGAGTGCTTCCGCAGGTGGACGCGGTGGCGATGGTGAAGTCAGAGGCATTGGTTCCCGTGATGCTGGGAGTAATTTCGAGAAGCTCGGCGTTACCGTTGTTAGCCAGCATAGCCGTCATCGCCGTGGCAGTGCCGCCAACCTGGGTGTAGGGGAAGAAAAGCGTGTTGGGCGACAGTGCCGCGAGTGGCGCAGGAACGACGACGGTGAAGGTGGCCGTGTAACTGGTTGTTCCCGCTGCAGCCGTTACCAAGTGCGAGATCGCTCCGCCATCGGACCACGACGCAAACGTATCCTGCGCTCCGCTCAAGGTCTGTGGCGAGGTGGTGGCAATCGTGTGGCTATCTCCGACGTTCCAGGTCAGGCTCTGCGTGCTGGCGTAGGTGGTTCCGTCTACGCTGAACGACAGCCCCGACGGACTCGTGCCCACCGTCACCTGCACCATAGGAGTCGCTATTATCCATGTGTACGTCGCGGGGTTGCTGAGGTTTCCCGTGGCATCCTGAGCCTTAACCGCAAAGCTATGCGGGCCCGTGCCCAAAGACGAATAACTCACGCCACTGGAGCACGCTGCGTAGGCTGCGCCATCCAGACTGCACTGGAAGGTCACGCCTGCTTGCGAGTCGCTGAAGGTGAAGGCTGCCGTCGCCACGGTGGTCGGGCTGGCCGGTCCAGTAGCGATCACTGGCACAGGCGGCGCGTAAGCACCAAACTTCCAAAGGTCGTTGAGGTAGCCATACGTGCCGTTGCCATCCTTGCCATAGCCGCCAAAGAGCCAGGCAGTGCCGCTGCTGTCGGTCCAGCTTGTAGCAAAATAGCGGCTTCCGGGCATGTTTCCGGCAGCAGGCGTTTGTGGCGTGCCGTAGACTCCGGCAGCGCCACTCGTGTTGCTTCCACCCATCCACGTCCATAAAGTCGTGGATGGGTTGAACATCCAAAGGTCGCTGAGGGGGGCCGAATTGCCGTTTGCATCGAGGCCAATTCCCCCAAGGAGCCAGAGATTGCCGCTGCTGTCGGTCCAGCTCGTAGCGTCCTGGCGGCTTCCGGGCATATTCCCGGCAGAGGGCACTCCCAGCGTGCCGTAGGCGCCGGGTTGGCCGCTATAGGCGATAGTGGTATTGCTCCCGCTCACCCAAGTCCAAGTTCCGCCGGTTGTGGAAGGAACGAATTTCCAAAGATCGTTGAGTTCGCCAAAAACTCCGTTGGAATCGTAACCCTCGCCGCCGAAGAGCCAGAAATTGCCGCTCTTGTCGGTCCAAGTCATGGCGCTCAATCGGCCACCGGGGACGTTTGTGGATAGAGGAGTACCCTGCGTTCCATAGGATGCGGAGTTCTTGTTGACGACATTACTTCCGCCCTGCCACGCCCATTCGCCTGCGGTGCCCTGAGAGGGACTGAACTCCCAAAGATCGTTGAGATAGCCCAAATTGCCTTTGGAATCGACGGCTTCGCCGCCAAAAAGCCAGAGATTTCCCCTGCTATCGGCCCAGCCAGTGGAGTACTCGCGGCTTCCGGGGAGGTTGAGCGCGCCAAACTGGTTTATTGTGCCGTATATGCCTAATTGTCCGCCCGCGCCGGTCGTGGTGCCAACCGTGCTGCTGCCGCTAATCAATGTCCAGCCTGTGGACGAGTTGAACTCCCACAGATCGTGGAGGAAGCCGCCGGTTCCATTCACGTCGTAGCCGTAGCCGCCAAAGAGCCAGAAATTGCCGTTGCTGTCGGTCCAACTCACTGCGGCCTCGCGGGCTCCGGGATTGCTTCCGCTACCGGACAATATTCCAGACGCATTGGCCGTCTTGCTTCCGCTCATCCACTCCCACCCCGTGGAGAGATTGAACTTCCATAGGTCGCTGAGATAGCCCACTGTGTTGCTGCCGTCGTAACCTTTGCCCCCAAATATCCAGAGATTGCCACTGCCAGCCCAGTTCGCTGAGGCCGAGCGTCCTCCGGGAAGGTTATTGAGACTTGGCGTCAGCAAAGTTCCGTACGCTCCGGACTGGTTGGCCGTGCTGCTGCCTCCCTCCCAGGTCCATTCCGGCAGGAGCGTCGACGATGGGTAGAAGTTGGCGATCACGCTCTGGGGCGCGCTCATGGTGACCGTGGTTGAAGCGCTGGTGGCGTTGGCCACATTGCCCGACCAGACGCCAAAGGCGTAACCGGGACTAAAAGCGGCCGTCAGGTTGACTACCGTTCCCACTGGGTAGTAAGTGCCCGAGAACGGCAAGACCGTTCCGCCGCTAGTGGGACTGGCCGCCGTGGCCAACAGATACAAGGCGGTGAAGTTGGCCGTGTAACTTGTGGTGCCCGCAGTCGCGGTCACCGTATGGGAGATCGCTCCGCCATCGGACCAGGAGACAAAGGTACCCTGAATACCGGTGGTAGTCTGCGTCGCGGTGGTGGCGATGGTGTGGATGGAGCCTGGAACCCAGCTCAGGGACATCGAGTTGGTATAACTTGTGCCGTCCACGGTAAAGGAGAGCCCCGAAGGCACTGTGCCCACCGTCACATGCACGGGAGCTACGGTAATTGTCCAGTTGTAGGTCGCCGGAGCGCCGACGTTGCCATAGCTGTCCGCCGCTTCAACCCCCAGGCTGTGAGCGCCAAGGGCAAGAGACGTGTAGGTTGCGCTCCCTATAGGGTTTGTACTGACTTGGCAAGCCGCGTAGACCGCGCCGTCCAGGCTGCACAGGTAGGTTACGTTCGACTGCGAATCCACCCAGCTGAAGTTGGCCGTGGTTGAGGTGGTTGAGCTAGGCGGATCGGTGATGAACGTCGGAGCAGGCGGCGGGTTAACGATTGTCCAGTTATAGGTTGTCGGGGCGCTGACGTTGCTCGATGCATCCACCGCTTCGACCGCAAAGGTGTGAGTGCCGAGGGCGAGGGATGAATAAGCGGCTGGGCTGCTGCACGCCGCATAAGACACGCTGTCTAGGCTGCACTGGAAGGTGACGCCTGACAGCGTATCGCTGAAGGTGAAGGTTGCCGAAGTTGCGATGGTCGATAGCCCCGGCTC
>Ga0302319_10003433_pt1 | contig 33183 bp, 23 predicted proteins | sample Bog_T0_2_FD_203319 | JGI IMG/M metagenome (GOLD analysis project Ga0302319, IMG submission 203319) | Peat permafrost microbial communities from Stordalen Mire near Abisko, Sweden - Bog_T0_2 | ecosystem: Environmental > Terrestrial > Soil > Wetlands > Peat | place: Sweden: Abisko, Stordalen Mire... | reverse complement strand
GCTGAGGAAGAAGTCGGGGTAATGCCGCAGTTGTTCGGCAGCGTCGATCGAGTCGTGGTCGGTGACGGTTACGAGATCCATGCCGCGCTCTTTCAGGCTTTCGTAAAGCGCGATCGGGTCGTTATAACTCTCAAGACACGTGCGAGAGAGTACCGGCACAGTACACATGCCGGAATGTACGGAATGGACGTGGAGGTCGCACCTCATGTAGCCTTTGTAACTGTTAGTCCGTTACAACTCCGTGATGGCGGCGCGAAACATTTGTGAATATAGATGTTGGTGCAACGGTAAATATGGCGAATTTTCAGCTGTTTATGCGGCGAATCCTGCTCGCTGGCGCGGCCCTTCTGATCGCCGCGCCGGCGTTCGCGGGCAGCCTGCGCCGAACGTGGGACGTCAATCTGGGCGACAAGATAGTTGAGCCGCGCGGCATAGTCGCCGTCCACGATCACCCTATTTCTGTAGTCCGCTTCTCCCCGGACGGCGCGAAAATCGCGGTCGTTGTGGACTCCCACGATGCGCATGACTCGCCGCCGTGGGGTTCCACTCATGTGATGGTGGTCGATGCGCTCGCCCCGGATTCCGCGCCGCGACAGTTCGTCGTCAGCGAGACGTCCGCTCCCGATTCACCCTTACGCCTTGAATGGTCTCCCTCGGGCAAAGCCCTGCTGGCAGGCACCGCCGTGATTCAGATCGCAAGCGGCGCGCAATGTGAACTGCCGGATGGCACGAATCGGATATTCGTCGGCGACGATGAGATACTCTCCGCCAATAAACAGTCCAAAAGCCCGGACGTTCTGGCGCCGCCTTTGTTTTTCGGATACGCCATCTATGGCAGCGATTGCGCGTTTCGTACCGCCGTCAAAGAATGGAAGAACTGGGCGCTGGCCGATTTCTCTCCCGAGCGGGGCCTCCTCATGTTGCAGCAGGATGGCGATACGCTTCTGGTCGATTGGAGTACCCGGCAAACGGTGCACCGCTGGTCTCATCCCGCGGCCGGAGACACCCCCTGGCACTTCGCCAACAACGGGCAACTCGAGTGCAGCGAAGGGCGAGCCGAAGGCTTGCAGTGCTGGGACACAGACACCGGCGCGCAAACCGCGAAGTCACGCACAGCGCATTGCACCGACACCCTGGCCAGCGCCATTACTCAGCCCATCTTTGTTTGCTCGCATCGCCAGATCACCGAACCGGCCGATGACGATGCGGCTACTAAAGTGAGTGACGATCACGCCAGCTTTCTGGTGAATAATCTGGTCGTCGAGACATCGAATGGCCGTCAGGTGGCCACCTGGCGGCGCATGAAACAGACCATCACTCGTGCCGGTGAAACCGTCGCCGAGACTCCCGATTTCGCACTGGGTTTATCCGCCGACGGACAGTATCTCGCCGAAGGCGGCGACGGGAAATTAACCCTTTACCGGGTCATGCGCTAGGCGCGCAAATTCATCCGGACGCCGACGGTACCCGGCACTTCAGGCAGGTTCACGATTCCTCCCGGATCTGCGTGTTCCTCCACCATCTCCTCGCCATCCACTTCCACGTGATACGAGCGCCCCGCGTTGAGCCCGACGATGAACACGTTGACGGCCTCATCGGGTTTAGCTGATGGGGTAACGAACTTACGGTTTTCACGTCCGAAAAAAACCACCGCCTGATCCAGATCGATCGGCTCTTTTTCTGTCATCGGATCCACTCGGATGACATTTCCATCGACAAATTTCTGTAACTGTCCGCCGAAGAATCCGATCCACGAAGCGTCGTCTTCCCATGAAGAGCGCACGAACAAACGGCCGCCAATCGCGTCATGCAATGCCAACGGCGCATGGTAGTAACTGAGACCCGGCTGATAAGGATTGGCCCAGAGGAACTCATACGGAATGCCCAGCGCGCCGCGCATCAGAAAGCGATCGTTCATCAACCAGCCCTGCAACAACTGAGACGAAGCGACATTCGAATCGAGCGCTACCATCGCGAATTCAGCGGCGCGAGACAAAACCGCTTTGCGCACGTCGGGTCCCGCTTTTTCGATGGCCTCGTCGGCTGGAATTCGATATTCATTCTCCCCGGCAGGCCACGGCGCCGGGTAGTGCGCCAACAGGTGCAACATCGGCTGCTGTGTGAACCAGGCGGGGAACGTGTCGCGTAAATCGAAATTGAGATTGTCCCTGAAGACGTGCATCATTTCGAGCAACGCATAAGCATCCGCGTTCCCCACCGATGTCTTCGCCGAGCGCAGCAGCGTAATCAGATTCGGCATCCAGTAGCCGTCGAAGAAACTTTGCACGGCCTTTTCGCTTTCCGCCTGGTGCGTTGCGCTCAGCACCACCGCGGCAAACAATTTCGCGCGGGCTTCATCCAGAGTCCTGATGGGGCGAGCATCGTTCATCGCGCGGCGCAGCTTGGTCTCTATCTGGTTGCGGTCGTCACGCGAAAGTAACTCATCGCACCAATCGGCAATCAGGGCAATCTGCCGCACTTCATCGCCCGGACCCACCGCCCACGCGACCGCTCTTACGCCGGCATCGCGATCGGCCGCAATCTGCCAGCGCAGCGCTTGCACCATCGGCAGTTCCGGGAACGGTGCTCCGCCGGTCCAAAGCGTTTCGAACTGATCCCAACGCAGGGAATGCCGTTCGCGCTCCCGCTTCAACAGGCGCAGACGCGCGGGGCGCAACAGCAGCCGCGGCCCATCGGTGTAGACACGAAACGAATCGGGCCTCTCGTCTCCCTGAACCCGCAGACCCGAGAGCCCCAGGACGGAAAGCCCGGCCAGTGCGCGGCATGCATCGCGGCGAGTCATCTTCATGAGCTTACCTACACTTTACATACAAAGCGCAGGCGGGCTATCCTGAGCGTGGCATCGCAAATCCATGCCCAGACCAGAGCCAGCGTTACAACTCGATGAACCGATCACTCCTAATCCTGGCACTCATAGGCTCGACCCTCGCGCAAGCGCAAACCCCGCCTGATACCGATCCGGCGCCGGCAACACAAAACTGGAGTCTTTTTTGGCAGGCCACATCCATCGGCCAATATCATGGAACATTCCCTTCTCCCTACGAGGGGCCGTTCAGTCTTCAGGACTCCCCCGAGCGCGACGCTTCGCTGACAACTACCATTTTTTCGAGCTTCCGGCTGGGACAAAACACGCTGTTCGTATTCGACCCCGAGATCGCCGGCGGCCGGGGATTCAGCGGCGTGGACGGTCTGGCCAACTCTTCCAACGGCGAACTGCCCCGCGTCGCCTCGGCTACGCCCAAGCCATACATTGCGCGGCTCTACGTCTCGCACGATTTTGGATTCGGGGACGAAAAGGAATCGGTGGTTAGTGACGAGAACCAGCCAGCCGGTGAGCGCCCCCTGATTCGCTATACCGTCACGGCGGGCCGGTTCACGCTAACCGATTTCTTCGATGACAACCGGTATACTCACGACCCGCGCACCCAATTCATAGGATGGGCTGTTATGTACAACGGCGCTTACGATTACGCAGCCGATGTGCGTGGCTACACCTGGGCGCTGGCTCACGAGCTGCATCTCCGCAAATGGTCGTTTCGTTACGCCAGCGCGGCTGAGCCGAAGGTGGCCAACGGTTCCCAGTTGGATCGACGGCTTTTCGTCAATCGGGGCGACAACTACGAAGCCGAGTATCGCTACGGACTGGCCCCACGGACGGGAACGATTCGCATCCTGCACTACCGGAACCACGCCGATGCGGGAAGCTACGCCGAGGCGATCCGGAACGCCGAATTGAGCGGCGGCAGGCCGGATGTGATCGCAACCCGGAAGAACGGCACCCTCAAATACGGTTTCGGCGTGAGCTTCGACCAGGCGATTACAGAAGACATCGGGGTGTTTTCCCGGCTGGGCTGGAACGACGGGAAAACCGAAAGCTTCGCTTTTACTGCCGTCGACCGGCTGGCCACGGGAGGAATTTCGATTCAGGGCCACCGCTGGCACCGTCCAAAAGACGTCGTGGCTACCGAGCTCACGGTCGGTGGACTTTCCGGGGTACATGCCCTGTACCTGGCCCGAGGCGGCTATGACTTCCTGATTGGCGACGGGGCGCTCCAGTATGCCCCGGAATACGTGGAGGAAAGCTACTACAGCGCCCAGATCACCCGTAACTTTTTCGCAACGATCGACTTGCAGCATGTGGCGAACCCGGCCTATAACCAGGTTCGAGGTCCGGTCTGGATCCCGTCGATCCGGCTGCATCTCGAGTTCGGGCGGTAAGGGCCTCAGCGACCTGCGCTGGATCTCCGTTGGTATCATTACGAGTTAACTCTCGCAACGCGCTTCGCTCGTGGGGCGTCTCAGAAAAATTGGATGGAATGAAAATCCTTCGCCTTGTCCCTGGATTGCTGCTGGCGGCTGCGCTCGCCCCGGCTCAGGTTTATCAGATCTCGACTATTGCCGGCACCGGGACGGTACAGGGGTATTTCGGAGATACCGACCCTGCTATCTACGGCCAGCTCAACTACCCGCTGCGGGTGACGCTGGACAATCAGGGCAACATTTACGTCGCCGATTTCTACAACTTCGTCATTCGCCAGGTAGCTAACACCGGCACTATGAACACTTTTGCCGGTACCGGCACAGAGGGTTTTGCAGGGGATGGGGGTCCGGCCACCACTACGCCGACCCTGATTTCCAGCGCGGAAATCGCCCTCGTTTTCGGGTTGGCTACCGACGCCAGCCGCAACCTTTATATCGCCGACCCGGTAAACCGGCGGGTACGCCGCGTGACGGCGGGCGGATTACTAACAACCTTCGCAGGCAACGGGACCCTGGGCAATACCGGCGACGGCGGCCCAGCCACCGCAGCCGAACTCATCCAGCCCTACGGAGTGGCGGTAGATTCCTCAAACAACGTTTATATCGCCGACATCGGAAGCTATACGATCCGCAAAGTTGACGGGCAAAAGGGCACGATTTCAACCTTCGCAGGAACCGGCACATATGGCTATTCGGGCGATGGCGGTCCGGCTTCAGCGGCAACTTTCGGATCCCCCTACGCCCTGGCATTCGACCCCGCCGGCAACCTATACGTATCCGACCCATCGAATCGGAACATCCGCAAGATCACTCCCGGCGGAACCATCTCTACCGTGGCAACCGGGGTGGACGCGGAAAGCATCGCCGTCGACGCGGGCGGCAACATTTATTATCCGAACTATCAAAACAACACGGTCCAGAAGATTCTGCCCGGCGGTACACAGGTCACGATCGCCGGCAATGGCACGGCGGGCTTTGCAGGCGACGGCGGACCAGCCAACTTCGCGGAGCTGAATTCACCCTATGGCGTGGCGCTCGATGCCGCAGGGAATGTTTACGTGGCGGACTCCGGAAACATGGTGATCCGGAAGCTGACGCAAAGCTGCACGGTATGTTTGGCTGGGATCGCCAACGCGGCGACGAACCAGAACTCCACGATCGCTCCCGGTGAAATCGTAGTGATTTATGGAAGCGGCCTGGGGCCCGCCACGCTGACGTCCGCGCCGGGCGGCTATTACGGCACGGAACTGGCCGGCACGATCGTCCAATTCAACGGTCTCAACTCTCCGATCATCTATACCTCCTCGACTCAGGTAGCGGTGGTCGTACCTTATGGAGTTCCTCCGGCATCCACCGTGCCGTTGGCGGTCTTTTATAACGGAGCCAGTTCCGGCCCCGCCAATGTAGCAGTATGGCTTTACGCTCCGGGCATCTTCAGCCTCAACGCGACAGGTTCCGGTCCAGCGGCGGCAATCAATCAGAACGGCACGGTGAACAGCACTTCGAATCCGGCCGCTCTCGGCAGTTATATCTCCCTTTATACGACCGGGGGAGGCCAGGTATCGCCCACGCCAATTGACGGAACCGTGGCGCCCAGCTCGTTATCCGCGATTCCGAAGCCCGTGCAGCCGGTAAGCGTTACGGTCGGAGGGCAATCCGCGTTGGTAACCTATGCAGGCGGTGCCCCCGGTGAGGTGAACGGCCTGATGCAGGTTAATATTCAAATCCCAACGTCACTGACATCGCAAGTGGCGAAGGGAAGCGTAGTTTCTTTACCGGTGGTCCTGCAAGTGGGCACGTATACGAGCCCCGCCACCGTGACGATTGCAGTAACGGTTCAGTAGCCCATGCTCAGATTCACACTCAATTTCTCAAACAGCGGCCTGCGCCGCGCCTCAACCCAGTTGTGCCTGCTGGGGTGCCTGCTGCTTGCGGCCGCACCGTCTTATGCCCAGCTATATAACAAGCTGAACGGCCGGTACCCAAGCACCTCCACTACGAAGACCAACACAACGCCTGCGTTCGCTTCGATCTACGAAACCTCGACCATCGCGGGCACGGCGACAAGTGCCGGATATTCGGGCGATGGAGGCCCGGCGTCGGCGGCACAGCTTTCGGGTCCACTGGTCCTGACATTCGATTCGCAGGGCAATTACTACATCTCGGATTACACGAACTACGTGATCCGCGAGGTGAACGCCGCCGGGATCATCAATACGATCGCGGGTTCAAACTCCTTCGGCTTTTCGGGCGACGGCGGGCCGGCGACCAGCGCGCAGGTCTCCGGAGTGCAGGGCATGGTGGTTGACCCGAGCGGAAGAATCTACATCTCAGACACGGACAACGCACGGGTTCGTTTGATTGACACATCCGGCAACATCACGACGATTGCAGGAACCGGCACACGCGGATATTCCGGCGACTACGGTCCGGCGACCAGCGCCCAACTGTTTTTCCCGACGGGCCTCGCACTGGACAAAGCGGGCAACCTCTACATTGCGGATTACGGGAACACCACAGTTCGCAAAGTTACACCCGCCGGCGTGATCACGACGGTAGCGGGAATCGGCGTGGCGGGCTTCGCCGCGTATCTGGGTTCAGACGGCGGACCGGCAACCAGCGCTGTACTCGGCCTGCCCTACTCGGTGGCCGTTGACCCAACGGGGAATCTCTATATCGCTGACATCGGCAGCGGAAGCATCCGGAAAGTCGGGCTCGACGGAAATATCAACAACATTGTTACCGGAGTCGCGGGCGCCGGTTTAGTTTCCGATTCGCAGGGAAACATCTATTACGCCGATTTCCGCGCCGGAACAGTCAACCGGCTGACGCCGAGCGGGGTGGTTACCGACTTCGCCGGGAACGGGCTCCGCGGGTTCAGGGGCGACGGCGGGGCATCACAATTCAGCGAGTTCGACGGCGCCTACAGCGCGGCGTTCGACAGTGCGGGCAACTTCTATGTCGCGGACTTCGGCAACGATGCCATCCGCTTGCTTTCTCCTCTGCCTTCTTCCACATTGCTGGTAGCCAATGGGGCGAGTAATGTCGCGAATCAAGGAATTGCACCGGGCGAAGTTGTGACGCTCAGCGGCGTCAATCTTGGCCCATCTTCTTACTCCAGCGCGACGGCCGATGCCAACGGCATTTTTGAAGGCCAGTTGAACGGCACTACGGTAACCTTCAACGGCATCGCAGCTCCGATGCTGGTGGCGTCACCCACGCAGATAGTGGCCATTGCTCCCTACGAAATTTCCGGGCTGAGCAGTGCCACCGTAGCGGTCCAATATAACGGCGTTCAGTTGCTCAGCACGACGGTAACAGTAACCGATGCCGAGCCGGAGATCTTCACGACCGGTTCCTCCGGTATCAGCCTGCCGCCGCTGAATGACGATGGCTCGATCAACAGTCAAACCAACGCCGCAGCCGAGGCCAGCACCATTACCTTCTTCGTGACCGGCGAAGGCTTACTGAATCCAGCCACACCGGATGGACAGGTGACCGTCTCAGGAGCGGCACCGGTACCCGTCGAAGCAGTTTCCGTGCTTATGAACGGCGCCACAGCTACGGTGGTCTCGGCAACCGAAGCGGTCGGTTTGCCAGCGGGGGTTTTGGTAGTCAACGCAACAATTCCCACCCCGATTACGACTACAAGCGCCATGAGCGTCGTAGTAACGGTAGGCAGCCATACCAGTCTGCCCGCTTACGTTGCTGTTCAGTAAACGCACGTCTTCCACGGGGCGGTGAGCGGAAACGCACGCCTGACGCCGATTTGGTCCCCCCGCGGGGCTTGCGCTAGACTCAATGCCAAATGTTGCATTTCCGTAAATTGCGGCAGGTTGCGTTTTTTCTGCTGTTGCTGCCTTCGTTTGCTTCGTTTGCCTACTGCGCCACGGTCGCGGAGGCGCGCGCTTTCATAGAACGGGCGGAGGCTGAGCTGATGAAGATCAGCGTGATCCAGAATCGCGCCCAATGGATGGAAGAGACTTTCATCACAGACGACACCGAAGCACTGGCTGCGGTGGAGAACGACAAGGTGATCGCCCGCACGACTGAGCTGGTGCGAGAGGCGAAGAAGTATGAGGGCCTGAATCTTCCTGCCGACATACGGCGGAAAATCCTGCTGATGAAATTGTCGCTGGGTATGCCTGCGCCGGACGATCCGAAACTGCGTGAGGAGTTGACACAAGTGGCGGCCTGGCTGGACGGCGCTTACGGTAAAGGCAAATTTTGTCCGGCTGGCCAGAAGTGTCTGGGGATCGACGATCTTGACGAAAAGATGGCGACGGTGCGCGATCCGAAAGAGCTGGACGAGCTGTGGACAGGCTGGCACAAAGTGGGCGCGCCGATGAAGGACCAGTATGCGCGCTTCGTCGAGCTATCGAACCAGGGAGCGCGGGCGCTGGGTTTTGCGGACACGGGCGTGCTGTGGCGGGCGGGTTATGACATGACTCCGGCGGAATTCTCCGCCGATCTGGAACGGCTTTGGGCGCAAGTGGAACCGTTATACAAAGAACTGCACGCTTATGTGCGGCGGCGTCTGGCAGCGAAGTACGGGGCGGCGGCGGAGCGCAACGATGGAATGATTCCGGCCGATCTGTTGGGCAATATGTGGGCGCAGGAGTGGGGCAATGTGTACGATCTGGCAGCTCCGGCAACAGCGACTCCCACCTACGACCTGGGCAAGATTCTGCAGCAGCGGAATACGAATGCAAAACAGATGGTGGAGTATGGGGCGAATTTTTTCCGCTCACTGGGATTCGAGACGCTGCCCGAGACTTTCTGGGAGCGCTCACAGTTGACCCGTCCGGCGGACCGCGATGTGGTTTGCCATGCCAGTGCGTGGGACATTGACTTCGACAAAGACGTTCGGCTGAAGGTGTGTCTGCATCAGACGGCGGATGACTTCATCACGGTGCATCATGAGCTGGGGCATATCTTCTACGACCTTTCTTACAGAACGCAGCCGTTCCTGTTCCGGAACGGGGCTAACGACGGTTTTCACGAGGCAATCGGAGATGCGATTGCGCTGTCTATTACTCCCGAGTATTTGAAGAAGCTGGGACTGATTGAAAACATACCGCCGCCTTCGGCGGACTTGCCGCTGTTGCTGCGCACGGGACTGGACAAGATCGCATTTTTGCCGTTTGGACTGATGATCGACAAGTGGCGCTGGGAAGTCTTTTCGGGCCAGGTGAAGCCGGCGGATTACAACAAAGCGTGGTGGGCGCTGCGTGAACAGTACCAGGGGGTAGCGCCGCCGGTGGACCGGACGGAGAGCGATTTCGACCCGGGGGCCAAGTATCACATTCCGGCGAACACACCTTACGCACGCTACTTCCTGGCGCGAATTCTGCAGTTCCAGTTTTATCGCTCGATGTGCCGCGCGGCGGGTTATTCGGGTCCTCTGAACCGGTGTTCGGTTTTCGACTCGAAGGCGGCGGGGGACAAGTTCAAAGCCATGCTGGAACTGGGCGCGTCGAAACCGTGGCAGCAGGCGCTGCAACAGATGACGGGTGAGACCAAGGTGGACGCGTCGGCTATGGTGGAGTATTTTCAACCTCTGCTCGATTGGCTGAAGGAGCAGAACCGGGGTGAAAAGACCGGGTGGACGGTGGCGGCGGATCCACTGAAGGCGCGATAGACTTGAAGCCAATGCGCCTTGCCTGCACCGCTGTAATTTTTGCGGCGACTCTGTTCGCCCCGACAATTTTTGCCCAGAAAGATAAGCCTGTCGAGATGCCGAAGGCACCTGGGCTTTATGCGATCTTCGACACCACCTTCGGACCGATTGTGGCGAAGCTGTATGAGGACAAAGCTCCGAACACGGTGAAGAACTTCGTGGATCTGGCGGAGGGCAGGAAAGCCACATTGAATAAAGCGGGCCAGATGGAAGCGCGTCCGTATTACAACGGGCTGACCTTTCACAGGGTGGTGAAGGAGTTCATGATCCAGGCGGGCGATGTGAAGGGGACGGGAAGCACGCCGTGCGGCATTCCTAATCTGCGCGATGAGATGGACAAATCGCTGCACTTCGACCATGAAGGGAAGCTGGCGATGGCGAATACGGGGCGGCCGAACAGCGCGAGTTGCCAGTTCTTCATTACGGTGGGTCCGGCGGATTATCTGGATGGGCACTTCACGATGTTCGGCGAAGTGGTTTCCGGGCAGGACGTGGCGGAACGGATTTCGCGCGTACCTACGATGACGACGGAAAAACCCATGCTGCCGGTGCTGATTAAGACGGTCACGATTAAGCGCGTCGAATAGTTCTGGCGGGGTCAAGCGGCCTCCGATAACGCTGGAGGAGACTGCGGATCTGTGTCTGGTGCGGGTGCCGAAGTGCTCGAACAAACGAACGGAAGATTCGGATTTTCCCTTTGTGGAATGGGCACGGCGACGGGCCGGAGAGCGGCAGCCTGGGCACGGCTCTCGCGGATTTTCAATACTTGCGCGTCGCGTTCCTGAGTGCGGCGGGCTTGCTGTAAGGCTTCGAGGCGATCGAAGTTCTTTTCGAGCGAGCGGTTGATGCGCTGTTCATAGAGAGACAGGTTGACGAAGACTTTCGAGTGATCGCGGAAGACGCGCGCGGTAGTGAGAGCTGCGTCGATTTGCGAGTGGCCGGTTTCGGCGAGGTAATCGAAGTGGCCGAGGGCGAACATGTTGGTGTCGACGGCTCGGGCGCGGTTGAGACGCCACTGATCGTCGGCGATGCCTTGGGCGGCCTGGGTTTCGATGTCACCGACGGGAGCGAGAGTCTTCAGGTATGAGGCGCAATGGTCTTGATAGGCTTCGCGATCTTCCCAGGGCATGAGAACGGTTTGTCCGCTAAGGCCGTGACGCAGGGCGTTGAGTTTGGAGCGGTCTTTGCCGGCTGGCGTGGTGGGGCCGGTAGAACGGTTCGGTTGCGGGGATGCGAGCTCGGGTTGTGGGGTCATGGTGATCGGTCAATCTCCTGTGGCGATTAACCGATACCACGAGTTGTAAGGGTTTCGAAGCTCTAGAAAATGTAAGTGGCTGGGAGCGAAGGAAATAGAGATCGCAAATTCGCAAACTGATGGGGAGGCACCGATCAGATCCGAGGCGAAAAACCAGTAGAATAGAACCCAACCATCTTCCCCGGGGAAATCGCCAGAGGAGACGTAGCCAAATGAAGAAAGCGATGTTGTCGTTGACTGCTCTGTTAGCGCTGTGCGGAAATTCTTTGCTCGCGCAGAGCATAACCGGCACGTGGCAGGGCACGTTGGAGGCGGGGCGTGAACTCCGCATCGTAGTCAAAATCTCGACCACCGATGCCGACTCCCTCAAAGCCGTTATGTACAGCATCGATCAGGGCGGCGGCCAGCCCATCCCGGCCAGCTCGGTCACTGTGCAGGATTCGACCGTTAAAGTAACGATCCCTGGAATCGGCGGCGCTTACGAAGGGAAGCTGAATACGGCCGGAACCACTATGGCCGGCACCTGGACGCAGGGACCGCAGATGCTACCTCTTACGCTGGCGCGTGCCACTGCCGAAACAGCATGGGTTATCCCGACTGCTCCGGCTCCTCCCAAGCCGATGGCTGCCAATGCCGACCCTGCCTTCGAAGTAGCTACCGTGAAGCCGAGCGGTCCCGATGAACGGGGTCCGGCGTTTCGTGTTCAAGGCCGCCGAATTACTACCGTTGGCACCTCTTTGAGCGCTCTGATTACTTTCGCGTATGAAATCCAGGGACGGCAGATCATCGGAGCGCCGGCCTGGCTGGAATCGGATAAGTGGGATGTTACGGGGCAGCCCGATGCAGAAGGTCAACCCAGTTTGGCGCAGTGGAAACTGATGATTCAGAAACTGCTGGCAGACCGTTTCAAACTGGCTTTCCATCGGGACAAAAAGGAGCTCGCAGTCTATGCGCTCACCGCGCTTAAAACCGGTCCTAAACTAACTCCGAGCCAGGGCGACCCCAACGGCTTGCCGGGCATCGGCTTCGGAGGATTCGGTCGATTGATGGCGCGCAACGCCAACATGGCCGACTTCGCCCGAGTCATGGAAACCACGGCTCTGGATCGACCGATAGTGGATCAGACCGGCATCTCCGGCAGACACGATTTCACACTCACGTGGACGCCGGATGAGTTCCAGTTTCCGGGCATGGACCGAGCGGGAGCACCAGCGGCGCCCGCGAATGCCACGGAGGCCCCGGACCTCTTTACTGCCATCCAGCAGCAGTTGGGGCTGAAGCTGGAATCGACGAAAGCGCCTGCCGAGGTGTTCGTCGTCGACCACGTAGAGAAGCCGTCGGAAAACTAAAGGGCAGGCGGAACCGCCTCCCCCACCTTTAACTGGCGATGGCGAGAATTGCCGATTGCCGGTCAATCTTGTGTGGGGAGAATTGCGTGATGCCGGCGTTACGGCAGGCAGCGGCGGAGCGCATGTTTGTCGACAGGCATTCGGGAGATATATCGGCAACGGAGAATTCGGCTAAACAGAGAATGCCGGCGAGAGCGGAATCGGTGCTTTCAGGGCGATGGTGGAGTTCGACGGCGTCGACGAGTTCGAGGGGAAGTTGCCAGGTCCTGAGAAGATCGGCTCCGAGGGCGGCGTGGTCGGCGCCGTACATGAGAGTCTCGGCGTACACGAGGGGGAAACCGGCGGCGAGGAGACTTTGTTCCTCCACTTTGATCTTTGGCGGACAACACTCCGTGATAATTCTGCCGACATCGTGAAGCAAGCCGGCGACGTAGGCGGTTTCCTGGTCGTAACCGCATTCGCCGGCGAGCTCATGGGCTGTGGCGGCGACGAGTTTGGAGTGATCCCACAGTCTGGCGAGACTGGCCGAGGCGAAGAGCGTTCCGCAGCATCCGGCGAGAAGGGCTTTGCGCGCGTAGGGTACTCCTAAGCGCAGGACAGCCTGTCTCAAGCTACTGATTTCGGAACGGGATCCGAACAGCCCGGAATTGGCGGCACTGAGCAGGCGTCCGGCGAGCACGGGATCGGAAGCTGCGATGGCTTCCACCTCGGAAACCGAAACCGTCTCGGCAGAAGTCCGCATCAGTCGCAGAGTGGCGATGGGAAGTACGGGTAATTGGGCGGGTACAGCAACACTCATTTTGGCGGTGGCGATCTGGCGCAAAGCGGGGAGGACACGGGTGTCGAAACGGAGACCAGCACCTTCGAAGAACTCGCCTATTGCGGAGAGGATGGAGGAGCGGTCATAGGCGGTAAACTCAACGGCTTCATCGAATTCGTCGCAGGCTTTTAGAATGCCGGCGGCCAGTTCCAGGTCGGGATCATGTGGTTTACCCGCCGAGATGGTCTCGGGGCTGAGAATGGCTCCCGCCATTTCGGCGAATACGGCCTCGACCGAAGGCGGGATGGCCAGCGGGGCGGCAGACTGGACAAGCGGCCACACCGGAGAGGGACAGTCGGAATGGGTGACGGCGGCAAGAGTGAGGGCGAGGTTGGCCGGCGCGGCCAGCGAGAGGCTGCGTGCGCAGCGGGCACAGAGTTCTGCCACGCGGCGGCGATGGGCCGTGCGCTCTGACAATGGGGCCGGGGCTGACGGTAAGGCAAGGGCTTGAGCTGGCATATTTACACCTTCTTTAGAAATTCGGCGTGTATCTTTATCGGCTGAAGGCGGGCGCGAGATTAGGGGGTGTTCGGGAAACTTTTATCCATATACAATGGACGCCGGCGGGGTGAACGAAAACGAGCCTCGCGATGCCATCCGGAGGTGAATTGAAATGTCGACGACTACCCTCGAAACTGCTCTTGGCGGGATGCCGCTGAAGCTAAAGAAACGCTATGGAAATTATGTGGCCGGCGAGTGGATGGCTCCGCTTTCGCAGAGCTATTTTGAAAACATTTCGCCGGTAACGGGCAAAGTCCTGTGCGAGATACCACGGTCGAATGCGGCCGACGTGGACAGGGCGCTCGATGCAGCGCACGCGGCGCGCCGCGAGTGGGGCAAGACGTCAGTGGCGGCGCGGGCGCGGATTCTGGAGCAGATCGCCGAGCGGATGGAGCAGAACCTGGAACTGCTGGCGACGGTGGAGACGTGGGACAACGGCAAGCCGATCCGGGAAACCATGGCGGCGGATATGCCGCTTGCGATCGACCATTTCCGTTATTTCGCGGGGGCGATCCGGGCGCAGGAAGGCGGAATTTCGGAGATCGACGCGACGACGGTTGCGTATCACTATCACGAGCCGCTGGGGGTGGTGGGGCAGATTATTCCGTGGAATTTCCCTATCCTTATGGCGACGTGGAAGCTGGCGCCGGCGCTGGCGGCGGGGAACTGCGTGGTGCTGAAGCCGGCGGAACAGACGCCGCTGTCGATTCTGGTGTGGATGGAACTGGTGGCCGATCTGTTGCCGCCGGGCGTACTGAACATCGTGAACGGGTTTGGGCTGGAGGCGGGAAAGCCGCTGGCGTCGAGTTCGCGGATCGCCAAGATTGCGTTCACGGGCGAGACGACGACGGGGCGATTGATTATGCAGTATGCGTCACAGAATCTGATTCCGGTGACGCTGGAACTGGGCGGCAAGAGCCCGAATCTCTTTTTCGAAGATGTGATGGCGAAGGACGATGCGTTTCTCGACAAGGCGATTGAAGGGTTCGTACTCTTCGCGCTGAATCAGGGCGAGGTGTGCACGTGTCCGTCGCGAGCGCTGATTCAGGAATCGATTTACGACAAGTTCATGGAGAGGGTGCTGCCGCGGGTGAAGGCGATCCGGCAGGGGAATCCGCTGTCGAGCAATACGATGCTGGGGGCGCAGGCTTCGAGCGAGCAACTGGAGAAGATTCTTTCTTACATCGATATCGGACGGCAGGAAGGCGCGGAAGTGCTGACGGGCGGCAGCCGGGCGGTGTTCGACGGCGAACTGGCGGGCGGATATTATGTGCAGCCGACGGTCTTCAAAGGCAAGAACAGCATGCGCATTTTCCAGGAAGAGATCTTTGGACCGGTGGTGAGCGTGACCACGTTCAAAGACGAAGAGGAAGCGCTGGCGCTGGCGAACGACACGCTGTACGGGCTGGGCGCGGGCGTGTGGACGCGGGATCTGAACCGGGCTTATCACTTTGGACGCGAGATTCAGGCGGGGCGCGTGTGGACGAACTGCTATCACTTGTATCCGGCGCATGCGGCGTTCGGCGGATATAAGCAGTCGGGCATCGGCCGGGAGAATCACAAGATGATGCTTGACCATTATCAGCAGACTAAGAATCAACTGATTAGTTACAGTCCGAACAAGCTGGGCTTCTTCTAAACCTGAGTAAGTCAAGTGTAAGTCGTGGACATGTGTAATCAGAGCATGAATGCTGAACCTCAACAGGTACTCGCTACCGAAACGGCTCTGGCACTGATTGAGAAGCTGAAGGCGCAATATGGCGATCTGATGTTTCATCAATCGGGCGGATGTTGCGATGGCAGTTCGCCGATGTGTTTTCCGCGCGGCGAGTTCCTGCTGGGTGACAATGACGTGAGGCTGGGCGAAATTGGCGAGACACCGTTCTATATGAGCCGCAGCCAGTTTGACTATTGGAAGCATACGCAGCTTACGGTGGACGTGGTGCCGGGGCGGGGCGGGATGTTTTCGCTGGAAGGGCCGGAGGGATTGCGTTTCCTGATACGCTCGCGGCTGTTTACGGATGCAGAGTTTGCGGCTCTGGAAGCGCTGGGCAGGCTGTAAAGTGCGAATCGGGCTCCGGCAGGACGGCCTTTTCAGGAGCAGTGCAGTACGCTGATGTTATGACAAAAGGGCGTGCGCGGGCCGCGATTCTGGCGGCGGCCAGTCTATTCAGCATCGCTTCGATTACAGCGCAAGGCGCCGAGGTATCGCGTCCCGTGCTGGATTTCGCGATTCAAACCGGGCCTGACAAATATGTCTGGCTGGCCGACCATGCAGGCAAGACGCTGATCGTGGCGTTTATTCTGACCGACTGTTCGCACTGCCAATTCACTACGGGGTTACTGAAAGACATTCAGAAGGACTATGCCGGCCAGGGTGTCGAAGTGCTGGAATCGGCGGTAGAGACGATGTCCGCGCTGTATGTAGCCGATTTCATCAGAAAGACGGGCGTGACATTTCCGGTTGGTTACAACGATTTGAATTACGCGGCGCGGTTTCTTGGTTATCCGGATAATCAACCTTTACTCATGCCGCAGATCATTTTCATCGATAAGGGTGGAACGATCAGGCAGCAGTTTGCGGGAGACGATGCGAGTCTGGCGAAGGACATTCAGGATAAGACGTTGCGGGCGACGCTCGACATGACACTCAAGCAGGGCAAGCCTGGGGCAACGAAGGCTGCGCAGCCCAAAGGCCGGTAGCATTTTTTAAGGTAACGCGGTCTTACGGAAGCGCGAAGGCGATCACTGAATCCGCGCTGCTGCGATCGCCGAGGAATCCACCGCCCGTTGCGGTCACTACAACGTACTGTTTTCCATTCTTCCCCAGGTAAGTGACAGGCGCAGAGTGTGCGCCGGCGTCGATTTTCGTGACCCAGACTTCTTTGCCTGTCTTCGAATCGAACGCGCGGAACCGGCTGTCATCCGTCGCCCCGATAAACACCAGACCGCCCGCCGTTGCTACCGATCCGCCTATGTTCGGCCGTCCTGTTTTTTGCTTTCCTTCGGGCAAGCTCTCCGTGATTCCCAGCGGAACCTGCCAGGCTATATCGCCGGTATTGACGTTGATCGCGAACAGCCGTCCCCACGGCGGCTGATTACAGGGCATGTTAGTCTTCGGCTCCCAAAATCGGTTGACTCCTTTGTAACCGGTTCGGTTATACCGCTCGCCCTCTCCACTGGAGACCATTTGATTCAGACTGCCGAAATCCATTGTATTGACGAACAGATATCCCAATGTAGGGTCGTATGAAGCCGGGTTCCAGTTGCCGCCTCCGATGGAACTGGGAAAGATAACGCTGGGCTCGGTTGAGTAGTGGGTAAATGGACCGCCGCTGTGGAGCCCGCCCGGTTGACTGTCAAACAAATCCCGGCAGAACTTTTGTAACTCGGGCGTTACATCGGCAATGTCTGCTCGCGTAAAGCTATTGCGCGCGAGCGGAGGCGGTTTCAGCGGGAAGGGTTGCGTCGGCCACGGCGTATCTCCGGGTAAGGCATCGCTGACAGGAACCTTCCGCTCCTCTACTCCAAATATCGGCTGACCTGTCTCGCGATTCAGGATGAACAGCAACCCCATCTTGCTCATCTGCGCGACGGCGGGAATCTTCCTGCCGCCTTTTGTCACATCGAACAGGACCGGCGGCGCAGCCAGATCGTAGTCCCACGTGTCGTGATGAACGGCCTGGAAATACCATTTCATTTTTCCCGACGTCGCATCGATCGCCACAAGGGACGTCCCGAACAGATTCGCGCCCTTGCGATCACCGCCCCAGTAATCGGTTGTGGGCTCACCGAACGGCATATACAAAATTCCGCGCGCGGTATCGATCGTGAACAGCCCCCACACATTCGTGCCCGAGCGATTCTTCCCGCTATCTCCCTCCCAGGTTTCACTACCCACCTCACCAGCCCGCGGCACTGAGTGAAATGTCCAGAGGAGCTTGCCCGTGTGGACATCCCAGCCGCGCGTGTCGCCGGCCGAACCGATGCTGGGCGATTCCTGTACCTGCGCGCCGGTAATGATCACGTCCTTGTAGACGATAGGCGGGGAAGACAGGCCGAAGGAAGAGTTCTTCAGTCCGTTTAACGCGCCTGGCTTCATGTCAACGGTGCCTTCGTTGCCGAATCCTGGCACTTGCTTTCCCGTCTTCGCATTCAGCGCGATCAGCTTGCCGGTGGTCGTCCCGAAGAACACGGTCGCTGGCGATTGCTTGTCGCCTTGCCAAAACTCCAGCCCGCGAGTTGCCGGATTTCCTTCAGGCAACTTGTAAGTCCAGATCTCTTTGCCCGTCTCCGGGTCGAGAGCGACAACGTGTCCGTAAGCCGTGGTGAGGTACATCACTCCGTCGATTACAAGAGGCGATGCTTCGGCAATTCTTCCGACGCTGCGCCCCCGCTCGACGTTAGGCTGCTCAACTTCATTCCCTTCCACGCGGCTGCCGGCGAGAGAATTCCCGGCGGCGTTCCCTGCATTAGACATGTGATAAGTCCAGGCTCTGGTCAGCCCGCCAACGTTCGAGGGATTGATCTGCTTCAGCGGTGAGTAGCGCGTGCCCGCGGAGTCATGCCCATAGGTCGGCCAGTCGGTTTGCGCCGACAAGGCCTGGACGAATGCCAGCGAGGCGAGTGCCGCGATGGCGAGGAAACTATCGGGCACTCGATAATTTGCGGTAGTACTCAGCCACTGAGTCCCGATAACCGGCGGGAACTTTACTCGGATCGGCATTCCGGATCGTGCCGCTCTGGCTGGAATCGAGTTGCCGGCGCAATTGAAGTTCGAGCGCGTCCACTTCACTCACAAGTTGCTGATGCATCTGTTCCACCAGCGCAGGATTGCCCGGGAACCGGCTGGGATCCAACTTGCGCATCTGATCGATCAGACTCTGCAATTCCTGCCGCGCCTCGGGACTATCCTGAACCACGGCGCCCACTTGATTGAGGAGATTCAACCCCTGCTCAATCTGGTGCTGCGTGTCGGCTGGATTGGGCCCTTGTTGCGGCGCCACGGCCTGACCGGAAATGCGCGTGTTGCCTGTGTCGAAAGCGCCGAACGCGCGATCGCGATTGCCCGCACCACCGCCCGGATTGCCTACGCCCGCCATTCGATTGCCGACGCCATTCGCCTGACCTCCGCCTGCTTGACCGCCACCTGCTTGACCACCCTGCTGCCCGGCTTGACCTTGCTGACCAGCTTGACCCGGCTGTCCAGCTTGACCGGGCTGACCTTGCTGTCCAGCTTGACCGCCCTGCTGCCCGGCTTGACCTTGCTGACCAGCTTGACCTGGCTGTCCGGCGCGAGCCAGGGCACCGCTCTGGAATTGTTGACCACGACCTGAACCTGCCTGCTGACCCTGACCTTGACCTTGCTGCGAACCCTGCCGTCCCCCCAGCGCGCCCAGTTGATCGCGCAGACGCGATAGATCATCCATAGCGCGGTTGATGGCTGCTTCTTGTGAATTATGCTCCGCGCTGCCTAACGCCCGAGCCGCGTCGCCGACCTGTTGACTCAGCTTCTGCAGATCGCCAGTCAGTGCAGTTTCCTCGGGATCGGAAAATCCACCGCTTCTCAATTGATCGGAACTCTTTTGCAGCCGGGTGCCGAGACCGTTCTCGTCCATGCCATCCACCGCGCTCCGCAACTTCCCTGAAGCGCCTGGCTGGGTGGGAGCAAGTTCCCGCGCGGTGTTGCGCAATTGCTGCGTAAGACGGCCCAGGTCGTCTGACACCTGCTGGCGATCGTTCACCATCTTGTCGATTTCCTGAGCGCTGGGATATTTCTGGGGCTGGTTCGCGGCGCGCGCGGCATTCAACTGCAACACCAGATCCCGAACGCGGTCCGCCTGCTGCTTTTGCCGGGCGGCTAACTGCTCGGCAGTCTGCGCCATAGAATTGATACGCCCCGCCGCGTCCTGCTGCTCGGCGCCGCCGAGAGCTTCACTGGCCTGACGCAGGCGATCGGCAGCGCGCCGTGAATCGGCCGCACTCGCACTCTGCGAAGTAGCGCGCTTCATATCTTCGTTGGCCTGACGCAAGCGGTCGAGTGCCTGCTGTGCAGCCTGTTGGCGGCTATCGGCGGCTTGTTGGGAGTTGGCCGCAGTGCCTGACGAACTACCCGCTTGTCCTGACTGCCCGGACTGGCCCGGTTGTCCTGACTGCCCGGACTGGCCGGAAGCCGACGCACTCTGGCTGCCCTGCTGGCCGGACTGTCCGGATTGACCCGACTGGCCGGACTGACCCTGTTGGCCCGACTGACCTGATTTCCCCTGCTGTCCTTGCTGTCCTTGTTGGCCCTGTTGGCCCTGCTGGTTATTCTGCGCGAGTTGCTGTTCCATCTGCCGCTGCAGCTCCTGGGCTTCTCTCTGCAACATCTCCTGTTGCCACTTTTGCTCAGCGGTCTGCGTGCCGTTGCGTTGCTGCTGGGCCAGATCCTCCTGGCGCTTAGCCAGTTCATCCAGCTTCTTCAGCGCCTCGTCGATTTCCTGGGCCTTCTGCTCTTCCGTGGTCGTGGTGCTCTTCCGGGTCTCGTATTGATTCTTCTCGGTATCGAGCTCGAGATCGAATAGCGCCGCCAGATCGCGAGCCGCGCCACCCCCACCGCCGCCGCCCCCGCCTTGTGCTCCGAACGCAACCTGAATCTGACGGAATGTGGCTTCGGCGCGCAACAGAAATTGCAGCGCTTTCTGCTCGTTGGGGATCGCGTCCTTCCACTTTTGCTGCTGCAGTTGTTGAGCCGCGGGCGCCATGGCATCGGAGGCCGACGTCATGGCCTTCTGAAAGTCGTTGATCGCGTGCATTTCTTCGGTCAGCTCGCGGGCCTGCAAGCGATCGGAAAGCTTTACCGCCTGGTCGTGCAAAGTTGCCTGGGACTGTGAAAGCAGCTTGGAGATTTCGACCGCCTGCTGCTGGGTTGAGGTCTTGTCGCTTTGCTGCTTGAACGTCGCGGAAATAATCTCTTTCTCGCGCTGCGAGATCTGTTCCGAAGGGTCGGCCTGTCCACCGCCGCCTCCGCCCCCACCGCCGCCCGTCTGCGATTGCGAAAACTGCCGCTCGAACGGGTCAGCCTGGATGAACATCATGTCCGTGTGAGCTTCCGCGTTGGCTACGTTGGCGTCGTTCGCGGTGGCGTAAACGCTGACCAGATCGCCGGGCACCAGTTTGTAGTTCTCGAGGGCGATCGTGGTCGACCCGTCGGCCTGCTTTGCGCCCTTCTGTTTAAGCACGTCCACCGCGATCTCCGGCCCGCCGTTGATCGAGTAATGCAGCACCACGCCCTTGAGACCGTATTCATCGGTGGCTCTCGCAGTCACCGTTACCTCTTCAATCGGATTGGCGTGATAATCGCCGCGGGCGGGACGCACCAGGGCGATCTGCGGGGGATTAGCCTTGCGCGCCTCAATGAAAAAATCCTCACTGACGCGAACCGGCTGACCCTGCTCAAGACCGGCGACGTGATACACGCCGTCTTTGTCCATCTTGACGGTCCCGCGATAAACATTGTTCGCGCCACCGCTCAGCTGGATCTTCTCTCCGCTGTCGAGCTGGATCTGGCCGCCCGGAAGCGGCCGGTCGGTCGAGACTTCGAGTTCAGCTTCCGTGCCCGTAACCGCGCGTAAATCGCCGCCGCGCTCTTCCACTTCAGACGGCATACCGGTCCAGCCGGGGTAGCGGTAGGTAACGCGAATCTGCTTCACGGAGGGCAAATCGGTGACGTGAAGATTGAAGTGCTTCGACGTCATGGCGCCGGCCGTCACATAGTATTCGACGTTTTCAGGCAGCCCGGCAAACACAAACTGGTAGCCCCCCGCAAAATTGCCTATCGCCTTGGGCTGCATGGCGATCTCTTCCCATTTGGAAGAGCTCTGGAAGCGGGCGTAAAGCTTAACGGCAGGCGACTGCATGCCGGTAGGCAGCGCGGAAACCATTTGGTCGGCGTGGCGGCGCACCGTGGCATCGCCAGGCATTACCCGCAAATCGTAGAGCGCGGGCTTACGCGGCCCCGTCCAAAGCAGTGACGCGCCGTAGCCGATAAAGCCAGGTCCGGCGGCAATCATCCAGATCAGGACGACGAAGGCACCCAGTCCGGCAGCCGCCGAGATCCAAAGGCGCTGACCGGTAACCATCTGTTCCGGTTCCGCCGATCGCGCAACATCCAGAGTGTCACCGGCCAGGAGTTCGATAAAAGGATCGCGGCCGTCACTCTCCGTGAAGGTGGTGAGCCGCTGCTCGAACTGCGGAAACGTAGCTTCAGCCGTTTCAACCGTGCGGCGGCGGGTCAGGCGTCGCAAAGGCAGCGCCAATCCGGCGGCAGCCGCAACGGCCAAAGTGATGATGAGTGCGAATCGGGCGCCGGTAACGCTTCCCTGCGAAAAGGCAAAGGCGTTGGCGATGGTGACCAGCACCAGCGTCGCCACCAGCGCGCCACCCGTCAGGATCGCGAGGCCGCGCAGTACGGTGCTCCAGCGCAGCCGTTGTTCCAGTTGCGCTATGTAAGCGTGAAGCTGCTCGCGGAAACTCATCGAACCTCCCGGAACCTACTACGGTGTTGCCAAGGTCAATACCTGAAGCATATCGCACCGCCCGGACGGCAATCGCGTCAAATCGGACACTTTACGATTCCTCACGCTGCGTACCCAGGTAGCGGCTGGCCAGTACCGATTCCGCCAGCGCGCACGCCAGCACCAGCAACATGACGTACCACCAGAAGGTTTGCGGGATCTTTTGCGCTGCCGCCGGCACAGGCAAGCCATTTGGACCGGCAGCTGCCTGTTGCGAAGCGCCTTTGCCCTGCCACAAAGCCAGCACATCGTCGGGGATCACATCGAGGTTCGATTCCCGCGGGTCCGGGTTCACCGCCACCTCGTTCTGATGTCCGTCGGCGAGCCGGAGTTGATAATAGCCCGCTTCGGTCAATTGGAACGACTGCGCGGAGGCGGCTTCCTTCAGGGTCAGCGGGCGCTTACCGTCCGGATCGGTCACTTCGACGCTTTGATCCTGCGCCTGGGTTTTCGCGGTGCGCAAATCAAGATAAGCATCTACGGGCCGCGCGCCGCCTTCGAGTTGGCTGCCGGCCAGATAACGCGCGGTCTGCTCAATGAAAGGAACGAAGGCGGGGTGCAGCGGAAAATCGTTCGTGAGGTTGTCGAGGCCGGAAGCTAGCAGTACGACGCGGCCTTCGCCGAGGCGCTTTTCCATCAAGAGCGGCGTCTGATCTCCGAGGCGAACGATCACCCGAGCGGCATCCGCTCCGGTGCCGGGGTCGACATTCAGAGCGTAGAAAAACTTCACGCCGAGCCAGCCTTCGGCCTTCGCCACCGCGGGATAAGAAGAGTCGCTGGAGCCGACCGCCATATAACGGTCGGGCACGCGATTGTAATCACGAGTCTCCACGATATGCGCGCCGAAAATCGGTATCTGCGAGCGGGCACCAGCCGCAGTGCCGGCGGCGATCAGCAGACTACCGCCCGCTTTCACGTATTGCGTGAGTGAATTTTCGAGAAGCGAAGGCACGGAGTTGACATCGGAAAGAACGATAAATGCGTAATTGGACGGCTTGCGATCGGCAGCCTCATTGACATTGATCGATTCGAGCATGAAGGCGGATTGCGCCGCCGCCGACAATGCCGCGCCCACGTAAAAGGGCGACCGGGTGTCTCCGTAGTTATGGATCAGCAGAACCTTTTGCGGATCGGAACGCTCCACGGCAAAGCGGTGCAGGTCGTCAGCAGGGAAAACGTCCGCACTGTCGATTTTGACTTCGCATTTACTGAAGCCGTAAGGGACTTCGAGCGCCGGAAAGTCAACGGTAGCGCGTCCATTCGCCGGGACCGTAACCGGCTTCGTAGCGGTGGTCTTGCCGTTCACAACCAGCGACACGGTGCGCTGTGCGGCCGGCGTGCCGTAGCCCGCAATCACCGCCTGGATGTGGACCGGCTTGAGATCCTTACCCCAGACTTGTCCCGGCGCATCCACGGATTCCACCGTCCAGTTGGGCTGGGCTTTCGAGACAACCGGATGAGTCACCAAGGTTACGTTGGCGGGCAGAGCCATATCGGAGAATGTGGCGGATAGCTGACCGCGCTGCATGTCGCTGAACAGATGAACCTCTATGGGCGTATGGACCGACTCGGCCATCGCTCGCACAGCCCGAGCGAGCTCAGCGAAATTGCCGTGGGCATCGCCTGGCGGAATCGCCTGCGCCGCGGCGCGCAGAGCCGATTCATCTTCGATGGGCTGCGTCATGAGCCGAAGCTGCGAACCAAATGCTGCCACCTGACCGCGGGCGGCGCCTTTTCCGGACAGAACTTTAAGAGCTTCCGTTTTGGCTTCGGCCAGACGTGTATCCGATAACCCCGTGCCGGCGCGCATGCTGAATGAGTTGTCGATAACCAGCAGCACCAGCCGGTTGCTGGCAAGAGCAGCGGCATTGCGGTTAATAAACGGGTTGGCGAAGGCGAAGATCAAGAGCAGCAGCACCAGCAGCCGGAGGGCGAGTAACAACAAATAGCGCAGCCGGCGATGACGCGTCGAGCTCTGCGTGCGCGCCTCGAAGAACATGAGCGAACTCACCGGCTTCGGCACCGTGGTCTGCTTTTTCAGCAGATGCAGATAGAGCGGAAGCGCCAGACCGGCCAGACCGGCGAGAAACCAGGGTGCGAAGAATCCCATTTATTTACGCGCCCCACGGAGCGTCAGATATTCACGCAAAGCTGAATCGAGCGGACGGTCAGTCATGAGGAGGTAGTAGCCCATGCCCGCCGCCTGAGTGCGATCGCGCAGATCGGCAAGATGCGCGGCTATCTTTTCCGGATACTCTTTCTTTGCGTAATCCTGCGTGACTTTGAGCTGCTGATTGGTCTCGAGATCAACCAGAATCGACGGGCCATTTAACTTCGGGCGCACATCCTCAGGGTCCAGAACGTGAAATAAGACCACTTCATTACCGTGGAACCGCAGTGGCTCAATGCTGCGAATAATGCTCTCGGGCGACTCCCAGAAATCGGAGACGATCAGCACCATTCCGCGGCGCTTCAGCAGCTCCTGAAAATAGCGCATGGGCTTCGAGAAATCAGTGCGTGCCCGCGCTTCGGCATGCTCGAGACCGGCTAACAGACGGTGCAACTGGCCTTGACGGGTGGAAGGCCGGATGAAGTCCCGAATCTCATCGTCGAAGGTGATCAGTCCCGCGGCATCGCGCTGTCCGTGGATCGCCAGATAGAAAAGCGAGGCGGCCAAATACCGCGCATAGTCCATCTTGTTCACGCCGTGGGAGCCGAACAGCATGGAATTGCTGGCGTCGAGAAGCACTGTCAGCAAACTATTGGTCTCACCGCGGAAGCGCTTCAGGTACATGCGTTCGGTTCGCGCGTAGACATTCCAATCGATGTGACGCAGATCGTCGCCTGGGTTATACGCGCGGTATTCGGCAAACTCCTGGCTAAAACCGAAGTCGGGTGACCGATGCAGACCGGAGACAAAACCATCCACCACGGTCCTTGCCACCAACTCAAGACTGGAGATACCGGCGAGAACGGAAGGGTCGAGAAAACGCTGCAGCATGGGAGCCTAAACGATTCCCCACTTGCGGCGCAGCCACCACTCGGAGAAGCGGAGCAGAAGAAGAACGAAAAAGACCAGCGGCAGATCCCAAAGATCGTGGGTCTCGCGCATAGTCACGCCGGCTTCAGAAAAAGGAATGGCAGCCGGGAGTTTACCGAGATCCGCAGGCTTCCAATATTGTCCACCGGTTTGGGTTGCGAGACGTTCCAGAAGGTCGCGATTCTGTTCGGTATGGAAATTCTCCGCTACCCCGTCCATGCGCTGAAAAGTTAATACATCCCTGCCCAGTTCCGCGAACCTGCCGGTTTTAGGGTCAGGACGCTGAGCGGTAACTTCGGTCAGATAGGCACCCGGTTTTGGCGCGGACCACGCAGCCTGGAACTGACCCGGACTGTCCGGCACCGGTGTCATCTCGACCAGTGCAGTAATCCCGCTCGGCCCGAGGATATGGGCTTCGACCCGCGCGTCGGGAGCCGGGTTGTACTGCTGATCCCGGACCTCAGCGGTAAGATTCACGGCGCCGCTGTCGAGCAGCATCTGCGCAGGGACCGAAGCTTCCACATGGCCCGGCGTATCGGTTGCCAGCCAGCGCAGGAGTTGCTGCCAGAACAAATCATGAGCCGTGTCACCCAGCGGTGAACTCATCTGCCAGCGCCAACTGCCCCCGGTGGCCATTATCGCGGTACGGCCACGGCCGAAGTTTTGCGTAATCAGCAACGGCAGCTTGCGGCCTTCCGGGGTAATCATATTGGCGAGCACAGACGCCCCGGATTTCGGCGTGCCGGGGTCTTCGTAGTCCATCAGATAAGGCAACTGCTTCCATTTCGCGGCGTTGGCAGCGGGGTCATCCACCAGGCGCGTGATGATGTTGTCGACTCCGGCCGGCGCCAGTTCCGCGGTCGTATGGGTGGTGCCGTTCCTCGGGTCTTCCTCACGGTGGAATGTGCCGGGCTGACTGGGCAGCGTGGTCGGCATCAGCTCGGTAAGATGCGAGGCGTTCCAGCCGCCATCGGCCAGGGCAAATTGACCGCCCAGCAGAAGCAGACCGCCGCCCCGGCGATCCACGAACTGGCGAATCAGATCCCGCTGAACAGGAGTGAAGTAACCCGCTTCAACGGAACCGATGATCAGCCCCTGATAAGCGAATAGATCTTCGGGGCGTGACGGAAAGCCGCTGGCCAGTTCGTTCGGATCGGAGATCCCCTGACGGTAGAGCTTGTTCTCGCTGGTACGGTCGATCGAAGCGATCTGCACCATGCGATCGTCCTCTTCCGCCTGGCGAATAAATTTGTATTCCCAGCGCGGCTCACCCTCCATATAAAGGATGCGCCGGGGTTCAGACCCAACCGTCACCGCTCGAGTCAACGTATTGTTGGCCGTATTCTCTTCGCCCGCCAGTGGCGTGGCCACGATCTGAAGCGTTTTGGCTCCCGCAGCCCCTACGTCAAACATCAATGTCTCAGTCTGGAGATTGCCATCGGGTCCCAGCGTAACGGCGCGCGAAGCCAGCAGCTTCGGTTGTCCCGTGCTGACATCTCGTACCGCCAGATTGATCTTCGAACCGGCATAACCGCGTTGATGGAAAGTAATCTTCGCGGCAACGCGCGAGCCTGCCAATGTGCGGGGAGTAATCACCGCATCGTCCATCTCAACGTCATGGCCGGATCGCTCGCGTCCAAAACCTACGGTGTGAACGGGAATGTGGCGGGCACGTAATGCGCTGATCACGTCCGCGCCGACCCCCCCGGCGTTATCGTCGCCATCACTCAGGAGAACTACCGCGCCAATAGGCAGGTCGGATGTCTCGTCGCTCAACTGCTTGAGGCTGTCACCGAGGCGCGTCGACGGGGCATTCGGTTGCAGGTCCTTGAGACTGTCAATCCGCGCTGGAACATTATCGACACGATAAAGACGGGTCTGAAAGGAGCGGCTGAGACCGGCCAGAACACCGTTTTGAAGCGCATTGACGGCCTGGGCCTCTCGCGTAACGCCGTCGTCTCCCTGAAGAGCCATACTTCGGGAATCATCGACCAGCACCGCGATGATGTTTTGTTGCGGCTTGAGTTCGGCGACGGTGATCGCCGGCTGCCACAACAGGACCAGTAGAAGCGCGGCCAGAAGCGTTTGCAGGCCCCAAATCACCCAGGCCCGCCAACTGCGCATGACGGGGGCGGCCTGACTCAGGCGGGAGCGGATCAACCACGCAAGTCCTGCGGCGGCCGCCAGAATAAACAGAACGAGCAGCCACTTGGGCCATGCTCCCAGCAGGGAGAACTGCCCACGCTCATACACGGAACGCGGATATTTAAAAAGGAACTCGAACATGCGCTCGGGACGGGGGCAATAAGCCGGAATGGGTAATGCAGGGCGCGCTGTTCATGTCTAGTGAGTCATGGAGTAGGTAATGTAGTTGAGAACGATACGAAAAGCAAGTCCCGAAAACTTCTCGGGGTACTCCGGGCTGTCCGCCCATTCCCAGGCATCGCCGAGGTGCATGTTGTGGCAGATCGCCACCATGATCCGGCCGTGATCGCTGCGAATGGCGCGCCATTTCGGCACATAGCCGTCCTTCTCATAGGTCCGGCCGGTGTTCACGTAAACTTCGCTCGGAATCTGGAACTTCTCGTCGATGTCGTAGAGGACGTGGTAAATCTCGTCGTTATCTTTGAGATCTTCCACCGGCCGATCGGGCAGAACCATGCGCATGCCGGCCATGAAATGTTCCCAATCGTCTGTGCCGTGGAAATCGTCCACCATCAGGAATCCACCCTTCAGCAGGTAATCGTGCAGGCGCCTGGCTTCGTCGGGAGTGAAGGTCCAGTTATTCACGGAGACGGCATAGATCCACGGGTAGTCGAAAATATGGTCACTGTCGAGATCGGCAACATTGAGCGGCGAAGGTGAGTTGATGCGGGTCAGTCGGCGCAGGGCAATCAGGCAATCGTTGTCCGCCTTGGGATAATCCCTCGACCAGCCGCCGCGAAAACCGCGAAAACCGAAACTGCCCCCATTGGCGTAACCCGAGGTGTACTGGAGGCGTGTCCAATAAAATTCCGAGGGCACGCTCTGTTCCCCATAGTATTGTTGGCGGCGTCCCTGGAATCCACCCAGTTGCATCGCGAACAGGCCAAGCGTAAGCAACAGGAGGACGGGAAAAGCGGAAGTGGGCCGCACCAGCTTCATGAATAATTACCTCGGATGATTCTTGAAGCGTATCAGAAGTGTGGCGGCACGTGCAGGGGCCCGGCGGCGGTAGCATGGTCTGAGGCGGATTTTCAGCGTTACCTATGCAACGTATGCAACCTATGCAAAGACGCGAGTTTCTAAAGACAGCGGGTCTGGCGGCGGGTCTGGCTGGCCGGCTGGCAGGGCAGCAAGCGCAGCCGATGCAGATGCAATCGTTCCTGGCCCCCACCGCTTCTCAGGATGTTGCCAAAACCGACTTCACGCTGGAGATCGCCCCGGTAACCGTCGAGTTGGCGCCCAATCGAATCGTCAGCACTATCGGATACAACGGCACTTCGCCTGGCCCGCGCCTGCGCATGAAGGAGGGCGTGCCGGTCACGGTGAATGTGATCAACAAAACCGACGTGCCCGAAACCGTGCACTTCCATGGCTTGCTGATTCCTTCCGATGTCGACGGCTCTGAGGAAGAAGGCACTCCTGTGGTGCCCCCACACGGAAGCCGTTCCTACAAGTTCACGCCCACGCCGGCCGGCACACGCTGGTACCACACCCACACGATGTCGATGGACGATCTGCACCGCGGCAGTTATACGGGAATGTTCGGTTTCCTGATCGTTGAAGGTGCGAATAATCCGGGCAACTTCGATCAGGAACACTATCTTGCGCTGCGCGATTGGGAGCCGTATTTCACCAACACGTCGATGGACAACGACGATCTGGATCCGGCTCTGGCGCAGCCGGAAAGACCCGCGGTGCTCGACACCCGTCCGGCGGGTCTTGAAGTCGCAGCCGATATTTTCTCCATCAACGATAAAGCCCTCGGCGCCGGTGAACCGATTCGGGTGAAGCAGGGCGAGCGCGTGATGTTCCATTTTCTGAACGCCAGTGCCATTGAGAATCGCCATCTGGCGCTGCCCGGCCACAGGTTCAACGTGATCGCCCTCGACGGAAATCCCGTGCCGACTCCCGCTGCCGTGGACATAGTAATGCTGGGTCCGGGTGAGCGCGTCGACGCCTGGGTGGAGATGAACCAGCCCGGGGTTTGGATCCTCGGCGCGCCCGAAGACCCGGTGCGTGAGGGAGGCCTCGGCATCGTTATCGAATACGCCAATCAGCACAGCACTCCGCAGTGGAAAGTGCCGCCGAAGTCCGTTTGGGATTACACCCTGTTCGGGAAACCGCCGTCTCAGGCAGCTCCCACTGAGCGGATCGAGATGGTGTTTGAAAAAGTGCCGCGCGGCGCAGGTAAATTCAATAGCTTCACCGTAAACGGCAAACAGTATCCGCAGGAACAGGAGTTCCTGCTCAAACAGGGCACGCGCTACCGGCTGACGTTCCACAACCGCACCGACGATGCGCACCCTTTACACGTGCACCGGCATCAACTGGAGATCGCCGAGATCTATGGAAAAACGACTTCGGGGGTTGTTAAGGATACAGTCGTGGTGCCAACTTACGGCCGGGCCAGCGTGGATTTCACGGCCGACCAGCCCGGCCTGACGCTGTTCCACTGCCACATCCAGCACCATATGGACTATGGTTTCAAGGCTTTAATGCGCTATTCGTAAGCCGGCCGAGCTTTTATGGCTTACCGCGAACCGCGATCGCTTCGATTTCTACCAGGGCCCAGGGCTGGGCGAGCGCAGCAACCTGCATGGCGCTGCGAGCTGGTTTATTGGGCTGGTCTTTTGTGCCGAAGAACTGTGAGTAGCTGGCGTTCATACCGGCGAAATCGAGCTTGCCACCCTTCTCCGGATCGCCCGCCAGAAAGACGGTCAATTTCACAACATCTTTCATGTCTAAGCCTTGCTCTTTCAGCAGCGCCCGGATCTTACTGAAGACACTGAACGCCTGGGTTTTCGTATCCCCATAGACGGCCAGTGTGCCTTTTGTCGAGTCGGCCGGGGTCACGGGGTCAGGCAATTGACCGCTCAAATAAAGAGTGTCGCCAGCCCATACGCCATTGGCGATCGCCGCAGTCGCGTTAGGTTGCAGATGTTTGACGGTGACTTGCGCCCGCACAACTGGGCACACGAAAGATGCTGTGACTAACGCTGCGTAAACAATCTTCATCGAACACTCCTGTGTTTTTTTGAGATCAGACGCTCGCGACACGGCGTGCCCTGCTTGTTTAGCTCAGTATAATGTCAGCGCCTTACTGAAACTGTTCTTCGCAAACGTATTCACCCAGCTTGCCTCCGGGTTGGAGCGCATACGTGCGATTCACCGTCCACGGCTTCGTGAATATCTTCGGATCGTCGATCGTGATCGCGGCCTCGATGGTTTTCTCGTTCGCGCGCCGATAGCGCTCGACCACGTGCAGCGCGTCGCTGTGCATATGGCCGCCGCGCTCCATCCAGGTGTTCTCATTCAGGCCGGTGGTGTCGATCACCAGCGTGTCGCCGTCCCATTTCGCGACGGATTCCCCGTTCCAGGTGGGGTCCAGCTTCTTCGAATGCTCGCCGCCCGCGGTCGACATCACGCGGAACATATGCTCGAACTCATAAAGGATCGCGACTTGTCCCGGCGTCTGAATGACCTGCATGGCGTAAGGCGCGAAGATTTGCCGCGGCATGCCGAACGGAAGGCACTTGAGACCGCTCGGATCGTCTTTGGCGTCGTGTTGGGCGTTGAAGCGCGCTTCGCCACCAGGCTGGAACGGCGGCAGCTGCGCGGGCACGATGTAATAACGGGCGCTCTCGCCTTGCATCAGCCAAACACCGCTCAGATCGGGTTTTCCGTCCGCCGCGCGCGGAATCTTCGCCTGAACCTGCGCGCCCAGAGGTGAAACGGCAATCAACATTAATACGAGGGAAAGCGAACGGAGCATAGGCAGCAGTATCTCTGCCAGCCTGCGCTGAGTCAAGCCGGGTACCGACCGGAATAGTCCGTTTATTCGTGCATCTATCCGTTTATTCGTGCACCTTGGGGGTTGGGCGGCCGCAGGAATCCCGCAAGGATTGTGACGATTGCCGCCAGGATGGCCAGCTCGAAATAGACTTCCCGGTACCCGGCTGCCAGATTTCCGGACTCACGAGCATGATCAAGAAGTCTCTCGAAATAGCCGGGGACGACGAAACCACAAATCCCCCACGCTGTAAACACGATTCCGTAGTTGGCGCCAACGTTCTCAGGGCCGAAATAGTCAGCTGTAAAAGCGGGCATCAGGGCCAGGAAACCGGCATAGGCGAAAGCGGCGATACACAGGCCGGAAATTGCACCCCAGAACCCGGTTACATCGCGAAGGAAACCGAGGCAGGCGACGATCGACACAAAGCTCATGATCATCAGGATCCACTTGCGGCCAAGATAGTCGGACAGGCTACCCCAGCCGAGCCGGCCGCCGGCATTGAAAAGGCCGAGAACACCGAGGGCCACTCCGCTCGAAACAGGAGCGCCCAGTCGCCCTACCTCCTGGAGAAGAGGAGCTGCTTGACCTATGGCGGTTTGACCGACGGAGGTGCCCAGAAAAAAGATCACGTAGAGCGCGTAGAACTGCCAGGTGTGAAACATCTCCGCGGTAGAGAAACTGCGTGCCACCTGATTGTCGGGCGGCGGCGTCCAACCCTCGGGCTTCCAGCCGGGAGGAGGCACGCGGTAGAACTGAGCCAAACCGACCACGGTCACCGTGCAGATGACGGCCATTACGACGAAAGTCCGCGGCACCGTATAAGGGAATTGCGAGGCATCGCTGCCGATCAACTTCTCAAGCAATGGCCCCCAGAAAAGCGTGCTGAAGCCGGAGCCCATGACGGCGAACCCGACCACCATACCGCGTTTGTCAGGAAACCACTTGAGGAGATTGGCGATGGGAGTGACGTAGGCGAGTCCGACACCCAGGCCTACGATGCCTCCAAAAGTAAATACGAGCCGGGCGTGATCATTACCCAGCCAGGCGGCTAAGAAACATCCGATCCCGATCAGACACCCGCCAAAAGACGCCACGACACGGGCCCCTTTCCGATCCTGCCAGAGGCCGCCGAGTACGGAGCCGAATGACACCAGCAGCAGCATGTATTGATAAGGCGCGATGGTTTGCGCTCGAGACCAGCCATGCAGAGTAGCCAGCGGAGTTCTGAACACGGAATAGGAATAGGTGAGGGAAACCAGGAACTGCATCGTCACAGCGACCAGCGCGTGGCGGAGCCTGCTTTTGGACCGAGTCGCCGGCAGGGGAGCGGGAGGATGCGTTGAAGGTGTCAAGGAACTCTCTGTGCGTCAGCCCTAACTTTCACATGGAAGCATATCGCTGTCATCCGCTTGCTTCAGAACACGTTTACTTCAAGACACCAAGAGAGTATCGCCCATTCAACCGACACGGCATGTTGTTAACAAGTCAACATGTCCGCTTTTATTAACACGTGATCTGTCCGGTTTTGGTTTTAGGCGGCGCGAGCCGCCCGCCTTTTGAGTTTGGGAGAGAGGGCTGTCGCCGTCGTCGCGGTGGGAAAGGGGGAAGGCCGCGGTTTTGGCGGGCTTTGCACTTTTCCACGGCGTTCCCCGTTTGCTTCAAATCGTCCGACTACATGCGGCCCGTAGCGGATCGAGATGGTGG
>Ga0302319_10003430_pt1 | contig 33207 bp, 32 predicted proteins | sample Bog_T0_2_FD_203319 | JGI IMG/M metagenome (GOLD analysis project Ga0302319, IMG submission 203319) | Peat permafrost microbial communities from Stordalen Mire near Abisko, Sweden - Bog_T0_2 | ecosystem: Environmental > Terrestrial > Soil > Wetlands > Peat | place: Sweden: Abisko, Stordalen Mire... | reverse complement strand
CCGGGAGATTCTCGCTTGTTTTCAACCGGTTATTCCGACTCGGTGGAATCAGCCGCCACGAGCGCACCCCGCTGATTGCGAATCCAGTCGGCAGCCCGCTGGGCCTGGCCGGCGGCGGAGATCACCAGCTTCTTATCCGCCTTGATTTGCTTGAGCCAACCGCCGAGATAGGCCGCCTGATTCTCGATCACCCGCGGTTGAATCCCCGCATGGGAGCAAAGGAAGGCGGCGGACATTTCCGCGACCAGTTCCTCCTTGCCGTAGTCGGGAGAGCCAAACGGCTTGGGATCGGTATCAAGCTTCCTGTCCAGCCGGGAAGAATGCCCGGTCGAGTGCGACAGCTCGTGAAACAGCGTCGAATAGTATTCCTCCACCGATGCAAACCGGGTCTTCTCCGGCATGTGAACGCTATCGGTAGCGGGTCGATAGAACGCCTGCTGTCCTCCATCATGGGAAATCGCCGGGCCGGCGAGATAACCGGCGGCAAGCTGCTCGGCCGCTCCGATGGGTTGGAAGTCGAGTGGCTCAAACTTCACCGCGTCGGGAATCTCGATGCCGTCGAGCTGTTCGGCATTGAACACATTATAATAACGGAGAACGGGAACCTTGACGGGTTCACCCGTCTGCTTGTCCTTGGTTTCGTATTGCTTCCAGAAAACGACCATGGACGATTTCTCACCCTTGCGGACATTGCCGCCGCGTTCTTTCGCCTGATTGAAGGTGAGCCAGTACGACGAGCCGTACCCCTTGGCAAAGGACGTGAACGCCAGAAGAAAAACATTCACGCCGCGATACTGCTTGCCGGTGTTGAGATTCTTCGGATGCCCGGCCTTGCTGCGGCCAAGAATAGGTGAACGCCAGGGCACAACGCCCGCCTCCAGCATGGAGACGATTTGGTCGGTGACGGTTTGATAGAGATCGAACGATGACATAGGAGCCTCTCCGTATGAAGTTTCACAAACTGCGTGCATTGGGTTGTGTGGAACAACCACACTCACCCGCCGCACCTCGATGGCGGAGGGCAGGAGCGACCGAGCGCAGCGGTCAAGGAGGAACCGTCGGAGAAGAGGCTCCATGTACTCATGGAGTAGTTCCTTGACCGAGAGCACGGTCGCGTAGGCTTAGAGCCATGAGATGCGGCGGAAAAAGTTGCCCGCCGGAACGGCGGACCTTACGGAAGAGGCGTATGTGTCAGCCCGAACACACTGCAACTCGACTCTCTGCGCCACGCGGCGGGCGCGGTGAAATTGCGAACGAATCGGAGCAAAAGAATGGACGCCGGGAAGCGCCCCGCGACATTGGAATGGGCATCCGCGATGTATTTCTGGGCGTGGCACTCGTCGATGGCGTTGAGCAGTTGTGGCAGCACGCCCGTGGCCCGATCGGCTTTCTCGGTGTTCTGATAAGGTGTGCCGTCTTCACCAGGCGTATACCCCTTGCCCATCTTCTCCTTCACGAGTTTGGCATAGATCTTCTTTGCCTCGTCGAAACCAATGGGCAATTCAGTCTTCCGGCCAGTGGTCAGCGTCGATCCCCGCCGGCCGTAGGCGAAGGTCACGATGAAGCCGGGTCCAGAGGGCTCAACGGCTGCCTGGTAAATTTTGTCGCTGGAACCATTGCGGTAATAGAGCGTGATCGATTCAGTTTCGATAGTTGTCATGGCGTTCTCCTTCAATAATCGGGTAGGAGGGGCCTTTCGGCCCCCGTCCTCCCACACCACCGGACGTACTCACCGTATCCGGCGGTTTCTTCTAACCTTGTAACTGCTCGTACCTGACTGACAGACTGACCAAGCCCAGTGACTTGAACCACGTCAGCGACATCCGATCGGTTTCATGAAGCGGCATTGTTTCAGACGCAGGCATCGCAGCTTTCGCCGTACCCAACTATCGATCTTTTCCAGCTGGCTTTTGCACTGCGCATAGCGGAAGTACGCCACCCAGCCGGTCAGGAACTTATTGAGTTCGTCGATCACTTGGTCGATGCTTATGCCTCGGCTGCGCCTGGTGATTTGTCGAACCCGCTCCTTGGCCCGCTTCAGGCTCTGGGGAGCGATCCCCAGGTGCCCGCCGGGCCGCCAGACGGTGGCCCAGGAATTTGCGGTCTTCCACGCAGGCCACCGCGCTTTTCTCGCGGTTGACGCGAAGACGGAGTTTCTGTTCCAGGAACTGGGTGATGCTTTGCATCACGCGTTCTCCCGCCTTGGTCGACTGCACATAGATGTTGCAGTCGTCCGCATAGCGGCAGAAGCAGTGACCTCGGCGCTCCAGTTCCTTGTCCAGATCGTCCAGCAGCAGATTCGAAAGCAGCGGGGAGAGCGGTCCGCCTTGAGGAGTGCCTTGCTCGCGGCTGACGCACACACCATCGCTCATCATACCGGCTCGCAAGAACCGGCCGATGATCTTCAGCATGCGTTTGTCATCCACGTGTCGGCTCAGACGGTTCATCAGCACGTCGTGGTTCACGCGATCGAAGAATTTCTCCAGATCGATGTCCACGACGATGTCCCGTCCACCGGCCACGAACTCTTTGGCCTTCTGCAATGCACCGTGTGCACTGCGTCCGGGCCTGAATCCGTAGCTGGACTCTGAGAAGGTCGGATCGAGGATGGGCTCGAGCACTTGCAGCATCGCCTGCTGAACCAGCCGGTCCACCACCGTGGGAATGCCCAATTGTCGCATTCCCCCGCCGGGTTTGGGGATTTGCACCCCACGCACCGGCTGCGGTTGGTAGCTGCCGTCCAGCAATGAAGCGAGCAACACCTGCTTGTGCTCGACTATCCATCCTGCCAGTTGCCCGACGCTCATGCCGTCGGTTCCCGGCGCTCCCTTGTTGGCTTTCACCCGTGCGTAGGCACGGTTCAGATTCGCAGGGTTGACCACCTGCTCCATCAGGGAAAACGTCAAGGCTCGGTCTCGGTCCTGCGCCAATGTCGATAACGGCTCCACGCAGGGGGAAGGTTGGACTACCTCCGCGCCGCCCTCCTCGTGGCGTGTCTGCTTTGGGGTTAGCTTTTCCAGCATCTCCCAAAAGGACGAATTTGTCTGCCGTTGCGTCTCCATCGAGCTGTTCCGATCTGCTCCTTGGGTCAAAAGATTCGGCCCTTCGCTCCGCCATGGCGGGAGAAACGTCTCCCGGCGTTTTGCCTTGGCGGACTACTACGGCCTCTGCTGACTTCTCCACGCCCATCCCGCGTCGTTGCCGGCGCGGTAGCCGTGAGGCAGGCGCGGAGACCTCCCAGGGTAAGTCATCATGTCCTTCGCTCGGGCCCCGCCGGATCTACCGCCCCGGCATCCAGGTGACTATCGGGCGTCCCCAACCATTGCTGGGTTACCCATGCCGCGACGGCCTTGTATCCGGTTTCTGTTCGTCGAGTCCGAGTTGTCGTCGTCGGCTTCCTTTAGATTCCATCTCACGATGGACACCCTTGCCTAGACGGGCGGTTCCGATCACCTCGGTCCGCAGAGGACTTGCACCTCCGAAACATGTGACATGCCTGGCGCACAAGAAAGCCCCGCACTGGAGCGGGGCTGAAATGAACTTCACTGGTGTAAATGGACTAACTCGATGATTGCCGCATCTGATGCAGGCAATCCATGCGATCTTGCAGCGACGACAGGGAGAGTGTTTGGCCCTTGCCCTCATTTTCTCGAAGGGGCGTCGGCGGCATTCAGCCTGAAGGCGATCGAATCCTGGAACTCGGGAATCTCAAGCGTGATACCGTTGCCAGCCGCTGTGTACGACCGCTTGCCCAGGCTCTTGCCGGAGACCGGATCTATGAACTCGATGGCCCATCGGCCAGCCGCGAGATCGAGCGTGACCTGCTGCGACGCCAAGCGCCGGATTGGCCAATTTGGAGGCGTGCATTCGGTATCGCGGAACCAACCCACCGCCGAGCGGTCGTTGCCAAGAATGGCCCCCTTAATTCCCTTGCTCGGCGTACATCGCAGTGGCGCGAAACCCGAATAATCAATCCCTTTGGCAAATGCCGATGCCGCCGACGCGATATCATTGTAGTGACTGGAGAGGTCCACCTTCTCAAATTGATCATACCCGTCCTCCCACCAGAGCGCCCGGCCGTTCATCGCGCCGGAAACCATCGCCGCCCAGACGGCATGCCGAATTCCCACGGAAGCCCGCGAGGCCATTTCCAAAGTCCCGCGAGGAGAAGCCGAGTCCAGCCCGCACTCTCCGATCAGCACCGGCTTATCGTAGCGGCTCAGGCGCGACCGCACGCTGGAAAGGATCATGTCATCAAGGTTGCCGCCGTACTTTCCATCGGCGTAGGGATGCACCTCCACAAAACTCACGGCATGACTGCGTAGTAACTCCGGCCATTCATTAATGCCGGCCTGTGATGCCGTCACTGGCCGCTTCATCGGATCGGCCGCTCGAATGACGCTGGCAGACTGTTCGACAAAATCCACGGCCCGTGCTTCGGACGCGCCCGTCACCAAATCAACTTCGGAAAAGACTTCCCATCCCAGGATGTTGCGACGGTCGGACCAATGCGTGACCAGCTTCTGGAGCCTGCGGAACCAGAGTTTTCTACATGGAGAGTCTTGGAATAACTCCGCCGGCGACTTGGCAGGACCGCCATGCGAGATATTGAATGGGTTGTTGTCCCACGCATGCCAGCTTTCGTGTTGACTGCCGTCATTCCAGTCTGCCCAGACGCCAAGGACCGGCAAAACCACAAGCCCCTGTTTTTCCGCGCGATCTATCACACTGTCCCATGCTGTTAGCAAATCAGCGTCGATTTCCCCTGGCCGCTCGTTGGGTGGGCTGTAGGTAAAGTGGATGCGGACCAATCTCTCACCTGCCGCGGCCGCGCTGCGAAAGCGATCGTCAAAAGCCTCGGGGCTAAGGGCCGTCGGGTTGCGACCCAGAATGAATGTCGGAACACCATCGGCGCGAAAGAACTTCTCGCCGGGCCGGAGTTCCAAGGTTGGCCCATCAGGCAATTGCCCTGCACAGAGCGTTGAAGCAGCCAGCAGAACACAAAGAAAGGATGAAAAGCGAAACATCGCTCGGAAATCCTGGCGTTTAATCCCGCACGCTGACGAGAAACAAAAATCGGCGGTTGAAGAGGGCGGGGGGACCTTCTCCGGGGAATACCGCCGATACGATTACTCTATCCCTTACTGCCCAGATCGATCTTCTCCATTCAAAGGGTCACTGTGAATTGGCATTGGGTTTTGGGAAAAACCCGCACGAAGCAGCACAAAATGCCATCGCAAGCCTGCATGATGGCTTTAATCACATAAAGAACGAATACTTTGCCGGTTGGCACCATTGGAAGAAGTCACTCGTCTCGGCAAAAAGGAGCATCTTTCTCAAAGGGATCTTTTGCCAAAAGTCTTGCCGTTCTGCGCACGCATGAGTCTAAGCCGCAATGAACCAGATATTCAGCGCCGTGCCCCAGCAGCACGCGCACCGCGTCTACGGCGGTGTCGGCTCTGCCGTGCGTGTCGCTGAGGATGCCGATGATCATGCGCAAGACGGTACCACGAATCTCGCACTGCACAAAGTACCGAGCAACGGAATCAAACATGGATGGACGGGATCCCCGGCCTTCCGGCCTGGGCTATCACGGAGGTAGCACCATTTAGGAAACATGAGCCTAAGTTCCGATTGTCGCCGTGGACGTGACCATATCGTTGCTGGAATCAGTATCGCCAGCCACATGGACAACCAGCACCAGGTCATACGATCCGGAAGCCGGCAGCGTGGTTGGTTTGAAATTCACATGCACCTTCTTGGTCTGACTTGGATTCAGATGAAGCGGGATCGGAATCGCCAAGGCGACATCGGTCGGGGCTGTGCCCCCAGGCGAGCCTGCAGGAATCAGTTCTACATCCACCGTCTGCTTGCCGGTGATGGCAATGTTACCGATATTTTCGATGGTGAAGATCGCCGACGCATTTTTCCCGGCGACCAGAGTTGATTTGACCGGCGTTGCCGCGATCGCTTCGGCATCTACAAACGGAGCCTGCACGCTGATCGGCGTTGCGGTCGCTCCATCGTAGCTGTCGAGCGTACCGTTCAGCGAAACATCCGACACCAGATAGTAAGAACCCGCCGCGGCGGGATACGCGAACGGCGCAAAGTGGATCGTGAAATGATTGCCCGGCTTCAGCGTCGCCACCTTCTTTGTGCTGGCCGTACCAACCTGCACCGCGCTGCCGTCGTTGATCTGCGTCGTTGATGCATAGAGCGTGGTTACGACAACGGCCTTCTTCAAAATGGTCGCGCCGTTGTAGGTGATGACAACCGTCGCGCCACCCTTCTGCTTGGAGCTTGCGACGACAGAGGAAAGGAATTTCCCGGTTGGCGCACTGACCGCAAAATCACCAGTCGGGGCCACATCGATCGCGAGGGTAAATGTGCCGATGATTCCCGCAGCCACGGCAAGGCCGGTTGTGTCCTTGACGCTGTTGGCGTTAATGCTGACTTGATATCCGCCCTCATCCGCAGGGCTCAGACCCTGCGGGAAGCTGATCTGATAAAACGCCTGGACCGTCGGTCCATTGGTCAGGCCCGTGCTCACAAGCGTCGCGGCCTGGCTCTGGCTGTTATTGGGGAAAGTTACCGTCAGATTGCTGTTGCCAAGCGTGGATACATCCACCGCGACGGGGTCGGTGTAAGTGACGCTGAAATCGTATGCCGTGGCTTGGTTGGTGCCCGGCGCCTGCGTCGCGTCAACTACGGCGGTCGGCGCGGTCGTGTTTTGGGTGCCGACGACAAGATTAAATGTCCCGATATTCCCGGCCGGTACCGCAACACCACCGGCGTTTTCAACGCTGCCGGGGTTGATCATCACCGTATAGGTACCGGCGTCCGCGGTGGTCAGATCAGCGACAAATTTCAGCTGATAGGTCGCATCTACACTCGCGCCGTTCCCGAAATTCTTGCTCACCAGCGCAACCGGTTGCAGGACACCATCGGAAAATTCCACCACCAGATTGCCGTTGCCCAGTGTCGAAGCATCGATTTGCTCGGAGTCGGTATAGGTGACCGTGAAATTGTATGTGGTGGAAAGTGTGCTTCCCTGCGCCTGGCTGGCATCGACTGATGCTGAAGGAGTCGTGGTATCCTGATTGCTGACGTTCAACAGCGCGCTGATTTGCGAGCTGTTGGTCAGCGCCACATCGGTGAAGCCGTCGCCATTGAGATCACCGGCGACGGCGGTATTGGATGCAGTTCCGTTGCCGGCGATCAGATCACCCAAATGCCAGGTGCCGTCCCCATTGCCCAACAGGACATCGGCTTGAGCACTCCCGCCCGGGGACAGAAGCGCGATCAGGTCCTGATTGGTTGACGCCCCCGAGAAATTGGCGGATTGAATCGTGACCGGTCCGCCTCCGGTTGCCGAACCGGAAACGATGGTATTGATCGGACCTTCAAATCCACCAGTGCCGTTGTTACCCAGAAAGCTGATCTCACCACCCGTGCTGTCGGCAGTGACGATATCCAGCGACGGCCTTCCACTGGAGAGGTTCTCACCCGTAAAGTTACCGACAGCAATTGATGTCGGCGACGGACCGGTGGCATAGGTTGTGGGAGAACTGAAGGTTCCGTTGCCGTTGCCGAGGAATACGGAAACGGAATTGTTCAGTTGATTGGCGACGACAAAGTCGAGATTCCCGTCGCCGTTGAAATCACCCACTGCTACTGCCGAGACGTTTCCGAATGGAAGGCTGAACGGTAGCTGGGCTGTAAGTCCGCCGGCTCCATTACCGAGTAGAAGCATGGCGTTATTGGTAGGAGTGGCGGCTCCGCTGACGGTGATGACATCCTCATCGCCGTTGTTGGTAAAATCACCGACGGCGATCGCCTGGTTGTTGGCAAGCGCGGGGATGTTGTCGGCGGTCCCGAAGGTGCCGTTCCCGTTACCGAGGATCAAGCTGATGTCACCGGGCGAACCGGTGGTGCCCGCGACGATGCCGAGGTGAGTGGGGTTGCTGTTATCGAAAGAACCGGTGGCCAGTGAAACCGGCGTTCCCGCGACGGGCACCGTCACCGGTGCCGCAAATGATCCGCCCCCGCTGCTTGTCAGTACACTGACGCTGCCGCTGCTGTTGGCGACGTACAGGTCGGCCTTGCCGTCGCCATTAAAGTCCGCGAGCCCGGCCAACGTCGGTGCCAGACCCACCGATGAAGCGGCAAGATTCACCGGTGTTCCCAGCACCACACCCGTGAGATAGTCGCGGCGTTCAAGACGCTCGATCATGGCAGCGCCAAAATGAACAAAACGGCGGGCACGATCTGATCTAATTTTCACGCTTCAACTCCTTGGGCAATGATGCAGAGGATAAAGAACCGGCACCCCAACGCAAACGACCATTGATGAAATAAAAATCGGCGATCTTAAAAGTATAACCGACTAAGAGGCGGGTGGCGAAATCGATCTTCTCGACAAGAGAGCTTTTAGAACGGGCTTCGCCATTTTATGGAATGAGAAGAGATCGCCAGAAATGGCAAACGGGCGCGAAAGCCGCAAGCCCGATGAGAAAACCATCAGACCTGCGGCAACACCGCGTCAAATAAATCAGGGCGTGAGAATCCCCAGGATGCTGTGGGTATCGCCGTTAAAATGCCGCATGACATCGTAGTGATACGATGCCGCATTGCGGTCACCGCTCTTTTGGATCGCCCACTCCCGGACGCGGGGCAGGACATCCTTGGCGGACTTGGCCGTCGGATATGGCCCGGCCAACCACGCGCGTCGCAGCCGTGAATAGGCCATGACGTAATAGCAGGGACTTTCGGTCCAGAGCGTGTGGTCTTCAAACATGGTCGGCTCCCTTCTGGAACACCATGCACACATCATGGAGACCGGGAATGAAGCTGCTGCGATAGACTTTGCTGCTGCTGGATGCCCCGTGGCTGAAGCGGATGATGTCGGTGGCACACTGCCTCAGTCCCAGTTCAAACGCAAGGCGTTTGGTGTGATACACCAGCGGGACAAATCCCGCATCGCGGTCCTGGTAATCGCCCATTAGAATCCCCAGCCTTCCACCGCTGACGAGTGTGCCGGCGGTGGTAGCGATCAACTGGCGATAGCGTTCGAGAAACGCATTGAGCGTGGCCGTCCGCGACAGATCCAGAGGGTTGTCCTGGTACAACTTCTGCCTCCAATAGGGAGGATGCAGCCAGCCGAATTCGAAGCATTGCGGCGGAAAGCTGGCCGGATCGCACGCATCGGTCCCCTGATGCAGGTCGCTGCTGTAGCAATAGACCTTCAGTTCCTCGCACACATCCCGGCAGGTGCCGCTGCCGGTCATCGGGTCGATAACGGAGCGGACCTTGTAGAACCGCAGCAGGTCGCGAATGAGATTGCCGCCGCAGTTGCCCGGATAGGATCGGTCTCCGTACTCGCCTGCCCGGTGAAAGTGATAGAGGCTGGTGAGATGAGGCACGGGACTGGCGGTGCGGGGCGCCCGTGGCAGGCGTGCGTACTGGACGGTCGATTCCGTAGGGGCTTGAACCATTCGGTGATGGCGGGCGGCGTAGAATGGATTGGCGGGCGTATTCATGACTGTTCTCCTATGTTGTGGTTGATGGGTTGGTGATCGGCGGCCAAATATCCGCCGAAGGCACGCCAGCTAAAATCGCTGGTGTCGACGACAACGATGCCGGCGTTGCCGGGGCTGGCATCTTCCATGCACGCTTCGGAGCGAAGCTGTGACAGCGAATAAGCATTGGATGAGATTCCAAGGCTCAGATTGCCGTCAATGTTCGCGTGACTGATACCGACGAATCTCGCGGCGGCATAAGCGGCATCGTCATAGCGTCCTCGCATGAGCACTGAGAGCTGGTCGAGCCATCCCGGCACGGCATTGCCGTGCCAGTGCAGGTAGACCGTGGGTGACACGCGCGAGCGGTCAAAGAAGACGATGGCTGCTCTATTACCCATGGTGGACCTCGCAGTCGCTCAGGGCTTCTTGCTCACGCTCGTGCTTCGCGATGGCCCGTCGCAGGTGAGGCTCGTAGGCGTCGCCCCGCCAGGAGTTGGACCCGAACGCGACGTCGCATTCGACCAGCTTGTTGATGTCGAGAACGGCGGTGTGGCCGGGAGCGTCGAAGACGATGGCGACTTTCACGCTGGCTCCTTCGCCGGTATCGGCAAAGACGATGGCGTTGAAGGGAGCGCCGCCAATGCCGTTGCGGTGCCGGTCGATCTTGAGGAGGGTGATGTTCATGGTGTCCTCCTCAGTTGTTCGCCAGGGTGAGACGCAGAGCGGCAAACTCGAATTCGAGTTCCTCGTGGTCGGAATCAAAGTCGGGATCGATGCCGGCGGGCAGTTCGTCGAGCTTATGGATGATGGCGCTGGCGAGTTCGATGGTGGAAAAATGGGATTGCATGGTCGTGTTCCTTTCTGCTTGTGAGGGCGGGCCGAATGGCCCGCCCGAGGGTGATGGAGAGGTGATTAGTCTTTCTTGTCCGTCGCGATGCGGAGGGTGATTCGGCCATCCAGCGGCACGGCGTCGAGTTGGATGTTGAACCCCTTGCCGTCTTTCTGCGGCCAAGCCGCTCCGATGCGGGTCCAGATGCCGGTCTGTTCCTTGCGGTCGCGAACCTGATAGGCGATGTGGCTGGGGGATTTGCTGTGGGTCTGTTCGGTCATGTCGAGTCTCCTTTATCTGTTTCAAGTTCGCTTCATTGCGTCCTTGTGAACCGCGATGGAAAAGCCGCGAGGGACGTGGCGGAGCGCACCGGTCAACCGAAAGGCCGAAGGCTTCCATTTTTCATGGAAAGCGGCCTTGGCAGGTTGACCGGCACGTCCGCGGCTTTAAGCGTTCACCACAAAGGAGGCATGGAGGCGAATTGACAACCGGAGAAGAGAGTCGACGCAGCGGCAGACAATGTGATCCCGCTGCCCATCGGAGTGGGAATACGACTCTCAGGAACGGCGGAATCTTCAGGACTGCGGCAGCAAGGTCAGCGTGCCGCCATCGGCAAGGCGGTAAATCCGAAAGTAGCCGTCCAGCGTGAATACGGTCCGGTCATCGAGCGTGTCGGCGGCGGCGATCAGCGATGCATCGGCCAGGTCCATCGGCACGTCCTGATAACGGATCATCATCGCTGCCATCGCCATGGCTTCGATATCGCCGTGAACGTGCAGGATCAGAATGCCGCGATACAGCATTGCCCAAAGGTGCTCCGCCATGGCAATCCCACCGAGCTTGCCCACCAGATCCATCGCTTCGGTAAAGCAAGGCCAGGTGGTAATCAGCGGAACACGCGCCGATTTCAGCACGGCTTGACAGGCGGCGTGGGAGGGCTGGCGGCGGTCACACAGCGACACCAGCGGTCCGGCGTCGATGAGCATCAGATCAACAGTCCCTGTATGCGAACTTTTTCGGCCAGACGTTCAGTGACGGCGTCCGATGTGCTGGTCTGTAGCGTGAGTTGCAGTGCATCTCCTTCGACGAGCCAGTGCCCGACGCTCTCTGCGAACGCCGCACCGTTGGCGGGCCGGTCAGGCAAAACGGTCACGCGGACTCGCTTGCCGGCAAACGCCGCGGGATCGCGGATCAGTTCCTCCCAGGCGCCTTCCCTCTGGGTGAACAGTTCTGTCTTGCTGGGCATGATGCAATGCATATCACGCACAAAGTCCTCGCGCATCTACTTTTTGATGCCCCCTGGACCTAAAGAAGCCGAAGCGATAATCCGGTGGGCAAACGACGGTGGCGCAGTCTGGGCCAGAGCGTGTGATGGTGACGGAGGCGTATCATCGGCCACGGCATGCTCAGCCGACTGAGGGCGGGGTGATTGGGCAGATTCCTGACGCCGCCGGATACGGGCGACGATGGACTCCTCCACCTCGGCCTGGGCGGTTCGATCCCGCTGGGCCGGCGGTTCAATCTGATTTGAAGACTGGAGGGAGCGAATGCGATCAACCAGTTCGCCGGTCGTCGGGCCGGGAGAGGGTTGCGCACTGGCGGACAGGGCCTGCTTGAGCTGATCGCGTAATTCCTTTAGTTCTGCCAGATAGTGCTCGTGGGCGAAGGGTGTATCAAGCCGGGCGCTGTAGTCCCGAAGCTGACCTTCTGCAATCGCGATGCGCTGCTGCAAGCTGGCAACTTCTTCGGAGTATTCAGTGGCCAACCGGTGCAGGGCATTGACCACCGCACGCGGGCCAGGGTGCTGCATCGCGAAGATTGTGGACAGAGTTGCTTTGCCTTGCAGATAGGCATCGGGCGGATATCCGGGACGGAGAACCATTCCGAAGGTCACGCCACGATAGCTGCCGATCGGAATGCGCCGGGTGGCCATCACTTGCCGGGGCAATTGTTCCAGTCGCGCGCCTAACGCAGCCATGGCATCTGCACCATTGTATGTCTGATCATCAATGGTCACGCCGTCGAGCGGGTGTGCAGCAATCGTCTGCTGGTCCGCCGTCAGCTCCGCCAGATGCTCTTTTTGGGCGACAATTACCTCCGGCAGATTCTTCACGCTCCGGCGGGCGACGAACTGTTCATCGAGGTGATTCTTCTTTAACAACGACAGCCGCCCCAGTTCCGCCTCGGCCTGGGCGAGGGTCAGCACCGCTGGGTTCCCCGATGCGATCGCCTTCACCTCGGCGTAGGAGAGTTCCTGGTCGCCGACGTCGTCCGCTTGGCGTTTGGTGTTGTCGCCGGTGATGACCTGGCCGATGAACTTGGCCTTGGTTTCCAGCGCCTGCCACATGTAGGCGTCAAAGGAACCCTGGGTCACATAGCGATAGATCTGAACCTCGGGATTGAGATTCCCCTGGCGTAGGATGCGGCCATCCCGCTGCTCCACTTCCGCCGGCTTCCATGGGGCATCCAAATGATGCAGGGCAATCAAACGCTTCTGCACGTTGGTGCCGGTTCCCATCTTAGCGGTGCTGCCGATCAGAACGCGGACGCTGCCGTTGCGAACCCTCTCGAAGAGGGCCTGTTTTTTTGCATCCGTCGCGGCATCGCCAATGGCGGCGATCTCATTTCGGGGAATGCCGCGCTGCACCAGCTTCTCCACGATCTCCTGATAGAGCGAGTAACCCCACGCGGTGGGATTCACACCCATGTCGGCGAAAATCATCTGAGTCCCTCTGTTGGCGGTCGAGTCGCGATAGACGGCCGCCACATTCTCCACCAGCCGGTTGACTTTCGATTCAGCAAAATCGCCGGCGGTTTCGGTAAGCATCCGTGCGTCGGTCGACAGCTTGCGGCCATCGGTGGTGATGGCCAGGGCGTTGTCCTCGCGGGGATCCACCCGCTGGTTCCGGATTCGCTCGTAACGGGCGACCAGTTGCTCCTGCAACGCCTTCTGCTGTGGCGACATCGGGCAGGTGACCACAATCGGCTTGCCGCCGGCCAGGGTGGGCCGGGGCAGATTCAGCATCCCGGCGGTCTGAACATCGGAGAAAGATCGGAACATTTGCTGCAATTCCGGCAGATTGACGAATCGGGCGAAGCGGCTGCGGGGCCGCAAACCTGCCCCATCGGGCGAGATTTCCATCGTCTCCACTACCTCGCCAAACGTCGCGGCCCACGCGTCAAAGTGCTCGATGCCTCGGCTGGAGAGTCCTGCCGGATCGAGGAATCGCTGCATCGTGTACATCTCCACCATCGTGTTGCTGATGGGCGTGCCGGTGGCGAAAGTGACGCCGTGACCGGGATGGCGCTGATGCAGGTAGCGGGCTTTCATATAGAGGTCGAACGCCCGCTCCGAGCCGCCGGTCTGGAGACCGGCGACGCGGTCCATCTTGGTGGGCGTTTCCAGATTCTTAAAATAATGAGCCTCGTCGATGAACAGGTGGTCCACGCCCAGCTCGTCGAAGACCAGCCCGTCATCCTTTTTCTCCGCCGCCAGAAGTGCCTTGAGCCGCAATTGCCTTGCCGCCTTCTGCTTTTCGATGGTTTTGATCAGGTTACGATTGGAGTCTTTGGCATGTTCAATCAGCAGGCGGTCATACTCGGCAATCTGCTCGCGAAGGAATTGCTCCTGGTATTCCCGCGACATCCCAATCCGCTCAAAACCGCTGTGGGTGACGATGATGCCGTCCCACTGACCGGAGGCGATGCGGGCGGTGAGGAACTTTCGCCGGTCACGGGTCAAATCCTCTTTAGCCGCGATCAGCAGCTTGGCGTTGGGATACAACTGCATAAACTCGCGGGCAAATTGCTCCAGCAGGTGGTTGGGCACGACATACATCGGTTTATGCACCAGCCCCGCCTCTTTGAGCTTCATCCCCGCGGCGGCCATTGTAAAGGTCTTGCCGGCGCCCACGACATGGGCGAGCAGCGTGTTGCCGCCGCTCATGATTCGCCAGACCGCGTGTTTCTGATGCGGGCGAAGCGTCAAGGCGGGATTCATGCCGGCAAAGTCCAGGTGCGAGCCGTCGAAGAGTCGGTGACGGAGGTTGTTGTAGGTGTCGTTGTAGACCCGAACCAGCCGCTCGGAGCGGTCGGGATCGGCGAACACCCACGCCTTGAAGCGCTCCTTGATCAGCTTTTGCTTCTCACGGGCCGAGAGCGTCTCCTGCGGATTGACGACTCGCGTGTCATCGTCAAGCTGGTCGTAGATCGTCGGCGACTTCATATTCAGCGCCAGCTCCAGCAGCCAGGCGCCGTTGGCCCGAGCGGTGCCGTACTCGCTGGTGGCGCCCACCGACGACTTGGCGGCGTAATCGGGCGAGAGGGACCAGACCGCGTCTTTCTTGAGGTGTGAGACCGGGACCGAAGCGGGTTCGACACGAAACAGGTCGGCGGCGAACCCCTGAATATCCGAGTCAGGAATCCACGGGGCTCCCAGATTGGCGTCGATCTCACCGGGCAATACATCCGCCGGCTGCACGGCCTGTAGTGCCGCCGAATTGCGGTCAAAGTCCGGTCCTGCCTGGGATGCCTGGGCAAGCTTCTGGCGGACATTACCCGACAGGTAGGCATCGGCGGTTTGCCAGGTCTTCTCGACCGGATCGAGGTAGATCAGATCTCCCAGTTCGGCGACGACCGCTGCGATCTCCTTGCCGTACAACTGCGAGATAAACGCTATATCTACCACGCCGCGCTGATTCAAGCTGGCCAGCAGACCTTCCTCCGCCGAGCGCACGGCGGTCAGCGGCGAACGCTTGCCGACCACATCGTGCAGCAGGATGGGCGCTTTGGCGGCTTTGCCGGTAGTCTCGTCATACTCCTCCAGCGACATGACCAGCATGGCATCGGGGTCATCGCGGAACTTGACCAGATTCGGCATCCGTCGGGTGACGCCGCCTTCGGACGATTCGCTGAAGGTGGTCTTGTTGACCGGACCGTAGGCCAGAGCAAAGCGGTCGTAAACTTGATTGAGTTCCCGCCGCGCGGCATCGCGCTGGTCCTCCGGGCGGTCTTCGTTCTGGCTGGCCAGTACAGAGCGGGCGCGGTCACGCAGGTCGATCAGAGCCGCGAGACGTTTGCCCAGCAGCGAGCCATAGGCGGTCAGAGTGGCGCCGCCGTAGACGACCGGCACAGCCCTGCCTTCTTGAATCTGGCGGATGCCACGGTCGCCGGCGACAAAAAAACTTCCCTCGGACAACCGTGGCGGCGGTGTGTCCGAGTCATCCGCCGAGCCGAATATGAGATGAGGATCGGGGGCCCGCGGTTGCTCTGGAGTGTGTTGTGGCGCTTCAACCGATTGAGTGCGCAAGTCCGGCAACCGCTCGATGGCAACCTTTAACTTCTCGGAAAGGTCCCCATCGCTCTTTACGCTGAACCCCTCCTTGCCATACATCGTGTCCTGACGGGTCAGTGTCCCCAGCACCATCTCGGGATGGTTGATGAAGTAGCGGTTGAGTGTGACTGCGGCGCCTTCCACCTCCAGCGGGCCGGTCTCGATCCATTCGTCATCCACATGGCGGACGGGATTGTCTTTTTCGCGTTTGCGAAAGAAGAGGATGTCGGTGACGACCGCGGTGCCTTCGCGTTTGAAGGCGTCCGATGGAAGGCGGATCGCGCCCAGGAAATCGGCCTTGTACGACAGATACCGGCGGAGCTGGGCGCTCTGCTTATCCAAGGTGTAGCGGCTGGTGACCAGCCCCATGACTCCGCCAGACCGCAGTGCGTCGACGGACTTGGCAAAGAAGTAATCGTGCAACGCCAGCCGCATGTCGCCGTAGGACAGCTTCAGATCCGCGAATGGGACGTTGCCGACGACTGCATCGAGGATATCGGCCGGCAGCCGTAAATCGGCAAAATCCTCACAGCGGATGTCGTGGCCGGGGTGTGATGCCTTGGCGATGCGGCCCGACAAGCTGTCGAGTTCCACGCCGATGAAGCGATAACCCGGTGGCGCATAGCGGATGAAATTGCCGCTGCCGCAGCCTGGTTCCAGCACCGTCGCATTGGACGGAACGCCAAAGCGGTGCATGGCCGAGTGAATCGCATGGATGACAGTGGGCGAGGTATAGAAGGCATTGAATGTCGTGCGTTTGGCGGAGTCGTATTCGTGATCGGTGAGTAGCGACCGCAACTGATTGCCTATCTCCCGCCACGTGTCGTCTTTATATTGGCCTGTCACCGGGTCGGGAAAGATCGACAGCGCGACCGCGCCAAAACCGCCAAAGCGGGCAAGGATCGCCCGCTCAGTATCTGTGGCAGGCCGATGCTCCCGCTCGATGGTTTTCAGTGTCGTGATTGCCGCCAGAATATCCCGCGCCTTGGCCTTGTCGCCGGCGGAGATCGTCTCCTTCGCCGGAATCGGCAATGCCGCAGGCGCCGGCGCTGCGGAAGGCATGAACTGCGGCGGTGCAACAGTAGAGGAATGCGGATGTCCGTTGGTCTGCGGCGGCTGGCCGTCGAAAAGCCCCGGCGGCCTTATTCGTGCGGTGTGAAGTCCGCTTCGAGCCGTCCGTCCGATGCGGCTGGCAAATCCAGCTCGGCCAACGCCAACTCCAGCGCCTCGGCTCGAACCTGAGCCGGATGACTCTCGGCCCGAGTGCGGTAAAGTTCGCTCATCCAGGCCTGATGCAGCATCTTCAACTCCATCGCGTATTGCTCCGTCGCTGCCAGCAGCTGTCCCTGCCGTCGCAGTTGCTGGTGCAGGCTCGCTCGACCCTGAATCAGTTTCAGCACGATTGTCATGTATTGCATGGGGTCCTCCCAGTTGCTCGATTGAAAATAGCGATGGCTGATGCGGAGGGGGCGGTTTGCGGGACATCGTTCAACGTTGCACCTCCGACTGAGGGGATCGCCACACGGGCGTGATGTGCAGGCTTCGGGCCTGGCGGCGAACGTAGGCATCCAACTGAGCGGCGGCACGCTGGCCGAAACTGGAGGAGTAGGCTGCGATTCCTGACAGGTATTGCTCCTTGAACCGCTGTCGCTGGTTGGAATCCGCCCGCTGGGCCTGAACGATCAGATCGACAAGCGCCTCGGCATGGCTGACGGTGATTTCCCGCACTTCGGCTGGTGAAGGGTTGATGGGCCGGCCATCGTCGCCCCTCCCAAAATCTCCCGTGGCAACTGCCTCCGGCAGCGGCCTTGGGACCGGCAGCCGGGCGATGACACCGATAGTTTCATTCACCACCGATTCTCTGGGGGCGGGCAGCATCGGCACGGTGGAGTCCTCCGCGATTAGCGCCGACAACGCCGGCGCGCCCGCGTCGGGCAATTCCGCCGGCTCGACCACCACCGATACAGGTTGGCGATGAGGTGGATCAGAAGGGAGGGCAGGATTCGTAGCGGCCAGACCGTTTTCAACCACGACTTCAACGCGGGCATGCCATGCCCGAACCGCCTTGTCGAACGCATTGGCCGCTTCGTTGCCAAACCAGTCGCGATACGCGCCGAGCAGACTTTCATACCAGCGTTTCAACCGGCCCGGCTCGGTGTGACGGGCTGCCTCTAGCCGTTGCAGGCCGACGTCGCCTGCCGGCGGTTTGCCTGTTGTCGGATCGACGCCCAGTCGGGCGGCATCCGCCAAGGCATCAATGTCCGAGAGGGTTGCCAGCATCCGATTCGCATGAGCCGAGTGTAGCGCGGCGAGGTTTTCTGGCTCGGTATTTTCAGGTTGAAGGAAGCCCTCATTGATTGCGTCGTCGGTGGGCTGGGGGAAGCGGGTGCGAAAATCCCACCGCAGCCGCAGCAGCGGCTTGCCCGCGAGAGTCGTGCCTGTGTCGTCGGCGGGTGACTGCAACTGCTGGTTCTGGCATTGCGGTGTGTGCCAGTTCAATTGCAACTGGTGGACATCGAAGCCCTTCCCCCAGCGCGGGCTCATGGTTGCATGCCCGGAATGTAGCTGTGTGCCGCCCAGGTGCGGGCCAATGCATCGGTCAGTGTGTGTCTATTGCATGACATTAAGGGTCCCCCCTTGAAAAGAAATGATGGCGCGCCGCGAACTGCCAGCGTGCCGGTTTTCCCATCATGGCAGCAAAAGGTTTCTAAATCGTAAACGACAGCAAAAAAAAGAACGCCATTCGGATGACCGGCGTCTTTTTCGGATGGATGAGAACGCCTGCCGCCCGTGTGCCGCTGGATGCGATTGCTCAGAGAGAACAATGGCTTAAGCAATCTCAAACAGGAATTTCCAACCCGTTGTGGGCGCTTGCCACAGGGACTAACGAAGCGATTCGTAAAGTGAGGGGACGTTAACGATTCTTCAACCAGTGCTGTGATAGGCTGGGAGATGCTCAGGATCATTCAGAACAGTTCGGCCGGCCGTGCGAAGAGCTATTTCAGCTCGGCGGATTACTACGCCGAAGGCCAGCAGGAACTCCAAGGCGTCTGGCGTGGCAAAGGCGCTGAACGCCTGGGCCTGAGCGGCCCCATTGCGAAGGAGGCGTGGGACGCGATCTGTGAAAACCGCAATCCGGCCACGGGTCAAAAACTCACGGCACGGCAGAAGTCTGATCGGCGCGTGGGCTACGATTTCAATTTCCATGTGCCTAAAAGCGTCTCGCTGCTCTACGGCCTCACAGGCGATGAACGCATCGTCGAAGCGTTTCGTGAATCGGTCCATGAGACCATGCTGGAGATCGAGGCGGAGATGAAAACGCGCGTGCGCAAGGGTGGCAAGAATGAAGAGCGTACGACGGGAGAGATGATCTGGGGTGAATACATTCATTTCACGTCGCGCCCTGTCAAAGAAATGCCGGACCCTCATCTTCATTGTCACTGTTTCGTAGCCAACGTGACGTTCGATAAGACAGAAAATCGCTGGAAAGCCGGGAGTTTTAAGGACTTAAAGCGTGATGGCCAGTTCTTCGGAGCACGCTTCCATTCGCGTATGGCGGATCGAATGGCGGAGCTGGGCCTCCCGATCGAGCGTACAGCAAAGGGATGGGAAATAGCCGGTTTTGAGAAGGCGACGCTTGCAAAGTTCGCCCGGCGTACCGATCAGGTCGAGCAAAAGGCGATCGCCCTTCGTAACAAGCGGGTGGCCAAGGAGCTCAAATCCGAAGGCGTTGAAGTCAAAATGACGGCCAGCGGCTTGACGATCACTGGCGAGGAATCCATGCCAGTGGAGAAGCGGCGTGAGTTACGTTCTCGGATCAGAACGCTCTCAAAAGAATTGACGTTAGGGGTCGTGGAAAAATCGGAGTTGGGTGGGAGAACGCGTGAGCGAAAGCAGAAGAATCTGACAATGGGGCAATTGCGTGACGAGTGGCGTTCCTGGCTCTCGGATGACGAGAGATCCCTTATCGCGGAAACCGCCCGGCGGATTGGCGGTCCGCGAATCACTACGCCCGATCGCGGTGGCGAGAAGGCCGCACGTTTTGCCGTTGAACATCTGTTTGAACGCAAGGCGGTGGTGCCCGAACGGACGCTTAAGGCCGAAGCAATCAATCGCGGGATCGGGATTGCAACGATAGCTCAGGTCGAGCGAGCGCTGGCAGCGGAAAACCTAATCATAGGTGAAAGGGACGGGCGGCGGTTTGCAACCACGCGACATGTCCTGTTGGAGGAGCAGCGGATGATCGATTTCGCGCGCAGCGGCCGTGGGTCGTGCGCTCAGCTGGGTGATGGAACTCACGTTTTCAGCCGGGATGGGCTCAACGACGAGCAGCGCCGGGCAGTCGAGCATGTGCTTCAATCGCGGGACCGAGTCATTCTGATCCGCGGGGTCGCAGGCTCGGGCAAGACGACCCTGATGACCGAAGCCGTGCAGGCCGTCGTAGCGGGCGGCCAGCGGGTTTTTACGTTTGCCCCATCTGCGGACGCTTCGCGTGGCGTACTTCGAGAAGCCGGGTTTTCTGACGCTGAAACTGTCGCGAGGCTCCTGAAGGACGAAAAGCTTCAGGATCAAGTCCAGGGGCATGTCGTGTGGATAGACGAAGCTTCGCTCCTGGGCAGCAAGACCATGAGCGAGGTATTCGATCTTGCGCAGAAAAAAAATCTTCGCGTTATCCTCTCCGGTGATAAACGCCAGCATGGCTCTGTTGAACGCGGTGCGGCGCTTCGACTGCTTGAGACCGAAGCGGGCTTGATTCCGGCGGAAGTTAAGGAAATTCAGCGACAGAAGGGCACATACAAGAAGGCGGTTCAGGCGCTTTCCGAAGGTCGAACGGAGCGGGGTTTCCAACAACTCGACGCATTGGGATGGATCAAAGAGGCGCCGGATGCCGAGCGTTACAAGCTGCTGGCAAGCGACTATGTCGCGTCGGTCAAAGCCGGCAAATCCGCGCTGGTCGTCTCGCCGACCCACCGCGAAGGAGAATTAGTCACGGATGAAATCCGCTCGGAACTGCGCCGCGCGAGAAAGCTCGGTCTGAAAGAGCAATCGTTCCGCGTTCTTCAGAATGTGAATCTCACGGCTGCGCAGCGCGCTGATTCAATCCATTATGCCCCCGACGACGTGCTGGTCTTCCATCAAAACGCCACGGGAATCCGTAAAGGCGATCGCGTGGTGGCGGGCGAAAGGACATTGCCGCTGGAACAGTCCGATCGATTTACCGTATTTAGGCCGGCGGCGCTTCCCCTCTCGTGCGGCGACGTCATCCGAGTCACGCACAACGGAAAATCGGCTGACGGGAAGCATCGGCTCAATAATGGAGCAATTTTCACGGTAAAAAGCTTCACCAAGCAGGGTGACATCCAGCTGACCAATGGGTGGATTATCGACAAGAATTTCGGGCATCTCGCACACGGCTATGCAGTCACGAGCCAGGCAAGCCAGGGGAAAACCGTGGACCGGGTCCTGATCGGGATTTCGGCTGCGTCGTACGCGGCGACGAGCCGCGAGGGCTTCTACGTCGCTGTGTCCCGCGCGAGGGAGATGGCGAGCCTTTTTACAGATGACAAGGAATTGCTATTAGAGGCGGTGGGCCAGACCGACGACCGCCTGAGCGCGACGGAACTCGTGTCCGGGCGCGAGCGCGGGAACGCTGTGCGGCGGATGGAACGGCAAAAACAAGCGGAGCGGGAAACCAGGGTTCCGGCTCGCGAAAAAGAGGGAGTAAGTTATGAACGGTAACCCGCCGCTTTCAAAGTACGCAGCCCGTTTCGGCGATAGCGCCGAAACGGCGATCTCGTCGGATGCCGAAGCCGAAAACCTCGGCGGATTTGGATTCTTGCGAGGTACTCGCGACCGCGCGGAAATGCTTGAGCTGCGCAAGAAAACCGGGGATATCAGGGCCATTGGGTATGCTTGGATCCAAAAGGTGGATTTCGACCCTTCCGGCATGATTACCCTCTTTGTCGGCGATGAAACAATCAGAATCAAGGGACGCAACCTGAACGCGGTGGCCAGCCAACAAATCAGTTTGTTGGGCGGAATCATCCGTCACCGGGTTCCCTGGATTGCGGAAGCTGATCAAAGCACAGCGCTGCAAGCGGATAATAATTCCGTTGTCGTCGAGACAATCGAGTGGTGAGGCTTGGGCGCGCCGGGGTGAGTCCGACAGGCAACCCGATATTGCGGCCGTTTGTGGCTTCTGACCACAGGGTAGGGACCACCAGCGCGTTAGCGTGTCGTCATCACGGCGGCCCCTGTTATTAGAGGCAGCCTTTCAAATGACGAATTGGAGTCATCATGCGGCATGCTTACCCGCGAAAAACACTTTTGATTCTCTCGTGCCTGCTCGCGCTCGTCGCGAATTCCAGTTGCAAACGGGAGCCAGTGGGCACTTCGGACAACTTGAAGGCGGATTACGACCGCGTCGTCAAGGAAAGAGACGACTTGAAAGCCGACTTCGAAAGGCGAAAAGCCGAAATCGAGGGGGTGTGGCAGCAGCGGGTTTCGGATAAGGACGAGAAGATCGCCGAGTTGACGAGCGAAGACGCGAACCTCCGCCAGCGCCTGCTGGTCGCTGATGCGGCCACTCAGGACGTGCCCCTCACCGACGCGGCCCGCGCACGGTCGATCATGTGGCTGCACGTCATCTATGTTTTGATCATCATCGCCTGCCTGGTCCTGGTGATGTTCACCATGCGGGTTCACGTCAATCTCCGCGAACGAATGCGGGAACACTTGATGGAACAGGCGAAATTCATACCGGCGAAAGAGGTGTACCATGTCGAATAAAATCGGTTTGCTCTTCACGTCCGTGGGTACCATCGTACCTTTGTTTCTGAATCCCCTGGCTTGGGTCGGCGCCGTCGCCGGTGCCTTGATCGGCTGGGGCATCTGCTGGATCGTTTTCGTACTGCCGTTCCAGAAGAATTTAGCGGAACGGGAATCTCAGTTGGACCACTGGTCGCAACTCAACCAGCAACTGCAACAGCAGACGATGGATAATCGAAACATGTCGCAGTCGGAACTCAAACAGTTTATCGCCTCAAACCAGGAAGCGACGGCTGCCTTCGCGGAGATCCAGCGGCGGTTGCAGCAGCGGGAAATCCGGATGAGCGAAACACCGATCTACTTCGTCCTCATTCCCATCTCGGTGGTCGCACTCGCATTCGGCGGGGTCGTGCTCCTGTTCAAGGCGATGAATCAGCGGGCATTGATGACCGTCGAACATGTCATGCAACTTGCTCCGCACGAAATCGTTCAGGCAGTGGTCGCGCGGCACGTCGCGTTGACCGCTCCACGCGTCGCTGGCCTGCCGGCACTTCCCTCAACGGAAATGGAATTGGCGATTAAGACCGATACGCGAAATTAAGCCCGTTCCCGTTGATTCGACTATTGCCGCGGAGCGTGGTGTTGCATTCAAGTCACCGTCCGACAAATTCGGAACGTCTTTTCAATCGGGGTTGGGGCGCAAAATGCCGGCGCGCCCCTGAGACCTGTTCCCACACCTTCCGGGCCACCGGCATCACCGCCTATCTGGGAAACGATCGAGAATGAACAACCGATCGCGGCACACGAAAACCCATGAACGACAAGGCTTTACGACCGCCGAGCGACGAAATCACGCTCGACGAAATTGAGCGGATTACAATCTGTGCGATGTGACGGACCCTGCAAAGCCTGCTTCGCGAGAAGCGTAAGTACAATTTTGAGTGTCATGGTCGACCCAAACTTAACGATCCTGCGTTGCGGCGTTAGCATATGCCATCGCAAGACTTGCGCGTTCATCGTGGTTCGAGCAATACTGCTGGCGACTATGCGGCGAATCGAAACGAACTAAATCAGTAAGGGCGACTATGGCGAAGTATTCAAGCGAAGGAGTTGAACGGGCAATCGGTGCGTGCAAATCGGCGGGCTGGTCCGAAACGCTAATGATTCACTCGTTAACGCTCTCAGATTCCGATATGAAGCTCCTCGTGATGGAGAAGGGAGCGCATCTGCTCCAACGACTTAAGATTCTTGATGCTGCGAATATCACCGATGTAGCACTGCAATATCTTGGGCATTTGAAGAGCCTGCGCGCGCTGAGTTTGGGGTGTGTTTCGATTACGGACGATGGGCTCAAGCATCTTTCTGGGCTGCGCGAGCTAACTTGGTTAGCGTTGTGCACCGACGCGATTACCGACGACGGAATCGAACATGTCGGCAAAATCTCAAAACTTGATACATTGCTTCTGGGCGGTGGTGAGCTCACAGGGGAATGTTGTCAATATTTGGACAAACTCAAATCGCTTTCGGAACTTGAGATCGGCGACATGTCCATGGAGATTAGCGACGATCATTTCAAATACATCGGAAAGCTTATGGGTTTGCGTCGACTATCGCTAATTGACGCCCAGATATCTGGCAAGGGGCTGGGCTCGCTTTGCGAACTGAGACTTCTTGAATCAATCCAGTTTTCGAGATGCCCTTGGTTGAGGGGAATCACATCATTGGCACCGCTCCTGCCGCCACGCGGATCCCTTCGCGAACTTGATGTGCGCGACTGCCCTCTGCCGGACGACGTAAGAAACCTAACTGATGCCCGACGAATTATCGAAGCGATGAGCGAATCCAGCCATTCAAAGCCCGCTGCGCCTATGGTGGAGTTCGCTGCCCGGCCGACCCTTGTAGTTTCTCAGCCATTACCCGCTTCCGCAGTTGGGGATGGAGAACATTCAACTCCCGTAGAGGTGACGAAGAAACGGAACATGGATTCAACAACGCGCACGACAAAGATCCAGAGGGCAATCGGCTATTTAATGGACAACCCGGACGCGACAGACAAGGAAGTCGCTAAGCACGTTCCCTGCGCACAATCGACGCTGTCCTCAAACGACAAGTACAAAAGGGCGCGCGAGATCATCCGGTCCGGCAGGAGTCTGCCGCGAGGAACGAAATTCGATGGCAGCGTGGATGGAATTGCCCCGGACGACGACGACGAATGAAATCCGCGCGAAACGCGCGAAATATTTTAGCCATGGGGGCTTGAGCGCAATACAAATCTGGACGTTTTCGCGCGAATCGGGCGCGAAATGCATAGGGACTTGTGAAAGGAAGCCCCATGCAGCATTCCAGTATTTGTTCCGCGCCGCACGATCGAATCCAGCCGTCGAGCATTTATGGCGAGCTGGCCGAACTTCAGCGGGTTGAAGATTGGCGCGGGCAACTGTTCGGCGAGCTTCATCGCTGGCACAGAATGTCCGATTCCGATTTCGAGCTCGACACGCTGCATGCCCACTTCCTTCCTGTTCGCATCCTCGGCCACTGCCGAATCGGCAAGCTCCAAGCGAGATGTCGTGATCCAAACACTGCCCCAGACTGTCGCGCAGTTATAGGAAAAACTCGCCATTTCATGTGAAGCCCTTCCCGTGGTCCAGAATCGTTCTGCTCAAAAGAATGACGTCAACATTTGTTGGAGGTTCGCCATGTCAGCAACACCTTGCCCAAGTCCCGACCGATTTGATCCCGTCAACCAGATGGAACTGAGCCGGCTCATTGCAGCGGCCTTCCCCCGCGGTGGAATCGATGATTTCGAGAGCGATGCCGGACGCATTTATTCGGCGGAAAGAAAGCGACCCCTGGTATGTGCTCTGGTTGAAGAGGTATTGGCGGGTGGTTGGCTGGGACGCACGCAATGGGAGATTTCCGAAAAACTGACAAAACTGAACGATCGCGGCTGGATCCCTAGGGCGCGCTATCAGGGCCGCATCTCGCTCGACCTGTTTCTTCGATTGTGGTTTCACCGGGATCGGCCAAAGCATTCCCCAGTATCCGAGGAGAGACTGCGGCCGGAAATGGAAAGAAGCGCTGCCATCGGCATCGCCCGCTCGATCGCGAAACGTGCACCTGCCGCGTTCGGACTCGTGCCCGAGTTCTTAACGGAATTCAATTACGAGTTGGGGTGCGTCACGGTCGATCCGGCATCGGCTTGGGATACCGTTCGGCGTTGCGGCAGCGTCACTGGCGCAATTCAGATCGTCAAAAATGTATGCGGGACGAACGCGGAGCGTGTGGTTCCAGGCTGGTACACACAAACCCAGGGACGACACCTTGCGTCAGAAATCATACGCCTGACCGCCGATGGTGAAGCGGCCTTCGACCGGTTGGATCATCTGTCGCGAAAATGGCGAGGAGTCCTCATCGCGACATCACAAATGATGGAAACGATTTGGACGCGCGAAGCAAACGATGCTGCATAGTTAAGCGTGGCGGAAGACCACAGAGTCGAACAGTACCGGTTGGCAAGATTCCCATTCATTGGATGATGACGTGATCGGCAAGGAGATTTGAGCATGTCCCAGCAAATGAGATTGGAGTTTCCCCTTGATAAAATTGTCGACGGGGAACAGATCAGGAAGCGCTTCGAGGACGAATCCCTCACCGGTCTGTCGCAAAGCATGAGGGAGAGCGGCTTGCACGAGCCGATTCACCTTTTGCCGCTTGGCGGCGATAAATACAGTGTTCTTACTGGAGGCCGACGGGTTCGGGCTGCGCGCAAGGCCGGGTGGACAACCATTCCCGCGATTGTCGAAGACCGGCAATTATCTTACGGCGATGTATTGGTGCGGCAGATCATCGAGAACATCCAGCGCGAAGATTTGACCCCCATGGAAAAGGCCAGAGGTATTGATGCGCTAATGAAAGAGACTGGGGAGAATGCGTCACAGGTTGCCTCCAAACTGGGATTGACCAGCGGAACGGTGAGCAAACTGCTTTCGCTTCTGTCACTACCCGAGGAACTCCAGAATCGCATTGATGCCGGAGAACTGCCGGCGACGACCGCCTATCAGCTGAGCAAGCTTAACGATCCTGACGCACAGAAGCAGCTAGCCAGCGAGGCAGCCAGCGGTCAATTGACGCGGGATCACGCAAGCAGCGTGGTCAAGGCAAAAAAGCAGCGACGGCGCCCACCGCGCAAATTACGCCCAAAACGTGTAACGGCAAAACTGGAAAACCGCGAGACGGTCAGTGTCGCGGCTGATTCGCTGGATCTCAATTCCTTTGTGTCGATTCTTGAAAAGCTGCTCAACCACGCGCAGCAGGCACGGGTCGACGGGCTGACGCTGGAGGCGCTGCTGAATCGCCTTGCGACTGGACAATCGGCCACGGCGGCAGCGAGCCAGGCGGCATAGGGAATTTGTTTTTGAGGATGGCGGTAGCCATCGGGAGATTGTCATCATGTCGTTATCGAAGGAATCGTCGCCGCCGAGTGAACCAGTCCGGGTCGTCGCATCGCGACGGTCTGAGGCCTCAGGACCCACCGAGCCCGTTCTCCAAGGTGGCCTGCTGCAAACCTTCGGTCTTGATGTTCGAGCGGCGGCGCTGACTTTTATCGTGGACATCGCGATTTTCGGGAGCGACACGCTGAGCCTGGGTGTGATGATTCCCGCGGGCGTGGTCGCCGCTGCGGGACTGGGCCTGATTGTGTACCGCATTCAACGCAAGTGGTACGGCGACGATCATGATTCGGCGCTGATCAAAGCATTATCCATCGCACTGCTGACGGCACTACCGGTTCCGATTACGTCCGTGCTTGCAATGCCGGCTGGATGCTTCGGACTCATCAATCGGCTCCGCAAGAAGTGACGAACCAAACAGAGAATTCGCAAGGAAAACGCTGCCCGTACAGACCGGCGCCACCGGTCTATACAGGCAGCAGCACCACTGGAGCATGTGATGTGGATGAAGTTTCTCCCGCAATGGCTGCAACCGCGACCCAAGACCCTGGGGAAGGCGAACGAACCGTGGGCGCTATCTGAGTCACTTTTCAAGCTGTCCAAAAAAGATGACTTTCGAATTCGCAATGCGGTGGAGGGTGTTCTGATCTTTGGAACCACTGGCGGCGGCAAGTCGTCAGGGAGTGGAAAAACCATCAACCAGGCTTATCTGAACGCGGGCTTCGGAGGGTTGGTGCTGTGTGCAAAATCTGACGAGGCCCAACTGTGGCAGGGTCATGCAAGCGAAGCCGGTCGGTCGGATGATCTGACCCTCTTTCGCCCGGAGGGACCCTGGCGACTCAATTTTTTAGACGAGGAGTTGCAACGAAAGACCCGAGGCGGCGGCGACAGCGAAGTGATCGTGAACATGCTGATGACGATCGCTGAGATCATTAAGGGAGACGACGCCAAAGGCGGCGCTCAGTCGGACGGGGGATTCTGGGAGAGCGGAAGCAAATTGCTGTTGCATAAGGCCGTCGACCTGGTCGCCATGGCCCGCGGGAAAATCACGATTGCCGATATCTATGACGTTCTGAACTCGGCCCCCAAGTCGATCGAGCAGTCGCGGTCAGCGGAATGGCAGGCTTCGTCGGCCTGCTATCAATACCTCAAGCACATTTATCACCGGCCCAAGTCCGCGGCGGAGGCACGGGACTTTCAGATCGTTGAAAACTACTGGATGGGGACGTTCCCCGAAACGGCAGAGAAGACCCGCAGCATCTTCGTCGCAAGCATCACCCCTTTGATTGACACGCTGAATCGCAGCCCGTTGCGGGAGTTATTTTGCACTGAAACGAATATCAACTTGCGCGCTCTGGAAGAGGGGAAAATCATCGTCGTCGATCTTCCGATCACCGAGTTTGCGGAAATCGGAAAATACGCAGCCGCGATTATGAAATATTGCGCCCAGCGATCACTTGAGCGCCGCGACGTGAGCACCAATCCTCGACCGGTGTTCATTTGGCAGGATGAGGCCCAGCATTTCGTCTTGAAAACGGACATGATGTTTCAGACGATTTGCCGAAGCTACCGGGTCTGCAATGTATTGCTGACGCAGAACGTCAGCAACTTATACGCGGTGATGGGTGGTGGGGATAAAAGCAAGTCGCTGGTTGATTCGCTTGCCGGGACGCTGAACACCAAGATTTTTCACTCCAACTCTGACAACGTCACCAATGTCTGGATGGCAGATCATATCGGCCGATCTGTGCAAATGGTCTGCAATGCAAACATCAGCCATCCTTCTCGCAATGCAGTTGCTTCGGCGTTTGGGTTTGGTCAATCAAATATCACGTCCGGCGTCAGCGAAATCTACGAATACGAGGTCCAGCCCTCTGTTGCCACGGCGCTGAAAAACGGGGGACCGGCCAACCACTGGGAAGTTCAGGCCATTTTGTTCTGCAACGGAATGTGTTTCCACGCCACAGGCCGGCCGTATTTGTTTTGTACCTTTAAGCAGAAGTAATCGGACTGGATATGAAGCAGCCGACTCTTCATCCATGAAAGGAACCGTATGGCACACAAAATTGGTGAAGCATTTGTACACGAGAAAATTGATCGGGGATTCCGTGAAATCGGTGGCTTTTTCTACGAAGGCTCCAACATCGCCCAGCCTATGTATCAGCTCAGAGGCACGTATGGGCCTCCGAAAGAAATTGAGGGGCCGGAGCCGAGCGAAAAGGAACCTGGCTTAGCTGAACCGCAACCGGTCGAAGCATCTCGGGACGATCCCGGAAAGGAGGACCCCGGAATGGAAAGAGAATAGCGGCGTATGACGTTCGACACTTTCATCCCAAAGAAAGGAGCGATCCATGGAAATGTTACTGATGATGGCGGCCCACATGGTGGGCCGAGCGCTCGCCAAGATCATCTTCGATGACGACGGCGCGTAAGCGGCGATGACCCCCACGGCGGAGCGAATGCTTCGGGATTCGCTCCGCCTAGTTTGACTGTATCTACAATATTCACATTGCAAGGAGATCCTATGACAAACGAACGAAACGACAGATGGACGGCGGATCGCATCGTTGCGGCCGTCGCCGAATGGTTCCTGAAATTGTTCACCGTGCCGCTGGAACTAATGGCACGGCGAGAAATCGGTGAAAGATATGTGGGCGTGTCCGGGCTTCTATCGCTGCTGCTGCTGTGGGCCTGGGCGTGGTGGTCGTCCTCGGCCGGCAGTGGTCTGCTTTACCTCTTTCTACTTGCTTGCGTCGTGCGGATCGTCTTCATCCGCGTGATGTGCGTGCGGCGCCGGCTTGAGGGCAGGCCAATTCACAGCCATCGCTCCGGTGATTCGCAGTTGGAAAGATTTATTGCGCTCCCCGGATCGGTGGTGCAATGGATCGAGCCTGCGGCGCTCTTCGTTATCGCCCTGTTGCTGGGTGCGATCAGCCAGCCGCTGGGCGAGTATCTGGAGCTCGCCTCGGCCGCACTGATGGTATTGACTGCGGTGCGTAGCGCAGCCTCTTACTACCGGATACTGGATGTTATTGATCGCCAGATCGAGCAGAACCTGCCAACGGCTCAGGTCATTGATCTGCGAACCGAGGCGCGGCAATCAATGGTGTCCGGAGGGCACATCGACGATCTGCCTCCATCCGTATTCGTTCCAACTCTCTTTCCGATGGGCCTTCTACAGACAGACGGCCCGGAGTCTGTCAGCGGCGAGTTGTCCTCGTAAAAGAAACCTCAAACCAAAGGAGATCATTCATGTTCTGGTTCATTGTTCACATGTTCCTGATGGCGATCGTCAACTTCTTCAAGCAATGGTTCTTTCATCATGGCTGAAGGTCAGACGATGGCCGGGGCAGGCTGCCTCACTCCTGCCCCGGCCAGCCATCCTCATCCAATCGCCTGTTGCAACGGGGCGTGTTGCCACGCCACAGGCCTTGCCAATCTGTTGTGTACTTTAGGCAGAAATGATCGGAGCGATGATGAAACAACAAGGGAACGAGTCTCAAGCTCCGCCGGAACCCGGCGCGAACTATGGCGAAATGGCCATCGCGTTCATCGCGCTTGTGCCGGAACTCTTGCTGCACGATCCGCGAACCTTCGGCATCCGCTCGGTAGCTGCTCGTGGCGGCGGCGCAGTGCTGGCAATGTACATTTTCGCACTCTTTTATGATCACGATAACACTCGGCCGCTTTTAATTCTGACGCTTGTGATTGCGGTTCTGGCAATCACTGCGTACCTCTCGGCCGCGATCAACGAGCGGCGTGGCCACTTCCGCCACACGTTCTACAACGGGCTGCCCTGGTTGGTGAAATTACTTCCGGTCTCGGAAGACTGGACAAAACGCACCGAACCGTTGTTGATCGTAGTGACTGGGTGGGTGCTGCACCACTGGAATTGCCCACTCGGTTCGTTCGTGATCACTTCCGGGGCCTGCCACGGATTCCGCGTCATTCTGGATTATCTGGCTAACCGCACACGGGTTTTGGACTTCAACGACGCCTTCGCTGAGCAGTCGATTGCGATGCAAGCCATGAAGCGGATGCGAAGGCGATAAACCGACCGTCGAAAGGAGGACCAAGGAATGGACTGCGAGTAGGCCCGAGCCGCGTGGCATGGGCCGGTGTCAATTTACAAGGAGTTGATCATGTTTACTTTAATTCTTGTTGCCATCAACGTCGCAACCGTTATTGCTGGCGCCTTCGGTGAAAGGAAGCCGGGGACGGATGACAACGGCGACATCCCCTGCAGTTAACGCGTCCCTCGGACGTAGGTCGGACGGATGGGCGAAAGCTCATCCGCCCGTTTCATCTGGCCTGGTTCGTACTTGGATGGTTAACCCCATGAAGAAGAAAAAGACGATCGTGAAGCAAGTCCTGACCGAAGCCGTGGACGTACCACACTTCTTCAATCTGTCGGACGTGCAGCGACTGAACTGGATGATCGAACGCGCCTACGAACTCGGGAAAACGACTCCCAGCCGTAAGCACAGAGGCAGGGCCGTACCGAACAGGCCACAGGGTGCGACCCTTGAACTTGTCATCCGGCTCCGACCGAAGCCGGCCGATTCAGGCCGGCGGAAGTAACTTTGGCTCACGGTTGGTTGTGTCTTCTATAAACGCAATATTGTGATGGATTCCCAGGACCGAACACCTTCATCCATCCGCGCGGCCCGCGCGGGCTTACCTCCCGGAACGCCGGAGTGGGTGACGGTCGAACTGCTTGAAAGAACTCGCGAATTTTGGGGAAAAAGAGCCGGAATTCCGATCAGTTCTGAAGATGCGCTTGGTATAATTCTCCGCGTCAGCACGCTCTTGGACGTGCTCTCTCGGAGATAATGATATGAGCAAGCAATTCGTCGCCTGGGCACGCGTGTCATCGGCTCGTCAGAAGAAGGAAGGTTTCAGCCTTGAGGATCAGGAGCAGCGACTCAACGACTTCGCCGCCCGCCTTGGCGGCAGCGTGGTCAAGCTGTTCAAGATCGCCGAGACAGCCAGCAAGCGTGATGAACGCACGACTTTTCGTGAGTTCACGACCTATGTGAAGCGGTCGTCGCGGCGTCTTGCGGGGATGCTGTTCGTAAAGGTGGACCGTGCCGCTCGCAACATTCGCGACTGGGCGGATCTGGAAGCACTCGCTGAAGAAACCGGCGTTCCCCTCTACTTTCCCGATCAGCCGACGGCTGAGACGCCGGCTGGCCGCATGCAGCGGCGGATGAGCGCGGTCTTTGCCTCGTATCAAACCGACCAGCAAGCCACGGACATTCGCCTGGGCCACAAGCGCCGGGTTGAAAATGGTCTGCCGCTGGGACGGCAATACGGCTATCGGCTGGTCCGCATCAACGGCCGCAGTATCGTCGAGCATGACCCAATTCAGGCACCGAAGGTGAAACGCATCTTTGAATTGTTCGCATACCAACCGCTGACGCTCGAAACGCTCGTGGACACGCTCGCCCATCAAGGCATCATCTACACCGACCGCCAACCCAAATGGACGAAATCGACGCTGCACCGGTTGCTGCACAATCGCAGCTACATCGGTGAGGTCTGGTATCAGGGCGTCTGGCATCCCGGCACCTTCGGGGCACTCATTGATCGCGAGACATTTCAAGCAGTGCATGACAAGTTCGGGACCGACTTCAAGGTCTACAGGCTGCCGGAGCTGACCTATGCCAGCGGGTTGATCACCTGTTCCCATTGCGGCCGGATCGTCACCGGCGAGAAGAAACATAAGACGTCCCCGGACGGAACGAAACGTGAGTACAGCTATTACCGCTGCTCCGGCTATTCGGCAGAAGGCCACCCCAAGGTGCGGCTCACAGAAGGCGAGATTGACGAACAGTTGCTGGCGCTATTCGCCAGCATCCGCGTCGAGGATGCGGAAAGCCGTCAGTGGTTCGTCGATGTCATCCGCGCCCGTGCCCATTCAGGCCAGGCAGAAAACAAACAGCACCGTGAAGAGATCAAGCGGCAGCATGAGCAGGTGGAGTCAAAGCTCTCGACACTGCTGGAGATGCGGATGGAAGGCGAGATCACGCCGGAAGAGTACACCGCGAAACGCGCCGAACTGCATGACCGGCAAGCCGCTTTGCGGGTCCAACTGGAAGCAAGCGACCGGGATGACCACGAGGTTGCCGAACTGGCCATCAAAGCGTTTGAACTTTCACAATCCCTTAAGGAGAAGTGGGTTAAGTCAGATTACAACGCAAAACGCACGATTCTGAGCATAATGCTCGAAACCGTGCGTTTGAACTGCGAAAATCTCGAGTTTTCCCTGCGAAAACCCTTCGATTTACTGCGAAACGAAAATCTCGT
>Ga0302319_10003424_pt1 | contig 33275 bp, 32 predicted proteins | sample Bog_T0_2_FD_203319 | JGI IMG/M metagenome (GOLD analysis project Ga0302319, IMG submission 203319) | Peat permafrost microbial communities from Stordalen Mire near Abisko, Sweden - Bog_T0_2 | ecosystem: Environmental > Terrestrial > Soil > Wetlands > Peat | place: Sweden: Abisko, Stordalen Mire... | reverse complement strand
AGCCATTGGTCGGTCCGTGTCGGTGGGTGACACGAAGTGAATCCTGACGAGTCGCCAAGGTCAACGAAAAAATGCTGCGCGAACGACACAAACCCGTTGCGAGAGCGGATTCTGCAACAGGCTCCTGACGGAAAGATATAGGATGGGCCTCAGACTGTCGTATACGTCTCGGGATTGAGCACGATTCGGGGCTCATGCGGTGTTCGTTCGCCAGAAAAGCGATCAATCAATACAATGTGAGCAATTCCTGCAGCCTGAAGACTCAAACGACCTAATCGAATAGATGCGATGGGCTTATCACGTGCGGCCTCCCGCCCCGGGTTCGAGCGTTGAAAGCGGGCGCGGAACTTGCGAACCTCACAGTCTCCGACGAGGCCTAGCTGGAAAACCCGGCCGAGCTGTTTCTGCTAAACAACATAGGAGAATTTGCATATGCTGCGCTGCATGGTGTTCGTCGTGTGTGCGTTCGTCGCCTGGGCGGGAACGCCGGCCGATGCCGGCGCGAAAGATTGGTGGGGCACCAAACTTCCCGATGCGCCGACCCAGTACATCTTCGGCTACGGCTCGCTGATCAACACCGCCTCGCGTAACTCCACCGCGACGACCCCCATCCCGGCGATCCCGGTCCGCGTTTCCAAGGAGTTCGGCTATATCCGGACCTGGAACGACCGTTCGCCATCCGGCTTTACCGCGCTCGGCCTGCGCAAGCCCAACCCCGGCGAGGCCGCCACGACCATCAACGGCGTGCTCTACCCGGTCGAAGGCTCGGACATGTCCAAGTTCGACGCGCGCGAGGAAGGCTACGCGCGGGTCGAAGTGCCGCTGTCGCAGATCGAGGCCGTCGGCTGGCAGCGCATTCCCGAAACCGGCCACGTGTGGGTCTATGTGCCGGTCCGCTCCACCGAGCAGGGTGGCAGCGGCGTTCCGGGCAAGGGGCTGCCCGCGGCGGATGCCAGCTTCCCCCTGCTGGAGTCTTATATCGATGTCGTCGTCGAGGGGGGCCTGGAATACGGCCAGGATTATGCCCGCGAAATTCTGGAAACGACCGACGGCTGGAACCAGTACTGGCTGAACGATCGTGAGCTGGCTCGCCGGCCATGGGTCCACGACGCGAAGGCGGCCGCGGTCGATTCCCTGCTAAAGACCACTCCGGGGCCGGAAGGGGACTTCAAGGCCCGGTTGTTTGCCGAGCCCTACGCGGATCGTTGGATCAGGCAGAACGAACAGGTCGGCGCAAAGTGACGCCGATGGGGCGCTCCCCAGGAGCGCCCCCCTCGCTGTAGGGTGCCACAAGGGACGTCCTCCGCCGCCGCGGAGCGGCATGCGTACGGCGCTTATCCCCCACAAACCGCGCCGTTTGCGGTCCCGGATCGCCGCCCGGCGCCGCACCGCAAAAAACATGCTGACTCCCCTTGCTATGAGCGGTAGATGCACTACCAAGCCGATTAGGATGTCTGATCGGCGAGTCGGGGTTTAGGGCTGTCGAACCGGTGAGCCTTGGCCTGCTGTCAGATGCGCGCCCCGAGGACGAGGATGCAGAGAGCCCAGCAGGTCTTCGCGATCAGCACCGCCGCGAGTCGCGACACAGACGCTTTCCAGACAATCCGCGGGACGCTGGCTGAGTCAGTTCGTTCCCGGTGCCCCTGTTGGGAAAAATATAACCTCCATACGGAGTAACCCACCATGTCGTTTTTGCTTGATATTCTGCTTCTGGCCATCGCGTTCTTCGCCGGTTATCGTATCGGCGGCGCCCCCGGTACATCGTTCTTCCAACGCGCCAAGAATGAATACAACACCTTGCGCTCCGTGGAAGGCACGTCTTTCTTCGACAAGGTGAAGAACTACATCCTGGGAAACCGCACCCCGTCGGTCGGGCTGTAGTCAGTACCCAGGTTCCGCACGGAGATCACGGCGGAAGGCAACGTCAGGGGGATCGGGAGTGGAGGATTTCGGCGCTTCGCGCTGATCTGTCTCCGGTCAGGACGATATCGTCTCCGTCGTTCCCGTCTTCGCCGTGGCCTCTGTGAGGACGCGTATCGAAGCGGCTGCCCCGCAGACCGCGATTGGGTGGCTGGTCGAGCCATGACGGCCGCACGGGCTTGACCTCCGGGGGGCTTCAGGTCGCTGACTTGACTTCCCCGCGTCACACTCCGATAAGCCGCGCCTCCGGGTAACCCCACCCGGTCCCCGCCCGATGCGGGGGACACCGCCGCTCCGCGAGGGTTCGCGCAGCGGCGCATTAGTGTTTTGGAGTGACGCACCCATGTTCGAGGCGCTGTCGGACAAGCTAGCCGGGGTTTTCGACGGCCTGCGCCGCCGCGGCGCGCTGTCCGAAGCCGACGTGACCGAGGCGCTGCGCGAAGTCCGCCTTGCGCTACTCGACGCCGACGTAGCCCTGCCGGTGGTGCGCGATTTCGTCGCCAAGGTGCGCGAACGCGCCATCGGCGCCGAGGTGCTCGACTCCGTCACGCCCGGCCAGCAGGTGGTCAAGATCGTCAACGACGTGATGATCGAGGCCCTGGGCGGCGAGGGTGCGGTCCCGCTCAACCTGAACGCGCCGGCGCCGATCCCGATCCTGATGGTCGGCCTGCAAGGCTCCGGCAAGACCACCACCTCCGGTAAGCTCGCGCTGCGCATCCGCGAACGGCTGAAGCGGCGGGTGCTGCTGGCCAGCCTGGACACCCAGCGCCCGGCGGCGCAACTCCAGCTCGCCCAGCTCGCCGAGCAGGCGGGCGTGCCCAGCCTGCCGATCGTCGCCGGCCAGACCCCGGTGGAGATCGCCCGCCGCGCCATGGACACCGGCCGGCGCGAAGGCTTCGACATCGTCATCCTCGACACCGCCGGCCGCCTGTCGATCGACGAGGCGCTGATGGACGAGGTCCGTCAGGTCCGCGAAGCCACCGATCCGGCGGAGACGCTGCTGGTGGTCGATGCGATGACCGGCCAGGACGCGGTGAACACCGCGAAGGCGTTCAACGACGCGGTCGGCGTCACCGGCATCGTCATGACGCGGATGGATGGCGACGCCCGCGGCGGTGCCGCGCTGTCGATGCGCGCGATCACCGGCGCGCCAATCAAGCTGACCGGCGCCGGCGAAAAGCTGGACGCGCTAGAGGATTTCCACCCGGAACGCGTCGCCGGCCGCATCCTCGGCATGGGCGACATCGTCGGCCTGGTGGAACGCGCCGCCGAGACGATCGACCAGGCGGAGGCGGAAAAGCTTGCGGCCAGGATGGCCAAGGGCAAGTTCGACCTGGAAGACTACGCCCAGCAGCTCAAGCAGATCACCAAGATGGGCAGCATTTCGGGCATCCTCGGCATGCTGCCCGGCGTCGGCAAGATCAAGTCGCAGATCGAAGACGCCAAGATCGACCAGACGGTGCTGAAGCGCCAAGCGGCGATCATCGCCTCTATGACGAAGCAGGAGCGGCGTGCGCCGGATATCCTCAAGGCGAGCCGCAAAAAGCGCATCGCCGCGGGCTCCGGCACCTCGGTGCAGGACGTGAACCGGCTGCTGAAGCAGTTCGACGAGATGTCCACGATGATGAAGCGCGTGAACAAGCTGGGGCAGAGGGGGCTGATGCGCCACGGCATCTCCGCCCTTATGCCGAAGCAACGCATGATCCAGAACAGACGGCCTCACTAGACAGGAGCGAACCCGCATGGGCCTCAAGATCCGCCTTACCCGCGCCGGCGCGAAGAAGCGTCCGTACTACCACATCGTGGTGGCCGACAGCCGCAGCCCCCGCGACGGCCGCTTCATCGAGCGGGTGGGCAGCTACAACCCGATGCTGCCGGCCGAGCACGCCGACCGCGTTCGGCTGCTGGACGAGCGGCTGACGCACTGGCTCAGCCAGGGCGCAGTGGCGACCGACCGGGTGGCGCGGTTCCTCGGCAAGGCCGGTCTCACGCCGATGCCGGCGTACCGCGAGCAGCCGGTGAAGTCGGCGCCGAAGAAGAAGGCGCAGGAGCGCGCCGAAAAGGCCGCGGCGGCCGGCTGAGGACCTAGGTGCAGGACAGCCGCATCCTACTGGGCGTGATCGGCCGGGCGCATGGCGTTCGGGGGCTGGTGCATGTGCACAGCTACACCGCCGATCCCGCCGACCTAACCGCGTACGGACCGTTGTCCGACGCGAAGGGGCGGTCATACGTGCTGCGCTGGCGCGGCGAGGGCGTTGCCGAGATTACGGCGGTGATCGACGGGCGCGAGGCGAAGGTGGCCGATCGCACGGCGGCCGAGGCGCTGACCAACACCCGGCTGTACATCGATCGCACTCGCCTGCCGGCGCCGGCCGAGGAAGAGTTCTATCAGGCCGATCTGATCGGGCTGGCGGCGGTTGATGGCGCGGGGTCGGCGCTCGGCACGGTCGTGGCGGTGCACGATTATGGCGCCGGAGCCTCATTGGAGATCGTCCGCGAGGGCGTGCCGCCATTGCTGGTGCCATTCACCCGCGCCGCCGTGCCCGCGGTGGATATTGCCAGCGGGCAGGTGACGGTCGCGCCGCCGGTCGCTGTCGAGGGCGAAACCGACGCGCGGCAAGACCCCGACCATCGGTCCCGCCGGGCGCAACGCGACCGGGTCCGCGACGAAGGGGCGTCGGCATGAACGCTGCCACGCCCTGGCGCGCCTCGGTGCTGACGCTGTTCTCCGAGATGTTCCCCGGTCCGCTGGGGCAGTCGCTGGCCGGACGGGCGCTTGCCGCCGGTCGGTGGTCGCTGGACGCCGTGAATATCCGCGACTTCGCGACCGACAAGCACCGCACGGTGGACGATACCCCGTTCGGCGGCGGCGCCGGCATGGTCATGCGTCCCGACGTCGTGGACGCCGCGCTGGCGGCTGTCGCGGACGACAGGCCGCTGGTCGTTCTGACCCCTCGCGGGCGCCCGCTGACGCAGGCTGACGCGCAGCGCTACGCCGCCGGCCCGGGCGTGGTTCTGCTGTGCGGGCGCTACGAAGGCATCGACCAGCGGGTGATCGAGGCGCGCGCCATGGAAGAAAAATCCATCGGCGACTACGTGCTGTCCGGCGGCGAACTGGCGGCGCTGGTGCTGCTGGACGCCGTCGTGCGCCTGCTGCCCGGCGTGATGGGCGCGGCCGACAGCGCTGACGAAGAGAGTTTTGCCAACCAGCTGCTGGAATACCCCCACTACACCCGCCCCGCCGAATGGCAGGGCCGCCGCGTGCCCGACGTGCTGCTGTCGGGCCATCACGCAGCGGTCGCCGCATGGCGACAGGCCGAGGCCGAGCGCATCACCCGCGAGCGCCGCCCCGACCTGTGGGCAGCCCACATCACTGCGCAGGTTGCCAGACCGGCAGCCGCACCCTAGGGATTCGACGAGAGGACCAGGCCCATGAATATCATCCAGACCTACGAGGCGGAGCAGATCGCCCGCCTCACCGCCGTCCGGCCCGTGCCCGCATTCGCGCCTGGCGACACCGTGCGCGTCTCCGTGAAGGTGGTCGAGGGCGAGCGCTCCCGCTTGCAGGCGTTCGAGGGCGTGTGCATCGCGCGCTCGAACAAGGGCCTGAACAGCAACTTCACCGTGCGCAAGATCAGCTACGGCGAGGGCGTGGAGCGCGTGTTCCCGCTGTATTCGCCGAACATCGCCGAGATCAACGTGGTGCGCCGCGGCGATGTGCGCCGCGCCAAGCTGTATTATCTGCGCGGGCGCAGCGGCAAGTCGGCCCGCATCGCCGAGAAGGCGCGTGGGGTGGTCCCCGAGACCGGCACTCCCGCGTCTTCCGCCCCTGGGCCGGACAGCGAGCCCGCCGCGGCCGAGTAATCGTTGGCAGGGAGGCAAACCACCATGTCCGGCACCAAGCCGCGTACGCTGTTCGATAAAATCTGGGACAGCCACGTCGTCGAAACGATGCCGGACGGCACCTGCGTCCTCTATATCGACAGGCACCTGGTGCATGAGGTCACAAGCCCGCAGGCCTTCGAGGGCCTGCGGCTGGCCGGCCGCAAGGTGCGCCGGCCGGATGCGACGATCGCGGTGGCGGACCACAACATCCCCACCACTGACCGCCGCGCAGGCATCAAGGAAGAAGAAAGCCGCATCCAGGTCGAAACGCTGGAGCGCAACGTGGCGGAGTTCGGGGTGCCGTACATCCCGATCCTCGACGAGCGCCAGGGCATCGTCCACATCATCGGGCCGGAACTCGGCATTTCGCTGCCCGGCATGACCATCGTTTGCGGCGATTCTCACACGTCCACGCATGGCGCGATGGGCGCGTTGGCGTTCGGCATCGGCACGTCGGAAGTCGAGCATGTGCTGGCGACGCAAAGCCTGTTGCAGAAGCCGGCAAAGAATATGCTGGTGCAGGTCGATGGCACGCTGGGCTTCGGCGCCACCGCGAAGGACATGGTGCTGGCGATCATCGGCCAGATCGGCACCGCCGGTGGCAACGGGCACGTGATCGAGTATGCCGGCGAAGCGGTGCGGGCGCTCGACATGGCCGGGCGCATGACCGTGTGCAACATGTCGATCGAGGCGGGTGCGCGCGCCGGCCTGGTCGCGCCGGATGAAACCACGTTCGAGTACATCAAGGGGCGGCCGTACGCGCCCAAGGGCGGCGCGTTCGAGCAGGCGGTGGCGTATTGGCGCACGCTGCCCTCCGACGCTGGCGCACACTACGACAAGGTCGTGACGCTGAACGCCGCCGACATCGCACCGATGGTGACCTGGGGCACGACGCCCGAGGCAGTGGTGCCGATCACCGGCGTTGTGCCCGATCCCGCCGCCGTTGCCGACGAAGGCCGGCGGTCGCAGATGCAGCGTATGCTTGAGTACATGGCGCTGGCCCCGGGGCAACGCCTGCAGGATCTGCCGATCGACGTGGTGTTCATCGGTAGCTGCACCAACGGCCGCATTGAGGACATCCGCGCCGCCGCCGCCGTCGCCAAGGGGCGCAAGGTGGCCGATGGCGTTCAGGCGCTGGTGGTGCCCGGGTCCGGCCTGGTGAAGCAGCAGGCCGAGGAAGAAGGGCTGGACGAAATCCTGCTCGCAGCCGGGTTCGAATGGCGTGAGCCGTGCTGCTCGATGTGCCTCGGTATGAACCCTGACAAGCTGACCCCCGGCCAGCGTTGCGCCAGCACGTCCAACCGCAACTTCGAGGGCCGCCAGGGGCCCGGTGGCCGCACGCACCTGCTGTCGCCCGCGATGGCGGCGGCCGCGGCGGTGACCGGGCGGCTGACCGATGTTCGGGACCTGGTCTAGGGGAGCGCGCGCGTGGAACCATTCATCACGCTGACCGCGATCGCGGCGCCACTGCCGCTCGCGAACGTCGATACCGACAAGATCATTCCGGCGCGGTTCCTCAAGACGATCAAGCGCTCCGGCCTTGGCGTGCATCTGTTCGACGCGATGCGCTACGACGGCGAGGGCAGGGAGCGCGCCGACTTCGTGCTCAACCGCGACCCTTACCGCAACGCGCAGATCCTGATCGCGCATGAGAATTTTGGCTGCGGCAGTTCGCGCGAGCATGCGCCCTGGGCGCTGCTGGATTTCGGCATCCGCTGCATCGTCGCGCCGGATTTCGCCGACATCTTCCACAACAACGCGCTCAAGAACGGCATCCTGCCGATCCGGCTGCCGCGCGCGGTCTGCGACGCGCTGATCGAGGACGCGCAGCTTGGCGGCAATGCGCGCCTCACGGTGGACCTGGCGCGCCAGGTGGTGATCCGGCCGAATGGCGAGGAAATCGCGTTCGACATTGATCCGTTCCGCAAGCACTGCCTGCTGAACGGGCTCGACGACATCGGCCAGACGCTGCAGCGCGCGCCGGCGATCGACGCCTACGAGGCGGGCCGCCGGATGTCGCAGCCCTGGCTGCCCGCGATCACCGCCGTCTGACCCCACGCTGTCTGCCCCTTCGGAGTTACCCATGGCCGCCAAGAAGACGCTGCTGCTGCTGCCCGGCGACGGCATCGGCCCCGAGGTGATGCGCGAGGTGCGCCGCATCCTGGATTGGATGGATCGGCGCTGCGGCATCTCCTTCGATGTCTCCGACGACCTGGTCGGGGGCGCCTCGATCGACGCGCGCGGCGCGCCGATCACGCCGGCGGTGATCCAGAAGGCGAAGGACGCCGATGCCGTGCTGTTCGGTGCCGTGGGTGGACCCAAATGGGACAATCTCGGCTTCCAGTTGCGGCCGGAGCTGGCGATCCTGGCGCTGCGCAAGGAACTCGATCTGTTTGCCAATTTGCGCCCGGCGGTGGTGCTCGATCCGCTGGTGGAGGCGTCCACGCTGAAGCCGGATGTGGTGCGCGGGCTCGACCTGATGATCGTGCGGGAGAGCACCGGCGGCATTTATTTCGGCGAGCCGCGCGGCATCGAGACGCTGCCCACCGGGGAGAAGCGCGGCTACGACACGGAAAGCTACACCACCAGCGAGATCGAGCGGGTGGCCCGGGTAGCGTTCGAGCTGGCGCGCAAGCGCGGCAACCGCGTCACCAGCGTCGAGAAGGCGAACGTGATGCAGTCCGGCCTGTTCTGGCGCCAGACCGTCTCCGCGCTGCACGAGCGGGATTATGCCGACGTGACGCTGTCGCACATGTACGCGGACAACTGTGCCATGCAGCTGGTGCGCAATCCGCGCCAGTTCGACGTGATCGTGACGTCGAACATTTTCGGCGACCTGCTGTCCGACCTGGCCTCGATGCTGACCGGCAGCCTGGGGATGCTGCCCTCGGCCACGCTGGGCGCGCCGGACGCGTCCGGCAAGCGCAACGCGCTGTATGAGCCGATCCATGGCAGCGCGCCCGACATCGCCGGCAAGGGGATCGCCAACCCGCTGGGGCAGGTGCTCAGCTTCGCCATGCTGCTGCGCTATTCCTTCGCGATGGACGACGACGCGGCGCTGATCGAGCAGGCCTGCACCAACGTGTTGGCCAGCGGGCTGCGCACGGCGGACGTGATGGGGCCGGCGACCGCCAAGGTCGGCACCAGCGTGATGGGCGAGTCGATCCTGCGCGAACTGGACAAGCTGGCGGGGTGATAGGTGGCGGGCGCTGCCGGGGCGCCCGATTGGACCACGAAAGGGGCGCGGATGTCGTTCCGGCCCTTGCCCCGAACGGGGGCTTCCGCTACACCCCCGCCCCTGGCTTGCGCCCGTAGCTCAATTGGATAGAGCACCAGACTACGGATCTGGGGGTTGGGAGTTCGAATCTCTCCGGGCGCGCCATTTTTCCAATTGGTTAGTGGTGTTGGGTTTGCAGGGTTTGCGTTGGGCTCGGTTCTTGTGATGCGTCGCGGTGACGCGTCCATTGCGAAGCAAGAAACTGTCAGGGGAAGGCGGAGATGGGCCCACAGAGACGACGCGGCATCCGGACCTCGCAGCCATGATGAAACACGCGCGCTGCCGCGATTTCTCCGGGCGCGCGAATACCTGTTGAAGTCGGGGGCCTCGTAGTGGCTGGCCGGCGGCTTTACCGGCCCGGCGGCAATGGTGCGGGCGCTGGCTGGAGCACCACGATCTCCCGAGGCGGAGCGTTCTGGCCAAGCTTGAAGCCCAGCACACCCGCCAGCGCAGCGACGGTAGCGACAAGCACGGCGATGTTGCGCGGCGTCTCCCAAAACGCTTGTTTGGTCTTGAGTTCGAGGTCTGCCCGCATGACGGCCACCTTCAGCTCTCGTTCTTCCTCATCGGATGTAGGCATTGGTGCTCCAAAAAGACAGCGCCGCCGGAGTCATCCCCGACGGCGCCGGCCGCCTTCTCCCTAATACGGCCGCCGACAGCCCGCACCGCAGGCTGCCAGCCAACCGGTAAGGCTCAGGCCGCCTTGAGCTGTGCCTCGGCGAACTCGTAGTTGGCGATCTTGTCCACCCAGTTCTGCAGGTAGTCAGGGCGGCGGTTGCGGAAGTCCAGATAGTAGCTGTGCTCCCACACATCGACGCCGAGCAGCACCTTGCCCTCACCGGTGGCGAGCGGGTCCGACCCGTTGGGCGTCTTGGTGATCTTGAGCCGGCCGTCGCTGCCCAGCACCAGCCATGCCCAGCCCGAGCCGAACTGGCTGATGCCGGCCGCCTTGAAGGCGTCCTTGAACTGCTGCACGCCGCCGAAATCCTCGGCGAACCGGCGCTCCAGCGCGCCCGGCACGCCGCCGCCGTTCGGGCTCATGTTCTGCCAGAACAGGATGTGGTTCCAATGCTGCCCGGCGTTGTTGAACACCGGCGCCTTGTCCGGCTGGTTGTATGTCAGTTTGATGATTTCTTCCAACGACTTGCCTTGCAGGCCGGGGTCCTTCTCCACGAAGCCGTTCAGCGCCGTGACATAGGCCTGGTGGTGCTTGCCGTGGTGCAGTTCCAGGGTCTCCTGGCACATTCCCCGCTCGGCCAGAGCGGACGTGGCATAGGGCAGGGCGGGCAGTTCAAACGCCATAGGGTCGCCTCCAGGGTTCAGAGTGAGAGCTAGTTGCATTAAGCTATGGACCGAGGGGCCAGTCTTCAAGCTTGCGCGGGGGGCGACGGTGGCCCAGGTCGGGCGTCATGCCGGACGCAACCGCCCCAAACGGGATCGCCGCCCTGGTCCGCCGCCACGACCCGGACCGCTTCCTGACTGCGCTGTTCGCCCCCGCGACGCAGCGGGATGCGCTTTTCGTCCTGTATGCGTTCAACCACGAACTGGCGCGGGCACGGGAAGCGGCGTCCGAACCGGCACTGGCGCTGATTCGGCTGCAATGGTGGCGCGAGGTGGTGGAGGGCGCGCGGCGGCGGCATCCGGTGGCGGAGCCGCTCGGCGCGCTGCTGGACGCGGGCAGGCTGGACCGGGCCGACCTGCTGGCCGTCATCGACGCACGGGAGACCGAGGCCGAACCGGCGATCGAAACGGTGGCGTCCTGGCGGGACTATTTGCTCGGCAGTGCAGGCGGGCTCGCGGTGTCGGCGGGACGCCTGCTCGGCGCCCCCGACCCCGAGGCGTTGCGGCCGTTCGGCGCCGCCTATGGCGCGGCCGGCGTGCTGCGCAGCGTCCTGGCGCTCGCCCGGCAAGGCCGCTGCCTGCTGCCCGCGGAGGCGCTGGCGGCACACGGGCTGGTGCCAGAGGGCGTGGTATCAGAGGGGGTATCCGGCGATTCCCGCCTGCACACGGTCCTGCGGAACTTGGCAGGCGAGGGACGCGGCTTCCTTGTCGCCGGCCGGCCCGGCCAGGTGCCCCGCCGCGCCATTGCGGCAGCCCTGCCGGCGGTGCTGGCGCGCCGCGACCTGGCCCGCATCCCGCACGCCCAGCCGGCGCGCGGGCTGGGCGATCGCCTGGCCGTCACCTGGGCAGGGCTGCGCGGCCGGCTCTGACCCCGCGCGGCCCCCACCGGTCAAAGCGTCTTCAGATACTCCAGCAACGCCCGCTTCTCGTCCGCCGGCAGCAGCGTCCCGTATTCATGGCCGCAGCGGCTGTTGCCGGAGTTCCGCGCCGAGCAGTCTGTCGTCTGCAGCGTGTAGTTGAAAATCGTCTGCTCGGCCGCCAATCCGACGTTTTCGACGTCATAGGCCGGGCCGATCTTGAACGAAGCGACCCGCTGGGCCGCCGGCTTCAGCAGTTCGGCCAGCGTCGGCACCGAGCCGTTGTGCAGATACGGCGCGGTCGCCCAGATGCCCTCCAGCACCCGGGATTCATAGGCATAGCCAGGAACGGCAGCCATCTTGAACATGCCCTGCATGTCCATCAGTTGCGGGCTTTTCAGCAGCGCCAGCACGTCCGGCACGTTCGGGTTCTCCAGGAAGGTGTACTGCAGGATCGATCCCATTACCGACGTTGCCAGAACGTTGAACGCCGCATCCACCGGCTTCAGCGGCTGGGTGCGCAGCGGGATCTGCGCGCCCTCGAGTTCGCCGGTCTGGGCGGTGAAGCCGAGGATCTCGTACTCCCGGCTGTCGGTGCCGACATCCATGATCGGCGTCGCCCAGGTCTGCTGGTTGAGGAACCGCACGGCGCCCGGCCGAATGCCGTGGCAGTCGGCGCACCCGCCCTGCGCGGTGCCGCGCGCGTAGATCGCCTTGCCTTGCTCGGCCAGCGCGGCGTCGACGGCAAACGGCCACTTCGGCGGCCCAAGCTTTTTGACCAGACCCTCCAGCGCGGCAAGGCCCTCGAAGTTTGCCGAATTCTGCTCGATATAGTTGACCTTCAGGAGCTTGAACGGATCTTTCCGCGGGTGGAACTCGGCGAACACGCCGAACACTTCTCCCAGGTTGCGCGATAGGCCGAGCAGGTCGTTGCCGTTGTCGGCGAACCCGGGCCATTGCGTCTTGTCCTGGATCGGCGCGTTCCATAGGAACGGGTAGCGGACCGGCGCCACCGCCGGCTTGATGTTCTCCGCAATCAGGTAGCTGGGCGGCTTCCCGATATCGAGCCCGGTCACACGGTTGAAGATCATCGCCACGGCGTCCAGCCGGGCTGGACCCCAGGGCGGCGTCGGCAGCGCCTTCTGGATCAGCGTGTGGTAGCGCAGGTACCAGAGGTTCAACTCGTCGCGCAGGGTCGACGGGTCTATCAACCCCGCCGCCGGACCGAGCACCGTTTTGGCGAAGTCCGCGAACGCCGCATCGTTGCCCAGGACAGATCCCACCGCCACGTCGAGATCGGCCAGGAAGCTCTGGAAATCGACGATCGCCGGGCCGCCATCGATGCGGTACGACTTGCCGCCAACGTCGATCTGCCGCGTATGGCAGGCCGAGCAGGTGATACCGATGATTTCGCTGCCAGGCGGCCCCGCGGCGACGAAGCCGACCGGCAGCCCGGGCGTGGGGCTCGCATCGTTCGGCAGGTAGCCGTAGCGGCTAAGGCTGCCGGCCAGGAACGGTTGCCCGTTCGGCAGCTTCAAAGCCTGCATCCAGGCCAGCGGCATGACTCGGGAGCCCTGGTCGCGCGTATAGTAGTCGTTGCGCGCCGCGTCGGTCCAATCGGCACCCTGGTCGATCGTCAGCGGCTGCGCCCTCGGCGTCGTCCAAGGCATCAACAGGCAGATCGCCAGGGCGATCGGGCCCAGCCTGCCGGCAACGCGGGTCATCAAGGGTTTCATGGGCTCTGCTTCGTCCCTGTTCTGTTGCATCGGAACGGATTGCGGCGCTGGCCAAGCGAAACTGGCAGCCCGACTTCACCACAGAATGCCGGCCATGACGCTGGCTCATTGGGTTGTTGAAGCGATCGTGTGGACCTGGATTGCCAACGATCGGTCAACGGCTGCCACTATGGCGTCCGCCCGCGCTCCCTCCGGCGAACGGCGAACGGCGAACGGCGAACGGCGCGCGGGCTGCGGGATCGGCTGGCGGCGGGGGCCGAGCGGCCGGGTGAGACCCGTCCCGCCCGGCCGGTGCTTACGTCAGAGCTCCTTCAGGTATTCCAACAGCGCCCGCTTTTCCTCCGGCGAAAGCTTGGTACCGTATTCGTGGCCGCAGCGGCTGTTGCCGGAGTTCCGATCGGAACAGTCGGTCGTCTGAAGGGTGTAGTCGAACTTCGTCTGTTGGGCCGCCAGTCCGACGTTTTCAATGTCATAGTCCGGCCCGATCTTGAACGACTTCACCCGCTCGGCCGCCGGCTTGAGCAGTTCGGCCAGCGACGGCACCGAGCCGTTGTGCAGGTACGGCGCAACCGCCCACACGCCCTCCAGCACGCGCGACTCGTAGGGATAACCTGTGATCGTGTGCGGGGTGAAGGCGCCTTTCAACACCGTCGTTACCGAAACCGCCGCCGACTCACCCGCGACCCGCGCGCCGGGCGGGGCGGCCAACGTAACGCCCAATCCTTGGCCGGCTTTCTGCAGGATGGAACCCAGGACCGATGTGGCCAGAACACTGAACGCCGCATCTTCAGGTTGCAGAGGCGACGTCAGGACCGGGATCTTGGCTCCCACAAGCTCGCCGGTATTGACCACAAACTTCAAGATATCATGCTCGCGACTGTCGGTTCCAACATCCTGGATCGGTGTCGCCCAGGTCTGGTCTGGGGTGAAGCGAAACTCGCCCTGGCGTTTGCCGTGGCACTCGACGCATCCCCCCTGTGCGGTGGCTCGCGCAAAGATTGCCTTGCCTTGCTCGGCGAGCGCGGCATCGATCGGGAACGGCCATTTCGGCGGCGGGATGCGCTTGACCAGATTTTCCAGCGCGAGCAAGCCTGGGAAGTTCGCCGAATTGTTGCCCAGGTAGTCAAACTTCAGCGTCGGACTGTTGGGGTCCGGCCTGGGATGGAAATCGGCGAACACGCCGTAGACTTCACCCAGGTTGCGCGACAGGCCGAGCAGATCGTTGCCGTTTTGGGCGAACCCCGGCCATTGGGTGAAGTCCTGCACCGGCGCGTTCCATATGAACGGGTACCGGGTCGGCGCAACGGCGGGCTTGATGTTGTCGGCGATCAGGTAGCTGGGTGGCTTGCCGATATCGAGACCGGTCAGGCGGTTGAAGATCATCGCCACCGCGTCCAGACGGGACGGCCCCCAGGCCGGCGTCGGCAGCGCCTTCTCGATCAGCGTGTGGTACCGCAGATACCAGAGGCTCACCGCGTCGTGCAACGCAGCCGGGTCCGCCGGCGCCGGTCCCAGCACCGCCTTGGCGAACTCGGCGAACGCCGCGTCGGTCTGCAGCACAGAGCCCACCGCCTTATCGAGATCGGCCAGGAAGCTCTGGAAATCGGCGATCGCCGGGCCGCCATCGATGCGGTGCGCGGTGCCACCTACGATGATTTCACGCGTGTGGCAGGCGGAGCACGTCATGCCGATGGATCGGCTGTCGGCCGGACCGTTAGCCACGAACCCGACCGGAAGCCCGGGCGTGGGGCTTGCGGAGTTTGGCAGATAGCCATAGCGGCTCAGGCTGTCAGCCAGGAACGGCTGGCCATTCGGCTGCTTTAGTGCTTGCATCCAGGCCAGCGGCATGATGCGCGAGCCCTGGTCGCGCGAGTAGAAGTCCAAACGCGCCGCCTCGTTCCAGGGGGCCTTCGGACGGGACAGCCAGATAAGTGCAACAATAATCAACACAGCAAGCAAGAGCAGCTTGCCGGCAAGCGAGTTCAGCAGATCCTTCATGATCGGTTCTCCTCCTTCCCTACTCTGTTACGTCGGCAGGTTGATGCTCGGACAGCAGTGCCAGTTAATCTTCGTAATGAGCGGTCGAAACGGATGCTGGTATAAGTCCAGGCTTGACGCGCGATCGTGCCGCCGACACTGCGCGCGATACATGCAGCAGGGGGGCGTTAGGCGGCGGAAGGGCCAGTACTTGGAGCCGGTGGCATAACGATATCGGCAGTTAGGACCGGAGTCCCGAACATTCTCCGCCGCTATCAGGGCGCGAGCGATCACCATGGCGCGAGCCGAACCGCCATCCGATACGATCACCGCAGGTTGTTCGGTATTGCGCTCCCCGGTTGCCCGAAATGGGTGGCCCGCGATCCGTTATGTCCCGCCCCGTCCGAGGGCGATCCAGCGAACCAGCCGCAGCTTGCCCGCCCGGATCAGGCGCAGCCGCAACAACCATAGCTCGGCCTCGGTCACCAGCGCCGCGGCGCGGCGCGCGTCCGGCGGATGGTCCCGCAAGATCGCCACCGCTGCCCGCCAGCCTTGCAGCGCCTGTCCGGCATGCCGGGAGGAGATGTCCTCGGCCAACCGAACGTCGAGGCCAAGCCGGCCCAGCATCCGCGTCACGGCCATCTCGGTCGGCGGTGGATGCGTGCGGCCGTCGAGGCGCAGCCACGCTGCAACAACCGGGTCATCCGGCTCGAGCGGCGTGTCCGCCACCGCCTCGACCAGCAGAAGCTGGCCGGATGGTTTCAGCGCGCCGGCGATCGCGGCCAGCGCGGCCTCGGGACGGGCAACGCGCAGCGGTTCCAGCGCCAAGCCGTGGTGGTAGTGGCGGGCGCGAAACGCCGGCTCGTCCGGGTCCCACCTAGCGACGCCGGCTCGGCGACCCAGTCCGGCGCCGGCACAGCGCGCGGCGGCCAGGGAGACCAGTGCGGGGTCGTACTCAAACCCACTGACCCAACTGCCGAGATGGGAGGCGATGCTGCGCGGTGGGCCGCCGGACCCCGCGCCAACAACCAGCAGCGATGCCGCCGCCGACAGGCCGAGCGGCCTGGCAAGTCGCAGCGTTTCGGCTTCGCCGCCTGGAAACAGGTAGCCTTCGCCCCATAGCGCCTCGGCGACGGCAAGCCGTCCGGCCGGCCAGAGCGTGGGCTCCGGCGGCGGCAGTTCGGGCCTGGGCGGCTGCCTCGGCGTCGCGGCCAGCGGCATGAGGTCCGGAGCGGCCCGTCCGAACAGCGTACGCACAGTCTGCAGCACCACCGGCCCCTCCGCCGGCGCACGATGGGTTGAAGAGGTTGAGGAACCGTTTAGGAACGGGGACATTTCGCGAGCGGCGTCAAAACTCCTTACGACGGCAGCTATTATTCCGACCGATCCCGCAACAGGTCAATTCAAAATCGGATGCGGCCAGAAAAGTAAATTCGTCTAAAAAACTGCCGTCAGAATACAAAACTATGGCGCCTTGTCATAATAGGATTCGGTTTATCCGCAGGCGGCGATAACAAAAAAGCGAGTTAGTTGCATGACTGCCACGGAAATGATAGGGATCGAATGGTCTTGGCTCTGATAGAGTGCCAGATCCAGAAAAGAAGGGAAAGTCCATGTCAAAAAGCACATTGTTCCTTTGCTGTGTTATGGCGGCAGGCGTCGCCGCTACCCCATCGTTCGCCTCGAGTTCGTTCCAAAACACCTGCTCGCAGATCAACTTCGCCTATTCAGGCAACTCGCCAACGTTGACCGCCGTTTGCCTGACCGCGGACGGAACCGCGAAACCGGCGAGTTTGACACTCCAGGGTATCAGCAACCAGAACGGCAGCCTGACGCAAGGAAGCGGCGCGAGTAGCTTCCAGCAAAGCTGCGGCAATATCCAAATCACGGCCAATAGCTCCAGCGCCGTGACCTTGAGCGCTCTTTGCCGCACCGAGAGCGGCTCGTCGAACCCTACCAGCCTGCCGCTCAACAACATCGCCAACAACAACGGCTCTCTGACACAAGGCTCTCTCACCCAAGGCTAAGCCCAGCGGACCTGAATCAACCGGACGCCAAGCCGCGGTCGCCGGAGCGACCGCGGCCAATGGCCATCGCCCTGCCCCGCGGCGTAACCGGCGCCCCGCAGCGCCCACTGGCCAACGCAGAAGGCGGTTGCTCGTGATGCTATGGTAGCCGCCGCCAGAGAGCGGCATTACCCCGGGACGCCCGCCAAAGCCTCCGCACAAACCGCCGCAAGCTGCGTGCCCACCGCCCGGTAGTCCGACGCACGCGGCGAGGCCGGTCGCCAGGCCAGCCCCAGCGTGCGCCAGCCGCCCGCTCCCGCCAGTGGCCGCAGTACGATGTCCGCTCCGGCCACCACCCCGCCCGACACCGCTAGCCGCGGCAGCAGCGTCACCCCCAGTCCGCCGGCCACCATCTGCACGAGCGTGTGCAGCGACGTGGCGGCAAACGCTTCATTGTCCGCCCGCTCGCCCGCCAGCAGGCCGCACACCGCCAGGGCGTGCTCTCGCAGGCAATGCCCGTCCTCCAGCAGCAGAAGCCGCTCGCCGCCGAGCGCCGCCATCGGGACGCGCGACTCAGCCGCCAGTCGGTGCCCGGGCGGCAGCGCCACCAGGAACTCGTCGCGGGCCACCGCCAGCGTGTCGGCGCCGTCGGTATCGCAGGGCAGCGCCAGCAGCAGCAGGTCCAGCCGCCCAGCCCCAAGCCCGTCCACCAGCCGCCCCGTTGTGTCCTCCCGCAGATACAGCCGTAGTTTCGGAAACGCCGCCCGCAGCGCCGGCATCAGCCGCGGCAGCAGGAAAGGGCTGATGGTCGGAATCACCCCCAGCCGCAGCGGCCCGGCCATCGGCGCCCGCGCCGCCGCCGCCGCCTCGCTCACCGCCTCCAGCGCCGTCAGCGCCGCCCGTGCCCGCTCCGCCAGCTCCAGGCCCAACGGTGTGATCACCACCCGCTTTCCCACCGTCCGGTCCAGGATCGCCGTGTCCAACTGCCGCTCCAGCGCCAGAATCCCCGATGAGAGCGTGGACTGCGTCACCGAGCAGGCAAGCGCTGCGCGGCCGACATGACGCAGCTCAACCAGGGTGACCAGGTAACGAAGCTGCTGCGGTGAGGGCAAGGGCGTCATCGAGCGTGTCGATCAATCACGTTGAAATTATCAATTGGCATGGAATTGTTGCGGCAGCCATACTTCGTGCTGCAACCGCGAACAACGACCCGAAGGATCAAACGCATATGCTGACCGTTGGCGACACATTCCCCAGCTTCTCGCTCAAGGCCGTCAAGGGCGGCGCCGAAGGGCTCAAGCTCGACACCGCCTTCACCGAGATCACCGACCAGTCCAACCCCGGCAAGTGGAAGCTCGTGTTCTTCTGGCCGAAGGACTTCACCTTCGTTTGCCCGACCGAGATCGTCGCGTTCGGCAAGCTCGCCCGCGACTTCGCCGATCGTGACACCGTGGTCTACGGCGTGTCGATTGACAGCGAGTTCGTCCATCTCAACTGGCGAATCCACCACGCCGACCTGAAGGATCTGCCGATCCCGATGCTGGCCGACATCAAGCGCGAGCTGTCCGCGGCGACCGGCGTCCTCGACAAGACCGAAGGCGTCGCGCTGCGGGCCACCTTCCTGGTCGATCCGGACGGAATCGTCCGCTTCGCCTCGGTCAACGACCTGTCGGTCGGCCGCAATCCCGCCGAAGTGCTCCGCGTGCTCGACGCGCTGCAAACCGACGAGCTGTGCCCGTGCAACTGGAACAAGGGCGAGCAGGTTCTGCGCCCCGCGGCCTGAACCCGCCCAAACGCAGGGGCCGGGCGCGCTGGGGTCCCTCCAGACCGGCGTGCCCGGCCCCTGCCTTTAAGGAGCGAACCGTGTCTTTTGAAGCCCTCAAGAATCGTCTGCCCGATTACGCCAAGGACATCAGGCTGAACCTCGGCTCGCTCGCGACCGAGCCATGTCTGAGCCAGGAGCAGCGCGCCGGAACCTTCGTTGCCGCCGCGCTCGCCAGTCGCAACCAGGAGACCACCGAGGCAATCCTGGCCGAGTTCGGTCCCCAACTCTCGCCCGAGGCGCTGACCGCCGCCAAGGCCGCCGCCGCCATCATGGCGATGAACAATGTCTACTATCGCTTCACCCACCTGGTCGGCGGTGACTATCCGACGCTGCCGGCGAAACTGCGCATGAACGTCATGGCGAAGCCCGGCGTGGACAAGGCGACGTTCGAGCTCTGGTCGCTGGCCGTCTCTGCGATCAATGGCTGCGGCATGTGCATGGAAAGCCACGAACGCGCCGTGCGCCAACACGGCATTACCGCCGAACAGGTCCAGGCCACGGTCCGTATTGCCGCCGTCGTTCACGCCACCGCAGCCACGCTCGACGGCGAGACCGCGATCGCCGCGCCGCTCAGCGCTGCGGCGTAGGAAAGGCAAGGGGGCGCTGCCCCTTGACCCCCGCCAAGGGCCGACGGCCCTTGGAACCCCTGACTGGCGGAGTGAAGAGGGGGCCGCACGCGACGAAGCCGTTCGAGCGGCTCCAGCATGGCCCCCTCTTCACTCCGCCAAACTGACGCGGGTCCAGGGGCTGCTGGCTTCTGGCGGGGGGTCCAGGGGGGCAGCGCCACCCTGGCCTTCCTTCACCGGCAGCCGCCGGGTGCGCGGTGATAGACGGTCAGGCCGTCGAACGCCGCGATTAGGCGGTAGCGTGACCAGGCGCGGGCGAAGGCCGGGTCGGAGTTGCTGATCACGTCGATATAATTGACCCCTTCGCGGGTATCCACGACGGCCAGGTCGGGACATCCGGCGACGAAGTCGTTGGCGACCCAGTGGCTGACCGGCCAATCCTTGGTCGCCGCCGGATCGAACCGGGCGCGCCAGAGTTCGCCCTTGAGCGCCCACATCGAATCGAACCGGGAAGCCCAGGCGACTCCGGTGTTGTTCACCACCGGGAAGCCGAGGGCGATCCATTCCGAGAACGCGATGTAGGTGTGGGCGTGCTCGGTGCGGATCAGCTCCTCCAAACGGGTGACGGTGGAGCGTTCCGGCGTCACGGCCAGCGCCACTTCCGGCTGCAGGCGTTGCAGGACGGCGATCATCAGCAGCACGAAGGCGCTGCCGGCGAGCAGCGCCGGCGGCCAGATCTCGGCGCGGCGCCGTAGTGATGTGGTAGCGGCCCAGGTCAGCAGGGCGAGGATGGTGGCGATGGTGGCGGGCAGGCGGTGGTAGTACCAATCCTTGCCGTCCAGGAAGCAGACTACGGTGGCGGTGACGGCGAACACCACCAGGGTCAGCAGCAGGGTCCGGTCTTCGCGGCGGCGGAACCGGTGCCAACACAGCAGGACGGCCACGGCCTCGCCGAACAGCAGGCCGGCGCTGTCGCGCAGCAGGTGGCGGAACGGCACGTCGGTGGCGCCGTACAGCGCCAGAGCGAGCGGAACGGCGCGCCGCATGTAGGCCGGGCAGATCAACTCGACGAGTCCGGCATAAGTGATCAGTGTCCCGGCCGCGGCGAGCGGCATGGCGTGCCAGGGCCTGGAGCCCCGGAACAGCGCCAGCACTTCCAGTGCCAGGAACACGGCGGCGTAGCGCGGCTTTAGCGCGCAGCCGAGGCCGGCGAGCACGCCGGCGGCGATCGACATTGCAAGCGTCAGCCGCTCCCCGTCCAGCCGCCGGGCGAACAGCGCCAGATAGGGCAGGGCGGCGGCGACCAGCAGGTGCTCGCGCTGACCCAGGTCGTCGCCGGGCACCAGCAGCAGCACTGTGCCGATCGCGGCAAACACCGGTAGCGGGTGCCGGAAAACGGTGCCGCAGGGGCGCAGCAGCGCGGCGGTCCAGGCGGCGCAGGCCAGCACGATGGTGGCGAAGAACGGAATGGCCGCCCGCTGCGGGTCGATCCCCAGCAACGCGGAAATCCGGATCGGGATGGCCGAGATCCAGATGATCAGCGGCGGGTTGACCTCGACCACGTCCACATAGAGTTCACGGCCGGCCATCCAGCGGCGAGCGACATACAGGAGCCAGGCGATGTCGTCCTTCAGCGGCGTGCGCATCGCGGTGAACAGCACGATCGCCAGCGCCACCATTAGCAGGGTGAGGCTCGCGGCCGCGATAACGGGGCGCGCGGCGACATCGGGACGGATCGCGTGGGCTTCTGAGCGGCGCATGAGGTCCGTTACGGTGAGGGCGGGAAGGGCATGGTGGCGCCTGGGCGATCGCTCGGGCGGTAGGCCAATATCGTTAAACCATTGTTGCAGCAATGCTGCGGACCGCTCGTGGCGGTTTTACGGCAGCGCTCCCCCATCGATGGAACGAAGTCGATCGCCGTGTGGAACCGTGTCCGTTGGGAGCCTGCCGGGCGTCGCACGCTTCACCTTGACTTGAAGCGCAACCGAAGAGCAGGCGGCCAAACTTGCCTGAAGGACCGAACGAACGAGCGTTCGCTCGCATGCGGCCGGGGGCCGCCAGAGAACCTTGTGAGGCGACGGCTGCGAAAGATCGAAGAATCCGCCATCGACCCCGCCAGCACGGCCCCGCCTCCCCCTGCGACGGGGAGCATGCGTCGCTGGATCGCGGTCTGCGTCGTCGTGCCCGCCCTGCTGTTCGCCCTGGCCGTCTGGTACGACCGCGCGGTCACGCTGCGGAATGCCCACGACCGGCTGGCCTCCACGGTCGACGCGCTGGCCGCGCATGCCGAGGCGGTTTTGCAAACCGCCTCGCTCGCCCTGGCCCTCCAGCTCGACGCGGTCAAGGACATGGAGTGGCAGACGATCGCCACGTCGCCTGACGTGCACCGCGTGCTGGTGCGGCTGACGCAGCAGCTTCCGCAGGTGGACTCGGCGTTCTTCGTCGATCCGGAGGGTCGCAACTCCGCCAGCAGCCGCGCCTTCCCGATGCCACCGTATGACGTTTCGGATCGCGAGTACTACCGTGCTGCCAAGGACGGGGAGACCGGGCTCGTGGTCAGTGCGCCCTTCGTCGGACGGGCTGCCGGGACGCTGGGCTTCACCGTCAGCCGGGTGCGCTTGCGCAATGGAGCCTTCGACGGCGTCGCGGCGATCACCCTGTCGCCGGCCTATTTCGGCTCGGTCTATGAATCCGTGGTGCAATGGCCGGCAGCATCGGCAGCTTTGCTGGTGCGCCGTGACGGGACCGTGCTCGCGCGCTTCCCCGCCGCAGCAACCCTGCCGGACCGGCTGCCGCCCGACTCCCCGACCATGCGCGCCGTCGCCACCGGCGGCACAGCCGGATTCTTCGCGGGGGCCTCGGTCGTCGATGGCCGCGACAAGCTCGGGTTTTTTCGCGGGCTGCCCGGGCGCGACGTGTTCATGGTCTTCGGCCTGGACACGGAGCGGGCGCTCGCCCAGTGGCGCGTCCACTTGGCGATCTGCGCGGGCTTCATGCTGCTCGCCATGCTGGCGCTGACCGTCACCGCACGCCTCGCGCTGCGCCGCGCCGACTCCGAGCAGGCCAACCTGCAGGCCCTTGTGGCCGAGACCGGCCGCCGGCAGACAGCGGAAGCCACGCTGCAGCAGATGCAGAAGATGGAGGCGCTCGGCCGGCTGACCGGCGGCGTTGCCCACGATTTCAACAACCTGCTGACGGTGGTCCTGGGCTCGCTCGAGCTGGCGACGCTGCGGATTAGCGACCCGCGGGTGCTGCGATTGCTGTCCGCCGCCGCCCAGGCCGCGCAGCGCGGCGCCAGGCTGACCGCCCAGATGCTCGCTTTCGCCCGCCGCCAGCCGCTGGAACTGCGGCCTATCGACGCCAACGAGGCCCTGCTCGGGATGGACCAGCTTCTGCACCGCACCGCCGGCGCGCTGGTCCAGATCGGCTACGAGCTGGGGGATGGACTGTGGCCGGTCCTGGCCGACCCGGTGCAACTCGAACTTGCGCTGCTTAATCTGGTGGCGAACGCCAGGGACGCCATGCCGCAGGGCGGCACGCTGACCATACGCACCTTTAACCTCCCTGCCGGTGAGCCGCCTGCCGGCCTCGCGCCAGCCGATTACGTCATGATCGCGGTCCAGGACACCGGCGAAGGCATGTCGGAGGAGGTGCGCGCCAGCGCCTTCGAGCCGTTCTTCACCACCAAGGAACCCGGCAAAGGCACCGGCCTCGGCCTGTCGATGATCTACGGTTTCGCCCGGCAGGCTGGCGGCACCGTCTCCATCGACAGCGCGCCAGGCGCCGGGACCACGGTCCGCATCATCCTGCCGCGAACCGGGCCCGCAACCTCCACTGACACGACGGAGCCGGCAACCCCTGACGAAGCCGCAACGCTCCGCATCCTGCTGGTGGATGATGATTCCGGCGTGCGCGCCCTTGCCCGCGAAATGCTGCAGGAACAGGGGCATTTCGTTACCGACGTTGCCAGCGGCACGGCGGCGCTCGCGTTGCTGCGGACCCAGGAGGCGTACGACGTGCTGCTCCTGGACTTTGCCATGCCGGGCATGAACGGCGGCCAGGTCGCCTCGGCCGCTTCCACGATCCGGCCGGACTTGCCCATCGTCTTCATGACTGGGTACGCCGAGATCGCGTTGCTCAAGCCTTGGTTGGAGCGGGGGTTTGCCATGGTGGATAAGCCGTTTCGGGCCAAGGCTCTGCAGGCCGCAATCCAGAAGGCTGGGGGCTCCGCCAAGCCCCCGGCAGGGGTGCAGCCCCCGCACCCCGCAAGGGGATAGTATCCGCTGACCCCTCCGACTTTTGGCAAAAACTTGACACGGGGTGGCGGGGTCAGTATCGACCGGCCCTCATTTTCCGCCCCTCCGAAAGTCTGTGTCATGAGAGTCCGCAACAGCCTGCGATCGGCCAAGGCCCGCGACAAGAATTGCCGCGTCGTCCGCCGCCACGGGCGCGTCTACGTCATCAACAAGAAAAACCCGCGGATGAAGTGCCGGCAGGGCTAGACGCCCCAGCAGGCTGCTTGCCGCGCCGCTGGCGCTAGGCCATCCTCATCGGCGGAGGAAACCCGCCATGATCCGCCAGCCCGCGCCCAAGGCCGACGTTCTCGCCCGCCGTGACCTGATCGTCGCGGGTCTGGCGCGGCTGCTGCCGAGGGACGGCGTCATCGCGGAGCCAGTCCGTCTGCGCGCTTACGAAACCGATGGGCTCGCAGCCTATCGGCAGGTCCCGCTCGCCGTCGTCCTGCCGGAAACCACCGAGCAGGTCGCGGCGGTACTGCGCTACTGCCATCAGAACGGCGTGCGCGTCGTGCCGCGCGGCGCCGGCACGTCGCTCTCCGGCGGCGCCCTGCCGATGGCCGACGCCATCGTGCTGGGCCTGATGCGCATGAACCGCATCCTGGACATCGACTACGCCGATCGCTGCGCCACCGTGCAGGCCGGCGTGACCAATATCGGCATCAGCAACGCCGTCTCCGGCCAGGGTTTCTTTTACGCACCCGACCCGTCCAGCCAGCTTGCTTGCATGATCGGCGGCAATGTCGCCATGAACTCCGGCGGCGCGCATTGCCTGAAATACGGCGTCACCGCCAACAACCTGCTCGGTCTCACCATCGTGACGATCGAAGGCGAAATCACCCATATCGGCGGCGCCCATCTCGACGCCGCGGGCTATGACTGGCTCGGCCTGCTGACCGGCAGCGAGGGCCAGCTTGCCGTCGTCACCGAAGTCATCGTGCGCATCCTGCACGGGCCGGAAGGCGCGCGCGCCATGCTCGCCGCGTTTCGCTCCAACGAAGTCGCCGGGGCGTGCGTAGCCGCCATCATGGCCTCGGGGATCATTCCTGTGGCGCTGGAGTTCATGGACCGTCCGGCGATCCATGCCTGCGAGGCGTTCGCCCATGCCGGCTACCCGCTGGATGCCGAGGCGCTGCTGATCATCGAGGTGGAAGGCTGCGTTGCCGAGCAGGACGACCTGTTGCAGCGCCTCAGCGCAGTCTGCCAGCACTTCGATCCGATCGGCCTGAAAGTCTCGGGCTCAGCCGAGGAATCGGCGGCGATCTGGAAGGGCCGCAAGGGCGCGTTCGGCGCGGTCGGGCGCATCAGCCCAGATTATCTGTGCATGGATGGCGTGATCCCCACCAGCCGCCTGCCGGACGTGCTGGGCCGTATCGCCGCAATGTCCGATATCTGCGGGCTGAAAGTCGCCAACATCTTCCATGCCGGCGACGGGAACCTGCATCCGCTGATCATGTTCGACGCCAACGACCCGGCCAGCCTGGCGACCGCAGAGCACTTCGGCGCCGACATTCTTCGGCTGTGCGTCGAGGTCGGCGGCTGCCTGACCGGCGAACACGGCGTGGGCGTGGAAAAGCGCGAACTGATGGGCACGCAGTTCACCGACATCGAGATCGAGCAGCAGCGCCGCATCAAGTCCGCGTTCGATCCGGACTGGCTGCTGAACCCCAACAAGGTGTTCCCGCTGCGCGAGGCAGCATGAGGTCTGCGGGCGGCATAGTGCGATCGGCTGGCGGAATCGCAGCGTGAGCGGCCAAGCGTCGACCGCGCCGATGCTGCACCGGCGGGCCACCGACCTGATCGAACCGGTTGAGGAAATCGAGATCGCGGCGGCGGTCGGGATGGCCGCGCGCCGCGGTTCGCCGCTGTTCATCTGTGGCAACGAAACCAAATCCGCCATGCTGCGCCCGGTGCAGGCAGCGCGTACGCTGTCCACCCGTGCCCATGTCGGAATCACGCTTTATTCGCCGCAGGAATTGGTCATCTCGGCGCGGGCCGGCACGCCGCTCGCGACGATCGAAGCCGCGGTCGCCGAACAGGGTCAGCACCTGATCGCCGAACCGCCCGACCTGTCCACGCTGTTCGGATCGACCGCGTCGCAGACTCTGGGCGGCGTTGTCGCCACCAACCTGTCCGGACCGCGCCGCATCGCCTGGGGCGCGATGCGCGACCATGTGCTTGGCATTCGCGCCGTCAACGGCGTGGGTGACGTGATTCGCTCCGGCGGGCGCGTTTTGAAGAACGTCACCGGCCTCGATCTGTGCAAGCTGCTGACCGGCAGCCACGGCACGCTGGGCGTGATTACCGAGGTCACGCTGAAGGTGCTTCCGGCGCCAGAGGCGGTGGGAACCATCGTGCTGCCCGGGCTCGACGCCGAGGCGGGCGTGGCGGCGCTGTCCGCGGCACTGGGCTCGCCGTTCGGGGTGTCCGGCGCGGCGTGGTTGCCGGCCGAGGCTGCCGCGCGGGTCCCGGACCTGGCCGGCTTCGCCGCCGCGGTGGCGCTGGTCCGCATTGAGGAATTCGCGCCGTCGGTCGCCTATCGCGCGCGCAAGCTGTGCGTGGATCTCGGCTTGGCGGCTGAGATCGTCGAGGACGCCGCTTCGCGGGCGATTTGGCGGGCGGTGAGGGACGCGGTGCCGCTGCCGGCCGCGCCGGACGACGCGGTTTGGCGGGTGTCGGTGCGTCCGTCCGCCGGGCCAGGCGTGCTGCGTGCGGTCGCGGCGGCGGGTGTCCGGGGCTTTCTCGATTGGGGCGGCGGCCTGGTGTGGCTCGCCGGCCCGGCGGATAACGCGACGCACGACGCGGTTGTGGCTGCGGCACAGGCGGCCGGCGGCACCTGGACGCTGCTGCGCGCGCCCGAGCCGCTGCGCGCCGCGGTGGCGGTGGTGCCGCCCGAGCCCGCGGTGCTGGCGCGCATCACCCGGCGGGTGAAGGCGGCGCTCGACCCCGAGGGCATCCTCAATCCCGGCCGGCTCTATGCCGGGCTGTAGGCACGCATGATTGTTTCCAACTTCATCATCATGCCGCTGTTCATCGCGGCCTTCGTGATTTGCTATCTGCAGTTCTACCTGCACATGCCGAAGCGGTTGGTGCTGAACCCGCTGATGGGTCTGATGGCCGGCGCCTTCATCCTGATGATTGCCAACGTTGCGACCGGCGGGGCTTATTCGTGGACGTTCCTCGCGCTGGGACTGGTGTGGCTGGCTGCGGCCATCGCGCTGCAGCGCCGTCAGGCCCGCGCGGCGGCGAAGCAGTAAGAAGCAGTAATATGCAGACGACGTTCACCGCGGAGCAGTTGCGCGACCCCGGCATCGCCACCGCCAACACGGTGCTCCGCACCTGCGTGCATTGTGGGATGTGCACCGCGACCTGCCCGACCTTCGTGCTGCTGGGCGACGAGTTGGACAGCCCGCGCGGACGCATCTACCTGATCAAGGACATGCTGGAATCCGGCGCGCCGGCCACCGAGGCGGTGGCGCGGCACGTCGATCGCTGCCTGTCCTGTCTGTCCTGCATGACCACCTGTCCGTCCGGCGTGCACTACATGCACCTGGTCGATCACGCGCGGGCCTACATCGAACAAACCTGGACGCGGCCGGCTGACGATCGGGCGGTGCGGGTACTGCTTGGCCGCGTGTTACCGTCGCCGGGGCTGTTCCGGCTGTCCCTGCTCGGCGCTCGGCTGGCGCGCCCGTTCGCCGGGTTGGTGCCTCGGTGGGGACGGCTGGGCCACCGGCTGCGGGCGCTGCTGGACGCGGCGCCTGCGCGTCTGCCGGCGCGCAACCCGCTGCAGGACATTGCCGTGCGTCGCGCCGAGGGGGAGCGTCGCGCCCGCGTGGCGCTGCTGGCCGGCTGTGCGCAGAAGGTGCTGGCGCCGGAGATCAACGCGGCGACGATCCGGCTGCTGACGAGGCTCGGCGTCGAGGTGGTGATCGCGAAGGGCGCCGGCTGCTGCGGTTCGCTGAACCATCACATGGGGCAGCACGACGCGGCGATGGCGCTTGTGCGGGCCAACATCGCGGCCTGGACCCGCGAGATCGACGGCGCGGGGCTGGACGCGATCGTTGTCAACGCCGCCGGTTGCGGGACGACGGTGAAGGATTACGGCTTCATGTTCCGCTCCGAGCCGGAGCCGTGGCGCAGCCGTGCCGAGCGTGTATCCGGCCTGGCGGTTGATGCAACCGAGCTGCTGGTGCGTCTCGACTACGCGCCGTCGCGCGAGCCGCCCGGTCTGACAGTAGCGTATCACGCGGCGTGCAGCCTGCAACATGGCCAGAGCATCACCGCCGAGCCGAAGGCGCTGCTGCGGCGTGCGGGGTTCGCTGTGGTGGAGCCGGTCGAGGGCCACCTGTGTTGTGGGTCCGCGGGCGCCTACAGCCTGTTGCAGCCGGAGATCGCGGGCCGACTGCGCGAGCGGAAATTGGAGAATTTGCGCGCGACTGCGCCCGATCTGGTTGCCGCGGGCAATATCGGCTGCATCGCGCAACTCAGCGGGGGCGGGCTGCCGTTGGTGCACACGGTGGAACTGCTCGACTGGATGGCGGGCGGCCCGAAGCCTGCGGCGCTGGGGGGAATGCGGGCGAGGCAGGCTGCGTGATGGGGGCGGCAGACCGCGTCGCGGCTGCGGCAGGTCGGGTGATGGGGGGCCTGGCGGACCCCATGACGGCGGCAGTGCGGCTGGTGGCGGACCGCGCGATGATTGCGGGCGAGCCGCGAAGGACGCCGTGGCGGGTGCGGGGTATCGCGACAGGCGTGCCAAGTCGTCCGCGACGATGGTGGGTGCGCGCCGCGGTGGTGGCTCTATTGGTGGCCACTACGCCCGCGTTCGCCATGTCGCCGGACAAGCGCGCCGCACTGGACAAGCTGTTTGCGGCGTTGCACGCGGCGCCGGACGAAGCGGCTGCGGAGCCGCTGGAGGACCATATCCGCGCCGTCCTGCTGCACGCCGGCACTCCCGCGGTGACGCTGCTGATGAGCCGCGGCGTGCGCGCGCTGAACGCCGGGAACAATGACGAGGCGATCGAGGCGTTCACCGACGCGATCACGCTCGATCCGGATGTGGCGGAGGCATACCACCAGCGCGCGATCGCTCGCTGGCATGCCGGGGACACGCCGGGCGCCATCGCCGATATCGAACAGACGCTGCGTCATGAGCCGCGCAACTTCGCGGCGCTGCAGACGCTGACCTCGATCGCGATGGCGCGCCAGAACTGGAAGGGCGCCTATGCCGCCTGGCAGAAGGTGATGGAACTCGACCCGAAAACACCGGGCGGGGCGGACCGGCTCAAGGATTTGCGCCGGCGGGCATTGGGCGATCAGACGTAGCGATGCGTCGCGCCGAATGGCCCTGCTGCCCTCGGCGTGGTCAATGCTCGCGGCGGTCCAGTTCTTCGGCGAGCGCCTGATTGTTGTCGTCAAGCCATGCGTCAAGGTGACTTGACAGTGGTCGCGCCGCTCGCCCCAAGTGAGCGTGATCGTCTTGAACTTCGGATCGGCGACGGCGCCAACGATGATATTTTCCAGGACCTGCGGCATTTCAAAATCCGCGTTCTGACTCGTGTCAGTGGCCCCGATTACCCCGCAGCCTGCCGACGTGGCGGTGCCTTGGCCGCGGCTTTCTTCCGGCTGGCCGGCTTCTTCTGCGTCGTGGCCACCGGCTTCGCGGCTGGCGTCTCCGCCGCCGCTGCCTTCCGCGGAGTAGCCTTCTTCGCAGCCGCTTTCTTGACGGGAGCCGCAGCCTCGCCCTTCGCCGCCGCCCCCGGCTTGCCCCGCCGCCCGGTGGCACCCTTCGGCTTCAGTTGCTTGCCCTTCTCGGCCAGCAGCGCGACTGCCTCCTCCAGTGTGATGTCGTCCATCGACACCCCGCGCGGCAGGTTGGCCACCGTCTTGCCATGCTGCACGTAGGGACCAAACCGCCCCTTCCGCACTGACATCGGCTCCTTGTCCCCGGGATGCGCGCCCAGGTTCCGCACGCTCGCCAGCTTCTTCGCCAGCAGGTCCACCGCGCGGTTCAGCCCCACCGCCAGGACGTCATCGTCCTTGTCCAGCGACCCGAACACCGCGCCCATCCGGACATACGGACCAAACCGGCCGATCCCGGCCTCAATCGGCTCCTTCGTCTCCGGGTGCAGCCCGACCAGCCGCGGCAGGGACAACAGCCCCATCGCCTGCTCGATCGTGATCTGCTCGCCGTCCATGCCCCGCGGCAGCGACGTGCGCTTCGGCTTGACCTTCTTGTCCTCGCCGTTCTCCCCCTGCTGCACGTACAGCCCATACGGGCCACGCCGCACGGTGATCTCCTCGCTGGTTTCCGGATGCGGCCCAAGCGAGCGCATCCCCTCCTTCAGCGTCTCGCCCTGGTCCTCGCCGGTCTCGATCGCCAGCCGGCGGGTGTATTGGCAGGCCGGGTAGTTGGAGCACCCGATAAAACTGCCATAGCGCCCCAGCTTCAGCCCCAGCCGGCCGGTGCCGCAGGCGGCGCAAACCCGCGGGTCCGACCCGTCATCGCGCGCCGGGAAGAAATGCGCGCCGAGGTCCTCGTCCAGCGCCGCGATCACGTCGCTGATCTTGAGGTCCTTGGTCTGATCGACCGCCTTGGAGAACTCGTCCCAGAACGCGTGCATCACCGCGCGCCAGTCGATCTTGCCGGCCGAGACGTCGTCGAGCTTCTCCTCCATCGAGGCGGTGAAGCCGGTATCGACATAGTGCTCGAAGAAGCTGGTCAGGAAGGCGGTGACCAGCCGGCCGCGGTCCTCCGGAATGAATCGCCGCTTGTCCAGGCGGACGTATTTGCGATCCTGCAACACCGACAGGATGGAAGCGTAGGTGGAAGGCCGGCCGATCCCCAGCTCCTCCATCTTCTTCACCAGGCTGGCTTCGGAATAGCGCGGCGGCGGCTGGGTGAAATGCTGGCTGGCATCCACTTGGCCGCGCTTCAGCGGGTCGCGCTCGGCCATCGGCGGCAGCATGCGGCTGTCGTCTGCTTCCGCCGCACCGGGGGCCTCTTCGTCCTGGTCCTCGCGATACAGTTTCAGGAACCCGTCGAACGCGACGATCGAGCCGGTGGCGCGCAGCTTCACCCGCCCCGGCTTGCCGTTCTGCGTGTCGACGACTTCGACGCTGACCTGATCCAGCTCGGCGGACTGCATCTGCGACGCCACCGCGCGCTTCCACACCAACTCGTACAGCCGGCGCTGGTCCGAGCCCAGGTAGCGGCCAACCTCCTCGGGCGTGCGCACCACGTCGGTCGGTCGGATCGCCTCATGCGCTTCCTGCGCGTTCTTCGCCTTGCTGGTGTATTCGCGGGGCGCTGCCGGCAGGTAGTCGGGGCCGTAGGTGCCCTGCACATGGTCGCGGATGCCGGCGATCGCCTCGCGCGCCATCTGCACGCCGTCGGTCCGCATATAGGTGATCAGCCCGACGGTCTCGCCGCCGATGTCCACGCCCTCGTATAGCTGCTGCGCCAGCCGCATCGTCTGCTGCGCGCCGAAGCCGAGTTTGCGGCTGGCTTCCTGCTGCAGGGTCGAGGTGGTGAACGGCGGCGGCGGGTTGCGCTTGACGCGCTTGCGCTCGACCGAGCCGACGGTGAAATGCCCGGCCTCCACCGCTTCCTTGGCGCGCAGGGCGGTGGCTTCGTTCGGCAGGTCGAACTGGTCGAGCTTCTTGCCGTCCAGATGGGTCAGCCGCGCGGTGAACGGCGCGCCGCCGGGGGTGAGGAAGGCGGCCTCAACCGTCCAGTATTCGCGGGCGCGGAACGCTTCGATCTCCGCCTCGCGCTCGCACACCAAGCGCAGCGCGACCGATTGCACGCGGCCGGCGCTGCGGCTGCCCGGCAGCTTGCGCCACAGCACCGGGGACAGCGTGAACCCGACCAGGTAGTCCAGCGCACGGCGCGCCAGGTAGGCCTCGATCAGCGGCTGGTCCAGGTCGCGCGGATGCGCCATGGCGTAAGTGACGGCGCTGCGGGTGATCTCGTTGAACGTGATGCGGCGGACGTTGATGCCGCGCAGCGCGTGCTTCTCATCCAGCATGCTGCGAACGTGCCAGGAGATCGCCTCGCCCTCGCGATCCGGGTCGGTGGCGAGGTACAGCGTGTGGGCGCCTTTCAGCGCCTTGGCGATGGCGCCGACCTGCTTGTCCCCGCGTGCATCGGCCTCCCAGTCCATCGCGAAGTCCTGGTCGGGGCGCACCGAGCCATCCTTCGGCGGCAGGTCCCGCACGTGGCCGAAGCTGGCGAGCACGGTGAACCCATCGCCCAGGTAGCGATTGATGGTCTTGGCCTTGGCAGGCGATTCGACGACGACGACGTCCGTCATTGCGTCCCTATGGGTTATGGTCCGACAGGAGCGCGAGCCGATTCCCCGGCAGCGAGACGGCGCGGCCGGCCAGCTCCAGATCCAGCACGGCCGCCATGACGGCGGCGGCAGACAACTGGCAGCGGCGCACGAGATCGTCAACCGGCACCGGCGTCGGGCTCAGCAACTCAAGCAACCGTGCCTGGGCTTCGGCGAGGTCCTGGGGAGTGTTTGTCGGCTCCGGGGGCGTCGGTTCCCAGCCGCCCACCGTTTCGGCCAATCCCCTATGCGGGTGGGCTGGCAGATTGTCCAGCACATCCGCGGCGGTCTCGGTCAGGACGGCGCCCTGGCGCAGCAGGTCGTTGGCGCCGCGCGACCGCGGATCGAGCGGCGAGCCCGGTACGGCGAACACTTCGCGCCCGGCTTCCTGCGCAAGGCGTGCGGTGATCAGGCTGCCCGAGCGTGGCGCCGCCTCCACCACCACCACGCCGAGCGACAGGCCGGCGATGATCCGGTTGCGGCGGGGGAAGTGGCGCGCCTGCGGGGCGGTGCCGAGCGGCGCCTCGCTGACCACCGCCCCGGTTTCGGCGATGCGGCGCTGCAGGTCGGCGTTTTCCGGCGGGTAGGGCATGTCCAGCCCGCCGGCCACCGCCGCGACGGTGCGCCCGCGGAGCAGCGCGCCGCGATGCGCCGCCGCGTCGATGCCGCGCGCCAGGCCGGAGACCACGACCAGGGTTTGCGCCAGCGCCTCGGCCAGCGATTCAGCGATGCGCTGGCCGTTGGCGGAGGCGTTCCTGCCGCCAACCATCGCGATGGCCGGGGGGCCGAGCGTGTCCGAGTCGCCGATCACCGCCAGCGCCGGGGGTGCGTCGTCCAGCAGGGCGAGCAGTTCGGGGTAGCCCGGCGTGTCCAGGAACAGCATGCGCGCGCCGAGTTTCCCCAGCGCGTCGAGTTCTCGCCGGACCTCGCCGGGGTCGGGGATGGCGGGGGCGGTCGCGCGTCCGCCAGCACGGGCGAGACGGGGGACCGCATCCAGCGCCGCCTCGGCGCTGAGGTAGCGGCGCAGCAGGCGGCGGTAGGTGATCGGCCCGACGCCCTCCGTGCGTGCCAGGCGCAGGCGGGCGACCGCGTCCTGGTCCGGTGTTTGTTTGCGGCGCATGGCGGCTGGTCTCCGTCCGCCGCCGGCCCGAGTGCCGGCGGGCCAGCGCTCCGCCTACTGGCCGATCCGCGGCTCGGTGCCGGCGATCAGCCGGCGGATATTGGCGTGGTGGCGGGCGAACACCAGCACGGCGATCG
>Ga0302319_10003421_pt1 | contig 33291 bp, 29 predicted proteins | sample Bog_T0_2_FD_203319 | JGI IMG/M metagenome (GOLD analysis project Ga0302319, IMG submission 203319) | Peat permafrost microbial communities from Stordalen Mire near Abisko, Sweden - Bog_T0_2 | ecosystem: Environmental > Terrestrial > Soil > Wetlands > Peat | place: Sweden: Abisko, Stordalen Mire... | reverse complement strand
GCCGCGTCAGCACCAAATCACTCCATTCCCGCAGCGTTCGCGAGGCGATCGCCCAGCCCGGAGCCAGGCCGGCATAGGCCGTTCGGACCTGGGCCAATTCCACGGCGAGGATCCCACTCAAGACGAGCGATCCGCCCGGAGCCACCGCTCCCAGCAGGATCGGGGCCGCGCGCACGAGGACGTCCGCCTGAATATTGGCCAGGATCACCTCCGCCTTCCGCTTCGCCAGCCCGGCCGACAGATCCGCCGTAATAAACCGTGCCGCCCGGCCCAATCCGTTCAAAGCCGCATTTTCTCGGCTGACCTTCACCGCCGCGGGATCGTTGTCGAAACCAAGGACGGACTTAAAGCCCAGGCGAACCGCCGACAGCGCCAGGATGCCCGAGCCGCACCCCGCATCGATCACGCGCAGAGTCTTCTCCCGGCCGGCCGCCTTCTTCGCCAAGGCGATCAGCCGATGACAGCAGAGCCGGGTCGTCTCGTGATTGCCGGTGCCAAAGGCCATGCCCGGATCGAGCCACAGGACTGCATGACCCTTCGGCCGCTGGAATCGTTCCCGCTCCCAGATGGGAACCCAGTGCAGCCGGCCGGACTTCCATGCCTTGAAATGGGCCTTGTAACTGTCACGCCAGCGGGCGGCGGACAGCCGGCGCCAGCTAGGTTCAACCCAAGGCGCGACCGGCAGCAATGCCTTCAGTGTCTCCCACTCCGCTCGACCTTCCCGCGGGTCAGGAAAAATGCCAATGATCCAGGCGCGCTTCGCGATCGCATCCTCCAGCAGGCTCCAGCCGCCGACGCCATGCCCGAGCAGCGCGGCATCCGTGGCATCGGCCAGGGCGGCGGGAATCTCGATCCTGGCCTGGTAAACCGAGCGTCTCACGCCGCACTCAACCGGGCGATGACGGCGGGCAGGAGCGCGTGCTCGGCCGCATGAATCTTTGCGCTCAGGCTCTCCGGCGTGTCGTCCTGCTCCACCCGCACGGCGGTCTGATCGAGAATCGGCCCGCCATCCACCTCCAGGCTGACCCGGTGCACCGTGCAACCGGTCACCTTCACGCCCCGGCGCCAGGCCTGGCCGATGCCGTCGAGGCCGGGAAAGCTCGGGAGCAGGCTCGGATGGAGATTGATGATCTTGTCGGCGAAGGCCGAAAGAAAGCCGGGCTTCAGGACCCGCATGAAGCCGGCCAGGACGACCAAGTCCGGCTGGGCGGCGCGCAGGGCCGCGATGAAGCGGGCTTCGCCCTCCCCTTCCAGTTTCGTCTTAAAGGGCGCCGGATCGACAAACTGCGCGGGCACGCCGAAGCGCGCGCCCAAGCCCAGCATCGGCGCCTCCGGCCGGTCGGTGAAAATGCCGACCACCTGGGCGCGCCCCAGCTTCCCGGCGGCCTGCGCTTGCAGCACCGCCTCGGCATTCGAACCCCGGCCGGAACCCAGCAAGACGACGCGCATCGGATCAGCCTTTCATCTTGGCAATCAGCTTGGTCGTGCTGTGGCCGGGAAGAAAAGGCATAAACTCGATTTTCGCGCCGACTTTTTGCAGGGCCGCGCGCTCGCCCGGGTCGAGCTTGTCCAGCGTGTAGTCGCCCGCCTTGACGTAGACGTCGGGCTGCAGGCGCAAAATCTGGCGGGTGAGACGCTTGTGGCGGAAGATGACGATCGCCTTTACTTCCGGCAGTTCCGCCAGGTGGCGGGCCCGCAGGCGCTCGCCTTCGATCGGGCGGTCCTTCCCCTTCAGGAGCTTGACGCTGCGATTGGAATTAAGGGCGACGAAGACCGCCCCGCCGCGCCGGCCGGCGTGGCGCAGGTAGTGGCGATGGCCGGGATGGAGAAGGTCGAAAACACCGTTGGTCAGAACCAGCTTCCGGCCGAGGCGGCGCAGCCGGCGCCGGGCTTTGACGGCCTGGTCCAGGCTGAGCAGCTTGGGATTCCTCGCCTTCAAAAGAATTTCTTGGCCTTCTCGAAGAAGCTGCGGGAAGTGGGCTCGCTCGCATCGCCGCTCACCTTGGCAAATTCCTCGAGGAGCTTGCGCTGCTCGATCGAAAGCGCGGTCGGGACTTCGACGTTGATCCGGACCATCTGGTCGCCGTGGCGGCCGCCGCGCAAGGCGGGCATGCCCTTGTCACGCAGGCGGAAGGTCGTGCCGCTCTGGGTCGCGGCCGGAATCTTCAGTGCGGCCTTGCCGAACAGAGTCGGGACCTCGACGTTGCCGCCGAGGGCGGCGAGGGTAAACTTGATCGGGATCTCACAGAAGAGATCGTCCCCCTGGCGCTCGAACAGTTCGTGCTCCTTCACCGTCAGGACAATGTAGAGATCGCCGGCCGGACCGCCGCCCGAGCCCGCCTCCCCGTTGCCGGAGGAGCGGAGGCGGGAGCCGGTGTCGACCCCGGCCGGAATGCGCAGATTGATCTTGGTCGTTTCCGGCACGCGGGCCTCGCCGTGGCAGACCGTGCAGGCCTTTTCGATCTTCTTGCCGCTCCCGCCGCAGGTCGGGCAGGTCTGGGTAAAAACGATGATGCCGCCGGAGCGCCGGATCTGGCCGGCGCCGCGGCAGGTCGGGCAGGTGACCTTCTTCGAGCCCGGTTCGGCACCGGAGCCGCTGCAATGCTTGCATGCGACTAGCTTGCGGAAAGAGATTTCCTTTTCCACGCCCTTGGCCGCTTCCTCCAGGCTGAGCTCCAAGTCATAGCGCAGATCGGCGCCTTCCTGGCCCCCGGACCGGGCGCCGCCGCCGCCGAACATTTCGTCGAAAATGCCGCCACCGCCGCCGCCCTGGCTGAAAACCTCGCGGAAAATGTCGAAGGGATCGTGAAAGCCGCCGCCCCGCGCTCCGGCCCCGCCGCCCGCGCCTTGAAAGGCGGCATGGCCATAGCGGTCGTAGGCGGCCCGCTTGTCCGGGTCTTTCAGGATCTCATAGGCTTCGGAGCATTTCTTGAACATCTCCTCCGAGGCTTTGTCGCCAGGATTCTTGTCCGGATGATGCTGGACCGCTTTCTTGCGGTAGGCCTTTTTCAGTTCCTCGTCGGTGACCCCTTTGGCCACGCCGAGCAGTTCGTAGTAGTCTTCCTTCGCCATGAATTCGCTAGGGGGAGCTTACCCTTTGGCCGGGCCGCTCGAGACAATGACCGAGGCCGGACGCACCAGCCGGCCATTGAGAGAATATCCCGTCCGCACCACCGACAGCACGTGCTCGGCGGGTACGGCGGGGCTGGGCTGGTGGGAAATGGCTTCGTGTTGGTGCGGGTCGAAGGGCTTGCCCGTCGGGGAAATCTCGACCAGGCCGTGGCTGGCCAGAGCCGTCTTGAGCTGCTGGAGAACGAGCTCGACGCCGCCGGTCAACGTCTTGAGGTCGGCGTTGGGCTGGCGGGCGGCGCCGAGGCCCAGGGCCAGGTTGTCCAGGACGGGCAGAAGGTCCTCCAGGATCCGGCTCGCCCCATAGAGCCGGAGCTCCTCCTTTTCCCTCAGCGTGCGGCGCCTAAAATTCTCTAAGTCAGCCATGGCCCGTAGGTAACGATCCTGGGCTTCCGAGGCTTCCTTCTTGGCACTGGCCAGACTATCCGTCCCTTCCGGTCCGGAAACCTCGGTTTCCGGGTCGGATTTATCGTTGGCGGTCTTGTCGCTTGTGTCGTGCTTACCCATGGAAGGGTTAGACCTTAGCGAGAATAGCCCCGGGAGCAAGAACGGAGGGCGGCGCAGGACCGGGAAGCGCTATGGGCCTCGGAACCCGCCAAGGGCCAACCGGCCAGGCGGAGCGCCTGCCGCCGACCTCCGCCGCGCGGCCGCGGCCGCCTCAGGGGGCCGCCCGAAATTCCGGGGGCGAACCCCCGCTTTCGCCCGCGGCCGACCCCGATCCATTGTGTATTCGACTCTGTAATACGGATGGGCCCGCCGCTGCCCTGGGCCGTGGCCCCCCCCGCTCCCTAGCCGGGCCATTCCGCCACCGGCCTAAATAAGGACCCACCGAAAAAACATTGTTCCGAAGCGCCATTCGCGCCCCATTTGTACTCAGAAGTCCATGCCGTGTGGATTTCTGCCCCTAACCCCACTCCATTCCGACTCGCGTCGGATGGCCATGCATTCCCCATGCCCGCGAATTTTATGTCTATGAAAAAATGCCCATCGGGCATTCACACCCTGGTACTTTCCGTGGCTTTTTCCGCCACTTCGGTCCTGACGCTCGCGCAATCCTCCAATCCGAACCCCAGCGGCCAGCCCGCCTCGGACCAAGTCGTCGAGCTGAACCCGTTTGAAGTCAGCACAACCCAAGGCCACGGCTACGTCTACGATCAGTCGGCCAGCGCCTTCAAAACCACCGAGTCCCTGCTCAAGGTTCCCCAAATCGACACGGTCATCACGCGGGATTTGATCGACGACCTCGGCTTCTCCAACAGCACGGACATCGTCAAGTTCTTCGGCGCCGGCAACACCAGCGCCCGGGACGACAACGTCCTATTGCGCGGCGCCCGGGTCAACTACCCCTTCGTCGACGAAGTGCTCAACAATTCGACCTACGACGACAATTTCTTCATCGACACCTACGAACTGATCAAGGGCCCGTGCCAGCTCGTCTATCTGGACGCCTATTTGAGCGGGGCCCTACTCAAGACGAGCAAGAAGCCGCTGCCGTACCAGCAGGACATGATCGCGGTCAGCTCGGATCAATTCGGCACCTGGCGGGTCCTGGTGGATTCGACCGGCCCCGTCGGCTCAGTCGGCGACTGCAAGGTCGGCTACCGCCTGGTCGCCGTCGACGAGCAGGGCAACACCTATTTCGACAACGGCACGCAGGCGCGCGAGGGCATTTTTCCCGAGCTGAACTTCACCTGGAAGAACACCACCATCCGGACCTATTATCTATTTGAGAAAATCTTCCTGCCCTCCACCCAGGACGGGTCGATCCCGTTCTCGCCGAGCGGCGACCTCTTCGTGACGGACAGCCGCCGCGACAATGGCGACATTCCCGGCAGCACGATGAAATACGCCAACGAGCGCTACTTCATGTCGATGGACCAGCACATTTCCGACAGCGCGCAGAACCGGCTGAAGGTGGCCGCCAACCGCCTCTACCGCTACGAAGAGGATGGTTCCGAAACCTTCGTCACCAACGTCAACTGGGCGGCGAAGACGGAGACCTGGGACGCGCGCCTGGACAGCTTCCACAACGCCCACTGGGCCGTCCTGGACGACTTCCAATACAATTGGGATCTCGGCCCCCTCCACAACACCGACATCGCCGGCGGCGGCATGGACGATTACACCTTCATCCAAAAGGAATGGTCGGCGGACAACTTCGGCTTCCAGAAAGTCATCGTGCCGATCTACAACTCGGCCGCGATCAACACCATTGTCACCCCGGGCTGGCAGACCTACGACAGCAACATCAACGCCTTTCCCAATCAGGGGTCGCACACGGAAATCAATGTCTTCAACCTCTACTTCCAGCACAGCGTCAACATCATTCCCCGCTGGCTGGATTTCACCGGCGGCTTGGCTTATTCCGGGATCGACACGATCGGCGTGGCCAACATCTCGAGCGTGCCCTGGACCCCGACGCAGGTCCCGGTCCAGGAATGGCTCCACCGGGTCGGACTGATCCTCCACCCGACAAAAGACAGCTCCATCTTCGTCATGGATGCCACGGCCTTCGTGCCCAACGCCGCCGGCGGCGTCGACATCAACAACAACGCGGTGCCTCCGCAGGTCGGTAAGGATTACGAGATCGGATTCAAGACGGCATTCTTTGGCGGACGGCTGTCGGCGGATTTTGCCTGGTTCCAGATGTGGACGACGAACAACTACCAGACCCAGGTGGGAGCGGTGAATCCCTCTGGCGCCAGTTATTCCGCGCCGGTGGGAAACTCCATCCAATCGGGCGTGGAAGGCGATCTGTCGGCGAACTTGGTCGCCGGCTGGCAGGTCATCGGCAGCTTCTACGCCGGGCACGACACCCTCTCCAGCGGCATTCCCGTGGCCCAGACTTTTGACAACAGCTGGGGCCTGTTCACCCGTTACGACTGGCAAAAGACCTCTCCCCTCCATGGCTTCGGGCTGGCCGCCGGCGTGTTCCGCCAGGGCGGACGTTTCGCCTCCGTCGCCAATTACACCAATGCCACGCCCTATTTCAGCGCCTGGACGGCGTGGTCGGGCCTAGTCAAATTGCCCGCCTCGCTCCCGATACAGGCGTTTGCCAACTACACCTTCAACCGCCACTGGGCGGTCAAGCTCTCGTGCCTCAACGTACTCAATAAGTACTACGCCGAAGGATTTAGCGGGCTGATCCAGGGCTCGCAGGGCCTGCCGCGCACCTTCGCCCTGGAAATCGATTGCCGGCGCTGAACCGGCCTCCCGCATTCTTCCCGTCGCTAAGGTTGGCGGGGTCGTCCGGGTCGCGGGGATTTATCTCCGGGACCCGGCCTCGGCCGGCGGGATCCGCCTCAGACGAAGTTTTCCGTCACCAGGACAATTGAGTTCGCTTGGGCGATAAAGGTAAACTCCCCGGCATAAGGCAGAAGGACATTGGCCCCGCGCGACAAGAGCCGGAGCGCCGATTTTTCCGCTCCCGCCTTGGCCGCGGGCTTTTCCCCGGAGGTCGAGACCATGACGTCACCGCTAACCGCGGTCAAAATCCGCGGCTGCTCGCCCGCCGCCAAATGCAGCCGCTCGCCCGGCCCCAGCACCACCCGCCGAATCCGGAACTGCTCGCATTCGGCCAAGACCCCGGAGGTGGGTGCCGCCCGGACCAAGGCGGGTTCAAACCGGTCCCACAGGATTGACTCCAGGGATTCCGGAACATGGAGAGGACGGGGCTTTCCGTCCAACCCCGCCCGGCCCCAGTCGTGCACCCGGTAGGTCGTGTCGGAATTCTCCTGGATTTCGAGGATAAGGTTGCCGGCGTCGATGGCATGGACCTCCCCGCTGCGAACAAACACCGAATCCCCGGCCGCCACGGGAAAGCGGTTGAGGCACTCCTCCACGGTGTTGTCGGCGATGGCCTTCTCAAACTGTTCGCGGGTGACCCCGCGTTTCAGTCCCACCATCAGCTGGGCCCCCTGAACGGTGTGGGCGATGTACCAGTTCTCGGTCTTGGACTGGCCCCCCAGCCGTCCGGCCACCCCGGCGGGGGGATGAACCTGGACGCTCAGCCGCTCCCGGCAGTCTAACCATTTGACCAAAAGAGGAAAGGGCTCGTCCACCGGCCAGCCGGGTCCGAGGACGTCCGCGCCATGCTTCTGGAGTACCTGGCGGAGGGTGAGGCCGGCCAGGACCCCGCCGGCCACGACCGATTGGGCTTCCGGCCGGTCCACGATTTCCCAGCTTTCCCCGATTAAGCGGTCCGCCGGCAGCTTCCGGCCGAAGGTCGTTTCAAGCGCACGGCCGCCCCACACACGCTCCTGATAGACCGCCTGGAAGCTAAGGGGTTGTCGCATCATCGGCGCTGGACGGAAGGAAAAGAAAAAGGATTTAGTTTAGACGCCGCCCAAGTTTTAAAGTGCCAAATCCCGCCCCAACCGTATACCTGACTCCAGAAGACTGAGTGACCACGTGAGTTCAAACCCAAAAAGCACCTCTTCCTCCCGTTCCTCGCCCAATTGGACGGTGGCCGTGACTTGCTTCCTCGTCGGGGCCTACCTGAGCGTGGCGCTGGTCTTCTACGACCCGGCCCAGAGCACGATTCGGCAGACCACCCCCACCGACCGCAACCCCATGGGCCTGGTGGGCGCGGACCTGGTGGCGGCCCTCCTCTACGTTTTCGGCATCAGCACCTGGCTCCTGCCGTTTTTCCTGTTTTGGGCCCTTTATCTCGCCCTCCGCAACCCCCGGCGCGTGGAAATGGGCCGCCTGGCGGCGATGCTGGTCGCCTTCCTCAGCCTGGCGGTCCTCGGGGCCGCCGTCCTCTCCGATTGGTTCACTGGCCGGGACTGGTATCCGATGGGGCCCGGCGGGGCCGTCGGCGGCGGCGCCTATCGGCATTTCTTCAACGGGGCCCTCGGGCCCGTCGGCTCCGTCCTCGTCCTCGGGGCCGCCTACCTGATCGCGCTCGCCTTCGTCTTCACCAAGGACATCGGGGCCGAGTTTGAGAAGATCCTCGGGCTTTTCTCCTCCTGGCGGTCCGCCCGCGCCCAGCGCCAGGAAGCGCTCGCCGCCGAACAGGCGGAATGGGCCAAGCGCCGGGCTCAGGAGCTGAAAGCCAGCAAAGCCGCCGCCCCCGAGCCCGTTGGGCCCCTCTCGAAGAGCGTGGTCGTGCCCAAGGCGACCGAAACCCCGCCCGCCCCCGCCAAGGCCCGCGCCAAGGAAAAGGAGGAAGACGAGGCAGAGGAACTCCCGCTCAAAGCCAGGCTCGCCGCCGCGGCCGCCCAGACGGCGGCCAAGAAACACGAGCTCAACATCGTCAAGCCGGACGAGCCGAAGAAGTCCCGGGCCACGCCGCCGCCCGCGCCCTTGGGCGACGACACCTATAAGATGCCGCCGCAATCCCTCCTCAAGGAGCAGGTGCGGGGCCACGCTTCCAACAGCGACGAGGAGCATCAGGCCAACGCCCAGAACCTGCTGCGCATCCTGGGCGAGTTCGGGGTCGAGGTCTCCCTCGGGGAAATTCACGCCGGGCCCGTCATCACCCGCTACGAGCTCGTGCCCGCTCCGGGCGTCCGGGTGGAAAAGATCTCCGGCTTGGACAAGAATATCGCGCTGGGGATGCGGGCGCAGTCCGTCCGCATTTTGGCTCCCATTCCCGGCAAGGCCGCGGTCGGCGTCGAAGTGCCGAATCAGCACCCCACCCCGGTCGGCCTGCGCGAAATCCTGGAGAGCGATGACTGGATCAACTCCAAGGCCGAGTTGCCCATCGCCCTGGGCAAGGACGTCTCGGGCCGGCCGCTCATCTCCGACCTGACCAAGATGCCCCATCTGCTCATCGCCGGCGCCACCGGCTCGGGCAAATCGGTCTGCATCAACGCCATCATCGCCTCGATCCTCTACTCCAAAACCCCGCGCGAAGTGCGGCTCTTCATGGTCGACCCCAAGGTGGTCGAACTGAAGATCTTCAATCCCCTGCCGCACATGCTCATTCCGGTTCTGACTGAACCGAAGAAAGTCCCGGCCGCCCTCAAATGGCTCCTGAACGAGATGGAGCGCCGCTATCAGGTCTTTGCCAAGGTTAACGTGCGGAATATCCTGGGCTTCAACAATCGGAAGAAAGGCCCGGTCGAGCCCCTGCCGGTGACGCAAGAGTCCCTGCCCGGAGTCGACCCCCTGGACGACGGCCTGGAGGTGCCGGAGCGGTACCACTACATCGTCGCGATCGTCGACGAACTGGCCGATCTGATGATGGTCGCCCCGGCCGAGATCGAAACCAACATCGCCCGGCTGGCCCAATTGGCCCGGGGCGCCGGCATCCACCTGATCATCGCGACCCAGCGGCCCTCCGTCGACGTCATCACCGGCGTGATCAAGGCCAACCTCCCTTCGCGTATCGCCTTCCAGGTCGCCTCCCAGGTGGATTCGCGCACGATCATCGACGGCAAGGGAGCCGAAAGCCTGATCGGCCGCGGCGACATGCTGTTCACCCCGCCCGGAACCTCCCGGCTGGTGCGGGCCCAGGGCGCCTTCGTCTCCGACGAGGAGGTGCTGACCATGGTCGAGTACATCAAGGAAAACAATGATCCCCCGGTGTACTTCGAGCACGTGCAGGCGCAGATCGACCGCGCCAGCCGGGACGACGAGGACGAGGATGACGACGAGTCCGACGACGACATGGGAGACGATGGCGATCTGTACAAAAAGGCCCTCGAGGTCCTCAAGTCCAGCAACCGCGCCAGCACCTCGATGCTGCAGCGCCGCCTCCGCATCGGCTACAACCGCGCCGCCCGGATCATGGAAGAGATGGAGGAAAACGGCATCGTCGGACCCGAGAACGGCTCCAACCCCCGCGAGATTCTGCGCGATCTGAACAACCTATGAGCCAGCGGTTTGGTGGTGACACTCACAGGGCAGTTCGTTAAGTGATTCTCCATGCAGACCATCGGCGAACGTTTCGAGGACATGCGCAAACGCAAGGGCGTTTCGCTGCGCGAGGCGGCCGAGGCGACCAAGATTCGGGGCGACTACCTGAATAAATTCGAAAGCAACCAGTTCGACATCGGCCTGTCCGACATTTACGTCCGCGGCTTTCTCCGCTCCTACGCGGTGTATCTAAAGCTGCCGCCCGACCGCATCCTCAACGATTTCGAGTCCCTCGGGCACAGCGAAGCCCGGCCGCGCCAGCCCAGCCGCGAGGTCTACGGCCGGATGGACCTGTCCGTTTCCACCGCCGAAGAGCGGGCGGCCGGTCAGGCCGGCGAGGCGCCGGCCGCCGAAAGCGCGCCTCTGGCCGAGCGCGCCCCGCGGCATCGCGGCGCGCCGATGGCGAACCCGGGCATCAATCCCGCGCTGGTCTTCAAGACCCTCAAATGGGTCGGGGTGGCCGTCGGCGTCCTCCTGCTTCTCTGGATCGGCAAGGCCATTTTTGGCGGCAGCTCGGAGCACGCCGCCCCGGTCACGGCCGCCGTCACCACCCCCGTGCCCGAGGCGACCGTCGCCGTGATCGCGACCGATCCGGTGCGGGTCAAGGTCGTGCGCCAGTCCAACGGCGAGGAATTATTTCAGGGTCAGATGGAGAAGGGCGAGCGCCGGGAATTTCCCAACGTGCCGCTGTGGGTCACCGCCACTGCCCTCGAGTCCGTGCGCCTGGAGTACAAGGGCAAGCAGTTCATGATCCAGAAAAAGGGCTACGATCGCGTCGCCATCGACGCGACGCAGTTCGCCCGCTAAAGCGGGCCAAGGCGCCGGGTCAGCGCAGGCCGACCGGCTTGTCGAGAATCTCGCGCCAGATCACCGCGCGGCGCAGGTCGCGGGCATCGCGCAATTCCGAGAGCTCCACCACCGGAGCGGTGGCCGGCTCGAGCGAAAGGACGCTGATCGGAGCGGACCGAGCGGTCTGGTTGACCGCGGCTGACTCCTTGGCCAGCGATTGAATCTGGTCCTCCAGCTTTTGCTGGGCGGCCAGAACCTTGCGCTCCTCCTCCGTTTCGAAGGCGGAGGGCTCCGGCTCGTCCGGCGGCGGGACAAAGGGCGGCGGCGGCCCCTTCGGCCGGTAGGCGGGGTCGGGCGCAAGGACCGGGCGCTGGCCCGACTCGGCGCGACGCGCGGCAATGCGCCGGCGCACTTCCTCCCGCGCGCGGCGGGCATTCTCGTCCTCGTCCCCGGGCGGGCCTCCGCCGGGGCGGTTCTTGGCCGCGGCGGCGGCCTGGCGGCGGTTGGTGAAAAAGATCACGGCCGCCATCACCAGCATGAAGACAATCTTCACTTCTTGTCCGGCTGCGCGATCGTGGCCCGCATCGCCGTGTCGGCCTGGATATTCTCCATCTTGTAGTAATCCATGACGCCGAGCCGGCCGCTGCGGAAGGCCTCCGCCATCGCCAGCGGGACCTGGGCCTGCGATTCCACCACCTTGGCCTGCATCTCCTGGACCCGGGCCTTCATTTCCTGCTCGAGGGCCACGGCGGCGGCGCGGCGGATTTCCGCCTGGGCCTGGGCCATGTTCTTGTTCGCCTCGGCCTGGGCGACCTGCAGCCGGGCGCCGATGTTCTCGCCGACGTCGACGTCGGCGATGTCGATCGAGAGAATCTCAAAGGCGGAGCCGACGTCGAGGCCGCGGGCCAAGACCGTCTTGGAAATGCTGTCGGGCGATTCCAGGACGTGCTTGTAGCTGTCGGCCACGCCGATCGTGGTCACGATGCCCTCGCCCACCCGGGCGATGATCGTCTCCTCCTTGGCGCCCCCGACGAAGCGGTCGAGATGGGTGCGGACCGTGACCCGGGCCTTCACCTTCACCTGGATGCCGTCCTTGGCCACGCCGTCGATGGTGGTGCGGCCGCTCTCGGGATTGGGGCAGTCGATCACCTTGGGATCGACGGAGGTGCGGACGGCTTCGACCACCGACTTGCCCGACCCCTTGGTCGCCAAATCGATCGCGCAGGCGCGGTCCCAGTCCAGGACGATGCCGGCCTTTTGCGCGGCGATCAGCGCCTGCACGGTGGGCATGACGTTGCCGCCGGCCAGAAAATGGGCGGCGATCTTGTCGGTCGAGACCTGGATTCCGGCCTTCACCGCCGTGATCCGGGCAGACACGACCAGGCCGTAGGGCACGCCGCCCAGGCGCATGCCCAGGAGGTTGGAGATGGTCACCGGCGCGCCGTTGAGGCGGGCCTTCAGCCAGGTGCCGAAGAAGGAAAGAAAGATGCCGCCGACCACCAGGATGGCGATGACGACGGGAATGCCGAGGAGGAGAGGATAGTTGAGCATGGGGAGCTGTCGTGGCCCGAGGGCCTATTGCGATTTGGAGACGATGAGACGGAAATTATCCAGGCCGATGACCAGAACGCGATCGCCTTTGGCCACCAGCCCCGATTGCGAAAAAGCGTCATAGCGGCGGCCCGCGATCGCGACATAGCCGCTGGGGGCCAGGGTCGTAACCGCCTCGGCCAATTGCCCGATCACTTCGGCCGTGGCCGGCGGCGGCGGCGCCTGGCCCGAGGTCGTATGCACCGTCAGGCCACGGCCGTAACGGCTGCGCGGCAGGACGACGAGTTCGAAATAAAGCGTGACGCCGAGGAGCCCGACGGCGGCCACGCCGGCCAGCCCGGCTGCCACGGTGCCGAAACGCTGGTAGGCCACGGCACAGCCGCCCAGCATCGCGAGGAAGCCGCAGATCGCGAGGGCGAAGCTCGCGACAAAGGCGTCGGCCGCGAGCAGGCCGATGCCGAGAATGAAGAGCAGCAGGAGATCTCTCATGCCTCGGCCCTTTCCACCACCAGACCGAAGTCGGAGCGGCCGCGCACCACCACCGCCGCCCCCGCCTCCACGTGGCCGAGCGCCACCGCCGCTTCATAGCGGCGGCCGGCAACCTCGACCTGGCCGCCGGGGCGCAACGCCGTCGCGGCCACCCCGCGAAGCCCGATCAAAGCGTCCAGGCGGGCGCCCGAGCCGGGCGCCTCGCTGGCGGACTGGGCCGAGCCGCCGATGGCGGCGCCGATGACCATCCGGTCCCACAGCCAGCCGGAGGGAAGAAACCGCAGGAGGGCGGCCCCCAGGGCGGCGGCGATCACGACGCCGAGGCCCAGGTTGAGCAGCGGCCGGGCAAAGGCATCCGCCGACCAGGCCACCGTGATCGGCTCGTTCGGCCACAGGTCGGCCATCGACCAAAGCAGGGAGCCCAGGATCAGGGCCACGCCGACGATTCCCAGGAAGCCGGCGGTGTGAAAAAAAACGATCTCGAGGGCGAGGAGGAGCAGGCCCAAGGCGAAAAGGATGATCGGCTCGTGGCCGGAGAAGCCGGCCACGTAATGGCTGAGAAACACAATGACCAGCAGCCCGACGCCGCCGAAGCCGATCAGGCCGAAGTTACCCAGCTTGAAGGCGGCAAAAAGGCCGAGGAGGCCGAGGCCCATCAAGACGGGAGCCGCCCGGTTGAGGACCACCGCCAGCTCTTCCGACCAGGTGGCGGTGAGATTCACCCGGGTGAAGCCGGCCGGGCCGAACTTCCGCGTCAGGAGTGCGTCCAAATCGGGGGCGATCCCGGCCCCGAGGAGCGGCTGCGCCGGATGGCCGTAGGGCTTCATCGCCTCGGTCGCAGTCAGGGAGAGAAGCTCGCCCTTGGGCTTGAGCTCCTGACCGTCGATTTTCAGTTCCGCGTCGGCATCGATCATGGCCGAAATCACCTGGCCGCGGTAGCCCTTGCCCTCAGAAATTGCCCGCATCCGGGCCTTGAGATAGCTGACGAGCTTTTGCTTCATGGTGGCGTCGACGTCCTGGCCCGTGCCGGTGACGGGTGCGGCCGCCCCGATCACGCCCTGGGGGGCGAACCAGATTTCCGAGGTGACGGCGGAGACAAAGGCGCCGGCCGACATGGCCTCGTTGTCGACATAGGCGATCGTCAGCCCGGGAAATTTCTCCAGGGCCTCCATCATCTGGAAGGTGACGTCGATCGCTCCGCCCGGCGTCTTGAGATCGAGCACGACGACGTCGTCATGCTGCGCGATCGCCTCCTTCAGGCCGCGGCGGAGGATGTAGAGGGCCGGTTCGGCGATCTCGTCGTGAATCGGAATCACCATGACCCGCTTGGCCACAGGGGCCCGCATCGTTCCAGCGCTCGCCGGAAGCGTCGCGGCCACAGCGGCCAGGACCAGAAGGAGCCATTTCCGCATCAGAGCCGACCCTGTCCCGTTCGCCGGCCCGACGCAAGCTCCCGCCCGCGAGGTATTGCCCGACCCGAGCGCAAAAAATCTTCCTTCGTCCGGCCCCGCCCTTATACGATGCCGGCATGGAGCAAGTCCCTTATCTCGGCCAAACGCTGCGGCGCTGGAAGGTAGGCCGGTCCACGTTTCTCGCCCTGCCCGAAAAGGGAGCCCGGCTGATGAATTGGTCCATCGGCCTGGGCGACGGCTCCGTGCGCGACGTGGTCTATTGGCCGGAGCTGGCCGCCCCGGCCGACATCGGCAAGGCGCGGGGCGGCAACCCCATTCTTTTCCCCTTTGCCGGCCGCTCCTACGACCGCGGCGAGATCGGTTTCTGGCGCAATGCCGCCGGCGTCCGCCGGCCGATGCCGATGCACGGCTTCGCCCGGCAGGGCGACTTTGCCGTGGTCAGCCTGGATGCCCGGGGCTTCACCGCCCAGCTGGTCCCGGGCGAGGAGGCGCGCGCGGCCTACCCCTTCGACTACGAATTCACCGTCACCTACCGCTTCGAGCCCCTCGGGCTGACCTGCGAGCTCAAGCTGACCAATCTCGGAGCCGAGCCCCTGCCTTGGTGCGCCGGGCATCATTTCTATTTCACCCTGCCCTGGAGCGAAGGCTCGACCCGCGAGGACTATCTCATCCGCATTCCGGCCGAAAAGCACCTGCAACGCAATGACACGGGCCAGCTGGTCGCGGCCCCGCCGCAGGGCACCGAGGAGAGCCTGGCCAATCCCGCCCTGCTCGACACGATCCACACGGATCTGCGGAGCAACGAAGTCGTCTTTGGCGAGAAGGGCCGCCCCGGGGATGTGATCGTGCGCCTGGGCGCAAACAAGGTCCCGCCCCCCGGCTCCACCTTCGTCACCTGGACGGCCGATGCCTCGGCCCCCTATTATTGCGTCGAGCCCTGGATGGGGCCGCCCAATGCCCCGGTGAACAAAGCAGGGTTGGACTGGGTTCCAGCCGGAGCGACCCATACTTTTACCGTCAGCGTGAATGTTAAGTAGCGGAATGGGGGGAAATGGATCATCTTGTGACCATGGGCGCCCATTTTTCACCGCTGGCCTTTTTCGGGGTCGGCGACACCGAGATGCTGGTGATCATGGTCGCGCTCCTGATCTGCTTTGGCGGCAAAAAGATGCCGGAGATGGCCCGGGGCCTGGGCAAGCTGTTGCGCGAGTTCAAACGCGCCACCGGCGAGGTCGAGCGGGAGTTCAAGAAGGTGATGGACGAGGCGGAGAATCTCACTCCCACCTACACGCCCTATACGCCGGCCGAGCACTCCCTGCCGGTCGCACCTTATCCGGCCGCCCCCACTCTCCTGAATTCCGGCGACATCGGCCAGGCTCCCGCGAGTGAGGCGCCGGTGGCGCCGCCGGACGGAGCAGCAGCATCGGCCGGGGTCGGCCAGGCGCTCCTAAGCCCGCCGGCGGCGCCCATGCCGGAGGCGAAGCCGGCGCCCGCGCGCCCCGCCGAAGACCACGAGTATCATTCGGACGTGTGAAGGGGCGGTTCGCTCCCCGGGGAAAGAAAAGGGGCCCGAATTGCTTCGGGCCCCGTTAACATACTACGACAAAAACTGGTCGGTGCTTCGCTTAGGCCTTCCGGTGAAAGCCATAGTCGAGGGCGGCAATGCCCGCGAGCGCCAGGACGGCGGTGTAACTCACGAGCGCTTCTGCGGAGAAGGGAATGCGTGAGGAGAGCACCAGCGTAGACACGGCGATAGTTCCGGGAACCAGTGTGTTCTTAACGATGTTTTCCTTTTTCATAGTGACTGTGTGTAATTGGTTTTCTTTGCAGGACCTCTTTGGGTCGGTGCGTATTATACGACAAACCCAGTGATAATCTAAATTGATTTATACGATAGTTATGATAGGTTTTTCCTATGGAAATTCAGCAACTTAAGTACTTTGTAGCCGTCGCCGAACTCGGGAATTTCACCCGGGCAGCCGAGCGCTGCTCAGTATCTCAACCTGCTTTAAGCCAGCAGATTATAAATCTTGAAAAAGAGTTCGGCCATAAGCTTTTTCACCGTCTGGGACGCAAAGCCGTGCTGACCGAGGCCGGGCAGACCCTCAAGGAAAGGGCCCGCCGCATCCTCTCCGAGGTCGAAGATGCCGCGAAGGAATTGGGCGACTCCCCCTCCCTTGAGCGCCATATCACGGTGGGAGCCATCGCCACGTTGGCCCCGTACCTTCTTCCCAGCCTCATCGTGCGCTGCCGAACCCGCTTTCCCAATCTGCAAATAAATGTCCAAGAAAATTTTAAGACGGATCTGGTCCATGCCGTGATGGACGGGGAATTGGATCTGGCCTTGGTTGCCCTCCCGATCGACGAGCCCCAGCTCTATGTCGAAAACTTGCTGGAAGAGCCTCTGCTTCTGGTGGTTGGGAAAAATCACGCCCTGGCCAAACGTGCGCAGGTGACCGCCTCCGATCTGGCCCAGGAAACCTTCGCCCTCATGGGCAACTCCAGCTCCCTCTTCGCCCAGGTCAATTCGTTCTTCGGCAGCCAGAATTTCGAGCCCAAGATCGGGTTTCGCTGCTCCCAGGTGGCAACAGTGAAGGCCCTGGTCGCAATCGGCGCCGCTGTTTCCATCCTGCCGCGGGTGGCGCGGGCTCCGGAAGACGAGGAGACCCTAGTCTATCACACCCTGGCCGATGCCAAGCCGGTGCGCACGATCGCCGTCATCCGCCACCTCCAGCGCTACCAAAGCCGTGGCTCGGAGCAGTTCCTCACCCTCCTGCGCGAACGCGCCGGCGAACTGATGGCGGCCTGAGCAAAATACTTTGCTCCGCCGGGGCTCCCCGGGTTTCCTCCCGTGTCTTAATAAACAACCACTACCCCATGATTGAACTCATTAAAAAGTCCCTGTTGGCCGGCGTCGGCGCCGCCATCGTCACCAAAGACAAGATCGAGCAGAGCCTGGGCGAATTCGTCCGGGACGGCAAAGTCACCGCCGAGGACGCGCGAAAAATGGCGGAAAAGGTGGCGGAAGAAGGCCGCAAAGAGTTTCACGATGCCTGCGAGCAGCTGGGCAGCAAATTGCGCTCCGTCACGGCCCAGGCCGACGAGGTGACCCGGAGCCAGGTCACGGCCCTGACCAAGCGCCTGCAGGATTTGGAAACGCGCATGGCCAACAGCGAGCCCGTGCGCCGCGCCCAGGCCGCGGCCCAGGCCGCGATGCGCAAGCCGGCGCCGCGCCGGAAAGCGGCGGCGCCCAAGCGGGCGAAACCCGCCAAGGTGCGCCGCTCGAAATAAGCCCTTTGCGTTTGCCGAGCGGGCGCCAGGAGGTCATGATCCCAGGATCATGATCGACCTGATTAAAAAATCGCTTTTGGCGGGAGTGGGTGCGGCGGTGGTGACGAAGGAAAAGGTCGAAGAGGCGCTGAATGAATTTGTCCGGGAAGGAAAGGTCACAACCGGGGACGCCCGCACCATGGCGGAAAAGATCGCCGAGCAAGGGCGGCGCGAATTCGATGAACTCTCCGCCAAGCTCGCGGCCAAGCTGCGCGAGGCGATCGCCCGCAGCGACGAATCGGCCCTGACCCGCCTATCCGCTCTCGAGCAGAGGGTCAAGGTGCTGGAGGCGAAGCTCGCGGCGCCGGAAACCCGCGCCGGCGAGCCGTGAAGCCGAGATTCTTTTTAAGCCACGCGGTCCGCGCCAAAGAGATCATCACCGTCCTGGCGCGCTTCGGTTTTGCCGATCTCCTCGACCATTTCGATCTCCCGGCCGGCATCCGCCGGCGCCTGACGCCCAAGTCCCTGCCGGCCCGGACGACCTACGAGCGCATCCGCCTGGCCCTGGAGAACCTGGGCCCGACGGCGGTCAAAATCGGCCAGCTCCTGAGCATGCGCCCCGACGTGCTCCCCGCCGGCCTGATTCTCGAGCTGCGCAAATTGCAGTGCGAAGTCCGGCCGGTGCCCTACGAGGACATCAAGCCCCTCCTGGTGGCCGAGCTGCGGGCCGAGCCCGACGAGGTCTTCAGCGAATTCAATCCGGTCCCGGTCGCCTCGGCCTCGATCGCCCAGGTCTATTTCGCCCGCCTGCGGGCGGACAATCGCCCCGTGGCGGTCAAGGTCCAGCGGCCAAACATCGCCCGCACGATCGAAATCGACCTGGACTACGCCTCCTGGTTCGTCGGCCAGCTCCACCAGCGGGTGGCCGCCCTCCAACCCTACGACCTGCCCTCGGTCCTGGTCGAGATCCGCGAGGCAATGAAGCGGGAGTTGGACTTCGGCCACGAGGCCCGCAATCAGCAGTATTTCAACACGGTCAATCCCTTCACCACGCTCGTCTTCGCTCCGGCAGTGGTGGCCGAACTGAGCGGCGAAAAGGTGCTGGTGATGGACTGGGTGGAGGGGACCGCGGCCGACCGGGCCAACCTCCCGGCCGAACAGGGCAAGATCCTCGCCGCCGCCGGCGCCCGCTCCGTCGTCCACCAGATCCTGGTCGTCGGCTTCTTCCACGCCGACCCGCACGCCGGCAACCTCCTCGTCACCACCGACGGCCGGCTTTGCTTCCTCGACTGGGGCCAGGTCGGCTACCTGACCAAGCGCCTGCGCTACGCCCTGGCCGATTTCTGGATCGCCGCCGTGGAGGAGGACGCCGAACGGATCGTGCAGATCGCGATCAGCCTGGCGCCGGCCGACGTCCGGCTGGAGCAGCGCGTGATGGAAAAGGAAGTTTCCCTCGCCCTGCGCGAGGAGCTCAATTTTGCCCTCGGCCGCCAGCAGATCGGCCGGGCCATGCTCAAGCTGCTTTTCATCTGCGGCCAGCAGGGCATCATGCTCTCGCGCGACTACTCGCTCATGGCCAAGGCGGTCCTCTCGATCGAGGAGATCGGCCGGTCCCTCGACCCCACCTTCGACCTCCGGGCCGAGGCCGGGCCGATCCTCCGCCAAGTCACCCAGGAGCGCACCAGCCCCCGGACCCTGCTGCGCCGGGCCCGCGAGTTCGCCCGGGCCAGCTTCGCCACCCTGCACGACCTGCCGGACGAGCTCCACCGGCTGGTGCGCCGGCTGGAGCACGACGATTTTACGATCAAGCTGCAGCATCAGGGCCTGCACGCCCTGGACGAGGGCATGCGGACGGCGGCCAACCGGATCGCGCTGGGGGTCATGATCGGCTCCCTCATCATCGGATCGTCCATCATCGTCGCGACCCACCTGCCCCCGCTGTTTCACGGCTACTCCGTCCTCGGCATCACCGGCTACGTGCTCTCAGCCACCCTGGGCTTCTACGTCATCTGGGACATCATTCGTCACGGGCGGCATAAGTAGCGTGGGCCCCGCGCGCGGCCCGAAAAAGTTTCAGCGCCACCGGCGCCCACCGGGCCAGCTTGCGCAGGCCGGTGAAAGGCTTGCGGGCGGCATCCGCCCCGCCCGCCCGGGCGCCGAGCCAGAGGGCCTGCAAGACGGGCCAGAGAAAACGCAGGCGCCGCACCCGCCCGAGCCAGAGGTCGGCCTGGCGCAGCGGCCCGGCTACGGCGGCGCAGTGCGCCTGAATGTGGGCGCGGCGCTGGGCGATGCGCAGCCGGAGGGCCGTCTTGCGCAGGCTCAGGAGCTCGGTGGGTCCGAATCCAGGCATGCGCGATCCTCCGTCAACTCTTCCGCCGTAGCCGCAAAGATTCGCGGCGCCTCCGCCACGCTTTGGCGCACTCCGCGAACGATGAAGAGCGTGACCCCGGTGTAGATCAAAGTCAGGCCGATGAGGGCGTAGGGCCGCACCGCCGGGCGGCAAAGGTACACGATGGTGAAGCTGAGAAGGATCAGGGCCAAGAGGCCGGCCACGATCGCGGCGCTGATCCAGATCAACAGGCGGATCAGCCGGGCCTTCTCCTCCTCCAGTTCAATGGTGAGAAGCTCGATCCGGTCTTTGACCGCACCGAGCCCGTCATCCGCCAGGCGGCGGAGCGAACCGAGAATTCCGGAGAAAACTGGAGGGGACTCGTTCATGAGCGGTGGCGCTGGACCAACCACCGCGAGCCGGCGGGTTTAGTCGTCGCTGCGGCGGCCGCGGAGCAGCGCCCCGACCAGCATGCCGACGCCCACCGCGATTGCAATCGATTGATAGGGGTGGCTGCGAATGGCCTCGTCCGTCTTGTGGGCGCCGTCGACGACGTTGCGCCGGGCCGTCTTGTAGGCGCCTTTGACCCGCTGGGTCATGGCAGAGAGTTTCTCTTGGAGATCGGCCAGGCGATGGCTGGTGCCGTTGGCGACCGCTTCGGCCGGATGGCTGACGATCGACTCAACTTCGTCCATCAGCTTCTGGATGTTGGCGATCAGCTCTTCGGGCGAGGTGGAGGATTCGGAGGTCTTGTGGTGGCTCATGGCGGATGAAGTGAGGTGGTGGCGACGCATGGATTCGGAGTTACGCTCTATTGGTATCCGGGGCGTCAAAAGAGTTCCCCGGGAGAAGAAAATAGAAGTCGGCCCCCTGGCCCGGCCGGCTGACGCAGGCGATGGTGCCGCCGTGAGCCAGGACGATCTCGCGGGAAATGGCGAGGCCCAGGCCCGCGCCCTGGTTGGTCTGGCCCGGCAGCCGGTAGAATTTCTCGAAAATGCGACCGACGCTCTCCGGGGCGATGCCCGGCCCCTCGTCGCGGACCCCGCAGCGGATGAAGCCCGCGTCGGCCGCCTCGGCATAAAGGGTGATGGCGCTGTCCCGGGGCGAGTACTTGGCCGCGTTCGAGAGCAGGTTCATAAAGACGTGGCGGATGCGCTCGGGGTCGACGGAGACGGTCGCGACCCCCGGGCCCTGGCGCACTTCCAGGCGCTGGCCGTGGCCGTCGGTGATGGGCCGGATCTCCCGCGACATCGTCTCCAGGAGCTCGCTCACCGGCACGTCGGTACGGTGGAGGCGGGCGACGCCGCTTTCCAGCCGGGACAGGTCGAGCAGATCGTTGAGGATGCGCAGGAGCCGGTCGGCGTCGTCGCGCGCCGTCTCGAGCAGCTCCACCTGATCGGGCGTCAGGCTGCCGACATTCTTCTCCAGGAGGAGATAAACCGCCATGCGCAGGCTGGTCAGGGGCGTCTTGAGCTCGTGGCTAACCGTGCCGACCAGGTTGTTCTTGGCGTCGTCCAGGAGGCGGAAGCGGGTCACGTCCTGCAGCAGCACGGCCGCACCGCCGAAGCCGGTCAGGCTGTCGCCAATCGCCAGGATGCGGGGCTGGAAATAGCGGTCCTCCCGGCCGACCCGCAGCGGGAGGAGATCGTCGTAGCCGGTGGGGAGGAAATGCTGCCCGCTCGTCAGGACTTCGCGGACCCGGCTCTCCAGGGCCGCGGGAAATCCCTGGGCGAAGGCGCGGCTCGCGGCCAGGCTCTCGGCCGCGGGATTGCGCACCGCCGGACGGCCGTCGTGGGCCACCACGAAGAGGGGGTCGGGGGTGGAGTTGAGGGTCGCCTCCATCGTCCGCTGCGTCTGGAGGACCTTGGCGGCATTGGCCTCGTGGTAGGCCCGCAGCTTCGCCGCCATGGTGTTGAAGGCCCGGCCCAGGGTGGTGAATTCCGCCGCGGAGAACTCCGGCACCGTCCGCTCCAGGTCGCCTTCGCCCAGGGCGACCGCCGAGGCGGTCAGGTCCCGCACCGGCCGGACCACGGAGGCGGCCAGGCGCCAGGCCTGGATGAGGGCGAGAAGAAAGGCGACGACGATGACGACGGCCAGGATCTTGGTCGTGGTCCCGGCCAGACTCCGGGCCCGCGCCGCCGCCGCTTCCGCCCGGGCCGAGTCGAAATGCTCGAGCTCGTCCAGGGCCGCCAGCACCCGGTGCAGAGCGGTTTCGTTTTCGTCCAGCGCCGCCAGCGAGCCGGGGAGGGTGCCGGGCGTCGGGCGGCCCCGGCGCCCAAAGCCTTCAAAAGCTTGGTCGAGCCGGGCGATAAAGGGCGCCCGGCCCGTGCCCGCCGCGCGGTGGGCCTCCGTCATCAGCTCGCGGTTGAAGGCCTCGGCGTTCGCCTGAAAACTGCGCTGGTCGGCGAGCGACGGGCCGGCCAGGTTGCTGACGGCGTTGTCCATCCGGATGGCGTCGTCGCGCATGCGTTGCGCGGCGAGGGAGGCGTCGTAGCTCGCAATCAGTTGCTGCTGGAAGGTACCCGCCAGCTGGTGGCAGACGAAGATGGCGTAGAGGCCCATGCCCACGACCAGGAGGAGCAGCGGGGAAAGCCCGAGAAGAAGGCGGGTGCGAAGCATGACGCGGCGGGAGCGCGACGTTCGGCGGCTAAAGAAGGCCCAATTTTTGGCGTTTGCGGTAAAGAGTCGCCGGATCGATCCCGAGGGTGCGGGCGGCCTCGTCCAGGCTGCCGGAAATCCCCAGCACCCGGCGGATGTGCTCGTTTTCCAGGGCTTCCAGGCTGACCCGGGTGCCGACGGCAACCGCCGGGTCGGGGCGGACGGAAAACTCCTCGGGCAGGTCCGGCAGTTCGATCCCCGGGCCGGCGGCCAGGATGACCGCGCGCTCGATCACATTGCTGAGTTCGCGCAGGTTGCCCGGCCAGGCGTAGCGGGCAAAGGCGGCGGAAACCTCTGGGGCAAAGCCGGTGATCTTCTTGCCCAGCCGGCCGGAGAAATAGCGGAGACAGCCCTCGGCCAGACGGGCCAGGTCGCCCGGCCGCTCCCGCAGGGCGGGGAGACCGATGCTGATGACGTTGAGCCGGTAAAACAAGTCCTCGCGGAAGCGACCAGCCTGGACCTCGGCGGAAAGATTGCGGTTGCTGGCGGCGATCACCCGCACGTTGGCCCGGCGCAACTGGGTTTCGCCCACCCGCTCGTATTCCCGCTCCTGCAGGAGCCGGAGCAGCTTGGGCTGGATTTCGAGCGGTATTTCGCCGATTTCATCGAGGAAAAGAGTGCCGCCGTCGGCAGCGGCCACTTTGCCGGGGGCGTCGCTGACCGCGCCGGTGAAAGCGCCTTTGACGTGGCCGAAGAGGTCGCTCTCGAGCAGTTCGCGGGAAAGGCTCGGGCAGCTGACCGTGACAAAAGCGGCATCGCGCTGGGGGCTGCGCTTATGGATCTCGCGGGCCAGGATGCTCTTGCCCGTGCCGCTGGGGCCGAGCAGGAGGATGGTGGACGGGGCGGCCGCGGCCTTGAAGGCGATCTCGAGCGAGCGCTGCACGGCCGGTTCGCCCGATTCCAGGTCGACCGGCGGAAGGGATCCCGCCAGTTCCGTCTCGAGCGACTGCAGCCGCTGCTCCATCGTCCGGTTCTTCTCGATCTTGGCCAGGACGGCGCGGATCTGGTCCGGGGTAAAGGGCTTGGGAATGAAATCGAAGGCGCCCCGCCGCATCGCCTCGACCGCGGTGGCGATATTGGCATAGGCGGTGAACATGACGACGGCGGCATTCGGCCGCACTTTCAGCAGCCTGGGCAGGACGTCGATCCCGTCCTCGGCCCCCAGGCGGACGTCCAAAAAGGCCGCGTCAAAGGGCTCGTCTTCCAGCGCTTTGAGCGCCCGGGCGCTGGTCGGCGCCTCGGTGGCGACATGGCCGGCCGTTTCGACCGCGATTCGCGTCGTTTTCCGGATGGACGCCTCGTCATCGATGATCAGAACGCGCATAGCCTTATTACTATACGTCTGGCTTGGCGAATGTTCCCCGGACCGAAGGGAAACCCTTTCTAGTCAGGCAAAAACAAGGCGGGGTCGCTTGCGCGACCCCGCCAGGTCCAGCTTCAACTTAGTAATCCCGCAGGTTTTAAAGCCCACGCGGATCACGAACAAAGCAGACCGCTAGCACGATCTCAGGTTCCCCCCGGTTCCCAGCCCCCCCCGCGCCCGCTAAAAAATTATTATTTTGTCGTGCCCTTCAAGTTATGCTCTTTGAACGGCCCCGCCCGGCTTCGCCGGCTAGCCAAATATTCGAGTTTCCCATGTCCAAACCCACTCCTGCCGCTGGCCCCGCTGCTCCGAAAAACGGCGCTGCTGCGGCTGCCCGCAGTGCCGACCTCGAGATTAAGGATGCCCAGCTGATTTTCGGATCAGTCTGGCAGGACCTGGAAGCCCAATGGGGTCGGGAGCAATTGCGCTTCCCCAAGGAGATCATCCTCTTGGGCGGCGCCCCGGGCTCGGGCAAGGGCACCAACACCACCTTCATCGCCCAGACCCGCGGCCTGACCTGCGGACCGATCGTGATCAGCGCCCTGTTGGACTCGCCTGAGGCCAAGCGGATCAAAGATGCGGGCGGGATGGTCGGCGACCGCGAAGTGATTGCCCTCCTCCTCCACCGCCTCCTCCAGCCCGAATACCGCGACGGCGTCATCTTGGACGGCTTTCCCCGCACCAAGGTTCAGGTCGAATGCCTCAAGCTCCTGGTCGACAAGATGCACGAACTGCGGCGGGATTTCTACAAGTCGCCCCTGGGGATCAACTTCCGGCAGCCCACGATTCACATCATGGTCCTGTTCGTTGACGAGAAGACGAGCGTCGAGCGCCAGCTCAAGCGTGGCCGCGAGGTCCGGATCCACAACGACGAGGTCAACCGCACCGGCATCGGCGAATTGCTGGAGGAGCGGGCAACCGACTTCGACGCGACGCTGGCCCAGCGGCGCTACCGCGTCTTCAAGGAACAGACCTGGGACGCCCTCCAGGAGCTGAAGGAGATCTTCCACTATCATTTCATCAACGCCCAGGGCCCGATCGCCGAGGTGGAGGAGAACATCGTCCGGGAGCTGGAATACCAGAGCACCCTGGAACTCGATCCCCGCACGGTCGACCGCCTGCGCTCCATCCGGGTCGCGAGCGAGATCATCGTCCACGCCCGTCAGGAGATGGTGAAGCGCCTGGACGCCTACCAATTTGAACAGCCTGAAATGCTGCAGAAGGTCGTCTCGTTCATCGAAAAGAAGGTCATGCCGATCGTGATGCGCCACGCCATTTCCGGCGTGGCCCAGGTCAACACCGAGGACACGGTCTTGGACGATCCGCTGGCCATGGCCATGCTGATCGACGTCTTTTCCGAGCGCGGGTACCATGCCGTGATCGACCAGCATCGCATCGAAGTGCCGGAGACGGTCGACCTGACCACCGGCCTGATCAAATGCCGGACAAAAAAGGTCTATCGAATCCAAATTCGCTTCCAGGGCTCGGAAATTCGTCGCGGGTAAGACGCGTCTTCCCTCTCCTCGCCGCGACCGCGATTCTCTTCGCTGTCGCCGGGCGATCGTCGTCCGCCGCTGAGGCCTGGGATCCGGTGGATCCCGCTCTGCTCGCGGAGACGTCGCCCAAAATAGATCCCGACGCGCCCGCCGAGGCGGTCTTCCGCCGAATCAAAGTCGACGATAGCGACTATCCCGAAGGACGAATCCTATCGGAATACAATCGCTACAAGATCTATGCGCCAGAAAAGGCCACCGCCGTCACCCGCATCGCGCAGCAGGAGGTAACGGTCGATGGTTCACGGGTCTCGGGACACCTCGAAATTCGGGCTCGTCTGGTGCTGCCCAACGGCACCAGCCGGGAATTCGGCAATGACGCGATCCAACAACGTTCCATCGCGCGGGTAGGAGCAGGGCAAAATTGGCTGCAACGCCTCACTTCCGAAACCGGTGAAATCGATGAGAAATTCCTCGCCGTTACCGGAATGACGCCGGGGGCGGTCCTGGACGTTCGAATCATCCGGCGCGTGGACGGCCTGGCGCAGAATATGATCCGCATCGGCCCGATCAACGAAGTCCTCCAACTGCCCGTGCCCGTCCGAGAGCTGGAATTCCGGCACGTGCTCCCGGAATCCTCAAAATATGCGACGGCTCCCTTTCTGCTCAATTCCACTACGTACCATGCCACGCTCCAACTTGACCCCAAAAAGGAATCGATTCTGGTGCGAGCCCGCGATTTGCCCGGCCTGGTGAAGGAACCGCTCACCGGTCCCGTGCCCGATTACGCCCTCACCTACTTAAGCGACAACCTTCCCCGCCATGGCACGTTTCTGGTGCACCACGCGAGTTCCAGGCAATTCATTGCGATCGATCGCAATGCCGGACCCTGGGCTGGACTGGCGACCATCGAATACATGACGGAGGCCGACATGGCCGTCCCAAGTTCCCGGCTGAGAAATTTGGCCAAAGCCATTGTGGCCGGAGCAAAATCCGACACCGACAAAGCCGGCCGCATCCACCGCTACGTCCAAGATCGTTATTGGCAATTCCTCCGGGCCGCGCACACCCGGCGCCTGATGACAACCATCTTCAATGAGGTCGATTCCATCGATCAGATCTTGGACGCCGACAGCCATCCGAATTACGTCATTCCCTCCCTGGACTTTACTTGGCTAGCGCTCATTCTTTACCAATCCGTCGGCCTGGAGGCGCAGGCGGTGATGATGCCCAATCGGTCTTTTGTTGAGTTCGATCCTCGTCTGATTGCCCACATGTTTCTGCCGAATGTCGCCGTACGGGTCCGCGTCGATGGCCAGTGGAAATTCTCCTGCCAGGGCACGACTGCCCCAATTTCATTTGGGATGGTGCCTTGGCAATGGAGTGGGCAAGGGCTGATCATCCAATCCAACAAGCAGGAATTTGTGCCGGTGCCGGCGACGCCGGCGATGCAGTCCGAGGTGAAAAATTTCGGAAAATTCGAGCTGGCCGAAGACGGCCGCCTCTCGGGCGAAGGCCGGCGAACCTTTACCGGCCAAACCGCCTACGCCATGCGTGAACGGTTGCAGCGTGCCAAAGCGGGAAAGCAACAGTCCGTGTTCCGCCAGATGCTCGCGCAGGAATTTAAGAGCGGCACGATCGAAATATTGGACGTGACAGGAGCGGACGACCCCGATTCTCCTCTCACCGTCTCCTATCACCTCGAGTCGCCCGATTTTGCCACCTTGACTAAGGAGCGGATGGTCTTCCAACCGTCGCTATTCCACTCTGGCGACTCGGCTTTCGCCGCCTCGACGCGGCACTATATCATTCGCTTCCCCTACCCCTATGTGGATCACGATCGAGTGGAGATCCACTTCCCCGAGGGCTATAGGGTCGAAACGAAATGGGCGCCCCCGAGCTTTCCCGGCGGCACACTCAGCTACCTCTCAAAAATGTCGTACATGCCCGCCCGGCGAATTTTCATCCTGGAAAGGACCTACGGCTCAAATGCCGCCGGCATCCCCCTCGAAGAGTACACCGGATTTAAGAGCTGGATCGACCGGACCGAAGCGGCCGATCGGCATGAGCTGGTGCTGATCCGCGGCGCGCCTGCGGCTAGAAATCCGGCGCCGCCGGTGCCAGCCCGACCGGCCCGCATTGTCCCAGGCACATGACCCGGGCCCAGATATGCCCGACTCGCACGGCGGTCGGCTTTGCCATGGGTTTAATCCTGGCAGCGGCCTCGGCTGCCGCGCCACTGCCGGACTGGGTGGGCACCGCGCTGGCAGCAAAGAACTCGGCCAAAGGGGTGGCGACGATGACGTCCGTCGTCAGAAACGGGGGCGAAGCCGTCGAGTTGCTGAGTTCGACCTTCGTCCAGTTCACGTCCACCGATCAGGCCCAAACCCGGCACCGCGTCGTGATCTGGGTGGCGGCTGTGGGCAGTCGGAGCCGACTGCCCACAGCCCGGTCCTATGACGCCAACACCGAAAGAGTTGTCTCGGCCAGGGCGTGGACTGTGTCCGCCGATGGGAAAAGGGTGCGAAGTTTTCGGCAGGGCAGTTTTGTCGATACCGTTGCGCAATATAACGATTTTTTCTGGAATGCGGAGCGCACGATCCGCTTTGACGCCAGCGACAAGGTAGAGACAGGCGGCATCGTCGCCTGTGAATTCGAGATTATAACCGCGCCGGGAGCGCTCGGCACGACCTGCGAATTCGAAAGCTCCGATTATGTCCTAAACGCCCAATTTGAAGCCGCGCCCGCCCCCGTAACTCGTTTGCTTTGGCATGCTTCCAGTCCCCGACTAGCCATCCCGGCGGCCGGAGCCACCGCCGGGAGTCTGCGCTGGGATATTTCCCACCTCGCCCCCTATGGCCAAGGTCGCCCCAACGGGTTCTTGGCCAATCCCCTGGCGGTCGCGGTGCGTTGTGTGCCGGCCGGGCCAAGTCCGGTTTTCGCCCGAAATTGGGAAGACCAATCCCGCCTGGCAGCCGGAGTCATGGATCCGTCGCGAGCGGAAGACGCCTCCATTCGGGATCAAGCCGCAAGGTTGACCGCCGGCAAGACCGACCGCTGGAATAAAGTCCGCGCCATAGCCGAATTCGTCCAACGCCAGATCGTCTATCTATCGGTCACTTTAGACAAAGACAACTTGGCCGGCTTCCGGCCGCACCGCGCCGCCCAGGTCCTGCGCGACCGGTATGGGGACTGCAAGGACAAAGCCACCCTTCTGGTTACTCTCCTCCAGGCCGAAGGCATCGACGCCCGCGTCGTCCTTCTTTACAATGGCAATCCTTCCGTAGTAGCCGCGGATTGGCCCTCCCTTTACTTCAATCACGCCATTGTGGCGGTGCCTGCCGGATCCGGCAGCCCGGTGGGTTGGCCGGTGGTGGAAACGTCCCATTTCGGCCCGATGGTCTTTTTTGATCCGACCGATCCCGTCACACCCCTCGGCGTCCTTACTCCGACTGATCAAAGCGGTTATGGGCTGATCGTCGACGCGAAGGCGGGAGAACTGGTCAGATTGCCGACCGCCGATCCAGGTTCGAGCCATCTCCAGCGCACGATTCATGCCCATTTTCGGGCCAATGGGATCGTCGAGGCGGACGTCGACGAGGACCGCCAGGGTTTGGCCGCTTCCCAAGCCTATGCAGTTCGCTTCATGCAGGGCTCGAGGAATTTCACTCGAACACTGGAGGCACGAGTTCATCAGGCGACACCTCTGGCCGAGAACCTGAAATGGACGGAGATTTGGGATGCGGCTGCGGCCCGATACCGTCTAAGCCTCCACTTTCAGGCCGGGGACTTCATTCGTCCGTTGGACGAAGGCACCGAAATGATTTCCCCCCAATTTCTACCTGTCGGAGAGACGCTCGTTCCTTGGACCAGCAAACGCGAAGGCGTGGTCTGGCTCCCGGCGAGCGCGATCACGGAAGAAACCTCCTTGCCGATCCCAGATGGTTATCGGGTGGAAGAAATGCCGGATTCTTGGGCTCAACAGGGTAATATGGCTACGGGCCGCGTCAGCTATCGCGCCGAAGGAAAAACAGTCATTTACCGCACCGAGCTTTCTCGGCCGGGTGGTTTTCTGGATAAATCCCGCTACGATGAACTGCGGACTTTCTACCTGAAACTGCATGAGGCCCAACGCCGGCCCATTGTCTTTCGGCGCATCCCTCCGAGCTGACTACTGCTCCGCGGCCCAGAGAGCGGCGCCCACAATCCCCGCCTCGTTGAAGAATTCCGCCGGCACGACCTTGGCCCGCGTTTTCAGGAATTTGAAGAATTTGCCGTGTTTCGCGCTGACCCCGCCGCCGAGGATGATCAATTCCGGCCAGATGCCCTTTTCCAGCATGGCGAGATAGGCGTTGAGGCGGCCGCCCCAGTGCTTCCAGGTCAAATGCTTCTCCTTCTTGATCGACGCCGCCACCGACTTCTCGGCGTCCTTGCCCTTGAACGGCAGGTGCCCGAACTCGCAGGGCACCACCACGCCCCGGTAGGCCAGCATCGAGCCGACGCCGGTGCCGAGGGTCAGCAAGAGCACCTTGCCGGGAAAATTGCGGCCCGCGCCGAACTTCATTTCCGCCATGCCCGCGGCGGCGGCGTCATTGGTCAGGGCCGAGGGCCGGCCCACCGCCTTGCTGAAAAGGCGCACGCCATCGCATCCGATAAAAGCCGGATGGAGATTGGCTGAAGTCATGATCTTCGGGCCGTGGATAACCCCGGGGAAGCCGAGGCCGACGGGACCTTTCCAGCGAAAATGCGCGACGATATCATGCACCTCTTTGGCCATCTGCTTCGGGGTCAGCTTGCCCGGCGTCGCAACCCGCACGCGCTCGGCCAAAAGCTTTCCCGTGCGGGTGTTTACCGGAGCGCCTTTGAGCGATGAACCGCCAATATCGATGCCGAGGACGTCCATAAGAAAAACGGATAATGCAGAATGCCAGTAGGCGAAAGGAGAAAACCGCCGCGGGCCGGATCCTCACCCTTCCTCGCGCAAAATTTCCAAAGGCGAACGGGCCGCGGCCGGCCCTTCCGCCAGCCAGCCGGTGAGGGTGGCGGCGCCCGCGACAACGGCGATGGCCGCGAGCAAGGCCGCCGGCGCATAGACCGGCGGCGTGCGGAAGAAGGCATGGGCGAGGAGGCCGGCGGAAGCGAGGGCCAAGGCCCCGCCGACCGCGGCGGCGAGGGCCCCCAAGACCGCGTGCTCGACCAGCCGGATCTGCGTCAGCTGCCGGCGGCTCGCCCCGAGCGTGCGCAAAAGCGCCGTCTCGCGTCGGCGCTGATAATGGCCATTGAGGACGGCGGCCGCCAGGACGATCAGGCCGGTCGCGACGGTGAAGAGCGCCATGAAGCCGAGGACAAACTCCACTTTCCCGAATATGTCATCGAGCGTCTGCAGGACCAGGGTGAGATCGATGGCGGTGACATTGGGAAAGGAGAGGACGACATCGCGCTGCAGATCGGCCGATGCCTCGGGCGTGGCGGCCCGGACGGCGGCGACATAGAATTTCGGGGCGTCCTCCAGCACGCCGGCCGGGAAGACGACGAAAAAGTTCGGTTCCAGTCGGCGCCATTCCACCGCCCGGATGCTCGCGATCTGGCTGCGGACCCGGACCCCCTGGACGTCCCAGTCGATCTCGTCCCCCAGCTTGAGGCGCATGTCCTCGACCAGGCTCTGTTCGACGGAGATCGGGACCACGGCGGTACCGGCCGCCACCCGCCCGACGAAATGTCCGGCGACCACCCGCTCGGTTGGCGTGAGCTCGGAATGGAAGGTCGAACGGTATTCCCGCCGCAACGTCCAGGCCGGAATGCGATCGCCGGAGGAGCGCAGGACGTCCTCGACCGCCCGCCCCTTCACGGCCACGATCTTCATCGTGACGATCGCCGCCTCCCGCAGCACCGGGGCCCCCTCGGTGGCCACGAGGCGGTCAAGTTGGGCCACCTGGTCCTCCTGGATGTCAAAAAAGAGCAGGTTGGGCCGGCCCGCCGCCCCCGCCCCCTCGATCTCGCGCACGAGGGAGAGCCGGATGAATACCAGGGTCAGGACCAGAAAGGTCCCAAGCCCGAGGGAAGTCAGCATCAGGACGGTGCGGTTGTTCGGCCGGTGGAGATTGGCCAGGCCCTGGCGGACGACATAGGGAAGGCCGCGGGGCGCCCAGCGGCGTGCCGCCCAGGCGGTGAGCCGGGCCAGGAGCGCGAGCGCGGCCAAGCAGACGGCGAGGCCGGCGGCAAAGCCCAGGCCGACGCGCCGGCTGTGGGTCTGCCAGACCGCAAAGCCGGCGACGGCAGCCGCGATCCCGCCGACCAGAACCACGACCCAGGGATCGACGCGGCCGGGCCGGGCCGAGGCAGCCGCGCGCAGTGCCTCCAGCGGCGAGATCCGCCGGACCGCCAGGAGGGGCAGGAGCGTGAAGAGGAGGCAGATGATGACCCCGGCCGCGATCCCCCGGAGAATCGCCGGCCACGCCAGGTGGAAACTGACCGCAAACGGCAGCATGCCCTGAAGCAGCGGCGGGAGGGCGAGCTGGAGGAGAACGCCGATCCCGGCCCCGATCAGGGCGCCGGCCAGGCCGAGGGCAAAGCCCTGCACGAGATAGATCGCAAAGGCCTGATTGGCCCGCGCCCCCAGGCACCGGAGCACCGCGACGGTCGTGAGCTTCTGCCGGAGGTAGACGTGGATGGCGGAGGCGACCCCGATGGCGCCCAGGAGCAATGCGATGAACCCGACCAGGCTGAGGAAGCCGTCGACATTGGTGAGCGTGCGGCCCAGTTCCCGCCGGCGCGCGGCCACGGTGTCGAAGGAAAGCCGCTGGCGACCGAACTTCTCCCGCATCTCCCGGACGATCGCCTCCGGATCCGCTCCGGGGGGAAGTTTGAGCGCGACCCGGCGGCTGACGAGATTGCGGCGGTCGTCCAGGCCGGCCGCGGCCAGCGCCGGGAGGGGGATCAAGGCCCGCGGCGCCAGGAGGGCGACCGCGAACGATTCGCCCGGCATTTTCTGCAAGGCGCCCAGGACGGTGAAGGTGGCCCGGCCCAGCTTGACCCGGTCGCCCGGCCGCAATCCGAATTGGCGCATCAAGGTGTCCTCGAGGATGACGACGAGCGCGGCGGGACTGGCCCCCTTCGGAAGGGCCGCGGCGGCGCGCAATTGGTCGGCGGCGGCCCGCGGTTGCGTCACCCAGTCGCCGTAGAAGGGAAAACCGCCGGCCATGGCGCGCACCTGGACTAGGCGCGTGGCGTCCTTGGCCCCGGGAAACACCATCATGGACGAGAGGGCGACCTGGGGAGCCTGCTGGCCGCCCAAAGCCGTGAGATAGGCGCCGACTTCGGGGTCAAAGGGCGCGCGCGAGGTCACGATCAGATCGGCGCCGAGCAGGCTTTTGGTCTGAATCTGGACCGCCTCGGCCAGGATCGTCGCGAGGGAGCCCAAAGCAACCAAGGCGGCGACGCCCAGGGCGATCGAAAGCGAAAACAGCAAGAGGCGACGCCGGGAGGCGCGCGAGTCCCGCCAAGCCATCTGGAGGATGAAGCGCATGCGCCGGCTCAGGCCAAACGCCCGGCCTCCAGGCGCAAGATCCGACCGCATCGCCGGGCCAGTTCCTGATTATGGGTCACCAAGACCAGGGTGGCGCCGCGCTCGCGATTGAGGCCGAAAATCAGGTCGGCCATGGCCGCCGCGGTCTCGCCGTCCAGGTTGCCGGTCGGTTCGTCGCAGAACAGGATCTTCGGCTGGTTGACGAAGGCGCGGGCCAGCGCCACCCGCTGCTGCTCGCCCCCGGAGAGCTGGACCGGATAATGCCCGAGGCGGTGTTCGAGTCCGACCCGGCGCAGGAGTTCGCGCGCTTCCTTTTCGCCCCCATTTCCACCCCGCAATTCCCACGGCACTCGGACGTTCTCCAACGCCGTCAGGGTCGGAATGAGCTGGAAATTCTGGAAGACAAAGCCGACCGAGGC